>JADMIO010957405.1_pt1 | contig 93460 bp, 87 predicted proteins | sample 8958161 | NCBI WGS metagenome assembly JADMIO01 (sample SAMN16585339, study PRJNA669376) | soil metagenome | isolation source: Crop rotation soil | place: USA: Cullars Rotation, Alabama | collected 2011
CCTACGACGTTAACGATCAGCGCAGCGACAAAAGTCACGTGGACCAATGTCGGTAACGACGAAGCACGAGTGCGAGACGTCGGGCACCTCTTCCTGGATAGCGATTCCCTTCAGCCTGGCGAATCTTATTCGTTCACTTTCTGTGTAGGCGGCACCTATCAAATCGAAGACTCTCGCAGCAACGCGACAGCCACCATCGTGGTATCAGGTGGTCCGAGCCCGAGTGCATCGCCGAGCCCTAGTGCATCGCCAAGGCCGAGTGCATCACCGAGCCCCAGTGCATCACCACGGCCGAGCGCATCACCAAGCCCCAGTGCATCACCGCGGCCGAGCGCATCACCCAGTCCAAGCCCCTCGGTAAGCCCGAGCCCATCACCGAGTCCAGCAGCGCAACCGGTCAATATTTCCACCCGCCTCAAAGTAGAGGCAGGCGAAGGCATCATGATTGGCGGCTTCATAGTAACCGGAAACAATTCCAAGCGGGTCATTATCCGTGGTATGGGTCCATCCATGTCCAACGTGGGCGTGCCCGGGGTGATAAACGACCCCATTCTGCGTCTCTTCGCGGCCGGCTCGCCTCTTGGGGTCAACGATAACTGGCAAGACACGCAACAAGCCGAAATCGAGGCGACCGGCATTCCTCCGCAGGATCCTCAGGAAGCGGCGATCGTTGCCACCCTGTCCCCTGCCGCATACACAACCACGCTCGCGGATGCTGGCGGCTCCAGCGGCGTAGGTTTGGTTGAAATCTACGACCTCGATTCTGGCGCCACAACAAAGCTGTCCAACATTAGTACCCGTGGCTTCGTCCAGACGGCGGAGAACGTAATGATTGGGGGCTTCGCCCTTGGCGGCAGCAGCATTAATCCGGCACGAGTAGTCGTCCGGGCTCTCGGCCCGTCGCTCCAGACGGCTGGGATTAATAATCCGCTCCAAAATCCAACGCTGGAGTTGTTCGATAACAATGGGCAAAGCCTCGCCTTCAACGACAACTGGCTGGATGACTCAAGCCAGGTTGCCGAATTGCAAGCGCTCGGGCTGGCCCCCCAAAGTCCAAGTGAGTCAGCGCTCATTGCGACCTTGCCACCGGGCCTCTACACCGCCGTCGTTGCGGGCCAAGGGGGAGCAAGCGGAATTGGATTAATCGAGGTTTACGCTGTCCAATAAGCAAGAATGATGTTTTTCAACTCGCCCACCCACTCCACCGACGAACCAAACGTGGGCGCCGGCGGTTCGCAACAGGGCCGTTCGGTGGAGCGGGCGAGAGGAAGAACAGGTGACTCAACTTTCACAACTATCGGGTTTGCAAATGACACGGGAGAATCCTTAACCAAATCAACAAACTCGACATTGCAGGCGCGCGATCAATCCATTGACGCGCGTTTTGCATTTCAAGAACTCGAAGCCGGGTCCGCGATCAATCATCCGGACCCGGCGCTGGGGCCAAAAGCAAAAAGGTTCGCCAGTTGGCCGACTCGCGTGCGATGGTCGCCAGCTGACAGAGAAACAACATTTCTGATCATCGCCCTCAAGGCACTCGTGTTCGTCACAGCGGCATTGAGTGTCGGAACGCTCTTCGATTCGAAGGAAGGTTGGTCAACCCTTTGGAGTCGTTGGGATGCAGTTCATTACCTGAGGCTGGCTGAGGACGGATACACTGCGGTGGGCGAGGGCCGATTCTCCATCGTTTTTTATCCACTCTATCCGTGGCTCATACGCGCGGTTGCGTTTGTGTGCCAAAACTACTTTACGGCTGCCTTGCTCGTTTCGGGCGCCGCATCCATCTGCGCTGGTTTGTTACTGCGCCGATTGGTGGAACTGGATCAATCGACCAGAGTGGCGCAGGGAACCATATGGTTCCTTTTTATTTTTCCGACCGCCCATTTTCTGCACATCGGTTACTCAGAGAGCCTGTTCATTGCCCTCGTTGTCGGGTGCATGCTGGCGGCGCGGAAGGAGGCATGGGCCATTGCGGGCGTGTTGAGTGCGCTCGCGTGTCTGACTCGGGTCAACGGCCTCGTATTAATTCCTACCCTCTTGGTCGAAGCGTGGCTCCAGTATTCGCGCACTCGCCGCCTGGACTGGCGTTGGCTCTGGATCGGTGCTTCGGGTCTCGGCTTCATCGCCTATCTTTTACTCAACTATCGGGTCACCGGCGATCCCTTTGCGTTTTCCAAGATCATGGAAGAACACTGGTACAAGAAAGTCACTTCGCCTTGGATTGGTGTCTATGGAGTGTGGCAACGCATTCCAAACTTCAATCTGACGGAAGGGCTGCATGAGTTTATCTTTATTATCTTCTCGTTAGTTTGCACGGTCTGGTCGTGGATAAAGCTCCGCCCATCCTACGCCGTTTGGATGACTCTCAACTGGCTACTGATCACCGGCACCGCTTTTGTCGTTAGCGTGCCGCGCTATTGTCTCACTCTGTTCCCTATCTTCATTCTGCTGGCACGAATGTCCGCGAGGCGGCCGCTTGCTGGCTATATCGCAACAGCCACGTCTCTGCTTCTGCTCGCACTTTTCGCGACAAAATTCGCCCATGGCACCTGGGCGTTCTAGGAGGCTGCAAAGCTGGCTGTTCCAGCTGTTCGACAGCTCCCAGGTGCCCTAACGACCGGCGGGACATGTTTCCACCACCGACCGATTTGATTACTTGCCGAGGGATCGCGGCTTAGTGATCGCCGGAACGCCCATCGGCCGATGCGGGGCCATTTGGACAATGAAGGCGTGATACTGGCCCTTGATTATTCCGTAACCAGTTATGTATCCGTTGTTGTTGATTGATAGGGCCCAAGACAGCTCCCAACCAGACCCAGCCGGCAGTAAGTCATTGAGGTCAGTCATGACGCCGTTCTCATATATAAAGGCGTGCGGCCTTTCACTGCACTGCCGGCAAGATTCGTCTGACAACACCCAAGTAGCACCTACCGCTTGGCCATAATCGTTAATGGCATATGCAACCGTCTCAGTGCTGCTAGAAGAGCCGATATCCGTCGAGACCCCATCCTTGTAAATGTATGCGTGGAACGCGGTGTTATCGGGCGTAAGATATTCACCAACGACCTGACCACTCCGGTTGATGCCGTAGGCGTAGGATTGAGCACTGCCAAACGGCCTGATGAAATTGGTGACTCCATTCGCGTAAATGAACGCACCTTGTGCCCCACCCCCAATTACGTGCCCTCGGTCATTGATCGCAATGGCATACGAATCCGTTCCATCGCCCATGTTATGGATCGCGCCATTTTCATAAAGAAAAGCTTGCCGCACGCCTGACGAAAGGAACGCATATCCGACCGCTTGGCCGTAGTTATTGATCGATTGTGCAATTCCCGCGAATCCTCCAGGGGCAACACCACCTAGCGAGCCGAGAATAGTGATTGCTTGAGTTTGCGGGTCAAAAATCGCGGGATAGTAGACTCCATCGTTTCCAAAGACGCCGCTGGCAATTTGTCCACCATTGTTGATCCCAAGATTCGAGGAAAAGATTCCCTGACCAAACGGAGAAAGATCCTGCATCTGCCCATTGCGATAAAGAAACATGTGTGTTTCCCCATCAGGAACCAGGGAGACTCCTACGACCTGGTTAGCGTCGTTGATTGCAAAAGCAAAGCTGACTTCGCCTCCCAGTGTGCCGATATCCGTCATCGTAACGGCAGAGGCGTTTGAATGAACAAGGCTGAGCGAGACGAGCAGAGTGAGGAATGCTGGATAGCGGCTTGTTCTACGCGATGCCGTCGAGGGGGGGCGGATTCTCGCGGGGACAGGAACTGGGGCCCAGATAGAGGAGATCGAATCCAGGCGGGCAAGAATCGTTGAAAACGTTGCTAAAATATTGGTTATGGTTTTTATAATTTTCGGTTGTCTCATAATTGGGTCGCACCCGTCAATAAAATTGTCGTGCCAGTAGCCCTTTTTTTACGCATACGCAGAAGATTTCGCTCCTAATAAATTTAATAAAATTATTAACGCATTGCTCATCAACGCATTGCACTCGGAAACTAACACGTTTCAACGATCTCACCATAATAACCTCATCCCAAGAACTATTTCAACCATTGCGTTGCTGCCTCGATATCTCCCATCGAAAGGCCATGGGAAGCTCGTTCAAATCGCAATGTCACCTTCGCTCCCGCCCGCTGGAACAGCTCGGCTAGCCGCTCAGCTTCTTCTCTTGGCACAATTGGATCGTTGTCACCCGCCGCCAGCAAAACCCCTACATTCTGCAAATCTGGTAGTGCTGCGGGAACGATAGGAACCATCGCGCGGAACAGAATACCGCCGCGCAGGACTTCCGGTCGAAGTAGAAGGATTGCCGCCGCTATATTCGCCCCATTTGAATAGCCAACAGCTACTACGCTTTTGGGGGCAAGCTCATAACGCCTTTCCGCTGCCTCGATGAAGTCCGCCAGTTCGTGTGTTCGCCTGACCAAATCCTCTTCATCAAATACTCCTTCCGCGAGTCGACGGAAGAAACGCGGCATACCATTCTCGAGCACTTTGCCGCGGGGGCTGATCAAGGCCGCCTCTGGATCAAGCTTCCGGCCCAATTGCAAAAGATCATCTTCATTGCCCCCGGTGCCGTGGAGCATCAGAAGCGTCCGCGAGATCGACCCCCCAGACGCCGGCACATATCGATGAATGAAATTGAGGTCGTTCATCTCGCTCTCCGCGATTTTGCGACCTGTTGGCCGCATTCGCTTAGAGATAGACTATACTGAGCGAACTTGAATTACATCTGGCGAAAACGCGTAGACAGAGATTGGCTGGGAAGTCGTGGAAAGAATCTTCTTATTCGTTTTGCAGATGTCCTGGCCGTGATTGAGCGACCCGGCTACGGACGCAGTCTCTTAGAGATTTCCTGTCGAACCGAGGCGCAAGCGAGCAAACTGCTTTGGGAATTTGGCGGAAGCGTTGTAAAGCTGAAGCGGGGCTGGCTTCGACGTCTTGAGAGCCAGACGCGATCAAAACCGCTGGTTGTTGGTTCGCGGCTTGTCGTCGTCAGGACGCGGCAGAACGCGGCACGTTTGAAGCGAAATCATGCGCGAGCGCTTATCATTCCGGCCGAGGCGGCGTTCGGCACAGGCGAGCACGCCACGACTGCGATGTGTTTGCGCATGCTTGAGGAAGTCACCCGTTCGCTCTCATCGGGTTGGACGGCGCTCGACGCAGGGACTGGCAGTGGGATTCTCGCGATCGCTGCGAGTTGTCTCGGCGCTGGGCACGTGCTCGCGATCGAGAGTGATCCGCTCGCATGCACAACCGCAAGGCGAAATGCAGGAGCGAATAAGGCGCAAAATATCGAAATCTCGAATGGTGATGTGTTGAAACTAAAACGCACTACGAAGTTCCACATCATCCTCGCAAATCTTTTCAGTGAGGTGGTGATTCAAGCGTTACCCATATGGTCACGGCACCTGCGAAGCGGGGGTCACTTGATCATTTCCGGGATCTTGCGAACGCAGGAAACAGCGGTTGTCGACGCATTGCGGCGACAGAAACTAGAGCCACAGAAGGTCCGACGTCGCGGCAAATGGATCGCGTTGCATTCGCAACAGCCGAAACAAAAAGAAAGTTGACGTAAGGAACAGGCAAAAGCTACTTTGCAGCCCTCTGGGGCGGTTTCGATTTCCTGCACTGACGCGGTCGATCTCTACGCCGCTCAGGAAAATCGAAATCCCATGGCTGCCGAAGAGCTCTCCTATGTAATTGTGACGCCATATTCGATGCGCAAATCGCGCACCGGAGGTATTGTGGCTCGTTTAATTTCTCGAACCGGTCTGGACTTGGTCGCGGGACGTATGTTTTCGCCGAGCGCGGAGCTGGTGAAGCAATACGCGGAAACAATCGTAACCGAGAACGATCCTAGTGATCGTGCGACACAGGAACTGATCCGCAGCTACGTCCTAAAGAACTTCACAGGGAATGTAAATGGACAGAGAGCCCGTGCCCTACTCTTGGTTTTTCGCGGCCTCGGCGCCGTCGAAAAAGTTCACAACACAATCGGCCATATTGTGCATGAACGCACTAGTGGAGAGACGATCCGAGACACCTTTGGCGACTATATTACGGACGAGGAGGGCAAGGTCTTATACTTTGAGCCCGCGGCGCTTGCGGCCTTTGATCCCAAGGCAGTGGAACGGGACCTAAAACTCTGGTCGAAGTTTTCAGATAGCGACGGGGGAATCCTTGATCGGGTAATTGAGTTCGCAAAGGATGCACCAGTTGAGAAGTCACTTGTTTTAATCAAACCCGACAACTTTAAGTTTCCGAACCAACGGCCGGGCGGGGTGATCGAGGTTTTCTCTCGAACGGGGCTCTACATCGTGGGGTTTAAAGTACACCGAATGAGCGTTGCCCAGGCAGAAGAGTTTTATGGGCCCGTCCTACCGGTTCTGGAAGACAAGCTTGGCCCAGGCAAAGGGCGAGAAGCGTGGGAGGACATTGTCGAATTTATGGCGGGTACGCGGCCAAGTGCCTGCCCATCGGGCCAACGAGAGATGCCCGGGAGCGAGAAATGTATCGCGCTCGTCTATCAGGGTGAGGACGCGGTTCGGAAGATCCGCGAGGTCCTCGGGCCGACCGATCCAGCAAAGGCGCCTCCGGGTTCGATTCGCAAGGAATTCGGCCAATCCATCATGGTGAACGCTGCGCACGCTTCCGATTCCGCAGAGAACGCAAAACGGGAGATGGCCATCGTCAAAGTCGACGAGAATAACTTCAAACCTTTGATTGAAAGTTTCTACGCAAGCTCCTAGTTTGCGGCCCCATTTTTCAAGCACTTAACTTCATTCTGATCATCATGGAAATCTCGACCCGCGCCACGCAGATAACCCCTTCTCTCACCCTTTCGATCGACAGCAAAGCGAAAGCTATGAAATCCGAGGGAATTGATGTCTGCGGGTTTGGCGCAGGCGAGCCGGATTTTGACACTCCCGACCATATCAAAGCGGCGGCAATCGCTGCACTTGAAGCCGGGTTCACAAAATACACCCCGAGTGGCGGCCTGCCCGAATTGCGTCAAGCAATTTCCGAAAAATTGGAAGCCGACAATCAACTCAAGTATCGGCCAAGTCAGATCATAGTGAGCAGCGGAGCCAAGCATTCCTGCTACAACGCAATTCTGGCTACCTGTCAGGCTGGCGACGAAGTTTTGATTCCGGCTCCGTATTGGGTGAGCTATCCCGACATGGTTCGTCTAGCCGGCGCCGACCCTATTATCGTTCCTACGACGGAACGAAACGGCTGGAAAATGCGCGCATCGGATTTTGAGAATGCGATGACCCCCCGCACGAAGATGTTAATCCTAAACACCCCAGGTAATCCAACCGGGTCGGTTTATACGCGCGAGGAATTGGAAGCAATTGTGGAGGTAGCTGCCGAAGAAGATATCTACATTCTTTCGGATGAGATCTACGAAAAACTCATTTACGACGACGCGCAACATGTCAGCATCGCGTCTCTTTCGCAGGAAGCCTACGATCTGACGATCACGGTCAATGGATTTAGCAAAGCCTACGCGATGACTGGCTGGCGGCTGGGTTATATGGCTGCGTCCGAAGCGGTCGCAAGAGCCGTGGATAACATTCAAAGCCACAGCACCTCACACGCCTGCTCCTTCGCGCAGAAGGGCGCGGTGGCCGCACTAAAAGGCGATCCGCAACCGTTGATTGATATGCGCGACGAGTTCAGCATGCGCCGCAATTATATGTACGATCGGATCACAAAAATTCCCAATATCACTACGGTAAGACCCGAGGGCGCCTTTTACGTTTTGGTAAACATCAGCCAGCTAGGGCTAAGCTCGCAAAACTTCGCGGATCGGTTACTAAGCAAGGCTAATGTTGCGGTGATTCCCGGGATCGCGTTCGGTGACGATCGCACGGTGCGCCTTAGCTATGCCACTAGCATGGACATAATCAAAAAGGGGCTCGATCGCTTTCAAGACTTCTGTCGCACGCTCTAGCTATTTGCGGATTGTAGAGCGTAGAAAAGGAACGCGCCGCGATAGGGCTTTGAATCAGTAACCGCAGCTCGTTTCGAAATTCGCAATCTGAAATTCGCAGTCCGTTAATGTCATCCAGTTATCTGGCGCTTGTTTTGCACGCGCATCTTCCGTTCGTCCGGCATCCGGAGCACGAAGAATTTCTCGAGGAAGACTGGTTCTTCGAAGCCATTACTGAGGCCTACCTGCCGCTGATAGGCGTGATGCAGCGGCTGCTTCGCGATGGAGTGCCATTTCAGCTCACGATGACTGTGTCGCCGACTCTGTGCGCCATGTTGCAAGACGAACTGTTACGAGATCGTTATGTCAAATATCTGGACCGCACGATCTCATTGGCATCGCGCGAAATAGAAAGGAATCGCGATCACGAACGCCTCCGAGACTTGTCTCAATACTATCACCGTAATCTTTCCGAGTGCCGGTCGCGCTTCCTCGAATACGGCGGTGACCTTCTCGGCGAACTTCGAAAATTACAAGATACTGGCTGTCTGGAAATCGGAGCCACGGCTGCTACCCACGGATTGTTACCATTGCTGCAACAATCGACTGAAGCGGTCCGCGCTCAGATCCATATTGGATGCGACGTTTATCGAAAGGCATTTGGAACCGACCCTAAGGGATTCTGGCTTCCCGAATGTGCCTACGGACCCGGCCTTGAAAACATCATGCAGGAGCAAAACCTGCGCTGGTTTGTCGTTGACGCGCCGGGCCTAATGTTTGGGCAACCACGACCGTTGCGCGCCATTTATGGACCGTGCTTCACGCCGGCCGGCCCTGCGGTATTTGCCCGCGACAGAGAATCCAGCCGCCAAGTTTGGAGCGCCTCGGAAGGATATCCGGGCCACCCTGCCTACCGAGACTTTTATTGCGACATCGGATTTGATCTGCCTATCGAATACATTTGGCCAGAATCAAGAATGCCAGCCATTCGTCGATTCACCGGTCTCAAATATCATCGCATCACTGGCCCAGGTCTCGCAAAGGAGTTCTATGATCCTGCGGACGCTTATTGCATCGCACAGACCCACGCGGCCCATTTTCTAGAGGCCCGACGAAAACAGATGACTGAACTGCAGACCGTAACGTCGGATCCGATTGTAGTCGTCCCATTTGATGCGGAGTTATTCGGTCATTGGTGGTTTGAGGGACCTCAATTCCTCGAATCACTTATTCGGGAAATGGCGCAAACTCCCTTGGATCTCTCCCTCCTGAACAAAACTGAACTTGAACTCACCACGCCAGCCGCCTTTCTCGCCAATCACCCAACACAACAGACAATCGTACCCGCACCATCGAGCTGGGGCGAAAATGGCCACCTCGCAGTTTGGCTCGACGACAGCAACTCCTGGATCTATTCACACCTTCACGCCGCCGCCAATCGCATGACTGAAATCGCCTGTGCCCATTCCTCTCCTGTCAGCACGTTGGAGGAACGTCTCCTCCAACAACTCGCCCGCGAATTATTACTGGCCCAATCGAGCGATTGGGCTTTCCTCATTAAAACTGGCACCGCACGGGCCTACGCAACAAAACGGGTAACTGATCACCTGCTGCGATTCAATCGACTCTTCGAACACTTCACCACAGGCGCCATCGACGAGAATTTTCTCTTGAATTGCGAATGGCGCGATAATCTTTTCCCTAACCTGAACTGGCGCTATTACTTGCCATGCCAAACCGAAGGTCGCTTCGCCTCTTCTCAGTCTTGCTCATAGGCATTGTTGTCTCGGCGCAGGGCCAAGAGGCAGTCACTCCCACTGCCTCTCCGAAGAAGCGAAGCGTTCGTATTAGTTTCCTGCCGCCACCACTCGATGGCCAGATAAGTCTCGGCATCTACGACAACAAGGGAACACTTGTTCGGATCCTGCATCGCGAAGCAGAGATTAATCAATTCACCGTAGGAACCGATTCGCTTTCAACGATCTGGGACGGAAAGAATGACGCCGAGGAAGATATGCCCTCGGGAAGATACACCGCGCACGGATTTGCAGTCGGCGACGTTGGAATCAAAAGGATGGGGTTTTTCTTCAATGACTTCATCACGAGCGCCACTTCCCCACGTGTTCGATCTCTAAGGAATGTGCGGTTTCAAGATAACGAACTCTATCTTGAGGTGGAATTGACCGGCAACGAACAAGCGGTCCTCGTTTGCGAACCGGCGCAGGGAGGATTTGTTCGCCAATTACCTTTCGAACATGCAAGCCATTGCGAGGAAAAACCCTCGCTTCCCAACGTTACTCAAACCGTCGATTGCAGCGCCGGAACAGAGAGCAGTCTATGGTTGATTGATAGCCTCGAAGGTGGTTCCAGGCGTGCGATTAAGCAGTTCTCGCAATCCCAAGAATTGCTCGGCCAAATTGCGATTCCCGAAAATGAACCTCAGCCACAAAGCATTGCCGCTTCCACTAGCGAGGCTCGTATCTTCCTCGTGGAAGAGAGCTCGGATAAATCCATCAACCGCTTACGCGCTATAAGCTGGACCGAACCAAAAAACGGCAACGAGGCCAATTGGAAGACGGATTTTGAAAAAAAGATCATCGCGCATCGAAATTTCTCGATAGAAAATGGGAAACCGATTCCCAGCAACCCAAAGAACAAAACTGCGACAGAAAAAATTTCGGTAAAACTCGAGCCAAATCCGCTCCTCGCAGATGCGCGAGTAACGGTGGAGTTGACGGTCGGGTTTGATGGACAGGGTAGTTTCCTGAAAACGAACGATGGGCTTCCGCTCCGCCGCATCAGCGAGATCCCGCGACTCGAACGAACGGTTCTGGGAGCTCGTGGTTCTGGGACACTCGATGTCTTTCAGGACGACGGCGCGGTTGTTGAGCAAATCCGTTTGACTGGCATTGACCGGATGATGAGTTTCGATTGCGGCAGTTTTGAATTGAAATGAAACGCGTCGTTCGCTGAGATTCGCCGGTGCCACGCGACATTGTTTATTTCGATCTCGAAACACAGCGAACTGCAAATGATGCCGGCGGGTGGAGTCGTAAGTACGACATGCGGATGTCTGTCGGCGCCATATTCAGCACCCTGACAGGTCGTTACGAGGTGTTCGGGGAAGCGCAAGTGAACCAATTGATTGAGCGTTTACGACGCGCGGATCTCGTCGTGGGATTCAATGTTCTCAATTTCGATTATCACGTCCTGATGGGTTACACCATCCTCGATCTGGTCAGCGAACTTCACACCGCCGATTTAATGGTGGACGCGGAAAAGCGGTCTGGTCATCGGCTAAGTTTGGACGCGATCGCGCAAGCCACTCTCGGCATTCAGAAGACGGCCGCCGGTCTAGACGCGATTCGCTGGTGGCGCGAGGGTCGCATCCTTGAAATCGCAGAGTACTGCTGTTTTGACGTCAAGGTGACGAGGCTCGTCCACGAACATGGGTGCCGTCACAAAGAATTGTTTTTTCACGATCGATTCACTCAACGACATCGGTTCGAAATTGATTGGGCACATCTCGATGAAAAATCGATGAGCTAGAAAACAGACAGGGACGTCGAACTTCCGGATTTAGTTCAAATTGTAGGCTTCAACTACGGCAATCCCCGTCGTATTGTCCACCCCGCGAACGATTGCGGTGTAATTGCCGGCCATCAGGTCCCACACAATCGCTGACTCGAAATCATTAGTAGGCGGAACGCCGGTCGCGATGATTTCGGCTTCCTGATCAGTGCGCCAATTGTCATTCGCGGCCACAAGCGCTCCGCCCCCATCACGCAGTTCCAACATTGGATCGGCCAGGACTCCTGCGATTGGCAATGATGGACCGATTGCTCGCACAATCACCCTCAGAGGGCCTTGGCCAAGCACGATCAATCCACCGATCAGGACGTTGTTCTCCGTTTGGACGAATCCCCGTGTAGAAATATTTGCCAGCTTGGAATTAGCGGCCTGATCCAGATCGTAGGCCTCCACGACGCCAATTCCAGTGCCGTTGTTGACTCCACGAACGACGCCCGTGTAGTTAGAGGTGTTCGCGGGAAGCGTTGCCACGACGGCGGATTCTAAGTCGTTAGTAGGCGGTATGCCTGTCGCGATGATTTCATCCCGCTGGCTGCTTTGCCAGTTGTCGTTCTCAAGAATGAGGCCACCAGACCCATTGCGTAGTTCAAGAACAGGATCCGCAAGGGCATCGGAGAAAAACGGCGTCAGCGAAGGGCCAATCGCACGAACAATCACCCTCTTCGGTTGGGTGCCGGTGACAATGAATCCGCCAATAAGCGCATTGTCACCTGTCTCAACGAGCAAGCGTGTCGAGATGTTTCCAAACGTGGCAGGAGGCGTGGGCGTGGCGCTTGGTGTCGGGGTTCCAGCGGCGGTTGCCGTTGACGTCGCGGTTGCGGTGGGGGTCGCCGTAGCAGTCGGCGTCCCCGTTCCAGTCGAGGTGGGTGTGGCTGTCGGAGTTGCTGTTGAAGTCGGAGTCGGAGTCACCGTACCAGTTGGCGAAGCCGAAGGTGTTGGAGTCGCAGATGAAGTTTGATAGGTCACCGTCAACTGCGGCGGATTACTGCTGTTTTCACGCGTGTTCAGTCGCTGCGCCGTTCCGGGATCGATCTCGTTGGCAATAATGACCCAACCGAAGTTAGTCGCTGGGTTTGATACCCACGCTTGGACATCCGCGACCATTCCGCTTCCAGTCCACGTGTAAGTCATGTTCTCGGTGCTAACGCCCGTCGTCGCACTTGATGTCGACGAGAAAACACCGCCCGGAGTCGTCCAAAAAGCCGTGTCGAAAAAAGTGTGAAGCCAAGTGGCGTCGTTGGTTGTTGCTGGGGCGCCCATTCCCCCGGGTTCTCCGGCGTCGGACGTCCCTTCGCCCCAATTCTGGGATACCTTATGGAGCGACACATCAATCGTGACGGTTTGCTTGTGCGGAGTCGACAGGAACATCGAGAGGCTCACACTCGTGACGGTTGCATTAGTGGGAATCCCGCCCAAATCGAACGCGATTAGCGCGCGACGCAAACCAGCAACGCCGGTTCTTCCTGTATAGAAATAAATCCCATGACCGTTGCTCAGTTGCCCGGTCTTATCTTCGAACAGTGTGTTGTCCTTTTGAGGCGACAAAGTCACGGTCACAGCCGTCACCGCCCGCAGCGACAGGGCAAGAACTAGTAAAATAGGGAGGATCTTCCGCATGTAGGTATGGACCATATCGCCGGGACCGCATTCTGCAACGCAGTCGAAATCGCAATATCAGAAAATGTCTCGCATCCTGATTCAACTGACACCGGTCAGTTCAACGCATATGCTTCGACTACCGCAATCCCAGTCGCGCCGTTGGTGCCCCGAACGATTGCCGTATAATTACCTGGCGTCAGGTTTCGAACAATCGCTGATTCCAAATCGTTTTTCGGTGGAATACCACTCGCCATGATCTCTGCTTGCTGATCTTGGGCGGTTGGATCGCCATTGACACCCGCGATCACCTGTTCGATTTGCATCAGGTGAAAAGAAGCGTGGACAGAAGGCGCCAAGACAAATGAATGCGCCAACGAACCACCGGCGTCGGGTGGGCGAGCCTAAATTCCCAATAGGCATTTTCATAGAGTTAACCTCATGCGAGTTGAATTAGTTGCGCGACAGACCACGACGAACCGAATCCTGGTATTTTCAAGGGTGCAATCGCGGGTGGGCACAGCAAGGCGTGAAACGTAACGGGGCGGTAACGCCTTTTCTGGTCAACCCCTTTTCTGAAACCGTCTCTCAGTATTTCAATAGTCCGCTAGTCAGCGCCACTAATCTTTGTTAGTTAAGCCTCTATGACTTCCGAGCCCCAGCAAACTCTGGCCCGAAGCGCAAGCGTCAGCGGCACATCTTTACACACCGGGGAAAAAGTCACCCTGAAACTGCAACCAGCTCCTGTTGATTTCGGTCTCAAGTTTAAACGTAAAGATCTCCAAGATGAACCGACGATCGATGCGACGATCGGCAACTTGAAAACGGTGGAGCGCGCCACCACAATCGGTGAAGGGTCCGTTCGCGTCCATACAGTTGAACACGTCCTCTCCGCGCTCTCGGCCATGGGTGTCGACAACGCGATCATCGAGATGGACGCAAACGAACCGCCCATCGGCGACGGCAGCGCACGGCCTTATGTCGAACTGATCAAGAAAGCCGGACTGACAGCTCAGGAAAAGCCGCGGCGCATCTTCGACCTCCGCGAGACCGTCCATGTGGAAACCAAGACTGGTTCCATTCTTGTTATTGTGCCGGACGAGAAATTCCGAATTTCGTGTACGCAGGCTGGGCCCGACGGCCAATTCGCCCAATTCTTTTCCACCGAGATTACGCCGGCAATCTACGAACGCGAGATTGCCCCAGCCCGGACGTTTGTTTACTACGAAGACGTCCAGCCTCTCATGGAAAAAAACCTCATCAAAGGAGGCTCCCTGGAAAACGCGATTGTGGTACGAGGCGAAGCGATCTTGAGTAAGGAGCCACTCCGATTTTCCGACGAATTTGTTCGGCACAAGATCATTGATATTATCGGTGACCTAGCGCTTTTCGGGCAACGGATTTGTGGCCACGTTATTGCGGTCAGACCGGGTCATGGCGCGAACACGGAACTCGTACGGGCGCTCACACGCGAACTCGCGCAGACGGCGCCTCTTCCGCGGCCGCACACGTTCCCAATCGGCGACGGGGGACTCGACACGGTTCAAGTACTGGAAGTATTGCCGCATCGTTACCCCTTCTTGATGGTGGATCGAATCCTCCGCTTTGAAGGAGAAACGAAGTGCGTCGGAGTGAAATCTGTCACCGTTAATGAACCTTTTTTCGCTGGCCATTTCCCAGGCCACCCAGTCATGCCTGGCGTTCTACAGCTCGAAGCGATGGCTCAGGTCGCCAGTATCCTCATGCTGAGAGTGACCAAGAGCAGCAGCGGCCGACTCGGCTACTTTGTGAGCGCAGATGAAGTAAAATTCCGCAAGCCGGTCTTTCCTGGCGATACCCTCTTTATTTCAGCGGAAGTGACCAAGACGCGCGGGAAACAAATGGCCAGGTTGAAATGCAGCTGCGCCGTAAATGAGGCGGTTGTTTCCGAATGCGAATTGATGCTCAGATTTCTTGATTGATGAGCAAATTACAGATCCACCCGACCGCGATTGTGGATGAAACGGCCGAAATCGGCGCCGGCACGAAGATTGGCCCCTATTGTATCATTGCGGCAGGAGTCGTCCTCGGGCCAGAATGCTGGCTTCAACACCATGTGACGGTTTGCGGCCCAATGAAAGCCGGCGCGCGAAATAAGTTTTACGCTTATTGCTCAATTGGACAGCAGACCCAGGATCTAAAATATCAGGGCGAACCAACATATTTGGAGATCGGTGACGGTAATACGTTCAGGGAATTTGTTACGATTAATCGCAGCACGACTGGCGCGGGCAAGACGCGCATTGGCAGTAATGGGAACTATCTGGCTTACAGCCATGTTGGGCATGATTGCGAAGTCGGCGACTCTGTTATTTTCTCGAACAACGGCACGCTTGCCGGGCACGTTACGGTGGGCGATCACGCAATCATGGGCGGCCTGACAGCGGTCCATCAATTTTGTCGAATTGGACGGTATGCAATAACAGGCGGCTGTTCAAAAATCGTCCAGGACATTCCACCGTTCATGATCGCGGATGGAAATCCGGCCAAGGTACGCGGCATTAACATTGTTGGTCTGGAGCGAAACGGTTTTCCTGCCGAGACTGTAAAGTGGATCAAAGATGCATTTCGCCTTATTTATCGCTCGAAATATAATACTCGTCAGGCAATGGAAGCGATTCGACGTGAACTACCCCCGAGTGGTGAAATCAATCAGATCGTCGAGTTTATCGAGCAAAGTGAACGAGGCATTATTCGATAGGTTCATGCCGAAGATGAGAGGCAATTCTCATCGGACGCGTCGTCAAAGCTTTATTTTCAGTCCATCGTATGCGATCCCGACGCCAGGTGGGAGATCGTTTTCGGTCAATTGCGGCAGCTCGTGAGAAATGTGGGTAAATAATGTCTGCTGGGCGCGGACGTTGGAGGCAACCTCCAAGGCCTGACTCACACTAAGGTGCGTAGGATGTGGTTTGTGGCGTAGTGCATCAATGATTAAGAGCTTTACCTGCGTAATCTGTTGCACAATCTCACCCGGCACGGCGCTGCAATCGCTCAGATATGCAACAAGTCGCTGGTCATTTCGCGAAAACAAGTAACCATTCACGGTTGAACGGCCATGAGGAACCGGTAGCGGTGTCACCAAAGTTTTACCCAAACAAAAGGGCCCGTTCACCACGTGCGGAACGGGAACTAGGTAGCCGGGAAATCGATTCAGCCCATTAAAAGCGAACTCGAAAACGCGCGCAAGATCGCGCATCGTTTCACCTGAAGCGTAAACCGGTAACGCCCCCAATGCGTGAGAAAAGCGCCGTAGATCGTCGAACCCCATGATATGGTCGGTATGCGAATGGGTGAAGATTACTGCATCCAAATGCCTGATATTCTCGCGTAATGCTTGTGTGCGAAAATCCGTTCCCGTGTCCACAACCCAGGCACACTCCGGCGTTTCGATAAAGATCGACGAACGCAAACGTTGATCACGGGGATCGGTCGAGTGACAGACTTGGCAGTCACAGCCGATCATCGGGACTCCTTGGGAAGTCCCCGTGCCGAGAAACGTAAGGCAAAGTTGAGAGTTGAGAGTTGGGCGTTGAGAGTTCAAAACTTGAGGTAATCGCAATGTCTCACCTCTCACCATTCAACTCTCAACCCTTAACTCTCAACTTTGCTCCATGCCTGTCATTCTAACCCTGTTGCGGATCAAGAACCTGGCCTTGGTCGAGGATTTGGAATGGCAACTCGGCGATGGATTCACCTCAATTACGGGAGAAACAGGCGCCGGCAAGTCGATCATCATCGGTGCTCTACACTTGCTTCTCGGCGAACGAGCGGACAAATCGCTCATTCGGACCGGCGCTGAGGCATGTTCGGTTGAAGCAGTCTTCAATGGAATCGAACTCGACCGCCTAAATCCTCAACTGACTAACGCCGGGATCGAATCATGCGGGGACGAACTAATTCTGAAACGAACATTTTCGGCTAGTGGGGCAAACCGGCAATTCATCAACGGGTCGCCCACAACCCTGGCCGTCCTCAAGAATCTGGGAGATTATTTGGTCGATTTACATGGACCGCATGATCATCAGTCGCTCCTTTCTTCGGACCGACAACTCGCATTGCTCGATGGATTTGCCGGCGCGGAAAGGCAAGTGGCGGAATTTGAGCAATTATACAGAAAGTGGAATGCGTTGCAGGCCGAAGAGGCAGCACTTGGCGTGGCAGAATCGGTTCGCGAACAGGAAATCGATTTACTTCGCCACCAAGCGATTGAAATCAAGGGGGCAAACCTATCGTTAACGGAAGAGGATGAAATCACGACGCGTTACAAACTTGCTACGAACAGCAAGCGTTTGATCGAGCTCGCTAGCACAATATCTCACCGACTTTCCGAAGGTGACGATGCGATTGTGGCAAAACTCGCTGAGACCCAGCGTCTCCTACGGGAGTTGGAGAAAATCGATCCCGATCAACGCACATTGGCAGATGCTCACGCGGCCACTGTCATCGAGCTTTCCGATATCTCGCGTTCAGTCACCAATTACGCCGACCAGCTCGAGCTTGATCCCCAACAGCTGGCTGCTTTGGAGGAACGTGTTTCTCTTCTCGAAACCTTGAAACGTAAATATGGCCACTCGATTGCAGATGTTATCGCTTTTGGTGAAAAAGCTGAGGCAAAATTGCGTCAAATCGAGGGACGAGATGAGGAACTTCGGCGCCTGAAAAAGGAAGCGGAAGCGGCACGTATCGCAGTTGAGAACGCCGGTACCCGCCTCCACAAAATACGAGAAGCGACGGCTCCGAATCTGGCGGAAAGCATCCGTTCGAATCTGCGCGATCTTGGGTTTCTTCAATCCGAGTTCGTTGTTCAACTTTCCCATCAGGATGAAGCGCGAGCAACCGGCTTCGATTCTGTGGAATTGCTCTTTTCTCCAAATCCCGGCGAACCCGCAAAACCACTGCGCTTGATTGCGTCCAGCGGTGAAATCTCACGGGTCATGCTAGCGATCAAATCCTCGCTGGCCGAGCAGGATGCGATTCCATTGCTGGTTTTTGACGAGATTGACGCAAACGTGGGTGGAGAAATCGCAAACGCTGTTGGGGCGAAAATGAGAACGCTAGCAGACGACCATCAGGTACTTTGCATTACCCATCTTCCCCAAGTGGCGGCAGCGGCAACGACCCAATTCGTCGTGACAAAAGATGTAATAGGGGGACGGACACATTCGCGACTTTCCCAGGTAAGAGGGAAAGCCAGAAATGAAGAGATCGCCAGAATGCTCGGCGGCAAGACGGAGTCCGCCATGCGACACGCCGCGACCTTATTAACGAAGTAGAGCGCGTCCTGCCCGGGGTCTGTAGAAATACCACATTTTTACTCGCCAGCAGGCTACCACATTCTCTATCGTCCGCCTTTCACATGATTCAACGCGACTATCTCATCATCGGAAGCGGTATTGGCGGTGGGAGCGCGTGCGAAAGCATCCGGAAATACGACAAGCGCGGCAGCGTTACCCTGGTGGGTGCGGAAACCTTCCATCCCTACAAGCGATGGATGCTGTCGAAGAGTTTTCTCCGGGACAAAACGCCGCCCTTAAAGAAGATGCCGAATCTGGACCCAACCTGGTATGAGGTCCATAAGATCGAAACACGGTTCGCCAGCGTAATTACGCAGTTAAACATTGACCGGCGACTTGCGGTGCTGGGCAACGGAGAAACGATCGAGTTTAACAAGGCTTGCCTTGCGATGGGAAGTCGCCCGGTGCGGCCACCGGTCGCAGGAGTGGGTCTGGGTAATGTTATTTACCTGAGAACTATTCGTGACGCGCTTGCATTGCGCGAGATGGCGCAATTAGAGAAAACGATGGTGGTGGTCGGTGGAGGCCTGCTGGCCTGCGAGGCAGCCGCGAGTTTGCGTCAGCTGAAATTCAAAGTCAGCATCATGCACCGCAACCCCTACCTACTGAATCGGTACGTCGATCCAGAAACAGGCGCCTGGGTGACATCGTATTTTGAGAAGCGAGGCGTTACGCTACTCTTAGGCGAGAGTTTGAACGGTTTCGAGGGTAAAACGGTATTGCGGAACATCCAAACGAAGAGCGGCAATCGCATCCCTGCCGGTGTGGCGGTTGTCGCCTGTGGTGCGGAGCCAAATCTCGATCTCGTCCGCAACACCCCTCTCTCGGGTCCCCACGGTTCGCCAGTAAACGAATACTTAGAAACAGAAGAAAAGGGAATCTACGCGATCGGCGATCTTTCGTTCTATCCTGATCGGATTATGGGCGGCGTGCGACGCCAAACCCACTGGGAAAACGCTCGGGAACAGGGTTTGGTAGCGGGCGCAAATATGACCGGTAAGAAACGTATCCGTTATGAGCAGGTCCCCTATTTTTGGACCGAAATATTCGATCTTCGATTGGACTTTATCGGAGATTTCACCCTGCCTCCCACTCGGATGGTCCTCAAAGGTGCGTACGCAAAAAAGAAATTCATGATCCGGTACTATCAAGGTGATCGGCTAAGAGGCTTACTTCTTTGCGGGGCCCTCCAACGTGAGGTTGAAGTAGCCAAGGCGGAACTACGCACGGCTCTTGGAAAATAAGAAAGCGAATGGGCTGATACAGGTGGAATTCGCCATGTCGGGCCATGTTCCTTTGCTCCGATAGTAGAAAGTTCGGCCATATTTCAGGTTGACGCGCATTCTTAGAGGGGCCATGAACCGTACTGGCCTTTTCCTTGCTTACGATATGCTGACAATGGGCGTTTCTGCGATTGCCACTGTTGCCGCTTTAGATGATGTCTTGGAGGCGCGTTTAATCTACTGCCATTTGGTGCGAATAGAGCGATAAGTCATATGCTGGATCATGAAGATTTGAAGTGGATCGCCGCTACTTCGACCGAGTTGAACACCATGCTGCAGCAAATCGCGCGGCAGGCTGACCTGGTTCTACAGCACAAGGGAGAGCAGACTTATGTCGAAATGCTTGGTGAGCGCGCCGAGGTGGCTTCCAAAACCGCCCAATCTCTCTTCGACCGGGTGACCGCGCGAATATTGGAAGAAAAGGCACCAAAGGCAGCTGGCTCGCCCGAAGCCTCACGACCCGGACGCGTAACGCCGCCCTCTTCCAAGGCAAGGCCCGCGACGAATTCAAAAACTTCCTCACTCGACGCGCCCGTAGCGGCAAAAGCCCCTTCCGCCGCAGAATCCGGCAATGCCGCGAAGCCGGGTGATGGCATTCCAGCCGACATCAAGGTTCTGAACGAACAAGGAAACCGCGAGTTGCTCCTTTTCGTGGAAGACGAGCGAGAGATTGCTGAGCTGGCCGCTGCCATGCTTGCTGAAGAAGGGTATCGAGTGATTCTGGCCCGGGATGGTTTTGAAGCACTTAAGATTTATCAACAGATCAGCAAACAAATCGGACTGGTCATTCTTGATTATTTTCTACCCGTGATGGATGGCGACGCCGTTTTTGACGAACTTTGCGCGCTCAATCCAGAAGTGGCGGTTGTCCTGAGCAGCGGCTTTAACGAGCAGAGCAAACTCGGCAGCATGCTTGCGCGAGGCCTCCGCGGCTTTATTCCCAAGCCCTACACACGCGAGAAATTACTCGTTCAGGTCCGTTCCATCCTGGACGCTGCGCGCGACGCCGCCCGCTAAGGCCACCCAACGCGCATTCCTTCCCGCATTGCTCGTCCGGGCGAATCCCCGGTGCATGGCATTGATTTAGCTTTTCAAGGCGGCGCCCATGGCCCGCATCGATTCATTCTTCAAGTTGATGGGAGAACAGAAGGCTTCAGATCTTCATCTCTCAACAAACAACCCGCCGATGCTACGCATCAATGGCGAATTAGTCCGCGTCGATTATCCACCGCTTCGCAATGATGAATTGAAGGCGATGGTCTACGAAATCGCACCGGAAGGAAAAATTAAGTTGTTCGAAGAAACTTCGGACATCGACTTCGGCTACGAAGTGCCCGGGATGGCGCGTTATCGTGCAAATTTCTTTCAACAAAAGTACGGAATCTCTGCTGTTTTTCGTTTGATTCCGTCCACGGTTCTAACCGTCGATGACCTCGGGCTGCCGGCAGTCCTGAAAAAGTTTCCGATGCTAAAGAAGGGACTCGTCCTTGTGACTGGGCCAACCGGTTCCGGCAAGTCGACGACTCTCGCGGCGATGATTGACTACGCCAACATCCAGCGGCGGGACCACATCATCACGGTGGAAGACCCGATCGAATTTGTTCATCGCAGCCAGAATTGCCTAATTCAGCACCGTGAAGTGGGTGTCCATACACGTTCCTTCGCCGCCGCCCTACGCGGTGCACTTCGTGAAGATCCCGATATCCTTCTAGTTGGTGAAATGCGAGACCTCGAAACAATCGAGCTGGCTTTGACAGCAGCCGCCACAGGTCACTTGGTCTTTGGGACTCTTCACACCTCGAGTGCTTCAAAAGCTGTCGACCGTATCATCGACGTTTTCCCCACGAATCAGCAAAACCAGATCCGGGCCACCCTTGCTGAATCCCTCAAGGGGGTTGTCGCGCAGAACCTTTTCAAACGGATCGATATCCCAGGACGCGTTGCCGCTCTTGAAATCCTTGTCGTCGATGTCGCAATCGCGAATCTCGTTCGAGAAGGGAAAACCCACCAGATCCCCGGCATGATCCAGGTTGGCAAGAAAAAAGGAAATCAACCGCTGGATGACGCAATCATGGATCACCTGCGGCACACTCGGATTTCTCCAGAAGAAGCGTACGATAAGGCGGTCGACCGGAAGAAGTTTAGACAATTCCTGAAAGAACCTCCAGTCGACGACACCGAAGAATAGCCCTTTAAGCGATGAGAATTCCCGACCTCGATAGGATTTTATCGGCAATGCTGAAGACCTACGACGGCATCTCCGATCTCAATTTCTCCGTAGGCCACCCATTACAAGTAGAAGATTACGGCGAATTAAAGCCAGTCTTTGTTGATCCACCGATCAACGCGTTGACCCCATTTCAGACAGAACAAATCGCCCTTACCCTGATGCAGGGAAATCGGCGCCTGATTTATGATTACCTCACCGGAGGTTCGTGCGATTGCAGTTATTCTCTGAAGGATGAAGCACGTTTCCGCGTAAACATCTTTCGACAACAGGGACACTTTTCGATCGTTCTCCGGAAGTTGCAGAGCGAAATCCCCACAGTCACGAGTCTAGGACTTCCGGCAATTTTCGAGGAGATTGCCAAGGAAAAAACCGGCTTGGTTCTGGTCACTGGCGCCACGGGTAGCGGCAAGACAACGACACTGGCTGCGATCCTTAATGAGATCAACGCGAATCAGCCGGTGCACATTGTTACCTTGGAAGATCCGATTGAATTCGTTCATCCAACGCTCAGGGCCACATTCAATCAACGCGAGTTGGGCCATGACTTTAACAATTATCCCAACGGCCTCCGCGCCGCCCTTCGTCAGGCCCCAAAGGTAATCTTGGTTGGTGAAATGCGGGATCGTGCGACGGTCGAGGTTGCGCTCATGGCAGCCGAGACAGGCCACCTTGTGCTTAGCACCCTGCACACAGTCGACGCAGGTCAGGCCATCAATCGTATCCTTGGCCTTTTCTCACTCGGGGAAGAACAGCAGCTGCGTATTCGGCTGGCTGACACCCTACGCTATATCGTCAGCCAGAGACTGGCACCGAGAGTCGGTGGGGGACGTCAATTACTGACGGAAATCCTTGGCCACAATCTGCGAACACGGGAAACAATCGCGTTGGGCGAAGGTGAGCATCGGAGCTTCTATGAAATCATCGAAGCAAGTTCACCATTCGGCTGGATGACGTTCGATCAATCCATCTTGCAGGCGTACGAAAGTGAGTTGGTTACGGAAGAAACCGCGAGGCTGTTTGCGACGCGAAAAGGGAAAGTTACTCGCGGTATCGATATCATTCAAAAAACCCGGGGAGTCGACAACGACCTCGATTCAGGTTTGCGCCTTGACCTCCCAATTAACGCTTTCCGTTAATCTATGGAAACACAGGACGCATCATTTTTTGATCTCGGGGACAACACTGCGCTCGTCTGCGTGGACCATCAGCAATACCAGAAGATCGTGGTCCCTCAATTGATTGACATGACCTACAAAGTGCACCTCGGCCTCTTTGAAGAAGATGTCATTCTCAAGCTGCAGACCTACAATTACAATGTCGTGATCGTTTACGAAAACTTTAAGGGTTCCACTCAGGAAGATAATCCGATTCTTCGCGAATTAATCAGGCGCCCAGAAGCCGAACGGCGTGGTTATTTTGTTGTGCTCTTGAGCCACAAATTCGCAACCAATGATGCAACAAGCGCGTTTGTGAACAGCGTGGACCAAATCGTCAATGTCTCTGACCTGGCAAATTTCAAACCAGTCCTGCGCCGTGGGGTCGGACAGCATCGTGAGCTTTACAGCGCATTCAATGAGACGCTGAAGGCTGTTCAGGCAATCTAGTTCGGGTTTCGACGATGGAGGCCGCCGACGGGCCACCATCGCGTGAACGTTCAGTTGCGGCTTTCGCGCAGTTCACGATACTACTGGTCGAACTGTATGAACTGGAGCAATTGGATTCGATTCCGCTGGGACCTCACGCAACTTCCGAAATTTGACGCTGCGTTGCCGGAACATTACGAAATTGGACCAGCTATCGCCGACGATGAACCTGAGGTGCGGAAGATTATTTCGAGTTCGTTCGTGCTCGATCCGACCTGGAACCCTGCAACACAAGACGTCATGGAAACGATCGAATCATGGCTCGATCGCGCTTTTGTTTCCCCTGCTACTACTTGTCTCGCGTTGAGGCACGGCTTGCGAATCATTGGCGCCGCCGTCATCGCGCAAGATCCCGCAGCCGAAATCCATCTTTCCCCGGGACCTTGTGTTTCAATGGAATATCGTAATCGCGGTTTCGGGACCCGTCTGCTTGAACAATCGCTGACAAAATTGCGAGACGCGGGGCTGAAAGAAGCGGTCGGAATCGCCTACGAAAGCGTGCCGGTTACCAGGTTCCTTTATCCAAAGTTCAATGGCACCCAATCGCCCTACGATCCACCTTCGGTCTTGGCGGCGTGACTCACTGGCGGGCTCTGCCATTCAGACTTTCACAGCGTTTTTTCGAAGCCCTTTTTCGTAATCACCGAATCTTGAATCCAATTCGCTGATTACCGGCATCTTACCGGTAACCTCATATGATTCAGGATTTCAAGTTCGCGGTCCGGCAACTCATCAAGGCGCCGGGATTCACCCTATCGGCTGTGGTCGTACTTGCGCTTGGCATTGGTGCCAACACTGCCGTCTTCAGCCTCGTGCATACTATGTTTTTCGCGCCGCCGGGTTACAGCCGACCAGCGGAATTGGTGCAGGTCTTTTCCCAAGACAAGAAGAACCCAAAAACATATCGAGGCTTCTCGTATCCGACCTATCAGGACATCCGGGACCAAAACACCGTTTTTTCAGACACAATGGCGTACAACCTGGCAATGGTCGGGTTGGGACAAAAAGGAGATATACGCCGCACGTTTGGTGCGATGGTCAGCTCGAATTATTTTTCCGTTCTCGGTGTGTCACTCGCGCGCGGTCGAACGTTTTTGCCCGAAGAAGAAACTCCGGGGCGGAATTCGGCAGTCGCGATTGTTAGCTATGCGTATTGGCAGAAACACAATCTCGATCCATCGGTGCTGGGCTCACAATTGCTGATCAACGGCCGCCCTTTCACGATCGTAGGGATAACGCCGCAGAGTTTCACTGGCACAATGCAGGTCTTCTCGGTGGAAGTTTGGTTGCCGCTCAGTATCTATGAACAGGTCGAAAACGATTTCAATACCGAGGAACGTAAGAGAGTCTTCGGCGAACGCGATGGTCAGCAACTATTGATCGTAGGACGGCTCAAATCAGGGCTGACTTCAGCCGCCGCGAAGCCATCGCTCGAGGGACTTGCCGCCAACTTGGAAACCGCGTTCCCAGTCGAACAAAAAGACCAGACTTTCACCACTGCGCCGGTATCGCGGTTTTCTGTCAGCACAAATCCATCAGAGGAAGGCGGGATGGCAACGATCGCACCGATGCTCCTAGGGATGGCGGTCGTTGTCTTGCTCGTAGCGTGCCTTAATCTGGCGAACATGTTGCTCGCGCGCGGCACGGCGCGTCGCAAGGAAATCGCGATTCGTCTAGCGCTCGGCGGTAGCCGTAGTCGCATTGTGCGTCAACTACTCACCGAGGGGTTCGTTCTCGCGCTATTGGGAGGTGGGTTTGGACTTCTCCTCGGACTGTGGTCGTCCGACCTACTGGTTTCCTCGATGGGAAGAATGCTGCCACTTGATATCGTCTGGCTTGGGGGAGCGAACCTCGCGATTCTAGCTGCAACATTTGGTTTTTGCTTGCTTGGTACGCTTGGTTTCGCTCTCGGCCCGGCCCTCAAGCTGTCTCGTAGCGCAGTTGTGGGGAACTTGAAGGAACAGGCGGGAGAGGACGTTGTGCGCCGCTCCTGGAGATTCTTGCCGCGCAATCCACTTGTTGTCGTTCAGATTGCATTCTCCCTAGCGCTGCTGACCGCCGCTGCTCTTTTCATCAGAGGTGCTCGTAACGCGGCTTCGGTCGACACCGGAATACAACCGGGCGCAAGCTATCTCGTCGAAACCGATGCGAGCCTCGCCGGTTATGAACCGAAGCGAGCCGAGGAACTGTACCGCAGCCTGAGCGAGCGTTTCGCCGCGTTGCCGGGCGTCGACCATGCAAGCATCACTGCAACTGTTCCCTTCGGGATGATCTCTTTGGGCAAAAATGTGCAACGCGCGGGATTAAGCCCAGCGCCTGATTCTAAGCCCGCCACAGCAGCCGAAGGCCTAGCTTTCCATGCCGCTTGGAACAGTGTCGGCGCGGATTACTTCACTACGGTCAGTCTGCCTATTGTTCGCGGTCGAGCTTTTACGCCAGCCGAGGCCACGCAATCATCCGGACCGTTAGTTGCGGTCATAGACGACGTTCTCGCCAAGAAATTGTGGCCAGAGGGAGACGCGCTTGGTCAACGGATTCAGTTCGCTAGCGACAACGCGCCCCTAGCAAAAGGTGGCGGCAACCGCGTTGGAGCGAGCGAGGATCTCAGCGGTGAAGTAAAACCGAACGAGGTTCTTGAGATTGTGGGAGTCGTACCCGCGACGCGACACCAGCTTTTCGATAAAGACCCGAGCGGACAGATTTACGTACCGTTCGCACGCGGCTTTCAAAGCAATGTTTCCTTTTTTGTCAGATTCCATTCCGTCGCGGCAGGCGGGGAATCGAGTACTGCAGATCTGCTGCGGCGGACCGTGCGCGAGATTGACCCCGCAATCCCAATCTTGTCGCTGAAAACGTTTAGCCAGCATCTCGACGATAACTTCCAACTTTGGATCGTTAGAGCCGGCGCCGCGATGTTTTCTGTTTTCGGGGGGCTCGCCCTCGGTCTCGCGGTAGTTGGACTTTACGGAGTGAAGGCATACTCGGTAGCGCGACGAACACGTGAAATTGGTATTCGGATGGCGCTTGGGGCCCAACGCGGCGCAGTCATGCGCTTGTTCTTGCGGGAAGGTTCTGTGATGCTTCTTAGCGGCATCGTCCTCGGGTTGTTACTAGCAGCCGCAACGGGGAAAATTCTGAGCGGGATGCTTTATGAGGTGGGCGCGTTTGATCCAATCGCATTTACAACTGCTCCACTATTACTGGCCATTTCCGCGCTGATCGCGACTTGGTTACCTGCAAGTCGCGCAACGCGAATTAACCCCATTACTGCGCTGCGCACGGAATAGGACACAGTCGTCGCATCATGCGGAATGCCTCGGAGCCGTTGCCCATTCCGCCGTAGAGGCAACTGGCACCGTTCTCGCTCTCTAGGAGGATATCTGTGCGCTACGGGTATTGTATTCTCCTACTCGGAATAGGCCTTACTGTTGAATCCATTCGGGCTCAAGCAGTTATAGAGGGCACTGTGCAACTGCCGAAGCCGCCCGTCGATCGAGGGGTAAATCAGCGTTATCAGTCCAATGCGGACATTCCCATGGCCCCCACTAACCCGCCCGCAGCAGTCGTTTACTTGGAAGGAGATTTTCGCTCCAAGGCAAACGAAACTCCCAAAGGACCCGCACGCATGGCGCAGAAGAATATCGCATTCGCACCAGACCTTCTCCCTGTTCTGGTTGGGACAGCCGTCGATTTTCCAAACCTCGACGACACTTATCACAACGTCTTTTCTTACTCGAGAATCAAACGGTTTGATCTTGGCCGTTATCGGAAAGACGAAAAACCAACGACGGTTGTGTTCGACAAGCCCGGCGCCGTCACCATTCACTGTGAAATTCACGAAAGAATGCGCGGCACGATTTTGGTTTTGGAGACGCCTTATTTTGCAAAGACAGACACAACGGGCCGATATCGCCTAGAGCATCTCCCCTCTGGGAACTATCTGCTAAAAGCTTGGGTGGCTGGAGATGATGTTCGGGAGCGCCCCGTGGAACTGAAAGCCGGCACGACAATCCATGTCGACTTTCCAGCCAAGTAAGGCCCATTATCTTTAACTACAACTTTACAACGGCGCTGAGTTTCCGGGCAAAGTTGCTCCTGGCGATGATGTTGGTCGTCCTCGCCGTAACGATTACAACCGTCTACCTTGCCGAGGAAAACCGCCGGACCAACCACGAACGGGCACTCGATTCTCAATTCGAGAATCAGGTCCACTCTTTCTTGAAGGTCCAAGAAACCCAATCAGCAGCCGTCGTCGAAAGATGTCGAAAGCTTTCCCACGCGGTTCGAGTCCGCGCCGCCTTGGAAGAAAGAGACGTCGATGATGTTTATAGGAATGCCCTAACGGAACTCGAGGATATTCTGGAACATCCCAGTCTTTCGAATGAAGGCGAAACCGACGAAGTACGCGCTTCATTTTTTCGATTTCTCGATGCGGATGGCAAGGTCTTGCCGCCAGAGAATCATCCCGCTGGCCTAACCGACCAACCATCCCTGCACGAGGCATTGTCAAGCATGAACAAAGTGCTCGGCGAACAGGATGATCAAGGCGTGGCCTACATTGTCATCGCCCGCGAGAATCAGCCCATGGCCCTGCGTCAAGTTGTGCTGACCAAGATTCGCAATCCAAATGGCGGGAATCTCGGCACACTCATCGTCGGTTTTCCAATGGGCCACCTTCTGGATTCCCAAGTCAACGAGACCGGCACGATAAAGTGTGGGATCTGGCTGAACCAGCGTTTGTACATGGACGACTTGAGCGCCCTTGATCGAAGCCTGATTACCCAACGCATCAACGCAGTGCACAGCCGCCAAACGGCTCAACGCTTCCGGGTCGACCTCGATAACGGGGCGCACCTTGTCTATTACAAAGCGCTCAACCCGGAGACGCGATTCGCGCGAACCTATCAGGTCTGTCTCTATCCTCTCGCAGCAGCCATGCGGGAGGAGGAAATCCTTCGCTGGAAGATCATCGCCTTTGGACTCATCGTACTTGCCTTCGGTTTCATCGCCAGTCTCTTTGTTTCGAAACGTCTTTCAAAACCTGTCGAACAGATCGTAGCGGGCTCAGTAGAAAACCTGACCCGCCGCAAACAAGCCGAGACTGATCTGCTCGAAACAAATCGCGAGCTCGAGAAAGCACTTAGCGAATTAAGAACAACACAGCAACAAGTTATCCAACAGGAGCGCCTCAGTGCCATTGGCCAAATGGCAAGCGGGATCGCTCATGATTTTAACAATACCCTCACCCCAATTCTTGGATTCACCGAGCTACTTTTGGAGAATGACGCTCTACTCGATGACAAAGCGGAAGCTCGTCGTTGTCTCGAAATGTTGCGTACGTCCGCTAAAGACGCGGCTAGCGTGGTCAGTCGACTGCGCGAATTCTATCGGCCCGCAGCGACGGATGAAGAGTTTCCAGTCGTTGACTTGGCCAAAATCGTTCAGCAAGCCGTCTCTCTCACCGAACCGAAATGGCGAAGCCAAACCCAAGCCAAAGGATTGAAGCTCGAAATCGCTGTTGAAAACAAAACGGCTTCCTTCGTTGCGGGCGAAGAGTCCGCGTTGAGGGAAGTATTGACGAATCTTATTTTCAATGCGGTTGACGCGATGCCGGAAGGCGGTCGAATCACGATCTCGACCTCAATCGACGGGGACAACGCGGTTATTAGAGTGCGCGACACCGGAACCGGCATGAGCGAAAGCGTCCGTCAACGCTGTCTCGAGCCATTCTTTTCTACCAAGGGCGAATTAGGGACTGGGCTCGGGCTGTCGATGGTATACGGAATTGTCGAGAGACATCGCGGCAAGCTTGACATCCAATCCGCGCTTGGTCAGGGCACAACCTTTATCATCCGCTTCCCACTCGCCGAAACCACGAGCACCACCGATTCGTCCACCACACCTGGCTCCAAACCGAAGTCTACGTTCGAGGTCCTCGTGGTAGATGATGAACCGAGCGTGCTTGAAGTGGTTTCCTCCTATTTCCGCCATGATGGACACGTTGTCGCAACTGCTGCAACTGGGCGAGAGGCGCTGGAAAAATTTCGCCGCAACCATTTTGATCTCGTTGTACTCGACCGCGTCATGCCCGAGATGAGCGGCGATCAAACTGCGCGGTTCATCAAGCAACTGAATGGGAAAGTGCCCGTCATCATGCTGACCGGTTTTGGCGCACTGATCGACGTTACCGGGTCCCAACCGCAACCAGTCGACGTCGTCCTTAGTAAACCGGTCACAATCGACGCATTGCGTCAAACCGTCGGAAGGCTTCTCCATGCAGCCTAGTCCCCCATTCTTCCGCATTATCACTTGGCCGATTCTGATTCTGTCATTGCTTCTGCCTTTCGGCGGATCGGGGCGGGCAGCAGACTTTTTCGACAAAGTCCACGATACCCTTTCACTAGACGACCCCGATCACCAATTTCATTTGCAACTAAGCGGACTTATCGATCTTGAAACGTATTTCATCGATCCGCCCGCCCCCGCACTGATCTATACTGATGACGACATACTCTTTAATCCCAGACTAACTCTCTTCCTTGACGCCCAGATCGGTTCAAAAGTTTATGTATTCGCCCAAACTCGCTTCGACCGCGGTTTCGATCCAACCGATAGCGGACCACAGATACGGTTAGATGAATATTTCCTCCGCTATACGCCAATCAAAGGCGTTAATTTGCAGATTGGCCAATTCGCGACCGTCGTTGGTAACTGGGTGTTAAGGCATGACTCTTGGCAAAACCCATTCATCAATGCTCCCTTGCCCTACGAAAACCTTACTGGCATGTGGGACAGCGCAGCCCCAGAGGATGCGGATCAGCTCCTGTATTGGGGGCATGTTCCTGAATACGACTTTGGCGATTACTCCGACAAAATCTGGCGTCTGCCGATCGTCTGGGGACCGAGCTATGCCAGCGGCATGGCGATTTCCGGATCGTTAGGTCAATTCGATTATGCGGCTGAGATGAAGAACAATGCTCTCAGTTCTCGGCCGGATTTGTGGAGTATAACCGAGACCGGTCTGGGACATCCGACCTTTTGCAGCCGTGTCGGCTTTCGGCCGAATGAAATGTGGAATGTCGGTGTTTCGGCGAGCGCGGGTCCATACCTCGCCGCCGTTGCCGGGCCTTCACTTCCGGCAGGCCGCGGGATCAGCGATTACAGGGAACTGGTGCTAGCGCAGGACATTTCTTTCGCATGGCATCACTTCCAACTGTGGGCGGAATTCTACGAAGCACGTTTCGAGGTCCCCCGAATCGGCAATGCCGATACATTCGCCTACTATCTCGAGGGGAAATATAAGATCACCCCCCAGCTGTTTGTTGCCCTGCGTTGGAATCAGCAACTCTTTGGCACAATTCGCGACGAAGACGAACGCGAGAAATGGGGTAACGATATTTGGCGTATCGACGCCGCTCTGGGCTATCGCTTCACGAACTACTTACAGGGGAAACTCCAATACAGCTTCAGCGAGCAAGATTCCCCTCAAGAAGGCAAGCACCTCGTCGGTGTTCAGTTAACCCTAAAGTTCTAGGAACAGCCTCCTAACAGGCTGGATTTCCTTGCAGTTGATGCTTTCCTTTAAGCACAATGAAAACTCGATTCGGACTTTCAGTCGTTATCATCATGGGCTTGCTTTCTTTTCTGGGAATAAACGCAAACGGGTTGGAGGTGGGCGACCCTGCGCCCTCTGCGAAAACTACCGATCAGGATGGCAAAGCGTTTTCCTTCGAAGAGATCTACAAGAAGGGCGTTACCCTCGTCTATTTTTATCCGAAGGCCGACACCCCAGGATGCACTGCCCAGGCATGCAGTTTGCGCGACTCCTACGACGATCTACGTGCCAAGGGGTTACAAGTCATCGGGGTGAGCGAAGACAAAGCGGTGGACCAGAAAAAATTCCAGGAAAAATACAAGCTTCCGTTCCCATTGGTAGCTGACACCGATGGAACCGTGGCCAAAGCCTTTGGGGTTCCTGTGGCTGCCGGATTTGCGAAACGGCAATCCTTCCTTATCAAGGATGGCAAGATCGTTTGGCGCGATTTGAACGCATCGACCAAGGCTCATGCAGACGATGTGCGTCAAGCTTTGGCTAGTCTGGACAAAAAATAACTGTTCTTTGGGCAGCCCCCCTAACGACCACGGGATGGAGTGATGGCCTTTCGAATCGAGGCCATCGGGGCATTGTCGTCGAATGTAGTTTTGTCGTTCTGGCGCCTAACACCGAGTTCTCTCCAGAGGGCATCCAAATCGACCGCCACCGGCTCGGCTTTCATTTTCCCGTAAAGCTCATGCAAGACTGGAACACCAGTCGCTCGATCGCCAATGTCGAAGGCGCGGTCCAGCGGCCAGTCCGATTCGATCGTTCCACCCGCGGCAAGAATCGCACGAAGCGCGTCCTCTAGCCCCTTCTGGTTCTTCGTTCGTTTACGGATTTCAATATCAGCTAGGAGACAGAAGAGGGCGCCGCCCCAATAGGTTCTTCCCCATGTGGGGGTGAAATCAAGGCCCCGATCACCGGATTTCGGCAATCCGTTCGGCAGACCGTCAATGAGATCGCCCCAGACTTTTCCCGCGGATAATGCTCCAGCGCGGGCGCGAGCAATCGGTTCGATGTAGGTTGCAGAACCTTCCTCAATCCAATGATGCTTTTCCGGGACGGAGGGAAATGCCAGATGGACCATCTCATGCGTCAGCACCCAATCCTTCGAAAAATCAGTAGCGTTGCTTTGCTGCCCAACTCGAATCGAAATCACTGGCCCATCCCAGCCCGTTGTCCTTCCGCCTCGCACACCCCGTCCTTCGAAAAACTGAATCCGTAATTGTAGATGGGACACCGGAAATCTTCCGTAATAGACAGTTACCGCATTTGCCGATGAGCGAATCCAATCAAAGAGCAGGCCTCGCAAAGGCTCGCCCGGTTTCGACGCGAGGATGACGTCGATTTTCCCTCCAGGAATTTCAAATTGGACCTCTTCTTCCGCTATCGCGTGTGAAATGCTTGAAAGCGAAACAATCGCCAGGGCGAAGATCGCTCCACGCATCATCTTCTCCTCACGCCCCTAGGCGTTGTCAGACGCAGGTGATGACTTGCGCTTGATCAGCCAATCGATTGAAAACTTTCCAGGTCCAAAAACGAAGATAAGGACAACGACAAACAAGAAAAGGAATTCGTCGGCAGCAAGAAACTTATCGGGATCATCGAAAATCATTTTGACCTTGTCGAGATCGGCCGTTAGATAGGCCACCGTCAGTAAGATTGTTAGGGGAATTGAAATCAGGCGAGCGCAGAAACCGACCAGGAGCAACAACCCACCAAAGCATTCCGTGGCTCCGACCAGGATTGCCTGCTCATGAGGGAAAGGAATACCCAAACTTTGAAAAAACCCAGTGGGTTTCTCCAAGTCCATTAGCTTGCCCTTACCCGCGAGAAAAAAGGCCCAACCCCAGTATAGACGGATGACAAGGAGTAAGACTGATTGCAAAACGGTGGTCGGCGGCGCAAACCACTGGAAGTACCTTGTTAGAAGCGAACGCATCTTATCTACGCGAAGCCCGGCAGAACCAACCGAGCGTCGCCCAATTTTCAAATGAAGCTCGAATCTCTTGGTTCCAATCGACCCCGGCTCGTTTACTTGACGAAAGGCCACGCAAGCACGCTTCTTCGACACTTGCTCCCTCGCGCAGGGCAGTAAGAATAACGAATCCTTCCGGGTCGAGACGCTTGTAATAAAGCATGTTGCCGTGCCGATGAACCGCTAGATAAATACGTTTGCGCTTTGGTAGCTGGATGTGCCGTCGTTTACGGCGTTCACGCGGCATTGCCTCGAACGTATTACTCGCTTCACTTCGCAGGACAGCTGATTCGCTTTTCTTCACAGCGAGAAGGAACTCGTCCACTTCGTAATTTAATTGAAGGAGCGAGAGATACGGCTGTAAACCCAATCGCAATTTCTCGGGGCGCGCGTCCAAGATATCATCAGTTGTGATCGGCGGCTCAGCTGCGTCATCGAAAGCCACCACCTGAGCCCATTCGAATCGGACCATGTCGAGCGCAAGTTCCACTCGCGGGGCGATCCAGTGTGGCTCATCACGAAGAAACGGTTCCAACCGGTTTCCCAGATTGCGGAGAGTAAACGACGCTGATGGGTATTTCGTCAGGTAGGCTGTAATAAGCTTCATGAACTTGCGTTCGCCCAAAACTGCTCGGAGCCCGGGATAATCGTCATAAAGACAATCCAGAACACGGAACCAGTAGACACGATTGTAAATCTCCAATCGCTCAAACGAAGTCAGTCGATCGTTAGGCTTGATGAAAGTGGAGGCGAAGTCGCTCGTCTTACCGCCATCAATCCAGCGGGGCTGCATCTTGTCCTTCGGAGTCAAGGGCCTGAAGACGGCCGTTGCCATCAGGTTTTGCAGCGTTTTCAGTTCGGCGCGCGAACGCACCTTAGGCTGCCGCATTTTCAAGTTTTTCGATGAATCGATTGGCCTTGAGCGCTTCATGATGGACTTCGTCAAAGCTGGGAATGTGATCATCCCATTCAAGCAATGTAGCGGTACGTCCGACGCGTTTCACAGCGTGCGCATAAAGTTTCCAAACCGGATCGAGCACCGGATGATCGTGGGTGTCCAAGATGTATTTCTCGAACTTAGAGTGTCCTGCGATATGGATCTGGCCCACCCGTTGGTGCGGAACATTGTTCAGGTAGTCGTATGGATCGAAATTGTGATTCTGTGAGGAAACGTAAATGTTATTCACATCCAACAGAATTCCACAGTCAGCTCTTTCCACCACTTCGCTTAGAAATTCCCATTCCGTCATTTCTGAAGCATGAAATTCGGCATAGCTGCTGACGTTCTCGACGCAGATCGGTACTTCTAAAAAATCTCGGGCTTCACGGATGTTAGCCGCCGTAGCCTTGGCTGCGGCAAACGTGTAAGGCATCGGCAACAGATCATGGGTGTAGCGCCCGTCGACACTCCCCCAGCAAAGATGATCGGATAGCCACGGCGTTCCTGTGCGCTTCACGAGGCGCTTCAGTTTCCTTAAGTGCTCGCGACTCAGTCGATCGGCCGAACCGAAATACATCGCTACGCCATGTTGGACAACACGGTATTGTTCGAGAATCGAATCGAGCACTTCGAGCGGTCGACCACCGTCGACCATGAAATTCTCCGAAATAATTTCGAACCAATCGACGACCGGCTTTTTCTCTAAAATGTGCCGGTAATGAGGCACCCGGAGGCCGATGCCGATTCCGTATTCTGTAAAATTATTGAAGGGATTCGCCGGCACGACGTTTTATGTATCTCGTTTCGCGTTTCCGGCTTGAGAGCCGGGGAATTAACCCCGGCTCTCGACACCGTTTACTTCTTTGGTTCTTCTTTGCTGCCGTCAGTAGCGCAGCCGCCTTTGCCCTTGCAGGAGTTCTTGCCTTTGCAACCAGCGTCGCCGCTCTTGCACCCGCCTTTGCCCTTACATGAGTTCTGGCCTTTGCAGGAGTGCTTGTCTCCCGCATCCGCTTTGTCCTTGTCGCCCATATTCTTGAGCGAAATGCCAGGCTTCGCGCTGGTCTGGACGGCGTGCGCCGTAATAGCAAACGAACCACTCATCAGGCCGGCAATCGCTGCGCCGGCAATCATTGTTTTCTTGGTCATATGACTTTTCCTTTTCTCTGTTGTTCTTGCTCAACTCGCAAACGGCACCATACCGTTCGGAGTAAAGCAAAATAGTAAAAAACCGTATTGCGCTTCTCCGCGATCATCATCGTCGTGACCTGATTTCAATGCATTGGGCTCGTTTGAATACCCAACTCCTTTGGCTGTGTGAAGTCGTAAATACAAATTTCTATAAAATCGCGGTCCCTTGAACTTCGGATAATACGGATGGCTCGGATGTGGATTCTAAATCTTTGGAGCTATTCGCGTAATCCGCAGTCAAAAAACCAACGGGGGGCGCTCCCATTCTAACAGGAGACGTTGACGGTCTGCCTAGATGGAAATAGCCTCGGTCATGGCTAATCTTGCTCAGAATCGATCCACCTCGGAGCACCCCTCCACCGTCGAGCCCGCGATCAACCTCGAAAACTGGATCGAAGAAAACAGCGATCTCTTCAAACCTCCTGTCAGCAATCGCTATCTCTATGATGGCCGCGACTTTTTTGTGATGGTGATCAAGGGACCGAATGCTCGAAATGATTTTCACCTGGTCGATTCGGAGGAGTATTTCTACCAGCTCAAAGGCGACATCAAAGTTCGCATTCGTGAGGGTGACCGGATCATCGACCATTTGGTTCGGGAAGGGGAAACATTTTTCATCCCGCCCAATGTCCCCCATGCCCCGATCCGCCCTCCCAATACGCTTGGTGTGGTCGTAGAGCGTCGACGCCCCGCTGGGGAACATGAACATGTCATTTTTTACTGTGAGAAATGTGGAGCAATCGTGGAAGACATCGATTTCGATTGTGGCGATATTGTTCAGCATTTCAGCCAGGCGATGCTCGACTTTTGGAAGGACGATGCACGGCGGACCTGCAAGAAATGCGGCGAAAAAGTCTCCAAACCTGAACCGACCAAGCCGTTTTGAGGCCTTTTGGAGTGCACCGGCAGAGCAAAGCGACGACGGCGCTCTGGGGTGAGACGGGACCATTGGTCGAAGCGCGGATTACACGGACGAATTGAGAAAACTGAAATACAATCATGTCTTCCATCTGCGTCATCCGTGTAATCCGCGGTTCAGCATTAAATCGATTTGAGTAGTGACCGGGGGAAGCTGAGCGATGAAGATCGATCTCCACACACACATCCTACCGCAAAACTGGCCTGATCTAGATGCGAAGTATGGATATGGAGGATTTGTCAGACTCGACCATCATAAACCATGCTGCGCCCGGATGATGATCGGTGATCGCGTCTTTCGCGAGATCACTGACAATGTGTGGGATCCGAAACGCCGGATTGAAGAATGTGACCGCACAGGTGTGACGATGCAGGTTCTTTCCACGGTACCGGTCATGTTCAGCTACTGGGCGAAACCCGCCGATGGTCTCGATCTCTCTCGACGTTTGAACGATCACATCGCGGAGGTCGTTCGCACACACCCCAAACGGTTCGCAGGTTTGGCGACAATCCCGATGCAAGATCCCGACTTGGCGGCCACCGAACTGGAACGGTGCATTCGCGACCTCGGACTTTGTGGGGCCCAAATCGGGACTCATGTCGATGCCAACCCACATGCGGGTCGCCTCGATATCCTGAACCTGGACAACGCTTCGCTCCAGCCCGTTTGGAGCGCCGCTGAACGGCTGGGCGCAGCCATTTTCGTTCATCCGTGGGACATGGTCGGCAAGGAACGGATGCCAAAATATTGGTTGCCGTGGTTGGTCGGAATGCCGGCTGAGACTTCGCTCGCGATTTGTTCGATGATTTTCGGTGGCGTGTTCGAACGATTTCCAAAGCTGCGAGTCGCGTTTGCTCACGGCGGTGGCGCTTTTCCCTTCACTGTCGGACGCATTGAACACGCCTTTCACGTTCGCCCGGATCTTTGCGCTACGGAGAACAAGGCAAATCCGCGGAGCTATTTGGCCAATGGCGATTCACCGGCGCGCTTTTACGTCGATTCACTTGTGCACGATGCCGACGCCCTACGCTTGTTGCTGACGCTCTTTGGATCTGAGCGCGTCGCGTTAGGTTCCGACTATCCATTTCCGTTAGGCGAAGCCATTCCTGGAACACTTATTGATTCGATGAAATTGACCGCGAAGGTTAAGGCCCGGGTGTTCTCTGAGACGGCGCGGGAATTTCTTGGCCATGATACTGTCCGGAAATAACGCCGCACAAACTCCGCTAGGGACGAATGTTTCCGGGTTAGGTGGAACGCGATCTCCGGGCACGTTGCCATAATGCGCCCTTCGGCGACAAGCTTCACATCGTCCTCGGAGAGGCCGATCCACCTTGGCTATCCGCAGTTCAAAACGATTGTTACACCATCCGCCGCAAGTATTCGCGGTCCCAGGCGGCTGGAATACTTTCTCGCGTTGAAAACGGACCCGGTCGATAGGCTCGAGATGCGATCCCTTGCTGGCTCAGTTCGCACACGTGCCAGTCCTGTCTGTTGGTTAGGTCCCAAAACTTGATTGCGTCCTCTGGTTCGAAATCCGCCCGATCGAACGCATCCGGATGAAAGAACCAGTCACACAGGATGAATGTGCGCTGGGGTGACTGCGGCCAAAGCTGATGCACCATCACATACTCAGGGTGCATGCTCAGCAACATGTTTGGAAAGATCGAGTAATAGAAGACTCGCTCGTCCTCCCCTGCTCCCTTCTTGCCGCCGACGCCGATCGCGCATGCATTGCCACTCATGGTCAGACTTTTTCCCCGGTTGATCTTCATGAACCCGCCTAGGAATGGCCCTTCCGTTAGATCGTTTTCGGCCGAATCGTATGGCGAAACCTTCGACAACATCGGATGGACACCTGGACAGTGGTAGCACTCCGAATAATTCTCGAAGATCAATTTCCAATTCGCGTTTACATCGTATTCGATGCGTTTGGCCGAGCGCAAATTAGACAGATTCCAACTCGAAAACTTCCCGACTAACGGCGCAATCCATTTACTTAGCCCAACCGACTTTTTCTCCAAACTCACGAAGATGAATCCCTCGAAAAGTTCGAGGTTCACCGGGCATAGCGAATAGGCACCCTTATCAAATCCCGGCACTTCATCCATGTGCGGTGCACCGACGAGCTGCCCATCAAGCCCGTACGTCCATGCGTGATAGGGGCATTGAATCACCGAGGCATGGCCGCACTCTTGTTCCTTCAGCCGCGTTCCTCGATGGCGACAGACATTGTAAAACCCGTGAATCATCGATTCTTGATCACGGACCACGATCAAACTCTCTCCAGCCACTGCCGAAAGGAAGTAATCGCCCGGTTTTGCGATTTGGCTTTGGTGCCCAACAACCAGCCAGTGCTTGGAAAATATTGTTTCGCTTTCCTTCGCAAAGATCTCTGGTGAAACGAAGTAGCGCTGGGGCAGAGTGACGCCACGCGTTGTCCGAGAGTCTCTTGTCTTGCGAAAGGAAGCGGTGGCTACGGTTTTCATTCCCTCCGTAGCGATTGTAACCCTCACCCCTTAAGTCTCAAGGAGGGAGACCACCGAGTGCACCCCTTTAAAGCGGAGAGTTAGCGCGCAAGGACAACGTCCTTTTTTGTCCAACTATGGATTTGTTGACAATGCGGGCAGGTCTTTCGTGGCAGTTTCAGTTTCGTGGTGTCCCACAACGCTTCCTCAACCGTTTCTCCGGTGGGGGTCAGTTTGCTGGTAGAAGGGCAACGCACAAGGATGCGCTTAATAACCCGCCCGGTCGTGGGCTTTAGAGATCCAGGTAGCTCAATACCACTCATTAGAGGCGATAAACAATTCGAGCCTTGTCCATGTCGTAGGGCGACATCTGCAGTTTGACGCGGTCTCCCACAGTGAGACGGATAAAGCGCTTTCGCATTTTTCCAGAGATATGAGCGAGAACTGGACGCCCAGTCGCTCCCTTGTTGGAGGCGCGGTTTAACTCTACCCGGAACATAGTTCCGGGTAGGACCGAAGTGATGGTCCCTTCAATTTCTATTGCCTTTTCGGAATTCATCGTGACCGGTCGTGTAAGCCGCCCACCAAAGTGCGCGCTGGCCACACCACCAAATCCCGCATTTTATCGCCGATTACGGGCGAACGATCGGTTACCCGCGCCAGAGGGTCTTGGTCGGTCTTCGCGAGGACGCGCTTCATTGACGGTCAACGTGCGGCCGCCGATTTCCTTGCCGTTCAACGCCGTTAAGGCTGCATTGGCCTGGGTATCGTCATTCATCGTAACGAACGCGAAGCCGCGGGATTTGCCTGTCATTCGGTCCATCATCAGCGCGACTTCGGCGACTTGCCCATGCTGTTCGAAAAGATCCTGAAGATCGTTTTCGGTGGTCTCGAAAGAGAGATTACCAACGTATAGTTTCATAGTGATTTGATTTGGAAAAACAACTGCCAACTTCAGAGCCGTTCCCGAGAATCGAGTTTCAAATCACCACCGAGGAGAACCCTCGCCTGACGATCTACCATGCAACGAACAAAACAGAACAATCCAATATTAGGAGCAACATCGCCCACTTTGGGACGAACACAAGCCGTGTTTCCAGAAGCTTCTCGGAACCTAAGCAGCAACGGACGGCTGCTCTGGTTCGTGAACAACTGCCAGACGTTCCGTAAACATTATCATGTCCGATGCCGATTCACCGAGCTGGAACGATTCTTCGAGTAGAGGGGCATTAAACGAGGCCTGCAGATCTAGACGGAAAACCGATTCGTTCAACGCTTGTCGCACTTCATAAAAGAGTCCATCAAACATTTCGCTGTACCGTAAGTCGATACGATCACGAAATCCTTGCCGAGAATCACCTAGCTTTTGCTTGAAATCCCGCAGGACCGTCGACCGACGCCAGAGCAAACCAACCGCTATCAAAGCGATGCCGGTTCCTAGGAATATGCCCCCTGTAATATCAAGCCAGAGGATCGGTGACAGCGCAGTGATAATCACCCCTAGTCCGGCCAGACCACTTCCGGCCAAGGCTAGTGTTCGGACATCCCTGGTCTCAGACAGCTTGCCTCTCATTATCTCATCATCCACCTGAATGAATTCGAATTTGGTTTTGAGTTGTTCCAGCATTTCAAGGTGTCGCGCGACCGGAGGCAACAACGCATTCTGCTTCATCCGCTCCTGCCGACCAGCGATTGCTTTCAATAGCTCATCCATCATCAAACGCATCCAATCGAAAAGATCCTTCGACAGTTCCGAGGCCTCGACTTCGATTTGCTTGCGGGCCGAGCGTTCGAATCGCCCCTTCAAATCCTGAAGCCACGTTCTGGTATCCTTATCCCGGAGGAACGGAATCGCCCGTTTGAAAAGTTTTCCAATGCGAAGCCCCTTCGCAAACTCTTCTTCTGATTGCTTGGCAAGTTGGTCGTAGGTAGTCGTTAGTTTTTCCACAATCGCAAGCTTCAGCCCATAGGCCCGTGCTTCATACGATCCTACCTTCCGGGTTAACTCTTGATAGAAAACTCGTTCCTCCTCGATTGCTGCCTTTTCCAGGCGAAGATGTGAGAGCAACCTGGCCATTACTGACCTCAGGGTTTGATAAGACCCCTCCATTTTCATCCGCCAGACTTCTCCACAAGCAATTGCGTTCTGAAGGTAATTGCGGAACTCCGCAAAGCCGCTTTCCGGAATTCCATCCAATTCGCGCTTGGCCGAAACCGTAAAGACAATCGGATTCTCGACCTGCCGGTCACGCGCGTATTGGATGACGTGCTCGCGATTAATGGTCAGTTCCCGCTGGCTTGCTCGGTCGGATTGTTGGAGAACAAACACCATCTTGCGGTGCCACTGCTTCTTAATCAGCGTTAGCAGTGCCCACGCCGATTTGGTGTGGGGATTCGGTGCGGAAAACGCAAACACCACCAAGTCGCTTTGCGGAATATAGTTTTCCGTTATGGCTTCATGATTATGAATGATCGAATTGGTCCCAGGCGTATCGACCATGGTCACCTCTCGCAACACTTCCTTGGGCAAAAAAGCTCGTTCGCGGAACTGCCCTAAATTGACGATTTTTCGTTCGCCCCCATAGACGAGCTCACGGATGCCATCCGTGCACGGCCCCGGCGCAACGTCACAAACGTCTTCGCCTAGCAGCGCATTAATCAAGCTGCTCTTACCCGCCTTCACCTCGCCTACCACGACGATTAGCGCCGCTGCTTGGAGATTCGCGAGTCGCGTCCGCAGAATCTGGGTCGCTTCATCATCGGCACATCGCTCCGCCAACCATACCGCTCGCTGAAGGTGACCTCGAAGGTTCTCGAATTGCCGCTTCAATTCCGGACTCAGAATTCGAGGCACCGCCTCGTGGGCTTCGCCATTAGCCTCCGGTTGCAGCTGGTCGAGCGGGCTCATCCTCAGCTGATAATATCGCCGCGTTTCATTCCTGCCATCCGAAATTTGGGAAGATTATTACGCAAAGTCTTTTTTGTTCTGGTTAACACGGGAGAGGATAAGTTTGCTCACTTCAAAATCATTGCGCCTTTGCGCCTGCTATTCATATACATTCGTTTGGAAGAAAAAAACAATTAGATCCTTAAAAGGAGAATCACGGTATGAAAAAGGTAACCGATTTGGCTGCACACAAAAAACAAACCGGGAGGAACAAATGAGCGCAATTCGCATACTGGTTGGCACCCGTAAGGGCGCGTTCATTTTGACCTCGGACGGCAAACGCGCCCAATGGAAGGTGAGCGGTCCCCACTTTGCCGGTTGGGAGATCTACCACGTCAAGGGTTCACCGATAAACCCAAATCGCCTTTACGCTTCGCAATCCAGCGGTTGGTTTGGACAGATGATGCAACGCTCCGACGACGCCGGAAAGACTTGGGAAACAGTGGGAAACGAATTTACCTATGACGGCGTCCCCGGCACCCATCAGTGGTATGATGGAACACAGCATCCTTGGGAATTTAAACGAATCTGGCATCTGGAGCCGTCGCTCACCGATCCCGACACAGTTTATGCGGGAGCGGAAGATGCGGCGCTCTTTCGTTCAAGCGATGGCGGGAAGACCTGGCAGGAGTTTCCGGGATTACGTGCAGCCCAAGGAAATCTTTGGCAACCCGGCGCGGGCGGGATGTGTCTTCACACTATTCTTCTCGATCCGACTGAGCCCAATCGGATTTTTGTCGCTATTTCAGCCGCGGGAGCGTTCAGGACCGACGACGCGGGCCGGACCTGGACACCAATAAACCGCGGATTGCGTTCGGAGATGATTCCTAATCCGACTGCAGAAGTAGGCCATTGCGTCCATCGAATCGCGATGCACCCCTCGCGACCTGGCGTTCTATTCATGCAAAAACATTGGGATGTGATGCGAAGCGAAAATGCGGGCGATTCCTGGAAGGAAGTGAGTGGTAATCTGCCGACAGACTTCGGATTCCCAATTGATGTTCATGCGCATGAACCGGAAACGATTTATGTCGTTCCAATTAAGAGCGATTCAGAACACTTTCCGCCTGATGGAAAACTCCGCGTCTATCGTAGCAGGACGGGTGGAAATGAATGGGAAGCTTTGACGAAGGGATTACCGCAGAGCGACTGTTACGTAAACGTTCTGCGGGATGCGATGGCGATCGATTCGCTCGATAAATGCGGCGTTTATTTCGGAACAACCGGCGGGCAAGTCTATGCATCGGCGGATTCCGGCGATACTTGGACCGCCGTGGTGCGCGACCTTCCTGCTGTGTTATCCGTTGAGGTGCAGACCCTAACATGATCAGGATCGTGCTCCCCTTTCACCTCCGAACACTCATTCGCGTCGAAGGCGAAGTGCAGCTTCCGGTTGAAGGTCCGGTCACCCAACGCTCGGTCCTCGATGCACTCGAGGCGCGCTATCCAGTTCTACAAGGAGCGATTCGCGATCACACCACAAAGAAACGCCGAGCTTTTGTTCGTTTTTTCGCGTGCGAACAAGATCTCTCCCATGAACCACCAGACAATCCTCTGCCCGACGCAGTGGCCACTGGGGCAGAGACTTTCGTGATTCTTGGCGCGATGGCGGGCGGATGAGGGCAGTTAGCCTTAGCGATTTAGCAATTTAATGATTTGGCACGACTCACCAAGACCGCGAAGAATTTCGCGAGGGTGGATCGGTCTCTCCGAGGACGAGCTAATCCCAAGCCCCGAACCTTCGGGGCTCATTTGATCGCTCCGCGATAATTGCTAGCAACTCCGAAAGGATCCGGGAGCCGGCGCGCTCGAAGACCGCGTTCCACCGGCTCGCTAAATTATTTCAGCACCGCTTGGTGGAATTCGTACCAATCGTCGAGATTGTTGAGGTTGACCGCATCCTTTGGAGAGGAAGCGTCATCTGCAATCCCACACGACCCGAGAATGCCTTTGCGGGTAGCGTCATCGTGATTGTAACCGCGAACAGCGGCATTGTGTTTCTCAATCGCACCTGCGTTTAATGATTTGGCGTTTTTCTTTATCCACGCCTCAAATTCTGGATAGGTCGGTTTGTTCTGCTTGATGTAATCCTTGACGGCCTGCTCGTCGACGCCAACTGCTGCACAGGTCATTGCATCGAAGCCCTTGCCAATGCCGGGATATCCCGGCGCAAGTTTACCCGCAGCTTCGAGCGAAACTTTCTGCCAAAGCCGCGGAAGGTGCAAAATGCCAAGTGGACCGGCGGTGCCGGAACTGATCAGTGGAACGTAAGTAGCGCTCATAATAGTAGTATTTCTTGCTATTGACCTTTAGTCCGTGGGCAACGCTGAGACAATCCAATTCGCCGTAACTCCCCTACCTATTAACCGGCTTCGGTTCACCCATCATTTCGCCAAGTCCCCTCTCGATAAACGCTCGTTGTCACGGTACCCAAAAAAAAACGAAAATACTTACCAGCAGATAAACAATGGCAGGAATACGGAAATGGATTGGGGCTCGCATGAACAGGACCGGAAGCATTGGCAGGGTGAAGCCGACAATGATGAGCGCTCCGGAAATCGACAACGCTCGTGACATGCTAGTACTGCGTGCTCCGGTACTCGCCAGCAAATATAGCCCGCCGCCGAGCAATTGCGCTTCAGCGACCCAGATGTCAATCAGCACCCGATTTGCATCGGGAAGCCCGGCGGTCCAGTAGAAATGTATTACTCCAACGGTATGTGCCAGACCCCCGAGGACAAGAACGGTACCAAATACCTTCAGAAGCGATCGCATTTCGTGTCACCGAGAGACAACCGAGCTAACACTTGAACTCGCTCCGCAACGTAACTTCAAATCAGTACACCAATCGTTGATTTCAACCGTCCAGAAAAACGGATTACCGCTTTCACGACAACGTTGTCCGCGTTACAGCCTTTTTTAAGTCCGTAATTAATCGAAATCTAAGATGGACGCGGCTTAGGTTTCTCGGAAAAGGTCGGTAGCTTCGATACAATCGCGATCATTCCATCGATATCGGATTGCCGCTTCGCTTCGAACCAAACGTCGACCTTCCAAGCGTCATACAGTTTCACTGCGGCCTCCTGTGTGATTGTGCCGTCGGACCCAACTTTTCGGTGCCACTTCAGAGGAAACATCCCCAAGCGACCGGCAACGGTCGTTCCTCCTGCGTTGGGTTTGAAGTGAGGCCAACCCCCGATGTAGATGTTTACCGTCCCAGACAACGGCGGCATTGCGCGACCCAAATAGGCATCAAAGTCGGACCCCGTGGTTTTTGTCCACGCAACGACCTTCGGCGATACCGATCCCAGAAACTCCGAGAGTTCCTTTCCTGACAATGGTTTCCCCGCATTCGCGTTTGCGGAGAACAACAACGCTAGGAGCAGCACCAACCAGAATTTCGGCATCAGAAAGTGATTCCTATCATCCGCACGCAATAGCGTGACGACGACAAACACCCGACAACATTTCCCAGAGCGCGTCCAAGATTCGATCGACCGCTCCCGCAGTGCTCGCAGCGTTCTCATTCGTTACATACTGATCGAGCATCGCACGTTCGGCGGCGGCATGTTCACGGTCCGCTTCAACATGGACGGTAAAATATTGATAATGCCGAGGATCATTCATCGCATAGTTTTCAACCAGACCCTTGATCTTCGTCTCCGAAACGGCCGGAATCTGACTTTCATACGCGTAAAGGGCAGCCAGTCCTTCCGCCGTCGTGCCTTCAGAGCAAACGGATCGAAACGTGCCAATTAAATTCGAGGTCTCACTCCATTTTGGGGACCCTTGAACATCTTCCTTCGCGACGCCCAAGCCTTCGGCGAATTGCAGCCACAACTCAGGATGATTCGGTGAGCCAGCTTCTTCGTCGACAAGGTTATCGAGCAATTGTTTACGCGTCGGCTGATCGTCACAATGGGCGTGGACTGCAGAAAGGTAAGTCGGGAATGCCGCCACGTGATGGTAATATTGGCGCGCGTAATCAGCCAGGGCGGCCTGACTCAGCTCTCCACGGTTCCAAGCCTGATAGAACGGGTGATTGAGAAGATGCTTTGCCGCAATTTGCCGATCAATGGAGTCGAGATGTGTATTCATGAATTCTGTTTTGAAATCTGACGTTGCTTATAAATCGGAGTTTCGAAACGCGCCAATCTAAAATCAGTATTTCAACAGTGCACGACCCACTTGTTGTAGCGCAGATTGGCAAACTGCTGTGTCGCCGGCTGGTAGCCGACCGTGCTTGTGTATAACACGGTTCGCAGCTTGCCAAGCTGCGATACGGCAGACTGCCAGTCTGCGCTACAAAGCGGCAGGGCACCGCCGCACTTCAAAACGTCGCCGTAGTTCTTCGCGCGTTTTTGATTTCCGGCCCATCCGAGTAATCCGCGTCATCCGCGGTAAAATTCTTCGGTTGCAGCTAGGCTGCGGACCAACCGGAAAGTTTCACCCTCTTAGGATGTGTTTGATGCCGCGAATGGGAATCACTACCCAATCGGGTCGGTGATTTAGTTCGTAAGCAACTTCGTAAACCGCTTTGTCGAGCAAGTAGGCCTTGAGCAAGACCTGAAAATTTTCTTCTCCTTGCGGAATGAAAGAAGCACCGCGGGTCGTCTTGAGATAGTTCTGCAAGAAAACGCTCCCCATCTGGCGATACCAAATATCGGCCCAGTGTTCGAGGAACGGAATGTCTTCCGTCCGCATGGCTGGCTGCCAGAGCGCACTATAGGCCGCATACTGAAACGAACGCATCATACCCGCAACATCACGGAGCGGCGAACGCTTGAGTTTTCGCTCACCGAGCGCGCGAGTTGGCTCACCCTCGAAATCAAGGATGACGAAGTCTTTGCCTGTGTGAACAATTTGGCCGAGGTGATAATCGCCGTGGATCCGGATTTTTGTGGCGGATGATCTTTGGTCAAGGATGCGTTGCTCTTGGGCAAGGATTCGATGTTCTTCGGCCAAGATTTCTTCTGCTTCGTCCCGAAACGGTTCGGGAAGATCTGGTAACCTTTTCTGCAGCAACGAAAACGATCGCCGCACCGACGCCCGCATGTTTTGATAAACTGATCGCTGGGAAAGCGCGTTGAATGATTCGGGAGCAAACGCTGGATCATCGACTTCAGACGCGAGAGCCAAGTGTAGTTCTCCAGTCCGCTGCCCCAGCAGTTTCGCCTTTTGCGGATAGATGCCTCCCAACAATTCGGTGAGCAACGGCCCAGTCGCCGCACTTTCATTTTGGACATCAGCTTTTCGTCCCAAGACCCGCTCATAATAGCGGCCCACCGCATCAAGCGTTAGCGCCCAGACGTCTCCTTCGTTTGCGACCGCGGTCTGCAAGAGGCAAACGACGGTCGGCTCCGATTCTCTTCGCCGATATTCCAGCACGCCAACAAACGCGGGCACGTGAGAGAATCTCCCTCGCTCCGTGAGGAATCGCGTGATGTCTACATCGGGGTTCATCCCTCCCTCGAGTTTGCGGTAAAGCTTTAGGAAGTACTTGTTATCGAAGAGCATCGAGGAATTGCTTTGTTCGGCGGCAATGAGGTGTGACGACGAAACACTACTGTCGCCCGTGAGTTTTTCGCCGGGCACGCCAGATAATTCGCCCAATCTACCTTTCAGGGTCCTTCCCTCCGCAATAAGCCGGAACAGTTGCTCCCGGAAGACCGCCTCGCAGGTCGCATCGTGCAGAATGGTTTCGTCGGCACCCCCAAAACGCGCAATAACACAATGCGGGAGCGTTTGTGCAATTACACGCGCTTGATCCCCGCTCGAGATCTGGACCGGAAGTGCATAGATCTCAGGAACGCCATCGTTCAAGGAAACTTCCAGGAACCAAAAATGTGCGCCCCCCTCACCCGCGATCGGTACCGTCTCCACGATTCGCACGGCGCGAATCGTTCGAGCCTTAGCGCCAAACCAGCGACAATTCCGAATGAATCCCGGAAGAACATCGCGCTCCAAGTATGTGTGTTGGCCATTCTTCAGAATCCCCTGCAAGTCAGGGGTCATTCTAAGAACGGGCGCCATCTGTTCCCGCGACGCCTGCGCTGTGGCCGGTTGCGACCGAAGAACAAACCAGTAGTGCGCATGCGGACCCAAGGTCACCGGATAAGGCGAATCCTTGATTACTGGAAAATCGTTTTGACTAAAAACCTCCGTAAGCGTGCAACCTGCAAAACGCGAGAGATCGATTTCCACCGCCTGTGAAAAACGGGACAAATTCACTACGACGAGAATTGTTTCTTCTTCGTGACGGCGGAGAAAAGCGAGAATCTTTGGGTTCTCGGGATACAAGAACTCGATTGAACCCCGAGAGAACGCCTTGAAATTCTTGCGCATCGCGATGACGCGGCGAGTCCACCAAAGAAGTGAGGACAGATTTTTTTGTTGATTCTCAACATTGATCGCCTCGTAATGGTACTCAGGATCGATAGTGATTGGCAGGTAAAGCTGCTGCGGATTGGCGGTTGAGAAGCCCGCGTTGCGGTCAGGACTCCATTGCATTGGGGTCCGAACGCCATTGCGATCTCCAAGATAGAAATTGTCCCCCATCCCAATTTCGTCGCCGTAATAGAGGACTGGCGTTCCCGGCATCGAGAATAGGAGGATATTGAGCATCTCTATCTTTCGACGGTTATTCGCAAGAAGCGGAGCGAGGCGACGACGAATACCGAGATTTATCCTCGTGTGAGGATCATTCGCGTAGACGCGATACATGTAGTCCCGCTCTTCGTCCGTCACCATTTCTAGCGTTAGCTCGTCGTGATTACGAAGAAACATCGCCCACTGACAGTTTTCTGGAATCGCAGGTGTCTGCTCGAGAATATCGATGATGGGAAATCGGTCCTCCATCTGGAGTGACATGAACATCCGCGGCATCAACGGGAAATGAAAATTCATGTGGGACTCGTCACCCTTCCCGAAGTAGGCCACGGCGTCTTCCGGCCACTGATTGGCTTCCGCCAGAAGCATTCGACCCTCAAAATGCGCATCAACATGCGCCCGTAGCTTCACCAGGTAGTCGTGCGTTTCCCTGAGGTTTTCGCAGCTGGTTCCCTCACGCTCGTATAAGTAGGGAACAGCATCGAGCCTTAGGCCGTCGACGCCCATTGCCAGCCAAAAATCGAGCACCTTTTCGACCAGCTCATGGACAGCCGGATTCTCGAAATTTAGATCGGGCTGATGGGAATAAAAGCGATGCCAGTAGTAGGCTTTGGCCACTGGATCCCACGACCAATTTGAAGTCTCAAAATCCTTAAAGATAATCCGAGCGTCTTTGTATTTTTCCGGCGTATCGCTCCAGACATAGATGTTGCGCTCTGGCGATCCTGATGCAGCCCTGCGGGATTTTTGGAACCATGGATTGTGGTCCGACGTATGGTTGATGACGAGCTCCGTGATCACTTTCAGTCCGCGCTCATGAGCAGCGGCGAGAAACGCCTGAAAATCGGCCAGCGTTCCGAAGTTCGGATTGACGTCGTAATAATCCGCGATGTCGTACCCGTCATCTCGCATAGGTGACGGATAAAACGGAAGCAGCCAAAGAGCTGTAACTCCAAGCTCTTGTAGATAATCGAGCTTATCGATCAGCCCGCGAAAATCACCAATCCCGTCACCGTTACTGTCATGAAACGTTTTGACGTGCAGCTCGTAGATGATCGCGTCTTTGTACCAAAGCGGATCCACGACGAGATCGCTCGGTGTGTGTGCCATAATGTTAACAGTTGGCGCAACAATCGACGGGGCGCAATCGCTCGCTAGTCTTGAGCTACTGAAAACCGGTCGCGGTAGGTGGAACGCGATCTCCTCTGGCGCGCCGTAGTCCCGCGTGCGCGGGACAAAGACGGCGAGCGCGTTGATAAATAACTACGCGCCGTTCGGCGCCAAACTTAGCATCGTCCTCGGAGAGGCCGATCCAAGGTGGAACGCGATCTCCGAGCGCGTTGATAAAAAGCTACGCGCCTTTCGGCGCCAAACTTAGCATGGCCGACCCAAGGTGGCTGCAACAACTCGGCACCGGATCGCAGATGCGATCCCTTCCATCCGTGCCATCCGCGTAATCCGCGGTCAAAAAAACACCTTCAATATCGGCCGATTATCAGGATTCGAAGGCTCCAAGCCTCCCAACTCACTTCTTCTTGGGAATCGGTAACGCAGAGGCGGCTACACATTGCCATTTACCATCTCTTTGCACCCACGTATCGGTGAAACGATACGCTTGAGAAAATGTCTTACCCGATGCCGTCTTGCCGGCTTCCCGGGCAATTCCGGTTACCACTGCCACTCCAGGGCCGAATGTATTCACCATCATCTCTTCAGAAACCGAGGAGCTATAGACGTTTTTGTCCTTCTTAATTTCTGCAATCATCGTCGCTTTAGTTCCAACCTTTCCGCTCGAGGAAGTACCAACGAAGTCTTCAGCAACAAGTTCCTCCGTGACTGAAACGTCGTGCTTGGCAAAGGACGCTTCCCACCGCTCTTCGAGCGCTTTCAGATGAGCGGCAACGTCGCTTTGATCCGCGAATTCGGTCATCGACTCCGAAGTGAGCGCAGTTGTCGGTTCTTGAAACGCCTCTGTTGTTGAAGGTGTTGGCGTTGGACTCGGTATCGGCGTGGGCGTTGGCTTCGGGCTTGGCGTTGGCGTTGGCGTTGGCTTCGGGCTTGGTGTTGGTGTGGGTGTGGGTGTGGGCGTTGGCCTTGGGCTTGGGGTCGGCGTAGGCTTCGGACTCGGTGTCGGCGTGGGCTTGTGTGCAACCGTCGCTGTGGATGTCGGCCTCGGGCTCGATATAGGTGTTGCCTCCTGTCTCGGAGTAGCAGTGGCTGCGACCAGATCAGACAGCTTTGGTAACGGCGATGCGATAGGTTCGAGGGTTGGGGTAGGAATCGGCTGGAGAGTCAGGGTTTCCGGTGTCCCACTACCGAAATGGGCGTCGGGCGGATGTGAAGTGCCGGGCGCAGCACTTGAAGTGGGGCCACGGTGCCTAAAGGGCGTCGACGCCGCGTCTTGCGCCCATGCAAAAGGCGACGCTGTCCAAAACACGATCGCAACTGCCAGAAAACGTGTTGTGTTTTTCAATGATCTCCTTGGGAAGAGTTACGCCGATGGAAGTTGAGCGCGCTGGCAGATTGGGTCAAGCTGAATAGGCCCACGAGGCGGCTGGAATACTAAAGCGGCTGGACTACTGTAGACTTTAGCATCGGCGAAAGGTGCAAAAGCCAGCACCTGCCAATTTTTCACTTGCGCTAAGCTTGATCGCTAGCGTCTTTTGAATGTGGTTTGTCTCTGAACACTGTTCCATGCACATTAGAGGAATTAGGCGCCAATCGCGCCGACGCCATGGATTTTCTAGCCGACAATAAGCGACAGGGCGATGCGACTGAAAAACCGGGATCCTCGCGGCCCCGTTTGCCCGCGCCCGAGCTCGAACCGGGAGCCCCGACCGACGTGGAGCTAATGGAAGGAATACAAAAAGCCGATCCAGACGCGCTTTCGAACCTTTATGATCGATATAGTGGTATATTGAAAGCGCTAATTCTCCGGGTAATCCATAACGAAGCCGAGGCGGATGATCTTTTGCAGGAAGTTTTCATGGAAATCTGGAACCAGGCTAAAAACTTCTCGGCTCAAAAAGGCAAACCGCTCGGTTGGATGGTTACGCTGGCGCGACGACGCGCGATCGACGGTTTACGGAAAAAGCAGGCATATGCTCGCGCAGAAGAACGGCTTCAAACTGAGACTGAGCAACAACCCGACGCATGGGTCCACAACGCGACTGAGGAAGAGATTAACTTCCATGACACACGTGTCTTAGTTAACCGTGTGATTAGCACCCTCCCGGTGGCGCAACAGGAGGCGGTGAACCTCGCGTTTTTTAGTGGGATGAGTCAGCGCGAGATTGCCGCCAAAACGGGGACGCCGTTGGGCACTATTAAGACAAGACTCGAATTAGGACTGAAGAAAATATATGATGGCTTGAAGGAGCTACGCGATGAGCTTTGAAGAATTCCAGAACCAGGCCCGCCTTTATGTAATTGGCGCGCTGGATGCGGAAGAGACCGAAAACTTTGAATTAGCTCGGAGGCAATTCGGTAAGAAGGCCGATGAGTATGTCGCCGAATGCTACAGCCTACATGAAGCTTTTGCCCTAAGCTTACGCCCAGCCAAATCTTCGGACGCGCTGAAACAACGCCTAATGTCGATGGTGCGTGAACGAAAGAAAAGTTAGGGGACTTTCTACCGTCAGGTCACGCAGGTGGAACGCGATCTCTCCTGGCACGCCGTAGTTAAGCAAAGGCGGCGAGCGCGTTGATAAAAACTAAAAAACGACGCGCCTTCGGCGCCAAACTTGACATCGTCCTCGGAGAGGCCGATCCACCTACCCTTCCCCCAGTTCGTGCAGAATGAACTCCTGAAGAAAGCCATAGAAGTTAACCTGAAACAAACCAAGGTCCCGCCGCGATCCAAGCGGCGAACGATAGTGATCGCACAAGTCAGCTTCAGTGAAGTTGTATTTTGCGGCGATGACAAGCCGAGCCTGATTCAACGCGTTCAACCATGCATCCGAATTCTTAGTCGGAATGCGTAGAGTACAATTCGCGAATGGCTTTGTGCTCCCATTGAGCTGCTGCAAATCGCATGCGACAATCTGAGTCGCACTTTGGAAAAGACGTTGTAGTTCCGGTTCGACGTAAAGCTTCCATTCGGCGCACAGTTCCTGTTCGGATTCCGGGGCGGGCGGGCTGAACAAGCGCTCCTCGGCAGTTTCAACGCCCTCTGTTTTAGTACTCTCGGGAACCTGTCGCAAAAGTTCAGCCAAAAACGGGTCGAGCTCGGATATTTCGATGCAATCTCCCTGACGCCTGATTTCCATATTAGCCGGTCCGTTCAAGCGTGGCTAACAGCAGGTAGCCATGAAGTTGTTGCACATAGAGTTCGGCTCGCTCTCGCATCCCGCTCCACAAAATGGAGCGCCCTTGCTCATGAACTTCGAGCATGTGCCGTTCGGCCATCTCCCGCGTCAAGCCAAACACTTTCTGAAAAACCATCGTTACGTAGCTCATTAAATTGACCGGATCATTGTGAACCACGACTTGCCATGGAAGGTCGAGTTCTTCGGCGGATCGAGTTCCTTGCTCGATTGCGGGGCTTTCGACTGATAACTTCAAGGGACTTTGCATCGGAACAAACCGGAGCGGCCTCCTTCGTCAGTTACCTGGCGCCACTTCCTGTCCGTTGTGGCTGCCAATTCATAATAAGAGAATGTTACCATAGGCTGTGTCCGGTTCAACCGGAGGAGCCTGTTGAATTACTGGAAACTAGCAGGCTTCACGAGTTTCACAGAATTTGTTGCCCATTAGCGCCTGGTTGCAGCCATAACGAGCTTGGCTTGCGTTCGCCGCATCAACGCCGCTCGAACCGGATCCTTGTCGTCAAATCGATGAAGATGCAGGAGTCCATGTGCGATATACAAACGGAGTTCCTGTTCGACCGAACTCCCAAATCGGCGTGCATTGCTCCGCGCCATTTCCGTGCTGATAAATATCTCGCCGTGCTGAAACGTAATTACGTCCGTTGGCCCCGAAACACCAAGAAACTCGCGATGTAGTTCCGCCATGCGCCGGTTTGAAACCAAGATGATTGCTATCTCATCAATTCTTTCAAGATCGCTCCCTCTTATCCCTGGAATCTTAAGACACTCACTCAACGCACGGCTGGCGAATTCTTTCAAAGCGTCAACCCGAAGGCGTATCTTTCGTTGCCGATCATAGACACTGATTTGCGGGGCTAGTGGGGACACAGGCTTCCTCGCTTAGCGCACTGACGCGCGTTCTCGCTCCGCCATTACCTCAGCCTGTGTTGCATTCATTGCCTTGAGTTTTTCATAAAGCTTTTCCAGACGCGGCGTCGCTACGCCAGCAACCTTGGCCATGCGTAGCGGCTCGCCCCAAATCGCTTCGATTTCGAGAGGACGCCCCGTTTGAAAATCAATCAACGTCGAAGGTCTGTAGGCTCCCATCAGTCCTGTCCGCTTTACCTGCTCAGCGGCTGTTTCAACAGGCAGAGCATATCCGCAACCACCAGCGGCGAGAATCACTTCTTCCATTAGCCCAATGCACTCGCTCCGAAGCTGTTCGTTGGAAAGAATAATTGACGTGTCGATTCCGCCGGCGGCAACCGCCAGACCGTTGAACGGAATATTCCAAACAAGCTTGCGCCAGTGTTCAAGGGCCAAGTTTTCAGCGACGGCACAGGTCACATCGGATTGTTGGAACTTCCGAACAAGATCATGCGTCCGCGGCTGCGGACCCCGGTTATACTCACCGATAACAACGTGTCCTTGATCATAGTGTTCGAGTATTCCGCGCGAAACGCGATTAACACAGACAAAGCAAAGCCCGCCTAACACCCGCTGCGCTCCAAAGTTCTTTGCGAGGAACTCCTCGTTTCCGAGACCATTCTGAAGGGTAAGCAGCATCGTGGTTTCATGGAGGAGCGGCGGTATGAGCTGGACGAGATCGTGATTGGATGTCGTCTTCAGCGCAATCAACACCAAATCACATGGACCTATCGACCTCGTTGAGGAATGATGTTGGACCGTTGGCAAATGGAAATTTTTCCCTTTGCCCCTGATTCGTAACCCGAATTGGCGGATCTCCTCGACATCACCCCGCATGAGAAAATGAACATCTTGGCGTCCAATGAGTGCGAGTTTAGTCCCGTAGTAACAACCGAGCGCACCCGAACCGACGACAGCGATACGAAGCCTAATCAAATTAGCGATTGGGAAAGGGTAGACGGCGGATCAATGACATAAATTTCTGACCAATCTTTTAATCACTAATTCCTCATTGCCTATGGTTCGCCTTTGCAGTCGCAAGCGAGGCCGAGAAAATCTTCACCAATTCTCCGCATTCCACAAGAATGGGCTCATTGACTCTGGCCGACACGATGTCTGCTTCGATTAGAAGCTCCAGCCAGAAGAGTGTTTCGTCCGATTCTTCGAAAACAATGCTGATTTTGGCGACAAAATTATGGGCCGAACGCGCTCGACAAGCGGCGCGATAATTCGCAGCTACGGATGTAGCTGATCTTAACAATTGCCGGCCAACGATGCGCGCTTCTTCCGATTTGGGTAGCTTTGAAAAAGATGGATAACACTGACCGCAAATTTCTTGGTTCGATCTGCAATTCTATGGCCCGTTGTAGCTTAGTTTGCGATTGCTGATTCATTGCACGGTTAACTCGTTAATTTTTCTGTCGCGAGTTAACTACGAGATCTCGGAAGAGGAGTTGTAGGCAATTAGTGAATTCGCGAGTTAATGATTCTACGATTGGGCTCCCTTCCTTCCAATCGCTGAATCACTAAGTCATTAATTCTCTAAATGCTTCTCATCCCGGCGGCCGCGTCTCCGCTTGAAAGTTCCGGGTAATAAGCCGCGCACCCTTGTTGAAGGTTAGATAGGCCCAGGCCCATTCCGTCAGGACTACGAGCCGATTACGGAACCCAACCAGAAAGAGAATATGAACGAACAGCCAAACGATCCAGGCTGGCAAACCGCTCAAATGGATCAGATTCAGATCCGCGACTGCCTTGTTCCGACCGATTGTCGCCATTCTCCCTTTGTCCCAATAACGGAAGCGTTGTGGTTTCCTCCCATCTATCATCGCCATCACATTGCGGGCAGCGTGGCGCCCTTCCTGCATCGCGACCGGCGACACTCCGGGTAGTGGCTTACCACCGTCATGAGCGAAGTTCGCTAGGTCACCGATGACTTGAACTTCCGGGTGCGTCGGAATGGTTAGGTCGTCGTTCACCATGACACGCCCCGCCCTATCCACCGCTACACCCATGGACTTCCCAACAAATGACGCCATGTTGCCAGCCGCCCAGATTTTTACCCGGCACGGAATGAATTCGTCACCAATCTCAAGTCCCGCCTCGGTAAGATTCTTTGCATGAACTCCCGTTCGAACGTCTACTCCCAGTTGTTGCAGCTGTTTTAGTGCGCTAGCCGAGAGGTCTTCCGGAAAACTGGCCAGAACACGTGGTTCCCCTTCCACCAGTATCACTCTCGCGCTGGCGGGGTCGATATGCCGGAAATCCTTGGCAAGCGTATAGCGCGAGATCTCTGCAATTGCTCCCGCCATTTCGACACCTGTTGGCCCACCACCGATGATAACAAACGTCATCGCCGCTGATTTGGCGGCTGGGTCCGTGATCCTCTCCGCATATTCAAAGGCCATCAACAGACGTCGTCGAATCTCCACCGCGTCTTCCAAGCTCTTCAATCCAGGCGCGACCTTTTCCCATTCCTCGTGTCCGAAATAGGAATGGCGAGCGCCCGTCGCGAGAATCAGATAATCGTACCCGATACTTCGATCACCGATATTCACTGTCTTAGCGGCGACATCGATAGACCTTACCTCAGCAAGAACGACTTCCGTATTCGCGAAACGGCTTAGAATTCCGCGGATCGGTGCAGCGATTTCCGCCGGAGAAAGTGCGGCGGTCGCTACCTGATAGAGAAGTGGCTGAAACAGGTGGTGATTTGTCCGATCAATAACGGTCACTCGGACGCCCTCCTCTTTGCCAAGTTTCTTTGCCGCTTCGAGCCCACCAAATCCCGCGCCGACAATCACGACGTGTGGCTTTGCTGCTGTGATGTCCGGCATCGAGCAATCTCCGTTGTTAGGAATCGGATGCGAGGATTTTGTTGGGTGCCATTTCATACTTGTGAGGCCGGTCTGTTGGGACTGCGGTGGGTGGAACGCGATCTCCGAGCGCGTGGAAAAGAATAATGCGCCTTCGGCGCCAAACTTAACATCGTCCTCCACCTGGCCGGGTTACACGGAAAGAAATAGGACTGAAATTCCCAACTTTCATCCGTGTAATCCGCAGTTCAATTAGCCCTGCTAACCTGATTGAAATTAACAGGGTTGCTCCGAAATCCTGCTAATCCTGTCCCATTCATTTGGTCACCGAAAAGCGGTTGTCACCGGTTGAAACTGCCATTATCTTCCGCGCCTTATGCCGAAACCGATCGCGCGCAGCAAAACCCGAAAATCCGTTTCAAAACGGTTCAAAGTCACCGCCACTGGAAAAGTGATGCGCCAACATGGGTCGCGCCGGCACCTGATGTCGTCCAAGAACGCCAAGCGGAAACGCCACATGGCGAAATCAACCGAAGTGGACAAGACGGACACCTATCGAATCAAATCGAACCTGCCGTTCGCTTAATTCATACTTCGAATAAGCTAACCTAGAAGCCGTCAGGTGGAACGCGATCTCCGCGCCCGCTCGCGAATCCTTTCGGAGTTGGCAAAAGAATCGCGCAGCGACCAAAATGGGTCGAAGGCATTTTTGGGCTTGGAATTAGAATCGTTCCCGGAGAAGCCGGTCCACCTTCAGTGAGACAGCTCACAAAAGCCATTGCGCGACCGCCATCTTTCGCGAACTGTTTCTTTCCGTCAGGGGCTATGGATTGAGGACTTACGAACCCCGCCAGGGCAGGAATGCAGCAACGGTAGTCTGATCCTCCTTGCCGTAGTTCTCTGGCGGACTTTTTTTCGGCAGCGCCTTGCGCTGGGTCGACGAACCAAGTTGTTCCAATGAAACTCCTGAAAGTAAAGACGATGCGCTTCCGCATAGTCGTCGAGAAATCCGGGCAACCGGATGTCTACACACTGTGGCAGAAGCCAGCCACGGATAAGCGCTTTCAGTCGCTTCTAAAGAACAATCGCGTAATGACCGTTAGACCGAGCGAAGCAGGAACAGACTTTGGTGTCGTCGGTTTTCACAAAGGGAACGGCGCTCGTTATCTGGCATTTCCGAAATCGCTCAAGCGTTTCGAAGGCGAACGGATCATAGGAATTGATTGGACACTTGTGCGATCGTGAAGGGATGAGCAACGCCATCATTGACGAGGAGCGTCTGGCCCAAGTTTCTCTTGGCCCTGAAGATCTGGCCCGGTATTCGCGGCACCTGCTCTTACCCGAATTGAAGGCCACTGGCCAACGCCGCATCAAAGCGGCGCGTGTCTTGTGTATTGGCGCAGGCGGGTTGGCGTCACCTGCCGCTCTCTATCTTGCCGCAGCGGGAGTAGGCACAATCGGACTCGTCGATTTCGATCAAGTCGATATCTCTAACCTCCAACGTCAAGTCCTCTACGGGTCCAACGATGTCGGTAAGGAAAAATTGAAAGCGGCCACTGAACGGATTCGAGATCTCAATCCGAATATCAAAGTTATCTCGCACGCCGGTCGATTCGCTAGCGAGAGTGCAACGGGAATCATCGCACCCTATGATGTGGTTATCGATGGGTCGGATAATTTTCCCACTCGTTACCTTTCAAACGACGTTTGCGTTTGGTCGCGCAAACCGAACGTTTACGGCTCGGTCTTTCGTTTCGAGGGCCAGGCCAGTCTCTTTGCGCCCCATCTGGGTGGACCTTGTTATCGATGTCTCTTCCCGGAACCCCCACCCCGAGGGGCGGCTCCAAGTTGTGCCGAAGCAGGCGTCCTTGGCGTCCTCCCAGGCATCATCGGATTAATCCAGGCAACCGAAGCATTAAAGCTGATTATCGGCGAAGGCGAATCGCTCCTCGGACGTTTGCTTCATTTCGATGCGTTGAAAATGAAGTTTCGTGAATTCAACTTGCGCCGCGATCCGGAATGTCCAGTATGCGGAGAACACCCGACGATCTTTCATCCAATTGACTATGAACAATTTTGCGATCGCGAAACTGGTGACGCCATGGAGATAGATGACACGGTTCCAACCCTAACGGTTCAAGAACTGAAGCAAAAGATGGATACGGGCGAACCATTGACCCTTATCGACGTCAGGGAGCAATGGGAATATGACCACGCGCGGATACCGGGATCAAAGTTGATTCCGTTAGGCGAACTCGAGCAGCGAATGGAAGAACTTCCCCGCGACGGAATGCTGGTCATGCAATGTCATAGCGGCGGTCGCAGCGAACATGGAACGCGCCTGTTACGAGAGGCGGGATTTACGAACGTCCATAATCTTGAAGGCGGCATCGAGGCGTGGTCGCGGGATATCGATCCCACTGTACCAAGGTATTAGCGGCCACAGGAAAACACCCAGGGTTCGAACCCCCTAGGCTCCAGTCTTCGCTGGCCGTCCGCGGCTAAGCGAAGACTGTCGCGCCGTAGCCTTGCGAAGGCGGACCGGCAGGTACGTACGGCGTGTGAAGCGGCCAGCTTCGACTCGGCAGGCCAGTTAGATTTTGAAACGACCCGTCCGCTTTCGCTGGCCGTCCGCGGCTAAGCGAAGACTGTCGCGCCGTAGCCTTGCGAAGGCGGACCGGCAGGTACGTACGGCGTGTGAAGCGGCCAGCTTCGACTCGGCAGGCCAGTTAGATTTTGAAACGACCCGTCCGCTTTCGCTGGCCGTCCGCGGCTAAGCGAAGACTGTCGCGCCGTAGCCTTGCGAAGGCGGACCGGCAGGTACGTACGGCGTGTGAAGCGGCCAGCTTCGACTCGGCAGGCCAGTTAGATTTTGAAACGACCCGTCCGCTTTCGCTGGCCGTCCGCGGCTAAGCGAAGACTGTCGCGCCGTAGCCTTGCGAAGGCGGACCGGCAGGCACGTACGGCGTGTGAAGCGGCCAGCTTCGACTCGGCAGGCCACTTCTTTCTGTTTGCCTTCGGTTTCCCAATTTCGGGGAAGAACGAGGGACTTTGCGCTCATGGCTTGGCCTTCATCGTTATCCCGCCCTCGATTGTTAGTTTCTGAAAGCGCGGATCATTCCGCAGGGGATCGAACATTGGATCCAGCCGGAAGAGCGCAGGAGTGAGTGCCATTCCTGCTAATACACCAGTGCCGGGTATCGAAAGTACTTTCTGCAACGCAGCAATGGCGCGATCTGTTTCCCCCGTTCCGGCTGCCACTCGGGCCAGAAGATCGATCGCCTGAGGACCATTAGCTGCATCTTTCTCGATCGGCTTCAACGCCAGGGCGCGTTCGACCAGAGCAAAGGCGGCCGCTTTATCGCCCAGGCTCATATTGACCAGGGCGAGATCTTCGATGAGCGAAAAATTCTCCGATTGTTGGTTGAGAAAGGCCTCCAACTCGCCGCGCGTTTGCTGCCAGGTCTGCTGAGCAGCGGCCTCATCGCCGGCGAGTCGTTGGGTCCAGCCTAACCAGAAGCGCAGCTCGCTGTTAAGGTAACCCAGGCCGGCATCGGATCTGGCCAAGACATCCTTTAACCGGGTCATAATCAGCGCGGGACGCCGTTCTAAAATGGCTTGATAGGCCAATATTTCCCACGCGGTCGGATTGTCCGCTGCTGGGTCGAGCGGAGCCAGGATTGCCGATGCGCGCGGCAGATCTCCCTGAGCTTGCGCGATAGCAGCCTTTGCCAAAAGGGTATCGATGTCGTCCGGCCTTATCTCCAAGACCTGATCGAACTTTTTCAGTGCTTCGGGAAAACGACGAAGCATGACATAGGTCTGCGCATGCTGAGTGATCAGGTTAATGTTACGCGGGTCAAGCTGCTCGGCTTCATTAAAGTAGGACTCGCTCCGCTCCCACTGACCTCGCCGCCGTGCCACATATGCCAGCCACTCAGGAATCCGGCTGCTATTCGGCATTAACTGGTGCGCCTGCTCGAGGTAATGTGTCGCGGTGTCATAATCTTCCAGGCAGGCGTAATTGAAATATCCCCTGGCCGCTACCGCTTCGCCGAGATTCGGCTGAAGCCTGAGCGCCGTTTCGGCAGCTTCCCGCGCTTCTTCCTGCAAGGCGGGCGTAGCTTGAAGATTGTGTGTCCGGTAACCGGCGGCATCAACGTATGACAGCAATGCCCAACTCAGCGCGAACTTCGGATCCAATCGCACTGCTTCATTAAGATGTTTCTGTGCGGCAAGGAAGTTCCCGGGCGTGTTTTGCGTTTTCAGTGTATAAGCCAGACCACGCAGGTAAGCATCATATGCCTCCGGATTGTCGGTCGGCTTCACAACAATGATCTGGTCTTCTTGCTCGGTTATTTTCGCGCGTAATTGCCCAGCGATGGCTTTGGCTATCTCGCTCTCGACTGCAAAAATGTCGGTCAACTTCCGATCGTAAATCTCGGCCCAAAGATGGGTATCGGTCGCGGCCTTGATGAGCTGGACGTTAACCCGAACTTGGTCGCCAGCTTTTTGGACGCTGCCTTCGACAATGTTTGCTACGCCGAGATTTCGGCCAATAGCAGATAAGTTTTCTGGTTTGCTGGCGAACTTCGGGGTCGAATTGCGCGAAATAACTTTTAAGTCGGCGACTTTCGACAGGCGTGTCAGGATTTCGTCCTGAATTCCTTCCGCGAAATAAGCGTTCGCCTTGTCGTCGCTCAAGCTCGCGAAGGGTAGCACGGCGATTGATTTGTCCGGGACATCCAGCGTGCGCCCTAACGATTTCTGGAGGAATGGCCGGAGCGCCCACCAGCCAGCCGCCAGCACAAAAAGCGAGGCAATGATTCCAAGCAACTTGCGTCCCGTTTTATGTCTGATCGATTTGACCCGCTCGACCTCTTCCGTTCGCTTGATTCCTTCCGGGGTCAGTTCGAAAGCCCACGCTAGGATAAGCGCAACCGGAAAGCCGAGCACGACTAGCCCAATGACAAGTTTGGCACCCCAAGCGGGAATCTCGAGGACAGGGAAAGTTGCAGTTGCGATTTGAATTAAGAGCCACGCAACGATCCCATAAGCGACCGCAACCTTATAAACGTTGCGCCGCCTTAATTCGGCAAAAAAGCTGGGGCGAGGCATTCGCGAATTCCGGGAAAAAACGGGGATCGTTGTCGAATTCTGAGGGCGGGAGCCGTTAAAGCTGAATTAGATGGTTTCAAGCGGATCGCCAAGAAAAAACTGTTTTCCAAAACATGCAGATGTAACGAAGCTTACGATGGCAACGGGTCTAAGACGGATACGTTGCGGCTCGACAGGGTCTCGCCCTACCATGAGTGAAACGATATCAAGCCCAGGGTATGTTGCCATTCAAAGCACAAATAAGGGTATCAAAAATTCGTTATGCGCGACAGAAGCGAGACGCGAGTACGACTAAGGTCCAATAGGCGTTCGTTCCCTGCGCTTTAGAATCCGCTAACTGCTCCAACCTGCACACTCCAATCGGACGACACGCTGCGACGGTATATCTATCCCGACCATGAAAAGAAAAGCCAACATCATTAGGTGCGCGTTCCTAGTTGCTGTCTCGATGGCATCTGCCCCGTCCGCGTGGACACAAATCCAAACCAACGGCGAACCGGGATCCCCCGGCGCCACCACAACCATTGACGGAAAACAACTTCCGCCACCAGACCCGAAATATGGAGGGGTGATCAAGGAGAAGGCCTCGGAATCGACCCCATGGTGGCCGCCACGGGTTGTTCCGCGCAAAGGGGCGCCTAACGTGTTGCTGATCATGACCGACGATTGCGGCTTCGGCGCGCCGAGCACATTCGGAGGCATTATCCCGACTCCGGCGATGGATCGCATCGCTCAAAGCGGGCTGCGCTATACCAATTTTCATTCCACTTCGCTCTGCTCACCGACGCGGGCTGCGTTGATCACCGGACGCAACCACCACTCGGTCGGCTTCGGGGTGGTCGGCGAGATCGTGACTGGATACCCAGGATATAACTCCATCATTCCGATTGAGAAAGGGACTGTCGGAACCATTCTAAAGGAAAACGGATACGCAACATCGTGGTTCGGGAAGAACCACAACACGCCCGGTTATCAATCGAGCCAGGCCGGTCCGTTCAATCAATGGCCTAACGGAATGGGGTTCGAGTATTTTTATGGATTCGTCGGCGGTGACGCCAGCCAGTGGCAACCAAATCTCTATCGTAACACCACGGCCATCTATCCATTCCTGAACAACCCCACCTGGAATATGGAGACAGCGATGGCCGATGACGCCATCCAGTACATGAAGCAGCTCAAAGCGCTCGCACCCGAGAAACCGTTCTTCGTTTATTACGTGCCGGGCGCTACCCATGCGCCCCATCATCCTACACCGGAGTGGATCAAAAAAATCAGCGACATGCATCTCTTTGACGGCGGTTGGAACAAAGTGCGCGACACGATTTTCGCCAACCAAAAGCGGTTGGGAATCATGCCCGACAATGCCAAGCTGACCGAGTGGCCGAAGGATTTGCCGACCTGGGACTCCCTCAGTTTCGAGGAAAAGAAGCTTTTTATTAAGCAAGCGGACATTTACGGGGCGTACCTTGCCTACGCAGACAATGAGATCGGGCGAGTCATCCAGGCGGTCGAAGACCTCGGAGAACTCGACAATACTTTGATCATTTACATTGGGGGCGACAACGGCGCCAGTGCCGAGGGCATGCTTAACGGTACACCTAACGAATTTACCACGTTCAATGGCATCCCCGTGCCGGTAAAAGATCAGTTCCTCTGGTACCCATTCTGGGGATCGGATAAGACTTTCCCCCATTTCGCCGCGGGCTGGGCATGGGCGTTGGACACTCCCTTCAAATGGGTCAAACAGGTGCCTTCCCACTTCGGAGGGACCGCCCAGGGTGTCGTGATGTCATGGCCCGGACACATAACTGACGTCGGAGGTATCCGCCGCCAGTTTCACCATGTGATTGATATCGTACCTACCATCCTCGAAGCCACTGGTATCTCGCAGCCCGAGGAAATTAATGGCATCAAGCAGATTCCAATCGAAGGAGTTAGCATGGCCTATACATGGGACAAGGCTAGTGAGGCGGCGCCGACCAAACACCCGAGGCAATACTTCGAGATGCTCGGAAACCGTGCCATCTATGACGACGGTTGGGTGGCGGCAACCACCCCGGCGACAAAGCCGTGGGAGTTGGGCAACAAACCGCCCCCGGACATTATGACAGGTTATGCCTGGGAGTTATACAACGTCGGCGCCCTGCAGAAAGAAGATCCGACCGAGTCTAACGACCTGGCAGCTCAGATGCCGGACAAGCTAAAACAATTGCAAGACCTCTTTTATGCTGAGGCCGCGAAGTACAACGTGCTGCCACTAGATAATACAACACTCGCGCGCTGGAATTCATCGCGCCCGAACCTCACTGCGGGACGAACTCTCTTCACTTACTCGGGGGAATTGACTGGTGTTCCGTCCAGTGCTGCCCCAAGTATTTTGAACAAGTCCTACACTATTACTGCCGAGGTGGAGATTCCCAAAGGCGGAGGCACCGGCATGATCGTTACCCATGGTGGCCGGTTTGGGGGCTACGCATTATTTCTCAGCGAGGGAAAACTTGGAATTCGCAAGGGCAAACCGGTTTTCCTTTACAATCTGCTCGACCTAAAGCGCACGGTCTGGGACGGACCCGAATTAAGCGCAGGCAAGCACACCATCGTTTTCGACTTCAAGTCGGATGGCCCAGAACTTGGAAAAGGAGGCACGGGCGTGCTTTCCGTTGACGGGAAAGACGTATCAAAAAAGACCATGGAGCACGGCATACCGGTTATGATTCCCGAAGACGAAGCGTTCGATATCGGCAGCGACACGCGCAGCGGCGTCGCAATGGTAGAGTATCGTTACGATCCGCCGTTTACGTTTAATGGTAAGATTGGCAAGCTGACTTTCAAACTCGAGCCTGAGATTAAAGCGGCGCCCTAGAATCAACTGAACGAAGAAAGAAGAACACGGTGAAAAGCGCATGCCGTTTCTTAAACGGACGGTCTGCACTTCCACGGCCCGTAACTCCTTAGTTTATGAAGCGGCTCCTTTTGGCGACTGCGGTAATCGAAGCGGGAGCGGGCCTGGCCCTGCTCGGCATGCCTTCGCGCTTCGCGCGATTACTGTTCGCCGCGCCGCTCGAGGGGGCGGTCGTGCTAACCATCGCGCGTATTGGGGGCATGGGCTTGCTCACGCTCGCCGTGGCCGCGTGGTTTGCATCGTACGATAGCCACAGTTGCGCCGCGCGGGGCTTGGTTAGCGCGGTGGTTCTCTACAATCTTGGCGCTGCAATCATTCTGGGCGTTACGGGAGTGAAACCGGATATCGGGGGCGTCCTGTTGTGGCCGATAATTATCCTACACGCAGGCATGGCAATCTGGTGCGCGGCACAGCTTCTCGTCAATCCAAGTCAACAGAACATCACTGACACGCGGTGAATTGAATGTTCAATGGACATCGTTAATTGCCTAACATATGGTTGCACTTGCGGTCCTGAGTGACGGGAGTGTTTCCCAGCCTAAACGGTAATGAAATTAAACTGGCCTCGGCGTTTCTCAGCGATCGACGTACTTATTGCGATTGTGCTCCTGATTGGATTCTCGCCTTTTGCGGGACAACTGCCGGGTGGAATGGGAGTCGAGGCAGCCCTCCTGTCGGCGGTCTTCTTGTTGGCGGTTTTGGCCATAGGGGAAGAGGCAGGCCCGCTAAAATGGGCCGCTCTACTGGTGGTCCCGACATTGGTCGCGAGATGGATCTATCACTTTCATCGAGAGTTGTTGCCACATGCAGTCTTTCTTGTCGGAGCTTCCGCCTTTACGATTCTTGTCGTCATTCTTCTGCTACGCTTCATCTTGCGTGCCTCGGTCGTGAATGCTGAGGTGTTGTGCGCGGGTATCGTTGTTTTCCTGATGCTCGGGATGATCTGGGCCTTTGGTTACACACTCGCCGCGCGCATAAACCCATCCGCCTTTGTTTTTGCCGCGGATGGCGCGTCCGATCGAACAATGGACGGTTTCACCGCGTTCTATTTTAGCTTTATGACGCTGACCGGAGCAGGTTGTGGAGACATCACACCCCTCTCACGCACTGTGCGCATGTTTACCATGGTCGAAGCGATGTTGGGTTTGTTCTACGTGGCCGTCTTAGTGGCGCGCCTGGTATCCCTCTATTGCACGCCGAACGTGTCAGTGGACCAGAACAAGTAGAGTACAAATGAAGCGAAACGGCAGGTTCTGTTATCGCGATCCTGGGCGTCGCTTCATAAACCAAACGAGTTTTTTGGCGCACACTGCATTCATGTCACCTCGCTTTCGAGTCACGGCGCGCCCAGTCATTAGCGTCTTGCGCTGGGGACGCAATAGTTATCGTTGGGGAATACCAGTCCGTCTTCGCCGCGGTAGTCCGTGTCCTAACCGATTTGCCGCGAAGCTGCGATTTGAGGATTCGCCGAACCTCTTCAATGCCTTCCTTGTTCTGATGCGTCGGATGGCCTGACGGGACGATTCGGGTCGATTCCGCGCCGTCCAAGTGTGAGCTCCAGTACCCAACTACACCATCACTACTGTTCGGACTATTCCCCTTTCCACGGTCGCCTATAATCTGGTGGTACGGAATGGTGCCCGCCACCGGACGTTGATTCATCGAGATTACTAAACTGCTGTTCGGCGAGAGAGTGTCGATACTATTTGGCATCCGATGTAGATGAAATCCCCCGTGAGTCTGTGACGCTGCCAGCGTCATGTCCTGGCCAGCCTTGATCAGAGTCGCCGGCAGATGAACGAGGCGCGTTGCTATTTTTCCGATCCAGTTACTGGCCATCTCACTGCCCCGATGCGGTGTTGAAAGAAAGATGGCTCGGTTGATGTCTTCTCGATGCTTGAAGATAAGCACACTGGTGAGCAGTTCCTTATCTTCTTGTGACAAAGTTGTCTCGGCCGGTAAACGGTTAAAGAGATAACGCCACATTTCATCACCGCTGTCAGTCAGCATCAACCGGGTCAAAAGTCCGCCCATGCTGTGGCCGACGATCGTTATAGGTTTATGGTCAGGGTAAGCTTGATCGAATAAGTCTAGATCGTGCCGCAACAAGGCCGCCGAATACGGGAACGGATAGCCAGTCGGGTAGGTGAAAAACCAGAACTGATAGTTGTCCCGAATCTCCGCATCATCGAGTAGGACATTAAACATCGGCATCCAGGTAGCGGAGGTATCCTGCAGACCATGCACAAAGAGGACGGGAATCTTCTTGGGATCGTAAGGTTGTAATCGATAGAGCAGCGTTGTCTCGTTGTATTTGTCCGGGTGAACAAGACGAGCGAACCCGAGTTTTTGAGGCTGCTCTCGGACGAGAAACATCGCCACAGCCGTGCTGAAATCGCCAGCGAGAGGAAAATCTCTGGCAGCCAACGAGGTTGTCTTCTTGGCTATGGGATCGTCGAAGGAAATTTCACAACGATTTCCATTAAAGGCCGCAGTAGCTGTAACGCTGTAATAAAGGTGCGCAGAACGGAGGAACATTCGCTGAAAATCCTTTATCGGAGTCGCGCGCGTGGCCAGCAGTGTCGCTCCGAGACCCTTCCGTTGCGCACGTTCGGTGAAGGCGGTGCCCCCAACCATCAATTCGTCACACGGAAGGATTTCATACTCGGCCGGGTTCCATAACGCACGAACATCTTTGCGATACGTGATGAAATAACCCGGGACGACCAACGGCTTCGACCACGCGTCGATTTGCCCCATGCGGATAGAGGAAAACACCCGCGATAGGGCGAAGTTATGATCGCGAATCGCATCGAGGTCTGTAGGATGCTGGCGTAATTGCGCCAGAGCGAGCTCAGCTGCTCGCAGATATTCGCCAATCGCGCCCAACGAATCGCGAGCCTGCAACTTCTGTCCTGCAACAATATGCTCCTCCGCCAGACGAGCATCGCCTGAAGCCGCAACGGATCCAACGTAATGCGCTGTGGTGTTCTTGATGCTCGCCAGGGGATGTCCGCACCCGGTCAAGGCAAGAGTCAACGCGACGATTAATGGGCGTTCCATGATTGGCCGAGTATGTTCGTTGTCGGGAGGATAGCTATAGGACTTTGGTGCTACTACAGAGTCTTTCCGCGACGATGCAGGGCGCTTCTGCCACGCGCCCCTACAGCCCGCTTGAACACTCCTTACGGCTATTTCGTGTCCTTTTTAGCCGGATATGACAAAAAGGGAGTGAATCCCCTAGGGTCCAACCTGAGAGGAATTACTCGTTAGGTCAGGTGTGGAATTCGCGCAACTATTGCTTCGTCACCTCCACGCACTAGGATTGAAAGCGTCTCAGAGCGATGTTCGAATTGTCGGCCGGCGCCACAAAATCAATCTCGCTACGAGCCCCCGGAAGGATCAGGCTGGCTCCCCGACCCGATCAGCCGGATCGTCGCGGGCATGGCTATGGTCACCGCCAAGAAGTCGACGTCCGGATGCCTTAACGGATGACTTGGAGGCGAATATACGGTAAGTAAACTCGCCGTTGACGAAGACGAATCCCACCCCGCCATGGCCACACCCCAAACGGCTCTTGTTCAAAGGACATGAGGACTGGGCGCTCTATCTGGCGATTGTCCTGATTCTCGGCCTCATCCGTTTTTTCTTTACGCGCGTTGCATTTGACGACGAAGCGCGGCACCTACCGCAGATCGACAGATTCGTTCACGGCGATTTTACACTAGCGAGCAACCTCGCCATGACTCCTGGGTACCACGCGTTCATGGCACTCGTCACGAAGCTGCTTGGGACGACATCGCTCGAAGCTATGCGCACGGTCAACGTCGTGATCTCGGCCGTCTGCATCGGCACATTCGCCATGTTGCTGCGACAGGTGCATGGGCGGGTGCCCGCGCAGCGGCTGATCCAGTTCAGTTTCTTCCCGATCATCTTGCCGTATTATTTCCTGGTTTACAGCGACATCTTCTCGCTCCTTCTCGTGTTGACCGCGATGCTCCTGGCGCTCCGGCGACAACACTTTTTTGCCGCGCTCGCCGCCATCGTTGGAGTGACGGTGCGACAGACTAACATCGTGTGGCTCGTGCTGGCGCCGGTGCTCGCCTACTGTATGCACAACGACTTTGCGCTACGGCGCGCGCCAATCGTAGATTTCATGAAAACCGGTTGGTTCTACGCGCTTGGCGTTCTCGGGTTCGCACTGTTCTTGTATTGGAACCGCGGCGTGGCCATTGGAGAAAAAGTTTTAAATCCGGCGTTCAGTTTTCACCTGGGCAACATCTATTTTTTTCTCGCTCTTTATGGCGTGTTCTTCCTGCCGCGAATCGTGGGGCGGCGGCGGGAAATCGCTTTGTTTATCCGCGACCATCGTTACACAGGGGCGGCGCTCGCCCCCTTGTTCGCGCTTTATCTACTGGGATTCCAACCCGATGATCACCCCGACAACAGATTCGCGCCGAAATTGTACCTGCGGAACCGGATCCTGATGAGCATCGCTGCGTCTCCATTGATTAAGATCGTGGCTTTTCTGCCAATGGGTCTGGCGGCGCTCGACATCCTTGCTACCAGCGTCCGGAGGCGCGAGATCTGGCTCGTGCTGCTTTTCACCGCGCTGGCGTTGGTTCCGGCATGGCTCGTGGAACAGCGCTACTACATCATTCCGTTTGCGCTCCTGCTGCTCCTGCGCGGAGAGGAGCGGCCTAACGTGGAGACGGCAATGAGCCTGTCCTACGTGGCGATCTCCACAATTTTCGTTTACGGGATCCAGAAGCACTATTTTTTCCTCTAGTATCAGCACGAGGGCGCTTCCCGCGCGGTGGTCACCCACGAAAGATTTCTTCTCGCTTCTAATCGAATATGACAAAAAAAGGCATGAACCGACTTAGGCTCCACGGATCATAAGTCGTTAGGCTTTTGTTCGCACAAGCGAACCGGACTCCAATTGGGCGACGGCATGAAAATTGAGCGTTCGCAGCGGGGGGGCCGGCATAGGACCAAAGTCCTATTTTCAAGGCATTTCTCTTTCGCAAACATCGGCACCTTGGGCCCTCCAGCAGTTTAAGACTCCACTGTTTCGAGATTTACCCGTCAGCGGCTGTCTATCATCATCCGTTAACGATGTGCGAAAAGGCGCCTGAGCGATGAGTTCGATCACCATTCTCTGGTCGACGACGTTCGGGGCCTGTCTCACGATGATGTTAGTCCATTTGGTCGTCTGGACCAGAGACCGGCGATCGTGGGCAAATCACAAAAGGGTTTTGGAGGAGGATTCGACCCTCGTGGAATCAGGGCTTCTCACGCACATTTCTTAGCCATTTTAGGCGGATTTAACAAAAGGAGAACGGACCCTAGGCTCCAGCCTTCGCTGGCCGTCTGCAGCCAAGTGAAGACTGGCACGCCGTAGCCTTGGCGAAGGCGGACCGGCAGGTACTTACGACGCGTTCGGCGGTCAGTTTGTTCTTGTATCCCTTGCCTCGTCAGGCTGAGAATTCAAAACAACGGCAGAATGATGAATCCGTTCTTTTCCTTCGGCGCTCCAAAGAGCCAAGTCAACTCCGGACATTGCTACGTAGGCCGTCGAACCAGAGATCTCTCCTGCGAGCGAGCGCCCAAATAAACAAAGATGGATCCGCGCAACTTTTTTGCCGAGTTGAAGCGGCGCAATGTCATCCGCACTGCAATTCTCTATCTCGGCGCTATCTGGGCGCTCGCGCAAGGTATTTCGCAATTGGGACCGTCGCTCGGTGCGCCCGAGTGGACGACGCGTTGGTTTCTTGTTGCCGCAGGGATCGGCTTTCCCTTTTGGATTGCCTTTGCCTGGTTCTACGAGTTCACGCCGGAAGGTTTGAAGCGCGAAAGTGAGATCGATCCCGCCGATTCGATCAAGCAACATGCGGGGGGGCGCAAGCTCGACTTCGCGATCATCGGCGTGCTGTCTGTCGCGGTGGTGCTACTGCTGACCGACCGTTTCGTCCTGCGCCATGGAGTCAATGAGAGGGCAGCCCTGCCGATCACGGAAAAAAGCATCGCCGTGCTGCCGTTTGTCAACATGAGCGAGGAGAAAGCTAACGAGTATTTCTCCGACGGCATCTCCGAGGAGTTGCTGAACTTGTTAACCAAGGTGCCGCAGCTCAAGGTGGCCGCGCGCACGTCGTCATTCTCGTTCAAGGGAAAAGGGCTCGAAGTGCCCGAGATCGCGCGTCAACTTGGCGTAGCGACCGTCATCGAGGGCTCGGTGCGCAAGAGCGGCGATCAGGTGCGCATCACCGCCCAGCTCATTCACGCAGCAAACGGTTTTCATTTATGGTCGCAGACCTGGGACCGCAAGCTCGAAGACATCTTCAAGATCCAGGATGAAATCGCCGCCGAGGTGGTGAAGAAACTGAAGGTAACAATCCTCGACGAGGCGCCGAAGGCGCGTACGACCGACCCCAAAGCGTACGCGCTCTACTTGCAGGCGGTGCAGCTCTCGCGGCAAAATACGGCCCAGGCGTACGAACAGTCCGACGCCCTCTACCGGCAGGCTTTGGAAATCGGTCCGCGCTACGCGCCGGCGTGGTCCGGGTTGGCTGTGAACTTCATCAATAAGGTAACCAGCGGCCTGGCACCGAGCCAGGAGGGATTCGCGCTCGCTCGCGAGGCGGCGGAGAAGTCCCTCGAGATCGATCCGGACTACGCTTTAGCGCACTCGAATCTCGGCAAAATCGCGATGTTCCTCAACGATCTTACCGGCGCGGCGCGGCATCACGAGCGCGCTTTAGCGCTCGATCCAACGGATCTCCGGGTGCTCAACGCCGCGGCCCTGTTCCTCTCGAGCCTCGGCCGCACGGACGAGGCGTTGGCGCTCAACGAGTTCATCGTCCGGCGCGATCCGGTGAACGTAGGGTCTCTTCACAACCTGGGGGCCGCCCAGAGTAGAGCGGGGCGACTCGATGAGGCGATCGCCTCGTTCCGCACGGCGCTGAGCCTGAGTCCGGGCCTTGGCCTCGCGCACTACTATCTTGGCAGAGCGATGCAGCAGAAGGGCGATGCTTCCGGCGCGCTGGTGGAAATCGAGCAGGAGACTATCGAATCCATTCGCATGATCGGGCTGCCGATGGCCTATCACGCGCTCGGGCGCAAGGGCGACTCTGACGCCGCTCTCGCCGCACTGATCGCGAAGTACGAAAAGGACGCCGCCTATAACATTGCCTCTGTTTTTGCTTTCCGCGGCGACAAGGACAAGGCCTTCGAATGGCTTGACAAGGCGATCACCTACGAAGACGCCGGCGTCAACAGCATCGCCTTGGACTACGACCTTTTCGCTAGTGTCCGTTCCGACGCGCGCTGGCTCCCTTTCCTGCGCAAGATCGGTATTGCCCCCGACCAGCTGGCCAAGATTCAGTTCAAGGTGACGCTGCCGCCGAAATGAGCACGTGGCGTGACCCCAAAAAGTCGGACATGACACACGCGTACTTTTGGATGTTCCGCGGTGGCATTAAACTAGTGATAAAAAGGAACGGAACCGGTTCGTCCCAAGAGAAATCATCCCCTTCGGTGGTCCTTTTTGATGAAAAACAGCCTTAAGTGACAAAAAAGGGAGTGAACGGGCTAGGCTCCACAATTTCAACGGGGGTTGTGGACCACCTGGAGGCGAGAACGCCGTTCGATTGGCGGGGAGCGTTACCCGCAAGGGCTACTATTCCGCAAAAGCGGGATCATTTTCCAGAGCGTAGCCTATCGATGATAATCCCCTAACCATGGAGCCTAACATGCGTTAGGCAATATGCGGATTTGGAAGCAGGTCAGGGCAATATCAAGACAGCTTTCTGCTGTCCGCTGATAACCGCCGTCCCAGCAATCTGGCCCAGATCGTTGATCTCGTTTGCGGCGATAACCTCATTCGAGAGTATGGTTACCACTCCGTTCTGATATATGATTCCGCGGGTCTCGTTGGTTCCTTTAACCGTGGCTGTTCCAACCGCATCGAGCTGAAATAACCGCCCGTTAAACCTTTTGGCAGGGTGACATTAAGAAACTGCACGCCGTTGAAGATAAATGGCCCATTGACGCCCCGGCCAGCCATGAGGCCATGGTTATTCACTGAGAGCACGGACTGCGCGATGTCCCCATTGAGCAAGAACGGCCAACTGTTGTAGAAGAACGCGTAAGCAGCGTTGTTGTAATGGAATGATCCTCCGACAACTCCGTACTTGTTAACGGCAGTCCCTGCCCCGCTACATTGGCCCCTTGGGAATGGACAGCCAATTAGTTCAACGCTTCCGCCAATCTTGTAACGGAACGCTTGACCGCACGTCTGGCCGGTCACAAAGCCCGAATTACTAATCCCGGCCGCCGCCCCGAAAAAATTTTCGCACTGTTGCACCGGGATGGGTGTCGTTACGCCGGTGTGCGAATTCTTTATTAACGGCCGAAGCTGCCAGGAGCCACCGGCCATGATCCCATCGTCATTAATGGCATACGGAATAATATCGCCAAGAGGGGTTACCGTTCCGTTTTGCCAGAGAAACCCGAAGTCGGGGAGAAAGGTGCCAACAACTTGCCCTCTGTTATTCAACGCAAGGGCAGCTGCGCCCTCCCCGGGGACATTCAAATCCTGCACCGTCAATCCGTAAGCTGAGCTGCAAACCAACGTGATTACCGCCGCGAGTTTCTTCATATTGCCTCCGGAATTTGACGTTTAAAGAATTGTCTGTCCGTTTACCAGCGAAGTCAAGACCTTCCAAGACCCATTCAATTCAGGACACTGCGCACAGATCGAAATAGAAACCATGGCGATTGTAGACATACAGCGCGTTTTCTAATCTGCAGAGCGCCGTTAGATTCGAGCGCTATCTGAAATCGAATTCTGGCGCTATCGCGCCTCTTCAATCGCTGCCGATAACGCTTCCTCGCTCGGTGGATCATTCCATCGCCTAACTAAACGTCCGTGCCCATCGAAAACGAAAACCGCGAATTCAGTTGAAGTAGGCGCAATATCCAATTGAGAAACGGCTTTCCCGTCGAAGTCCGCGACCACAAAAAGGTCCGAGCGAACGTCATGGGTTAGGTGTTTCGCGGTTGTTTCTCGGAGCTCCTTGGCTTCATTTTCTAACCGGTGCCGAATTATCGCCGTGACAATTCCACGAAGGAGCGGCCCGATCTTTTGTTGAAAGTTCACCAGATTAACTAATCGACACTTCGGATCGACCAGGTGTTTTTGGGAAAAACGGTCTCCCACTGCCTGGGCTTTTTGCTCGTCTTCCCTCGTCACGACAGTGATGATAGTCACATGTCCATCGGAGGTAGAAAGGTGACGTTGATCCACGTCCGTAAAGGTCAGTGGGTAGGTATTACCAACCTGCAACTCAACAGCTCCGGCGGACGAGATGATCATCCCGATCAAAAGCATCCAGAAAAAACAGTGGAGCGAACGGAACGATCCGCGTAAGGACGTTTGGCAACGAGGAAAGATTGTCCGAAGGTCGACGTTCATGCGAAAGAGTACGATTCCATGTTTATAGACGTGCGTCTCCAGAAAACCTTCATGCCTGCTTTCTGCCTTGGTCTGGCTTTTTGCTTAACGACCTGCGACAGAATGATTACTTCCAAGCACGCCCAAGTCATCAAAGATGCTGAGTCAAAGACCGCGGATGGCAATTACGTCCGCGCGATCACCCTTTATGAAAGCGCGCTCGATGGCTCTGACAAATCCGCTGACATTCACTATCGGCTGGCTCTGCTCTACGACGACAAGATGCATGATCCATTGAGCGCTCTTCATCATTTTAAGCGCTACCTGGCTCTTGCGCCCACCGGTTCGCACGCTCGAGAGGTAAAGAGTTTCATGAAAAAGGATGAGCTTGACCTGGGGACGACCCTGTCTGGCGATTCCGTGGTTAGTCGAGCAGAAGCCGCCCGGTTAAAAAACGAGAACCTAACGTTACGGAAGGAACTCGAGGACCAACGCGCGCGGCTCGCCAACACCACTACCGATAAGCCTGCTTCTGCCGGTGCTAAAGAAAAGCAAGAAACCGGCAGCAAAACGTCATCTGGAAAATCACGCACATACACGGTGCGCGAAGGCGACACCTTGGCTTCAATTTCCCGCAGGTTTTACAAATCTTCGAGTCATTGGAAAAAAATTCGCGACGCAAATCGGGGCTCACTCGATAACCCGGCCAAGCTCAAACCGGGTCAAACACTCACGATACCGTGAGACATTTGGCCATTTAACGATTTAATGATTTAGCGATTATTCGTGAAGCCTTAGAGCATTATTACGGCGACACTAAATCACTCGGCCTCCAAATCACTAAATCTCTAAATGTTCAAAAGGTCTCGCTGCCAAGGCACGAGAAGGGTTTGGCTCCGACTTTCATCAGCCGCCACCGCATCGAGGGCACCGCGCGGTGCAACAAACGAAGGCTCCAATCCATGTTCGCCTGCAACCGCATCCCGACGACGTCGCAGTTCCTCTGCCGTCTTTTCCGTCTGCGGCGTCGATCGTTCCTTTCCTCGACGCCGACGGGCGGGCCATTCCGCTTCGGGTAACTGCAACGCGCGTTCCGCTGCCCGTCGGAATCCTTTGCGTCTTCGTTCCGAGAAATGTCGAAAGTCAGGCGTTTCCCCAGCAGCGAATGCTTGTGCAGCTTGCAACATTAAATGGTTCTGAAGAACGTGAAATGCGGGGCGATCCGCTGCTTGCGCCTCTTTTTCACGCCACTGCCAAAGCTCACGCAAGATAGCGGACTCACGTCCGTTCATCTTCCCCGAACCGGAAATGCGCCAAGCATCATCTTCGTCTCGCACTCGCTGAACGGAGACCTGTTCAAGTGCGCGCTGGCAGGATTGTTGGAACCACTCCATTCGGCCGCGCTCTCGCAAATCGGTCTCGAGTTTTTCCGCGAGCGGCAAGAGATAATGTGTGTCGTTCATTGCGTATTCCGCCATGTGCCGAGACAACGGTCGTTGTGCCCAGTTAGCCTTCTGGGATCCCTTGCTTAATGTAATTCCGAAGAATCTTTCGACGAGCGCCGAAAGGCTGAACTCCCGGATGCCAAGGAGCCGCGCTGCAATCACAGTGTCGAAAATTCGGGTCGCCTCAAAATCAAGATTCCGTCGCAATAGACGCAGATCGAAGTCTGCCCCTTGCAAAACGATTTCCCTATCCCGAAGAGCACGCGCGAGCGGCGCGAGGTCGAACCCAGCCAGCGGATCGATTAGGTAATCATTACCCCCAAAACTAAGTTGGATTAGACAAAGCTTCTCATAATAACAGTGCAAACTGTCTGCTTCGGTATCGACCGCGACACGATCAACCCCGTCCATTCGATCGAGAACCTCCGCTAGTTCTGAATCCGTGACGATCATTTCAACCCACTAAGAAGCAGTTCCGCGTTTGTCTTTGTCGCCTGCAAATTCTCAATCAGTTTTTCCATCGCCTCGATTGGCGGAAGAGCGGCCATTGCTTTGCGAAGCACCTTCACGCGTTCCCACTCTTCTGGATGATAGAGCAGGTCTTCGCGCCGCGTTCCGGATTGCAAACAATGAATCGCGGGGTAAAGGCGCTTCTCCCCAAGGGAACGATCCAAGTGTAACTCCATGTTACCCGTCCCCTTGAACTCCTCAAAAATCACCTGATCCATTTTGCTACCTGTATCGACTAGAGCGGTTGCAAGGATCGTCAAACTGCCCCCTTCTTCGCAATTTCGTGCCGCTCCAAAGAACTTCTTAGGTTTCAATAGTGCTTTTGCTTCCACACCTCCAGACATCGTTCGACCTTTCCCCGGCTGAAGGGAATTATATCCGCGGGCCAACCGAGTAATGCTATCGAGGAGGACGACAACGTCCTTCTTCATTTCCACCAAGCGCTTGGCTCGTTCGAGAACCAACTCTGCAACTTCGACATGTCGTCGCGAGTTTTCATCGAATGTCGAATTGTAGACCTCGCAATCCACTTCTCGTTGCAGGTCAGTTACTTCTTCTGGCCGCTCATCCACTAAAAGAATGACTAGGACAATGTCGGGATGGTTCACCCGAATTGCCTTGGCGATTTCTTTCAACAAAATCGTTTTGCCCACACGGGGCGCCGCTACGATCAGCCCGCGCTGGCCGCGACCAAGTGGCGTGAGAAGGTCGACCGCCCGTGCGCTGATTGATTTCGTTACCGAGTTTTCGAGCATAATCCGCCCATCGGGAAAAAGCGGCGTCAGATTGTCGAACAAAGTGGGCTCGACCCACTCCTCAGCCGGAACGCGTTCGATGGCGATCACATCATCGAGCATCAGTAATTTTTCTCGATCACGTGGCAGACGCAAAGTTCCTTTCACCCTTTGTCCCGCGCGAAAACGAAACTTCTGCGAGAGGGCACGCGGCACCCCAACGTCTTCCGGAACGGGAAGGAAGTTCAGGCGCGGCCAACGCAACACACCGAAGGAATCAGCGATTTGATCAAAAAAACCTTCCGCAGTCACAGAAATACCCAAACCAAGAGCGGCCCGAAGAAGATCAAGAATTTGCTGGTGCCGCGTTCGTCCGGGGTGAATTCTTAATTCAAAATCGCGGCAAAGCTGTTCGATCTCCGCGGGGCCGAGTGCCTGCAGCTCATTCAGATCAAGCTTTGCAGGGATATCGGCCATTGGCGTTGTTGTGGCGTTCCCATCAGGTGAAATCGCTGCCTGATCCGCCGTGGTGTCGGACTTTGCTTTCGTTCGCGTTGGACTCTCTTCTTCCATCTCAACTCTTATGGGATTTTGGTGACGCCTAGGTCCCTTCTTCCTTCTGCCAATACTTCGCCAGCAAGTCGGCTTGGGAGGAGAGGACAGACCGGTCTCCATTATTCCAGACAACGTGATCAGCACGCTTAACTTTTTCCGTGAGCGGCATTTGAGAACGAATCATTTGTTCGGCGTCTGATTGATTGAGCTTTGTCCGCGCAACTAGCCGTTCAAGTTGCACGCTTGGTGAACAGGCCACCACCACGACGGAATCGCACAGGGTTTCACCATTGGTTTCATAAAGAAGCGGAATGTCTGCAAAAAATAACTCGGTGGAGTTGCGTCGGCTCTCGGCTTCGAGACTCCATTGACGGCGGATGCGCGGATGCAGGATTTGCTCCAACGCGCGTTTTCTTTCCGCGTCGGCAAATACTATCGAGCGCATTTGGCTTCGATTCAAGTCACCGTTAGTAGAAAAAATCCCCTCCCCAAATTCCTTTCTAATAAGATCACGAACCTCAGGATCGTTCTGCGTGAGATCGTGCGCTGCCCGATCTGCGTCAAAAAACGTCGCCCCGGGGATTGCCCCCCGCAAGCATTCACTGAAGGTAGTCTTCCCGGTGGAAATTCCACCGGTGATTCCGATGACTGGCATAACTTAAGTCCGACGTGGCAAATAGGTTGCCAAGGCTAACTCTAGGTCACCCGATCAGGCAAGAAATCGCTTGGGTTAATGGGCGATCGGAAATTGCCCTCCCTGGGATTGAGTTCGTCGCTTTAGGTGCATCGCATCGGTTCCCCGCCGAATCTCTGCTCCTACTCAACTTTCTGCCTATTACGGTTACCTTCGAGTCGCCTCCTCGGCCTCTTTGAAAATGTCCCGTCCGAATTTTCGGTTAAGCAGGGGTTTCATGGTTGAATTATAATTCTGCTCAGCGCCGATAATGCCATCTGATACCACGCAACCGGCGATCGGAGTGACCCGGACACCGTAGTGTTCCTTCAAATAATCATCGTATGCGTTTTCCAATGGACGCCTTCCAACGACGAAAATGCGGTAGACGTTTTTCGCGAAATCGTGCTCGGCCATTTCGCGCGCTTTCTTTGAGGCTTCCTCTTTCGACAATTCACCAAACAGCGCCATGCCATCCAAGTTATTTTCCTTAGGTTGCATATCGGCATGAACTTTCGCGATGTGCAGTGCGAAGAAAACAGCAATGCAGACCAATACTTTTGTGGGCATAAGATCTAACGCAATCTAGTCCGAATCATTCGGCGATCAATATGGAGTGCGCTTTGATACACTCCAACACCCCATCACTCCATCACTCCAATACTCCACCACTCCACCACTCCAACGCTTCACCCTTCCAACGCCCCCTCTCCTACTTCTTCGAAAACGGCACCTCAGGCAAAATCGGCGGCTCGATCCCATCCTCAATTTCCTCCCTTTCTTCATTCATATTCACAAGCTGGCCGCCTGGGTTTATCAGCCGGGCTGTAACAAAAATGACAAGATTGCGTTTGATATGTTGTTCCGCATTACTTCGAAAGGCACGACCGACGATCGGAATATCGCCCAGGACTGGTGTTCGATCCTCAGTCTTTTGAACATCTTCACGCATCAACCCTCCGAGGACGACCGTTTGACCGTCCCATATGCTTACACTGGTCGTTACCTTCCGAGTACTGAAGATGGGTTGATTGATCACGTTAGGCGTCAAAACACTTTGTGGGGAGTTAATCAATCCTCCTGTAACCGTATTGAGAAAGGAAGAAGAAGGCGCCAGGATGGGGCTGCCATAGTTGATGAACCCCTCAAACTCGACAACCTGTGGAACAAGATTCAGATCAATCGTAATTCCATCGGGACCTACCACAGGCTCAACCTCCAAGGTCACACCCGTGTTACGCGTTTCGAAATGGGTCGGGGTTGTGGGAGTCACCGGAACTGAGGAGGCTCCACCAAGCGGCACGATGCCGCCTGTGTCGGACCTTGTTGTTAGGCTACCCACCGTTTGCGGAATCTGCGGTGTATCGAACTGGGTCGGGTAACGAAATTCGCGCACGATCTCAATGACCGCCCGTTGGCCGCTCTTGGTTGTCACCCGAGGAGCCGAAAGTAAATCAACTCCCTTCTTTTGATTGAGAGCCCGCACCACTACTTGGAATTGCGGATCCGTTAACAGACCACCCACGCCAAAAATGCCGGGGGCGAGAACTTGGCCAGCCGGCGCGCCCAGAAGCAGCGAATCAATCGCATGGCCATTGATCGCCAGGTTTCCGTTCCGGTTTCCCGCCGTGACCGGGTTCAACCCGTTGATTGGAAATGGATAATCCGCCTGGTTTACCATTGAGCCGGTTCCCGACGTCCCGCCACTGACCGCAACGCTCCCTTTCGAATTCAGATTGAATGGTCCGAGCAACCAGTCGAACCCAAGTTCTTTGAGATTATTCTGGGTGATCTCAACGAACTTGGCTTCAATCTCGACCTGCTTAGGTCCAGAAACGTTGGCCTGTTCTACGATTGCGTCGACCAATTCCAGGCTGTCAGCAGTGTTCCGAACAATAAGGCGGCTGGTTTGTGGAAGAAAATTGGCGCTGGAACCTGGAACCGAAAAAGACACTCCTTGATTCTGAAGAAATTCTTTTGCTCCTTCTCGATTCACGAGCAATCGCCCGCCGGTGGTTTCCTGAGTGTCTTTGCCAGTCCCAGCAGTCTTTGAACCTGCCGCATCACTTAACAGCGAGACACCGGGGTTTAGCGAGCTGCTTATGAAACTTGGCGGGACCTGATACTCCTTTGTGAATAGGTCGCTGCTTTGTTCGCTGATCGGAATAATCGATATAGCATACGGCTCGACCTTCACTTTCAGTCCCGCCTGATTGGCCACGTAACGAAGCGCCTCAGCCAATGGAATCTCATGCAAAGTGAGTGTGATTCGAGCATCAACTGGCGAAGCTTGAGACGACGAACTGGTGGCATTCAAAGAGGAAGAGGCTGTAACTTCGTGCGCGTTTCCGGCTGCAGAAGCTACATTGCCCGGTGTCGGAAACGATTCCGTTGGATGACCAAGCGTGGTTAGGCGCAACACGATATCGACTCCTTTGCGACCCTCAGTTTCGGGATCGTTAGTCTCTGCTTGTTGTCGCAAGAAATCGATCGCTTCCCGCACACTTGCATCGCGAAATTCAACTCGCGGAATGATGATCGTATTCAGCTTGCGTGTGATCCGTGCAGTGCCGGTAGCGTCTCTGGGAAGCGCGCCAGTGATGGGCGCTATTGTTTGACCAAACGGCCTGACAGGCTCTTCCCATTCTTTTTGCACCTGCCAGAGCCGTTGCGAACGCGCTTCGTTGTAGGCCTCTTCATTGTAATGTGTCCTGGCCAGGTTTATTTTCTCTTCGCCACGGCGAGCCGCCACGTTGTATGGATCGAGGTTGAGAACTTGCTCGTACTTCTTAAAAGCAAGGTCATAACGGCCACTGCTATAGTAGCCGTCCGCATCGTTCAAGAGTTGCCTAACTTCTTCGACCTTCGCGAGAAAATTCGGACCTCGCGTTCCATTGAAATAACCGGGCTTCTGTAAATTGGCTAGCAACTCGATCGCTGGCCAACATTTTGGGTTGTATTGCTTCTCCAAAATCTCGCGACAAATCGATTCCGCCTCTGTATATCTTGCTTCGGCCATTCTTTGCCTGGCGAGTTCAACTCCACTTACGCAGAAGCCGCTCAAGGCCGCGTCACGGTCTGATGCACTCGCAGTGTGAGAAAGTCTAACCGCGCTGCGAAATTCATCGTGGGCAAGCCGAAAGTCTCTCTTGACCATGGCTGCCTTCCCACGCGCCAAAGCCTTATGCGCTTCCGAAAAACCAGGTTGTCGCCGCGCGACTGGGTGATCTCCAACTTGGCCGCTCTTCCCAGCGAAACATTTTTCACTGATGGAGATCGCGAAATTACCGACGAGTAAACAAAACAATAGGACTCGAGAGGAGGGATATGTCATTGGGGGTAGCATTGTCAGGGTTAGGGCGGAAGCAGGCCAACCTCGATTAGTTGATCTGGTTCGCGGATGTTAATGATCAACGCTTTGGTCGCCTGAACATCCACTAGTTTGTATTTGATCTGCTCTTCGGGTTTTAACGAAAACTCCTGATCCTTTCGGACCGAAAATTCTCGGTTACCACCCCAGGCATATACCAAATGGGCAACCGATTCCGGTGAGATCATGATCTTCTCCTTCACCAGATTCACTTCCTCGCTTGTCTCCAGATTCATCAACGTCAACTCGGAGATATCGATCCTTGTGCCGTAACGATTTGTTTCGAATTTTTCCGAAAATCTATGAAGCCTAAACTTCGTCCCTCGGATTGAAGCTCCGAGCTTCAGAAACTGGGTTGGCTCCTTCAGATCATTGGTGTTAATCGCGAAGGTATCATCTACCCAGGAAGCAAAGACGAGTCGAAATGGTTCCTGAACAAACGACTTCATCTTCAGTTTGGCAACGAAGGGAGGATGGGAACTCTTGTCCGTTGGCCGCGTCTGATTTTGCCATTCCTCGAAATTCGTGAACCCATCGGCATCTGGATCCTGACCGAGCACATCTGCCTCGGTCAGGGGTAAACCAAATTCTTCGATCCACGCGTTAGGCACCGGCGGATGCACCTCGGTTGTCTGGAGTGTTGCAGGAAAGCCGTTCACATCGATGAAATGCTTTTCCGGAACAAAAAGGCCGGAACGCCCGTTGAAAATCCATTGAGCAGGCGCACGAAGACGTTCGAGCGCTTGTTGGACTTCGACTCTTTGCCGCAAGGGCAATGCAGGTCTGGCCGGTCGAGCTATCAATCGTTCTGGAAAATTTCGGGCGAATTCCGCGACGCCCCGCACAATGAACGCGCTACTGACAAAAAGACACACAGCACCGATAAGAATCGATACCTTTTCGTACCGCATTTGAATCCAAGTCAAAGTATAAACCTCACGAGTTCGATTTTTGCTCTAACCTCGATGCGCTCGTTCCCAACGATGAAATTCACCGCGGCGGGAGGGGGCGGCTTTCCCTTCGCGGCATTCGTGCCATCGCCGTCCGCCATTTCGACAGCAACTTCGCGTAACGGCCCCTTTTCTTTTTCGTTTCGGATATGAACTAGGCGGACAATAACGAAATGCTCGGAGGCTCCGGAAATTTGGTTGAGGACCTTGCGAGCGGCCCCTGGTGTAGAAGTGAAACCCATTTCCACGAGATGGCGATCGACGAACTCCGGACTAATTATGGACGCTGTTCCGAACTTTGTGTTGCCAGGAGTGGCCGAAGGAATCGGCGCTCCGTGTTCTTCGCGCAGAGGAGTTCGCCGAAAAGCCGTCAAGGCATCGACGCGAGCCGCAATTAAAACCTCGAAGAGCCATTCAATTTCTTTCAGCTCCTGTCCAAGGAGCGGCGCAACTAAGGAATTCGGAAGTGCCGAGGCAAATTCATCGAAGCCGAGAAAGAACTTCTCAGGCAATGCTATTTTGGCGGCCCGAGCTTTCTCGGCCACTGCGGCCGTCGCCAACCGCAAATGTGATTGGAATTCGTTTGGCGCTAAATGCTCAATCGAAGGCGCGTATTTTTTCAGTTCGTCCTTCATTTTTGCAAGAGCCACTGCATAGCTATCGGCGTCAGCCTTGGCTTGCCGGAGGTTGTCGCTGTTCGGATACATCGCAAGCTGTTCGAGGCGGCTCAGTTCTACGTCGGACTCACGAAAACGAGTCGCTGCAGCTCGCCAAGTGCTTTGTCCTCGCCAAAGAAACCAAATAGCGAACAAGAGGCTGACGCCGAAGACAGCGAGCAACCTGGAAACGAATCGATTTTCGCGATACCAATTCATGGGAGCTTGATGGGCTTGCGCAACGAAAGACGAAGTTCGTAGGGAAACGCCCACTCTGTGTTAGTCGGCGTTGTCGGCTTCATTACTTTCGCCTGGTCTTTTTGATCGATCGTGAACCAGGATGATTCGGCAAGATTCCGGAAATAATCGACCACGACCTCTTGTTGTTTAGAATTGAACAGGTAGAGCCCCTGAATAAGCAGGCCGTCGATGACGTCTTCGGTCGGCCCCGTGTCTACTCCCGGTCGCGCAATGGGAGTGGAGGAACGGGTTGTTTCTATACGCGGCCCACGCGAATCGGGCGGACCGAGTGGTATCCCTCGCGAAGTCGCCACGAGTTCGGTAATCCAAATGTCTGCCTTTGGAAGCTTCGCATTGAGTTCCTCAATAATCTGTAGCCAAAAACTGCGATCGTTGATTGCAGCGAGCAGAGGCATCGCGGCCTTATCGATCGTAGCCGTTCGCGCCAGCACTTCGTTGAGTTGGAGTTCGATCCTTCGCAGAGGCGAAATTTTCTCTTTCATTTTTTCCGTGCGACCATGAAGGACCCGAGCTGCGCACTCGAAGTAGGTCCCCCAACCTAATAACGTGAGGAGTAAACACGCTGCAGTTCCGATCAGCCAGGGTAACCGTCGATCCAGATCCTGCCGGCGCCTCACTTTGGCAGGAAGGAGGTTCAACGCCATTGGGCAATGACCTACCGAGCGCAAAGCCAGTCCGACAGGCTCCCCTAACAGATGTCGTGAGCGTAGAACCTCGTCCGCATTCAGGCATTCGGCCAGAGTGACGTTGCGGAGAGGATTGAAAAATTCGATAGGCAGTCGCAGTTTCTCTGAAAAAAATTCCTGAAGATGCGGGGTACTTGCGCCTCCGCCTGAAAGGAAAAGACGCTCGGGTACGCCGCCCTGTTGTTGCGTACAATAGTGATTAATCGAGCGGACTAATTCTGAGTGCAATCGAGCCATGGTCGCGCGGACTATTTTCGAAACGCGGCCTGTCTCATCGCCTCCTTGTAAACATCCAGTCGAACACTCTCGCTTCTTACGCAATTCCGCAGCCGTGAACGGTTCACCAAACTCACGGGCAATGGCAGAAGTCACCGTGCTGCCCCCGATTGGAATACTGCGGGTGAAGATTTTCCCTGGCTCGATAAAAAGGAGGTTGGTTGTGCGTGCCCCAATGTCGATAAGCAGCGAACATCCGGGCAGGTCACCATAGCTGTGATGAAATGCGTTATAGAGCGCCATTGTCGCCAGATCGACGATCGATGTGCGCAAACCCAGCTCTTCCACGGCGTTGTTGATCTCGTCGAGCAGATCCGCCTTAATCGCGACAAGTATTACTTGAACGTTGTTGGCAGCGTCACTGACGAGCTGATAATCCCAAACCACGTCCTTTATTGGAAACGGGACGTTCTGCTGTGCCTCAAACGAAATGATTTGATCTATTTTTTCCGACTTGATAGGCGGTAGACTCAGGAAACGGGTGAAGATTGACTCCTCAGCAACGGTGTAGTTAACGCTGCTTCCTTTGATTTGCAGCTCCTCCATCATTTCCCGCAGTACGGTAACAACCTGACTCCGTCGTAGTTCGCTAGTCGACTCGACAAGGATTTCGCGAGCCCGGTATCCATACAGGACCAGCTGTCCGGGCGCTGGGGAACGAAACTCCGCGAGCTCGATACTCTGCGAGCCCAAGTTAAGGGTAATTATGCGTGTCCGGGGGGACATTCGTCGCAAGAATTCACAATCTCGCGCTGCAATGCCAGCTAAAAATGATCTTTCCTACAACGGATAGAAGTAGAGTTTTTTTTGACCGAAATCGATGATCGTCCCGTTCCTTCCCAAAATGTCCATACCAAGGAGCCCAACTAACTTTTCGCTGGTTTCCAGGTAAAAGCCAAATCTCCCAATGCGCAAGTCCGGCGCCCCCACATTGACACCACCGATCTTGAACGAACTTAGCTGAGTGAGCTTCGTCTCTGTCTCAACTCCTGCCGCATCAACCATGCGGACGCGAGAGCTGACAGCCCGCGCTTTCCACTTCGCAGCAAATCGCTCATCCACTTCAGTGAGATAGGCCCCCGTATCGAGGAACATGATTCCGGAAACGCCATTAACCTCAACATCGACCAAACAACTACTGTGTAGAATTTCGAATGGCACCTCAGCCAATCCCTGTCCTGTCATAGCCTTTCCAATCACAGCGCGATGCCCCGTTCCAGGCGGGCGGAGATAAAGACGCAGGTTATGAAGATCAATGATGGCTGAGCACGTCTTAAGAAAGCCAGAGCCAAGAAATCCATCCGCGTGCACAGAACGATTGGCGGAATGTTCCAGGGTGGCAATTTTTCCAAAAGAAATAGGCACCCGGCGCATGAAGAAGTTGCCCATTGCAACTGACTCAGCCTCGCCTTGCTGAAGGTGGCCTATCCCGTATCCGGTTGCGGATCGACCTGAGTGCTTCACTTCCCTTATCGGGGAAAGCAAGGTTTTGCCGTAATCCGCCTTCACTGTGATTCCCTCATCCGACCAGCCGGTATCAACAATTAAGCGCGCTTTGCGACCGTTCACATTGGCAAGCACAGTCAGGGTGTTTGGCTCCGGTCGCTCGAGCTGAACCATTCCGTAGCCATCGCGTCGCAAAGCCTCAAATGAAACTCGTGCACCCGCTGTCGCTGGAACGAGAACGATCGTTAGGAAAAAGGGGACTAACGCAATTCGCGATCGAAAGGAAGGATGACGGAATCGAGCCAAAAGGAAATGCATCGGCCGATCGTTCGGGACCGTCGAAAACATGCAAGTCAATTCGGTCCCACCGCTAACCACGATTAACGGTTGCTAGATCTTTGAACGTTCGCCTAGCTCGCCCCGCTCAAGACAACCACGAAAATAATCAATCGTTTGCACAATCCCTTCTTCAAACGGAACCCTCGGCTCCCATCCCAGGATCTTTTTGGCGCGCCCGATATCTGGTTGACGCACCTTCGGGTCATCGATCGGTAATGGTTTGTATTCGATTTTCGATTTCGTGCCGGTAATTCGGAGGATCTCTTCCGCAAACTGCTTGATCGTCATTTCTCGCGGGTTTCCAATGTTGACTGGTTCATGGAACTCGCTCATTGCCAGCCGGAAAATGCCGTCGATCAGATCTGACACGAAACAAAAAGAGCGGGTTTGCGATCCGTCCCCAAAAATCGTCAATGGCGTTCCACTCAATGCCTGGCCAATAAATGCTGGAACGACTCGTCCATCGCGTAGGCGCATTCGCGGGCCATAGGTGTTAAAGATCCGCACAATCTTGGTATCCATGTCGTGATAGCGATGGTAGGCCATCGTCATCGCCTCTGCGAAACGCTTCGCCTCGTCGTAAACACCACGTGGACCGATCGGATTCACGTTGCCCCAGTAATCTTCCTTTTGGGGATGGACGAGCGGATCCCCGTAACATTCCGATGTTGAGGCCAAAATAAACGTCGCCCTTTTTGCTTTGGCCAAACCAAGCGTGTTATGCGTGCCGAGCGCCCCGACCTTTAGGGTCGGAATTGGAAGTTCTAGATAATCGATTGGACTCGCCGGCGAGGCAAAATGAAAAACGTAATCGAGTTTTTCTTCGGGAAGGAAAATGTAATTCGAAACGTTGTGTTTGATGAAGCTGAAGTTCTGATTCCCGGCGAGGTGCCCGATGTTTTTTAGATTACCGGTAATGAGATTATCGATCGCAATGACTCGATGCCCTTCTGCTAGGAGCCGATCCGTTAGATGCGAACCCAAAAAACCAGCGCCACCGGTGACGACCGAAATCTTCTGTGAATTCGAAGCCATGTTCCGGTGTTCTTAATTCACAGAGGGTGGATTCACAAGATTATCCGAATTGTTTTTCCGAGAGCGATTGAACGTGGAACGCGATCTACCGTGGCACGCCATACACCCGCGTCTGCGGGACGAAGGCCACGAGCGCGCCCGCTCGCGAATCCTTTCGATAACATCGTCCTCGGAGTGGCCGTATGTATTTACGCGTCAAGGCACTCGACAGGACTAATACGAGAAAGAGAACTGCAAATTCGCCATTTTTGGTAGGGCGAGACGCTGTCGAGCGCAACGAAGGGACTTTGCGGTAATTTGTAACCAGAAGCATCGGTGTCTTGGCGGTAGACCAACGCCGCCGCAAGGCGTCTTCACCAAGGAAAACGACGTAAATTGCAGGGACGCGCTGGAAGCAAGCAGCGAATGGAGATGATGGCGGGGGAAGGTGAATTCGTTGCGGCTCGACAGCGTCTCGCCCTACCAGAAGAGCGAAAACAGAGTTTCCACACGCGCAACGCTAAACACGTACGAGAGGTCGATCCACCTTGCCTGTCGCGACATTCATTTCAAAGCGGACCGAATTTCGCCCATCAAGCACGGAGGCGACCCGTATTTCAACGCGTTCGTGCCTTCCTAATTCCTTAGCCGTCAGCCAGAGATTGACGGCCACGCAACCGTTTGCTAAAGGGTTCCTACAACATGATCGCGCGAATCTATGCTTCGCGACATAGTTTTCTCGTAGGGGGCATTGCAGCTGTTTTTGCGTTTCTTGCGCTTCTTTGGGTCAGCAAGATGGGCGAACGAGTTCAGTCCCGCGAACGAGCCGCAGCGGTTGTTGCGCCAGACAAGCGGTTGGCATCAAAACCATCAATCCGAAGCTTACCTGCCCAGGCTGCCGCCGATTCACCCGTCGCGCTCGATGACTGGACTCCACCACCGATCGAAATCATCAGACTTACTTCCTCGATCACCCTGCGTAACGCACGCGGCAAGGAGGTAAAGCAGTTTTCCGCCGGAAAAAGGCTCCGGGTCAAAAAGCGCTCTGGTGACACAATTACGATCGATTACCTGGGCGACGAATACACGATACCAACATCGTCCACTGAGCCTTGGCGGTGAGGGGTTTTAAGTCGTCCCTCGGTATCCCATTCTAACGGGCTTTTTGGGAGTGCGCCGGCAAAAGCGCAGCGACGACGGCGCTTTGGGGTTCGGATCCGACTGCACGCAAAAGGCGACCATTGCTGCAGCTTGGCCAAAACCATCTGCTTCGTCGGCCCATTCGAGTTATTCGAGTAGTTCCCCGTTGGCCTTTCAACAGTATTCTCACTGCGGCACCTCATCGCAAAGCGCCGGCGTCGCTTCCCTCTGCCGGCGCACTCCAAAAAAATCCGAATTTGCGCGAGGCAGACAGCTCTTACTGCAGATTGTAGGCTTCGACGAGTCCGATCCCGACTCCACCATTCTTCCCCGCTAGGATCGCGGTGAAGTTTCCTGGCGGCAAGGTGGTGAATATCCCGGCTTCCAAATCATTTTGTAACGACAGACCATTCGCAGCAAGCGCAGCGGCGGACGCCGTGTCATCATGCCAATTATCGTTCGAGGCCAATGTAGTCCCACTGCTATCCTTCAATTCCAGAGTCGGATCTGCCAGAGGATTGCTCACGCCGAACTGACTTAGCGTCGGACCAATACCACGAAGGGCCACGCGTGTAGTACCGCTCGATCCGCCGAGAATAAATCCGCCGATCATCACATTACTCCCAGTTTGGACAAGGCCGCGCGTACTTATGTTGCCCAACTGCCCACCGGAAGTGGGGGCGGTGTTGTAGACTTCGACCAATCCTATGCCAGCGCCTTGATTCGCACCCGAAAGGGCAACGGTATACGACCCGGCCGGCTGCGTCGTTGCAATTGCCGATTCCAATGGGCTGGATGGAGCAAGCCCCGCCCCATTGATGGTCGCCGCTTGTAAAGGGTCATCCTGCCAATCGTTGTTTTGCATGATTAGCGCGCCGCTCGATCCCCGTAATTCCAAAAACGGATTAGCCAGTGCGTCGGCAACCCCGAAATTGACAAGGGATGGTCCAATACCACGGGCGATCAACGAGGTGGGAGCATTGGTTATGATGAATCCGGCAATCATCACTCCATCACCTGTCTCTACACGAAGACGAGTCGAAATATTTTGGGAATCCGCGGGCCCCGGCGGCCCCGAACTACAGCTTCCGTGAATGTTGAAAACGCTGTGTGCATTGGGGAAGCCGATAGTAGCTACGTCCACTGGATTCGGGCTGCCGCAACCCGGAGAGCTTATGTAGCTGGGACCGGTTTGCGGCGCTGGGTTTGTTCCGATGAAAAACGTGTTGTGCGCCGCTATTCCGCTTGGCGAAAACACTTCCATCACCAGCTCGCTGGTTCCTGCGGGCACTGTCGCAATCAACGGCACACTCATGATGGTCTGCACTTGATCAGTGACCGTGACATCCTTTGAAGCAAGTTGAGTGAGGACCCCACCCGGAAACGCTGCGCCAACATTTCTATACAGGATGACCGTCACTGGCTGGCCTGACCCAGATCCGCTTATCGCGCCTTCGATTCCAAATGAAACCGACGTCACATTGTATTGTTCCGAATTTGCGAAGGTTGCCATGTCGAATGCGCGCCAATAACCGTTCTCAAGGTGATAGCCAGTAGTTTCGTTGCGGCATGCAATGGAATTGCCTAAGGTAATCTCCTGGCTGGTGGAATGCGTGATATTTGAGGCACACGCGCCTGTCGGAGCGTTCACCCCATCAATGTTCAAAGGATAAACCCGGGCAGATCCGATTAGGAACACCAGGACAACGACAGCGACAGAGATACGTAAAACCATGTTCGCAAAGAAGAACAATCCACGCCCTATTTGTCAATGCGTGACATATACGAATTAGGCGGAACCTTGCAGCCAAGAGAATCTCCGATTCCACCACAGTTGGTTTCCAGATTCCATGTATGTATTTATGGTCAAGCACCCGTCGGGCTGAATAGGAGGAAGGGACCTGCCAATCAGCCATTTTTTGGTAGGGCGAGACGCTGTCGAGCCGCAAACGAAGTTACTTTTCCTTGATTTGTAACCAGAAGCGTCGGTGTCTTTGCGGTAGACAAACGCCGTTGCAAGGCTTCTTCATAAAGGAAAACGACCTAAATTGTGGGGCGCTGGAAGCAAGCAGCGATTAGTCGAGATGGCGAGTGGAGGGTGAATTCGTTGTGGCTCGACAGCGTCTCGCCCTACCAGAAGAGCGAAACAAAGCTCGATTCAATCCAGCCCGGACCCCCGCGAGTCCTGCAACAATTTGGAATCCATGAAACCGGGGAAGTGCAAACAGCGATGGTCTAACTTATTTCCGTTTCTTAGATTTCTGGGTTTCCAAATTCCATCCGACTTCCCAACTTCCTTCCGCCTCCAAGCGCCCACAGCGCCGGCCGGACACGCCGGCCAATTCTTCCGCCCTTTCAACAAGAGGCAGAGAACCAATTGCGTTTAGGCCTAAGATGTTGGACTCGTTCCTTCTTCAACCCGTCATCGAATGCGCATCCTTTCCGGTATTCAGTCCAGTGGCATCCTTCACATCGGAAATTATTTCGGCATGATGCAGCCAGCAATCGCTCTCCAAGCGGAAGGCGAGGCTTTTTATTTTATCGCCGATTATCATGCCCTCACGACGGTAAAGGATCCCGCCCTCCTCCGAGAGAACGGGCGGCGCGTGGCAATTGATTTTATCGCCTGTGGGCTCGATCCCGAACGCGCCACGTTATTCCGACAAAGCGATGTGCCTCAGGTAACAGAACTTGCGTGGATTTTGTCGACCGTGGCGCCGATGGGATTACTCGAGCGCGCTCATTCCTACAAGGACAAGATCGCGCGCGGGATGAGCGCTTCGGCAGGCCTCTTTACCTACCCAGTCTTAATGGCAGCTGACATCCTAATCTACGAGAGCGACGTAGTGCCGGTCGGTAAGGATCAAAAACAACACATTGAAATTACCCGCGATCTGGCGGTGAAAATGAATGAAACTTTCGGTGAAATCCTGAAACTGCCAGAACCACGCATTCGACAGGGCACAGAAGTAGTGCCCGGGATTGATGGTCAAAAGATGAGCAAGAGTTACGGCAATACCGTCGACATCTTTGACGACGAAAAACAAATGCGAAAACGAGTCATGAGTATCGTGACGGACTCTAGTCCGGTCGAGGCGCCAAAAGATCCGGATCGTTCGACGATTTTCCAGCTCTATCGGCTGGTGGCTTCAGAGGAAGAAATCGTCTCGTTCCGCGATGCCTTCTCTCGTGGTGGCACTGGTTATGGCGATTTCAAGAAACAGCTGTTCGCCAAACTCTGGGAGTATTTCGAGCCAATGCGAAAGCGGCGCACGGAGATTCTCGCCGACCCACGCTACATAGATGACATTCTGGAACGCGGCGCCTTACGAGCAAATGAAGTTGCAAATCAAGTGATGGCGCGCGTCCGGAAGGCGGTCGGGTTAGGAAGATAGGCATCGCGGCGAACTCCTTTTGGGGTGCGGGAGCAAGCGGAGCGCGCCTGCCAGGACGGAGCATTGGCAAAGGCGGGACACCGCTTTGGGCGATGCACAGCTTTCTCCTGATGCCAGCCGTTACCCCAAAGCGCCGTGGCCGCTTCGCTTTGCCGGCGCATTCCAAAAAATGCCGTTACGCGTTTTTTAACTCGGCGAAAATCAAGCGCCCGGCCCCGGTCTGAAGTGAGCTTGAAACAACGACTCTCACCGTCTTACCCAAATGGGGGCGGGCATGATTCACCACGATCATCGTTCCATCCGAGAGGTAACCCACCGCCTGGTGTCCATCGCGGCCTTCTTTGATAAGGTTCAGCTCTAGCTCTTCCCCTGCCATTACGGTTGGGCGCACAGCCCGGGCTAAATCTGCCAGGTTAAGGGTTTGCACTTGTTGCAAGCGCGCCACCTGGCAAAGGGCCGTATCGTTTGTCAGGAGACGCGCCTGCAACAACCTCGCCGTCCGGACCAGCCGCGCATCTGTCGTTAGGTCAGCGTCTTCCACCGCCGTGTCATGAATTGTAACTTCCACTTCCCGTGACGCCTGAAGCTGATTCAAGATGTCAAGACCGCGTCGGCCGCGCTCGCGTTTCATCGAATCACGCGAATCGGCCAGCAGTTGCAATTCGGCTAAGATAAAGCGCGGCACGATCAGAGAGCGACTGAGAAACCCGGCCGCACACAGATCAGCGATCCGGCCATCGATAATCACGTTTGTGTCGACGACGACCGGCTCATGCTGCGTCGTCTCCCGGGCAAAACGAACATAGGGAATGATGAGTGAGAACTCGTCTCGACTGCTTCGCATCGCCAACATCATCCCGACGTAAGCGAAGGCTGCGTAAGCAACTAAGCGCGCCGTCCATTGAGTGGTTTCAGTTTGAAACCGCAAAACCTGGGACGCCATCAGCAGGTTTGCGAAGAGCAATCCCAGTAGTAATCCAAAGGTCGCCGACGAAAAGGCCCGGAGTGAGAAACCCTTCAACAATCGATCAGCCAAAACAAGGAGCAGACCAAAAACTCCACCCACCAAGATCCCAGGAATAGCGCTCTCCTGCGTTTCAGACGTGATTATTCCACCGATCGCGGCGCAAAAAGTTACGAACAACACCCGAAGAAGATTGACTGTCATTAATGGTGTCATCAACGTCCCCCACTCTTCTTCGGAGTGCTCTCAGTTCTCTCCGAACCGGCGCGTGCCTCGGCCTTTGTCGCGCTGTCCCGATAGAAGAGAATTCCGTGGGCACGCAAGTTCGTCACCAGTGCTCGCAGATCTTTGGCCAAGTCCTGATTGGTCAATAAGGCCGCCAGCAATCCTTTTCCATGGTTAGCTTCCTGTAACACTTGGGTGGCAGTTTGAATGGTCTTGCGCGCATCAACCATGACCGCTTGCACTTCGTCTGCCGCTTTCTTGGCGGAACCCATGGTGGCATCCGCTTTATCGAGAACCTGGTTAATTTTTTTTGACGATTCCGCCAATGTCGCAGTCGCCGTTGTCAGATGCTCGACGCTTGCCTTCAAGTTCTGCATGTTTTCGGGAGAAAGAGCCTGATCATTCATGCGACTGACGGTGGTATTGACGTTTTGTAGTGCGCTCCGCAAATCGCTCATCGCAAGCCCACCCTCCCGCGTCAGATCATCGAGCCCCGTTTCCCGCGTCCCCTCGATTGTCGAATCCTTTGCCACAAATTCGGTAGGCTCACCCACCGGCATTGTGACCGACACGAACCTGTCTCCCAGCAGACCGGAACTGCCTACGGAGAATTTGCTACCCGTCGGAATTCTCACATAATCGAAAATCCGCAAAGGCACATCGACTCCCTGACCGGACTTCGCCAGCCGCAATCCACCCGAAACGCGACCAATCTTGGCGCCTGCCAGAAGCACATCGGACCCTTTGAGCAGGCCACTCGCATCCGGAAATCGGATCGTGAGATCATAATAGGTTTTGAATCCCTCTCCGACTCTACCAAATTGAACCACGAGGGCCGCCAACGCGGCCAGACCCAAAAAGACAAAGGCGCCCACCTTTAGTTCCAGGCTTTTCTCACCTTTATTTGTAGCCATGGGTTCGAAGCGACCTTAGCACGTATTTCGTGGGTCCGTCAGGCAGATTTGATCATCTTTTCAGTGCCCGATCTCCGAACGCCCAAGGAGAAAATCCTGGAGAACCCTAT
>JADMIO011621062.1_pt1 | contig 93460 bp, 71 predicted proteins | sample 8958161 | NCBI WGS metagenome assembly JADMIO01 (sample SAMN16585339, study PRJNA669376) | soil metagenome | isolation source: Crop rotation soil | place: USA: Cullars Rotation, Alabama | collected 2011
CCGCGACTTCAAGTCACGTGAATTCCAAGCTTCGGATCCCACTGTGCTGGAAAGCGTCTTTAAAAGCCCCTCACGTGGTTTAGAAATAAACCGAAGACTTTCACTAAACCGAATATACCCATGAAGCCCAGTATTCTATTTAGAACGTGTTTGTTCGCGTTTCTCTGCATTGCTTTCTCACAAATTCACGCACAGAAGATCGGACTGCTGATGGACAGCTACATCAGCGAGCGGTGGTACCTGGATCAGAAGCTTTTTATGGATAGGGTGAAGCAGCTTGGGGGTGAACCACTGCTCGAGATCGCATATGGCGATACGGTAGAGCAGGTAAGGCTTGGAAAGAAACTTATCGACGATGGCGTGAAAGTTCTTGTGATCGTGCCCATCGATTCGAAGCACGCCGCCAGGATCGTGGCGATCGCGAAGGCCGCCAATGTGCCTGTGATAGCTTACGACAGGCTCATTCTCAGCAACGACGTTTCGCTGTACGTATCGTATAACAATGACAAGGTGGGAGCGCTGCAGGCTGAATACGCGTTAAAGAAAGTACCATCTGGGAACTACCTGTTGGTAAACGGTCCTACGTCTGACAACAACGCTATTCTATTCAGGAATGGTCAGCTTAAAGTACTCGAGCCTTACATCAAAAGCGGCAAGGTAAAGGTGATCGGTGATTTTATAATGGAAGACTGGGGCGAACTCGGTGCTCTTATGAAGATCGATGAATTCTATACATCGGCAAAGGTCAGGCCCGATGTGATCGTGTCGGCGAATGATGCCCTTGCCAATGGAGCCATTCAGGCGCTTCCGGAAGATCAGCTCGGAAAAGTTATTGTGACCGGACAGGATGCCGATATGACGGCGTTAAAAAGTATTATTGCCGGTACGCAAAGCATGACGATCTACAAGCCGATAAAACCACTCGCACAAATGGCCGCGGAGATGGCGATACGATTGGCAAAAGGTCAGGGCCTGAAAGATCATATCCGGATGCAAAATGGAAAGATAACCGTAGACGCTATTCTTCTTGACCCCGTAGTGGTAGACAAATCAAATTACAAGGAAACCGTTGTGAAAGATGGACACGCGTCTCTTTCAGAGATCATCGGAAATAAAAAATAACGGAAACTTCGTCGACATTACTTTCGATCCTCTGGTTGGTTCGACTCACTGCATTTCCCATGGCTTGAAATGCTCCCTCCAATAATTTATCTTTAGCGCATGCGCAAACTGCTTGTAACACTTTTACTTTTTTCATCATTCATTGTACATGCCAATCCCCGGTTCTTTCCAGCTGACGATCCGAATATCCAGTACACCGGTCGCATAGACTTTTCAAATCCAAAGCAACCGCGTTTCTGGACAGCCGGTGTTTACATTCAGGCAAAGTTCAGCGGATCGTCGTGTGAAATACTCGTCAATGATGAAACGCAATGGGGAACGTTCCACAACTACATCGTGGTAGTGATCGACAACAACAAACCTGTGAAGTATAAGACTACAGGCAGGACCAATGTTATAAAAGTAGCGGAGGGTTTGTCCGCCGGCGAGCACACCATTACTGTTTGTAAGAATACGGAAGCTCTGATCGGCTATCTTGAATTTGTCGGACTGAATTGTGAAGCACTTCTTCCGATGCCGGCAAAGCCATCGCGTAAGATCGAATTCGTCGGAAACTCGATCACCAGTGGAATGGGCGTGGATCTGGAGATACCTTGTGGTGGTACGTCGGAATGGTACGATCAGCACAGCGCGTGGTTTGCTTACGGCCCTCGAACGGCACGCGACCTGAAAGCGCAATGGCATCTTACATCGGAGTCAGGTATCGGACTGATACACAGTTGCTGCAACAAAAAAATGCTGATGCCACAGATCTATGACAAGGTAAACCTGAGCAAGGATTCCCTGGTTTGGGATTTCTCTCGCTATCAACCGGATGTGGTTACGGTCTGCCTCGGTCAAAATGATGGTATTCAGGATTCGACAAAATTCTCGCAAGCGTATGTTGAATTCGTCGGAAGACTTCGCGGCTACTATCCGGATGCGCAGATCATTTGCCTGACCAGCCCAATGGCCAATGAAAAACTCCGCACGGCATTGTCGAATTATTTAACCGGAGTTGTGAGCTACCTGAATTCGAAGGGGGATAAAAAGGTCGACAGGTATTTCTTCTCGAGGAGTTTTAACAACGGGTGTGGCGGTCATCCGGATATGAAAGATCAGGAGATGATAGCCACGGAGCTCACAACCTTTCTTCGCAAAAAGATGAAATGGAAATGATCCATCGCCTGGCGGAAGACCATGACTTCGATGCCGTCTTTCATCTTTACATGGATGAGCGATCGAATCCCTACCTCACATACGATGTCATGAATGAGGCTGATTTCAATGAGGAATATCGTTCACTGTTGAAGACGAAGACGGTGTTTGTTGTCGAAGTGGAACAGAAGGTGGTAGCGACCTATCGACTGATACCAAAGGCAAACAGACAAGCGCATATCGTTTATCTTGGAGGGTTTACGATCGCGCCGTCGTTGCAGGGGAGAGGATTTGGTTTCAGGATCCTGGAAGAGATCAAACGTAGAGTCATCAGCGATGGAAAGACACGGATCGAGCTCACGGTTGATGTCAACAATGATCGCGCGGTCGATTTGTATAAGCGTGCCGGATTTGAGATCGAAGGCCGAATAAAGAAGAGCTATCGCCTTGCGTCTACGGGTTCGTACTACGATGAGTTTTTAATGGGTTATACACTAAATGTTTGAATCATGAGCACCGAAAGAATAGTCATAGTCGGTTACAAACCATTTCCCGGTAAGGAGGAAGCCCTTGCAAAATTGATGAAGGATCACGTGAAGATACTCCGGAAGGAGGGACTGGCTTCTGATCGTGAACCGATATTGATGCAGTCGGGTAACGGCACCATCATCGAGGTATTCGGTTGGAGGTCGAAGGATGCTATTACGAAGGCGCATACTAATCCTGCAGTTCAAAAGATGTGGGGAGAATATTCGGAGGTCTGTGAATACATTCCTGTTGGCGACCTGGATGAAACACGGAGCTTGTTCTCGGAGTTCTCGCCGCTTTAGCCACAAAATATTTCTCACGGAACACATAGAACGCACGGAAAATTCACAGAAAAGTATGACAGGATTCTTCTGTGTGTTCTCCGTGATTTCCCTGCCTGCGCTGAAGCAGCTTCGGCAGGCAGGCGTGCCGTTCCGTGAGAACTGCATTCATGTTCCGGATGGCGGTTTAGACTAATGGATTTATTAGTCCTATAGCAACTCTTCGCGACGGATCACGACACAGAAAAGTATTTAACTTTCAATGAACCTTGAAAACCCACAAAAACCTTTTCATCATGATGAAGCGCATCTCCTGGTTAGTATCCATCGTTATTTTACTGAATGTCAGCACGACATTTTCTCAGCAGCTCGATCCTGTCGGTGTATTCGAACATCATGAAGATGTCGGTAATCCGAAGCTTAAAGGTTCTGTTAAGTACAACAAAGAAGATCAGACTTACCTTGTTTCCGGGGCGGGCGTGAACATGTGGGCTAACGCTGACCAGTTCCATTTTCTATGGAAGAAGATCAAGGGTGATTTCATTATCCAGGCAACTGTAAAATTTATCGGCAACGGAACGGACCCTCACCGGAAGATCGGGATCATTGCACGCGACAAACTGACGACAGAATCGCGCTATGCCGATGCCTGTGTTCATGGTGATGTACTTTCGTCCTTGCAATACAGATCGGCCGACGCGCAACCTACCGAACAAGTTGTGTTGTCTACATTTCACCCCACGTATATAGAATTTGAACGGTCAGGGAATACGTTCACGTTTTCAGCCGCGACGCCGGGTGAGACCTATAAATCGGTTGTAAAGGAAATTGAACTGAACGAAGAGGTCTATGCCGGCCTTTTTATCTGCTCTCATCGTGAAGATGTGATGGAGCAAGCTGTATTCAGTAATGTGAGGGTCATCATTCCTGCGGCGAAAGATTTTATTCCATACAAAGATTACATCGGAAGTCATATCGAAGTGATGGATATGGCCACCGGCAACAGGAAGGTGTTGCACAGCGCTCCAAACTCACTTCAGGCGCCCAACTGGACTACCGACAACAAATCGCTGATCTACAATTCGGAAGGCCTTCTTTACAAATATGATCTTCAGAGTGGCGCTATCTCAAAATTGAATACGGGATTCGCTACGAACAATAACAATGATCACGTATTGTCATTTGATGGAAAGATGCTGGCCATCAGCAATCACACGGGTGAGAAACGGACATCAACACTTTATGTACTTCCGGTAACGGGATCTGACAATCCTACCAAGATAACGTCGGAGACCGCCGGTCACTCATATCTTCATAGCTGGTCGATCGATGGAAAGAAGTTGATCTTTACTGGCCAGCGCAATAACACGTTCGATATCTGGTCTATTGATATTGCGACTAAAAAAGAAACGCAGCTCACAGAAGATCCGGCGCTCGATGATGGCCCGGAATTCAGTCCCGATGGAAAGTACATTTATTTCAACTCCGTACGCACAGGCACGATGAAGCTTTGGCGGATGAAGGCTGATGGCAGCAACGAAGAGCAGGTGACATTTGATGAGTACAACGATTGGTTCCCGCACTTTTCACCAGACGGCAAGTGGATACTGTATGTTTCTTTTCCAAAGGATATCGATCCAACATCGCATCCGTTCTATAAAAAGATCTACCTGAGGTTGATGCCGGCATCGGGTGGCGTTCCAAAAACCATTGCATATATCTATGGCGGGCAAGGTACTATCAACGTGCCGAGCTGGTCGCCGGATGGAACGAAGATCGCATTTGTAAGCAATTCCAAATTATAGAGCGCTGGACGTTGGCTAGTGTGTCACTGAGGTGCACAAAGCAAATGCACGGAGTTACACAGAGAAACATCTTGTGTGCATTGCTTTGTGGTCCCGATAGCTATCGGGATTGTGTTGCAGGATTTATTATCTTGTAACAGTATGCGCAACCTGATCTTACTTGTACTGGCGTTTTTTGTTCTCTCTTGCCGGAAAGATTTCGAAGAGCGGAGTGTCAGCTTTCCCAAGACCCGCGAGTACATTGCGCGGCTTCCTAAAAAGGAAAACTTCTGGATCTTCATACTTGCCGGTCAATCCAATATGGCGGGCAGAGGTCTGGTAACTCCTGAAGATACTATCTCAACAACGCACGTACTGGCCATCGATACGATCCTTCAATGGTACTTCGCCAAAGAACCGCTGCACTTTTATGAACCATCCCTGAAAGGACTTGATTGCGGGCTTGCCTTCGGAAAGGAGCTCGATCGCGCATTGAACGACTCCATTTATATCGGGATCGTGCCATGTGCTGTCGGGGGAAGCTCTGCCGAGCAGTGGCTCGGTGACTCGCTTCATCGAAATGTGAAGCTCTATTCTAATTTTGAAAGTAAAGTTAAAGCTGCCGGTGAAGTTGGTGTCATCAAAGGCATCTTGTGGCATCAGGGTGAAAGCAACGCCCACCCTGGAAAGATCAAACCGTATCGCGATCAGTTGGAAATGTTGTTCGGCAAATTCAGGACGACAGTTGGAAATGATTCTCTTCCGATCGTGGTTGGCGAGCTGGGCTCGTTCATGAAGTTCAAGAACGGCCTTTATGCGGATTCGATCAACCAGGTATTGTGGCAACTGAAAAATTCCGACCGGAACATTCAGGTTGTTAAAACGGATGATCTGACACACCGTGGCGATAGCGTGCATTTTGATAGCCAGTCATTACGTACAATGGGTAAGCGGTTTGCTGACGAGTATAAATTGATTTTAAAATAGTTCGGCTCACACCCGGCGCTAATTGCGATACAATGGAATCAACCAGTTCATGGAATCTTCTCCTAAAGATCCTTTTCCGTTTCTTTTTTATCTATTTCGTTTTATACACGTTCCCGTTCCCAATCACTGTGTTCGAGTTTGCCTATCCGGAGTCGCTTACTGCGCAGATGTGGAACGAACCTATCGTGTGGCTTGGAAAGAAATTGTTCGACATTGAAATAACTGTCCTGCCAAACGGGAGCGGTGACACCACGTGGAATTACATCCAGGTACTGCTGTTCGCCATGATCTCGGTTGCCGGCACATTGATATGGTCGATCGTCGACAGGCATCGTCCTGATCATAGAAAACTGTACTTCTGGTTGACGGTATTGGTGCGCTACTACCTGGCAGGCACGATGATCTCTTATGGAATGTTCAAGATCATCAAGACGCAATTCCCTTTTCCGTATTTGGGGAGGCTTGTCGAACCTTACGGTGATTCGTCACCTATGGGATTGTTGTGGACATTCATGGGATATTCGACAGCCTATAATTTTTTTACCGGAATGGCCGAAGCGGTTGGAGGGTTTTTGCTGTTCTTCCGGAAGACAAGGTTGTTGGGTGCGTTGATCTGTATAACTGTGATGAGCAATGTGGTGATGTTGAATTTCACCTACGATGTTCCTGTGAAGCTCTTTTCGCTGCACTTATTGTTCATGGCAATCTTCCTGACTGTTCCTGATGCAAAACGCCTCCTTGATTTTTTTATTTTAAACAGACAGCCCGGCACAGTGGAGATCGCTCCGCTGTGGAAAGGTACAAAGTGGTTCTATCCGTATGCGATCTTAAAAATGTTGTTCGTCGGGTATGTTGTGATATCTCTGATCATAGCTGTTTCGGGATATCACAAACAGTTGAGCGGCACGAACGCGGAGCTCTACGGTATCTATGAAGTAGAGAAATATGCGATCAACGGAGATACACTTCCCGTCTTGCAGAACGATACAAAACGATGGAAGCGAATTTTGGTTGAGCGGAGTGGCTGGGGAAGTATTGAATACATGGATCAGGCAAAAATATATTATCGTTTCGGTGCTGATACGTTGAATGGAAAAGTCAGTATTCTTTCTCAGGATTCATCTACCGTCTATTCGTTTGCTCACAAAAGGAGCGGCGAACGTTTTTATTGGCAGGGTGGTAACAAGTCTGATTCGATTTTCCTGTCGGTGAAACGAAAAGATCCATCGGAATTCCTTCTCGTTAACCGTGGCTTCAACTGGATCAATGAGTATCCGTTCAACAGGTAGCACGTTCTATTTGCTTCCTGAACAATTAGCCTGATCCTGAATTCAATCCGATGCAGGCTGCATAATTAACCTTTCATATTCGCGACGATCTTGATATATTGTTTTCAATATTATTTTACCATGGACAGACGGGAATCGATAAAAGCACTCATGATGGCGTCGGGCGCACTGATCGCTTTGCCATCGTGGGCCAACGAGTGGACGAAAGCAGACGTGAAAGTCTTTCGTTCCGGTTTTACCTCGACAGAACAGGACATGCTTGCAAGTGTTGCAGACACGATCATTCCCGCGGGAAATTCCATCGGCGCTTTATCTGTGGGTGTTGATAAGTTTTTACAAAAGCTGATCAGCGACTGCTACGAGAAAGAAGTTCAGGACAACGTGAAGATCCAACTTTCAGGTTTGGAATCGTCGGCACAGAAAGCGTATTCGAGGTCATTCGTGAGTTGTGATCAATCCCAACGCCAGGAATTGCTGATGAAGCTTTCATCCTCCGAAAACAAAAGTGAAAATGATTTCTTCAAGCTCATAAAATCCGAGACGATCAGGGGCTTCAATACATCGCGTGAAGTAATGATGACTTACCTGAACTATAAACCTGTTCCCGGCCACTACTATGGTTGCGTTGATGTAAAAGCATAAAGACTATGGCAAACTTCCTAATAGATTCTCAGGAGAAACGAACATACGACGCTATTGTCATCGGCTCCGGTGCGAGTGGCGGATGGGCCGCGAAAGAACTTTGTGACAAAGGTCTGGAGACACTTGTACTGGAGCGCGGTCGCGACGTCAGGCATATAAAGGATTATCCAACAGCGGCGAAAGCTCCGTGGCAGTTTGAATACAGAGGTTCTGTTCCTCTTGAAAAAAGAAAAGACTTTCAGTTGGCGCGTTTTGTCCGTGAAGAGACTTTTCACTGGGCGATCAAGGATGACGAGCAGCCGTTTATTCAGGAGAAACCGTTCAGGTGGTTCCGGGGCTACCATGTGGGAGGCAAGTCATTGCTGTGGGCAAGACAAACGCAACGCTGGAGTGATTTTGATTTCGAAGGTCCGATTCGCGATGGCTTTGCAGTAGACTGGCCGATCCGGTATAAAGACATCGAGCCATGGTATTCATATGTTGAAAAATTTGCAGGCATCGCGGGGAACAAAGACGGTATTCCCGAGTTGCCGGACAGTGAAGTGATGCCGGGATTTGAGATGAGTTGTATCGAGCAGTATTTTAAAGAGAGTCTTTATAAGAATTACACGGATCGTCACTTTATACAGGCGCGTTGCGCGCACATCACCGATCCGCAGGAAATCCACAAGCAGCAGGGAAGAGGGAAGTGTCAGAATCAAACACAGTGTAACCGCGGATGTCAGTTTGGAGCATACTTCAGCAGCAATTCTTCGACAATACCGTGGGCTTTGAAAACCAAAAAACTTACGATCCGGCCACACGCTGTCGTTCATTCCATTATCTATGATGACAAGAAAGGAAAAGCCACGGGTGTACGGATCATTGACGCCAATTCACTTGAGACGATCGAGTTCTATGCGAAGATCATTTTCGTCAATGCTTCAGCGCTTAACAGCAACGCGATACTTTTAAATTCAACTTCACAACGTTTTCCCGCCGGCCTGGGAAATGACAGTGGTCTGCTTGGGAAGTTTGTGGCGTGGCATAACTATCGTGGAAAGGCCAACGCGGAGTTTGACGGATTCAAAGACAAGAAGACGGATGGCCGCAACCCGACCAATAGTTATATTCCACGGTTCAGAAATATCAAGAAGCAGGAGATGGATTTCCTTCGGGGCTATGCTATCGGTGTGGCAGGAGGGCGAGGTGCAGGATCGGACACGAGTATGATCGGCGATCAGCTTCGTGAGAACCTTCTGAACCCCAAGCTGGGTAACTGGCATGTCGCCACCTGGATGATGGGTGAGTGTGTGCCGATAGAAAAGAATCACGTAAGGCTCCACACCGAATTGAAAGATAAATATGGTATACCTCAGTTGATCATATCCTGTGAATGGACCGAGAATGATGACAAGATGGTGAAGGATTATATCGAGCAGTCAAAGGAAATGTTTGAGAAAGCAGGCTTCACCAACATCAGCGCCGTCGATACCAACACACCTCCCGGTTCGGATATTCATGAGATGGGAGGGGTTCGCATGGGCCATGATCCAAAGACCTCACTTCTTAACGGTTGGAATCAGATGCATCATTGCAAGAATGTTTTTGTGACGGATGGAGCCTGCATGACATCAACCGGTACGCAGAACCCGACGCTTACATTCATGGCTATAACGGCAAGGGCTGCGAATCACGCTGTCGAAGAGTTGAAAAAGAAAAACATCTGAGCAGCTTTCAAAGCATTTGAGATCCATCAACCAACATAGAGCTTGCCGACGTTTGGAAGGCGGCGTATTAAAATTGTTTACTTAATAACCACAATCATGAACAAACGAATTTTCATTTTAGTCCTGGCGATTATTTCTCTGGCAGACTTTCCGGAAGCAGCCGCACAAATGGGAAAAGAACCGCTGTTTACTGCGGCCCTTGGCATTGCTCCATATTCATTCAGGAGAAGTTTCCCGAATGGCGTGGCTGCGACACTCGATACGATCAAGCAGATGGGATTCACCGAGATCGAAGGAGGAGGAGGACGTGATATGTCCCCGGAGGAGTATAAGAAACTTTGTGATGAACGCGGACTGAGCATTCCTTCTATTGGCGTAGGCTATGAACAACTCGTAAAGGAGCCTCAGGCGATTGCCGACCGCTGCAAGATCCTGGGAGCGAAGTATGTGATGTGTGCCTGGATACCTCATCAGAGGGGGAATTTTAATCTTGAAAATGCATCGAAGGCCGTGGAAGATTTTAACGCGGCGGGGAAAGTTCTGAAGGAAAATGGAATAACGTTCTGTTATCACGCACATGGTTACGAATTCCAGCCATATGAAAAAGGAACACTGATGGACTACCTGATTACCAAGACAAATCCTGAGTATGTTTCATTTGAGATGGACATCATGTGGGTCTATTTTGGCGGTGGCGACCCGGCAAAGCTCCTGGATAAATATGGCAACCGCTGGAAGCTGATGCATTTGAAGGATCTGAAAAAAGGAACTCCACGCGATCTGACCGGCGGTACAAATACCGAAAATGATGTAACGCTTGGAACCGGTGAGCTCGACATCCCAGGAATATTGAAGGCTGCCAAGAGAGCAGGTATCGCTCACTACTTCATCGAAGATGAAAGCAGCAGGATCCTTACGCAGATCCCCGCCAGCATTGCTTACCTGAAAAGCCTGAAGAAGTAAACGCTTCGTTAGTAATAAAATAAAAAGAGGCCTTCACGGGCCTCTTTTGGTTTAAGGATATCTGAGGTGTTATTTCGCATTGGCTGAGCTGAGATCACCTGTGTAGATCGAAGCTTCATCGCCTTCAAATACGTGCTTGGTCTTCTTCTTGTCAGAACTAACATGAAGAGGTGATATCATATCGGTGATCTTGAGGACCAGCAATGATCCCAGGAATGTGAATGCAAAGACGATCGCCATTGCTTGCAGGTGAGTAAAGAACAGCAGCGTTTCTCCGAAGAAAAGTCCGTTGCCCGTGGTGTTGGCTCCATTTACAGAGGTATGTGCAAGCAAACCGGTCATCAGCATTCCAACAGCGCCACCTACACCGTGACAGGGGAATACGTCGAGTGTATCTTCCAGAGAAGTCTTGTTCTTCCAGTGAACTACCACGTTGCTGATAAGGGCTGCGAATGTTCCGATGAAAAGACTTGAAGGAATGGTGACAAAGCCCGCCGCTGGTGTTATGGCAACGAGTCCTACTACGGCCCCGATACAGAATCCCAGTGCCGATGGCTTTTTACCGCGGACGGCATCGAAAAGTATCCATGCAAGTCCGGCGGCGGCCGATGCTGTATTCGTAGTAGCAAAAGCCGAGGCTGCAAGTGTTCCTGCTCCCATAGCGCTTCCGGCGTTGAATCCAAACCATCCAAACCACAGGAGGCCTGTTCCGAGCAATACGTAAGGAATGTTTGCAGGAGCGATATGTTTCTTTTCCTCGCTCTTGTTCCGCAGATACATCGACGCGGCGAGAGCGGCAATCCCGGCAGACATGTGAACTACAGTTCCTCCGGCAAAATCAAGGACACCCATCTTGAAAAGAAAACCTTCTGGATGCCACGTCCAGTGTGCAAGCGGTGAATAGATGAAGAGCGTAAACAGGACGATGAAAATGATAAAGGATTTGAAGCGGATGCGTTCAGCAAATGTACCTGTGATAAGGGCAGGAGTGATGATCGCAAACTTCAATTGGAAAAATGCAAACAGTACGAGTGGTATGGTCGGCGCGAGAGACCACGCCGGGCCGTCAACAACATTCTGGAACATAAAGAACGAAAGTGGATTGCCGATAAATCCTCCTACGGAATCTCCGAAGGCGAGGCTGAATCCGACAACGATCCAAAGAACTCCGACGACACCCATGGCAATGAAGCTTTGAAACATCGTATTGATAACGTTCTTGACGTCGATCATTCCTCCGTAAAAGAAAGCGAGACCAGGCGTCATCAAAAGTACAAGAGCCGACGCGGTCAGCATCCATGCAATGTCCCCTCCATTATACCCATCGCTCACGGAAGCAGCCGTAGCCGGCATGAAAACGGCAACGATGCTAATGATGATAAGCAGCAATAAAAAAATTAACGATTTCTTCATAGTGGCAAAAATTCTGGTTGTTGACTTCAAAAATCCACTATTTTTTGCATAAATGGGCTCGGCGGAAGGCTGTTTTTGAGAAAAAATAACCGAAAACGTTGTAGTAAAGGTATTTTCTACCCGATAAGGGTTAAAAAATGGCGTATTTTCAAATATTCTCAATAAAAAACAGCCGATCCACATAAAAAAAGCAGGACCCTCATCAGATCCTGCTTCAACCCTCTACCTCAACCTAAAAAAACTATTACTACTTACTTCTTTCTTCCGTATTGCATCCGGGCTGCTCCTTTAGATATCGTCCATGCCGGATATCCATTCATCACGACAGTACCTGTAGACTGCCCGGATATATCCTTGCTGACCTTTTGTGCACCTTTTGAAATGGTCCAGTCGACATTGCCAGCCTTGATCGCAACAGGAACGAACGTTACGTTTCTGAACTTGCCGCGTTGTACATCTTTGGATATGCTCCAATATGGCCAGCTGTCACTCACCTGTTCCTGAGCATTGGCTGCAATAAATGCGCCGCATGAGATCAAAAGAATAAGAGCTGATTTTTTCATTTTTGGATGCTGTTATTGTGCTTCAAAACTATTGTGTTTTACGGTGGCATCTTTCGAAACGGTATTAGGATATACTTACAGGAAGATTAGAATTGTATTAGACATACCGCACTGAAAATCTTTGCTTGTTTTTATAGCCGAAGTGCCCTGTAGTTTCGTGTATATTGCCTGAGTTATGAAGATCTTAATTGTTGAAGACGAAACGAAAGTGGCTGAAGTGCTGAAGCGCGGACTTATTGAAGCGGGCTATGAGGCGGATATCGCATACGATGGACAGATCGGATTACGTCTGGCACAAACCGGTCAATTCGATCTCATACTTCTTGATGTTAATCTCCCAATGATGAATGGCCTTGAGCTTTGCAAGCGCCTTCGTGAACAGGATGAGACTACGCCTGTCCTGATGTTGACTGCTCTCGGCATGAGTGATGACATTGTCGCGGGACTCGAAGCAGGTGCGGATGACTACCTTCCGAAACCTTTCAAGTTCAATGAGCTTTATGCCCGCATAAAGGCGCTGACGCGAAGACGCAAGATCACGTCGAACGCTTCTCCGGCGAATGCAGCATCTGACGTTCTGGATATTTTTAAGCTTGCCGATCTGCAAATAGATTTTGACGCCCGTGAAGTAAAGCGATCCGGTAAGCAGGTACAACTGACGGCAAAAGAGTACGCATTGCTGGAGTTTCTCGCACGGAATGTCGGCAAAGTCCGGTCAAGACAGGAGATCGCAGAATCTGTCTGGGGATTGACTTTTGAGACGGGAACCAATTTTATTGACGTCTATATCAACTATCTTCGTAACAAGATAGACAAGCCCTTCGATAAGAAACTGGTACACACCATTACAGGGTTTGGATATGTTCTGAAACTCCCTGAAGCTTGAAAATAGGACAACGTCTCGCATTTCGTTTTATGATCGTTAGCGCCCTGGTAACAGGCGCTATTTTAATTTTCATATATGTCATCACGCGCGGCTTTGTTCATACCGATTTCGTCGATCGTCTTACTCAGCAGTCAAGTCTTGAAGTATTGCACTATGCGAGCCCCGAAGTGAAGGACGTCATGCCCGCGGGTGCATTCAGTCTGGTAAATCCCTCGACATCGATCTATTCCTACAATCGCGAGCTTCTCCACCAACAGGGAGCATACCCCATACCCGAAACATGGATAACTTTTCTTAGAGAGAATATTCTGTTTAACGCAGAACGCGGCGAGTACACGACGGTTGGCAGACGCCACGTCGTTAACGGCGTGCTCTACCTGGTTTTTGTTTCCGATAAAGATCTGCCCGGGCAACGTGAACTGAACTTCCTGTCACAGGCCCTTTTTGTGGGATGGCTGATCAGCCTGTTGCTGTCGTATATCACTGGACTATACTTCTCAAGCAACGCGTTGCAGCCCGTCAAGCACGTCGTTGAAGAAGTGAACCAGATCACGGAAGACAACCTGAGTTATCGACTTCAGCTGAATCGTGAATTGACAAAGCCCGATGAGATCGATGAATTGATCCTTACGTTCAACGCGCTTCTGCGACGTATAGAAAAAGCATTTGTAGCCCAAAAGCGATTTGTTCAGAATGCATCACATGAATTAAAGACACCCCTTACAGCGATCATGGCTGAAGTAGAGCTCACGCTTACGCGGGATCGTTCTTCTGAGGATTACAGACGCGCGCTTCAGATCGTGATGTCCGAGACAGAACGCCTGGCAAGTATCACTCAGGGACTTCTTACCCTGGCGAGACTGGAGGAAGGATCATCGACAGGAGAGATGGAGAATGTCAATATTCGTAAACTGTGGGATGATACACTGGTAACATTTAAGCTTCATCATCCTGACCGCGAGTTGATCGAGGAAAATACCATCGACGATACGTTTGCCAACGTCAACGATCGACTCCTGCAGACCGCATTACTGAATATACTCGATAACGCGGTCAAATACTCTTCAGGTAAAATTCATGCGGGCATTGTACGACTGGGGAAGGAAGTTGTTGTGACTATCCGTGACCATGGCATTGGAATACCCGCGGCCGAAATGCACCGCATAAAAACTCCACTGTTCAGAGGATTGAATGTAGGAGATATATCCGGTGCCGGTCTCGGACTATCACTCGTAAACAGGATCATGGAAGTGCATCATGGCCAGTTGCATATAACCAGCGAGGAAGGCAAGGGAACGACATGCACAATTCATCTGCCTGTGCGAAAGTAGGCTACGCGCGTTCCGATTCCATATAAGACAAGATTATCGGCCGGCACTATTTGTGTCAACCACTTGCAGTATCCGCTGAACCCAGGCTGTGTACATTTTCCCGGATGGATGCAATCCGTCTTCGGCCACAAGGTCCGGTTGTTCGAGTCCTTTTCGTGAAATGTCTGTGATCGTTATGTATGTCACACCCGCCTTCTCGGTGATCGATCGGTTTACCATGTTGTAAATATCTATGGCTTTGGTGATCGCCGGTTTTTTTGCTTTGCCAAAAGGAGTGAAGCCATAGTCAGGGATAGAGACTACAAACACATGAAGCTTGTTTCCCCCGGCAAGCTCGATGGCAGTTTTCAGCAGGTCTTCAAATTCCGGTTTGTAGCTCTCCGGCGACTTTCCTTGATACTGATTGTTAACACCGATCAAAAGAGAAACAAGTGTGTAATCTTTGGAGAGGCTTGCGCTTTTTATCGCTTCCTTGAGTTGGTCCGTTCGCCAGCCAGTTGTTGCAATTATTTTAGGGTCTTCGCAGTCGATACCTCTTTTTCGTAACGAATCAATCAATTGAATGGGCCAGCGCTCCTTTTCAGATACACTTTCGCCGATAGTATATGAATCGCCGAGGGCAAGAAATTTTATCTTATCCTTTATCCGAAGCTGGGCCTGAGTAGAAAATGACATGAGGATCAGAAGTGTTAAGATTAAGTCTTTCATACAAGGATCAACTTACGAAATAAATGTGATGTTAGGACGGCCTGTATAAGCTTGTCGGAGGGATTTGCTATTCGATTCAACGGAATTCGTGACTTGCTCAAAGGTGTATGTTTGAAATGTGATTTAAGTCTGGTTTTCCGGACAGCTCCAATTTTGAAAATTAAGAACTCAGTAGATACTTTTAACTAACCGTTAGCTATGACAGATTCGATTGTTTTGTCTGACCAGATTGTGATCAGCAAGATCCACATTATAAGGGGTCAGAAAGTTATGCTGGATGATGACCTGGCTGAACTTTATCAGGTAGAGACCCGAAGACTTAATGAGCAGGTCAAACGAAATGTTGACCGCTTCCCTTCTGACTTTATGTTTCAGCTCACCGATGAGGAGCGGCAAAACTTGATGTCGCAATTTGCGACATCAAGTTGGGGTGGTCGCAGAAAACTTCCTTATGCCTTTACCGAGCATGGAGTATTGATGTTGTCGAGCGTCCTTAGCAGTGACAGAGCTGTCCAGGTAAACATCCAGATCATGAGGATATATGTAAAGCTTCGTGGTATGCTCGTTGATCATAAAGACATTCTTCTAAAACTTGAAAAACTGGAAGGAAAAGTAAATGGTCATGGTGAAAACTTTAAAATAGTTTTTACATACCTGAGAGAATTGTTGAACCCTGCTGTTGAGCCGATGCGTAAAATTGGATTCAAACGTAGTGAAGAAGATTGAAGCCCGTCCGGGAGCACTTGCCTGCGCAGGCAGGGGATTAACAGAGTTTGATTTAAAGTATGGTAGTGCTTCTGAATCAAAAACAAATGTTAGTCCCATGCTTGTGCAGGCAAGGTGTTCTCATCCTGATGCAAAGTTATTAGTCTGGTTTTCCGTACAGGCCTTTAAGAGGTAGTTCGCTCGTCAAAGTATACTTTAGTATTGTAAAAGAGATCATGTTGTCAGCCTCAGTATTTCCCGATGAAGTACGGATGGAAGCCTGTCAATTCAGAGCGTGGAAGGTTATGCTTGCAAAGGAACTCGGCGGATTTTTACGGGGGCCGGGTTCCATTCGCAGCTTGTCAAGCACAATCCGAAGCGCTCTGAAGATGGCTTCAGTTACCGGGAACCGAGGTGGAATGACGATGTCTCATTCATAAAATGATCGAGACAATTGTTGAAAAAAAAAGAACGGGATTGATGAGTTCGATCTTAAAGTATGATTGGAACTTAAGGTCAAGTCGTCAATCCTTGTTCTTGATTTTTAATTCATATAAATAAAAGGAAATAAAAAAGAGGATGGCGTTACCATCCTCTTGTTGTATAAAACGAAAAATACTTCTAGTGTTTTTTTGTTTTGCCTTTCATGTAGATGTTCAGAAAGATAAACGCAACGACGAGAATTCCCGGAAGAATAGCAACATACCGTAGCGTCATAGCTGGCCCGGCAGTCTGTATCGATCCTCCCATTATAGGAAGCACCAACGAAGTGGCAACCATCCCTGCTCCTCCTAAAATTGAAAGACCCAACGCGCCAGTCTTCGGGATATATTCTGCAACAAAACCAAGCATCGTTGGCCAGAAGTAACAAATTCCAATGGCAAACAACACAGCAGCAAAAAGGGTAAAGGCGGCGCCACTGGCAATGCTAAGCAAGTATAGCCCGATCACAGCGAATACTGCAGATCCCAGCAACACTCCCGAAGGATTGAGCCGGTGAATAAGCGGTCCTGCAAAAAGTCTGCCCACAGCCTGGATGCCCGTAACCACCACGAGAATGATCATTGGATTTAAACCACTATTGTTAAGAAGCGCTCCAGTCCATTGGTTGGTACCAAGCTCCGTGGAAGCAGTAAGAAACATACAGAGAAGCATGAACGGGAAGAGCAGGCTCACCTTGTTAACCACAAGCCCTTCAATAACCATGGCAACGGCTATCACACCCATGACGATATAGGTGGTGTTCGACCCGAAGTCAACAACCCTCCCGATGGAAGGCACGGATGCGGCAAGTATCATGAATGAAACAACTAAAATGATCGTGACCGGCGCCGCCACGTTCTTCAGCATCTCCTTGTAGCTAACCCCTGAACTCACGCGTTCAGTTTCTGGAATCTCCTGCCCGAAAAACATATATCCATATATTCCAAGAGGAATGAACAGAAGACCTGCTAACAACTGCCATGGTAAACCCATCTGATCAACAAGTATCGCAGCAAGCAAACCTCCGATCACAATTCCTCCGGGGAACCATACGTGAAAACGGTTGAGCATTTTCGTTTTGTTGTCGGTATAGATCGATGCCACCAGCGGGTTACACGCTGCTTCAACACTACCGTTTCCGAGTCCGATAAAAACGTTGGAGACGAAGAGCATCGTTTTATCTTTTGACATTAGCAAAAGAACGATACCGATAAAATGCATGGCGAATGCAAACCAGATAATCGACTTTGTCTTGACAGCATCAATGATCAATCCTCCGACATACATAGCGACCGTAAAGCCCCAGAACGCCGGCCCGAAAGCCCAGCCGATCTCTTCGCCAGTCAACTTGTAGTCACTGCCAAATACGCCTTCAATTTTGGCGCGTATAGCGAAGGTTAGGGATGTTACCAGTAGTGCAAGGCAGCTCGCAATGAACAGCCGCGATGCATTAAATTTCTTTTCCATGAGCGAAAGGTTTAGGGTTTAGTGGTTTTAAGTTGGGTGTAAATTTAATTCTTTGCAAATCGGTCCGGTAATGTTCGTAAATTCTCAAACAATTCTGTGCGTTCGACCCGGACGTCCGGAGCAGGTAAAGATAAAAAAACAATCATGGTCAAATTGACTATTAGTAAGATTTTTGTTTAAGTTTGGCGCACCGAAAAATTATGAAGCAATACCTTCTTGGCCTCGACATTGGAAGTTCTTCGATCAAAGCATCGCTCGTTGATGCCGACACCGGAGCAAGCGTAGCATCTGCTCAATCTCCTTCGGAAGAAATGGCAATGGCAGCGCCGGTAGCGGGTTGGGCTGAACAGGATCCCGAGCTTTGGTGGGATCACGCAAAGAAGAGTATAAGAACCTGTCTCGGTAAAGCCGCGATCAAATCTGATTCTGTTGCCGCCATCGGTATTTCTTATCAGATGCACGGCCTGGTGATCGTCGATAAAAACCTGAAGTCACTGAGACCATCCATCATCTGGTGCGATAGTCGCGCTGTCGAGATCGGCAACAAAGCACAGGAAAGCCTCGGAACTGAATTTTGTCTTGGCCATCTGTTAAACTCGCCCGGAAATTTTACTGCTTCCAAACTCAAATGGGTACAAAATAATGAACCGGCGGTGTATCAGAAGATATACAAAGCCATGCTTCCCGGCGACTACATCGCCATGAAGCTCACAGGAGAAATTGCCACGACGCAGACCGGATTGTCAGAAGGAATATTCTGGGACTACAAGTCGAAATCGGTCTCCGCAGATTTATTGAGGCATTATCAAATAGATAGCGAATTGTTGTCGGACATCGTGCCGGTCTTTTCCGTTCAGGGAGAACTCAATCAGGAGGCAGCCGATCAACTGGGTCTTAAAAAAGGAGTGAAGATCTCTTACCGCGCAGGCGACCAGCCAAACAATGCGTTCTCATTGAATGTACTACATCCGGGCGAAACGGCTGCGACCGCCGGAACATCAGGCGTGATATATAGTGTCACAGACAAGAACGCGTTTGACCCCCGATCACGTGTCAATGGATTTGTACACGTCACCGATGGCTATGAATCGAACGTTCTCCGCAATGGAGTTTTACTTTGCATAAACGGTACAGGCATCCTGAATAGCTGGCTTCGCAAAAATGTGAAGAGCAGTGGATCATCGTACGAATACCAGCAGATCAACACCCTTGCTTCGGATGCACCAGTGGGATCAGACGGGTTATCCGTTCTTCCATTCGGAAATGGAGCCGAACGGATTCTCGAGAACAAGGACATCGGTTCGTCTTTTCATGGATTGAATTTCAACCGCCATACACAGGGTCATTTATTCCGGGCAGCGCAGGAAGGAATCGTGTTCGCTCTCAAATACGGATTCGACATACTGCAGGGCATGGGATTGAAAACAAATGTTATCCGTGCAGGCAATGCTAACATGTTCCTTAGTCCGCTTTTCCGTGAAGCATTCGTCAACACCATCGGTGCACGTGTCGAACTATATGATACCGACGGAGCCAAAGGAGCAGCGTTAGGCGCCGGCGTGGGAGCCGGGATCTATAAATCATTCCCTGACGCATTCAAGGGGTTGAAGATGATCCGCTTTGAAGAGCCCGCCAAAGACAAAACTGAACAATACGCTGCGGCCTATCTGCAATGGAAATCAGCGCTTCAAAAATACATTTGAAAATGTTTAACCAGATCGTACCCGATAAACCAGAACTATGAAACTTACACTAGGAGAAAAAGAATACTTCAAAGGCATCAAGGCTGTGAAGTATGAAGGAAAAGAATCCGACAACCCATTGGCTTTCAAATATTATGACGCCAGACGAAAAGTAGGGAAGAAGACGATGGAAGAACACTTCCGCTTCGCTGTTGCTTACTGGCATACGCTCTGTGGAACAGGCGGCGACCCGTTTGGTCCCGGAACCAAGAACTTCCCCTGGAATAAAAGCTCGGATGCCGTACAGCGCGCCTACGACAAAGCCGATGCGGCATTCGAGTTTATCACTAAGATCGGCATTCCATTCTACTGTTTCCACGACTACGACCTCGTTGACGAAGGATCAACCCTGAAAGAGTCCGAGTCACGTCTTCAGAAAGTTGTCGAGTACGCAAAAAAGAAACAGAAAGCTTCCGGAGTAAAATTACTTTGGGGGACAGCCAATCTTTTCTCCAATCCGCGCTATATGAATGGAGCGGCTACGAACCCTGATTTCAACGTGGTGTGCTACGCAGCATCACAAGTAAAGAATGCTCTTGACGCCACCATCGAGTTAGGCGGATCCAACTATGTGTTCTGGGGCGGAAGAGAAGGATACATGTCTTTGCTCAATACAAATATGAAGCGCGAGCAGGAACATCTTGCGCGATTCCTTCATGCTTCAAAAGATTATGCGCGGAAGAATGGCTTCAGGGGAACATTCCTGATCGAACCGAAACCAATGGAACCTTCCAAACATCAATACGATTTTGACGCGGCAACGTGCATCGCATTCCTTCGTGAGTGGGATCTTATGGATGATTTCAAGCTCAATATCGAAGTGAATCATGCAACGCTGGCGAGCCACACTTTCGAGCACGAATTGCAGGTTGCGGCCAACGCCGGAGTTCTTGGAAGCATTGATGCCAATCGGGGTGACTATCAGAACGGATGGGACACCGATCAATTCCCGAACAACTTCTATGAACTGACGGAAGCCATGCTGGTAATATTACAATCCGGAGGCTTTAAAACCGGTGGCGTTAACTTCGATGCGAAGGCGCGTCGTAATTCAACGGACCTTGTTGACATTTTCTATGCTCACATCGGGGGAATGGACGCCTTCGCCCGCGCGCTGCTGATATCTCACGCGATACTCGAAGATGGCGAGTTTCTCAACCTCAGAAAGGAGCGTTACGCTTCCTTTGATTCAGGAAAGGGCAAGCAGTTCTCGCAAGGAAAGTTGTCACTCGAAGAACTCAGATCACTGGCTCACAAGAATGGAGAGCCGAAGCAGATCAGTGGCAAGCAGGAGTACTATGAAAATCTCCTGAACAAGTTTATCTAGGCATGCGATCGCCCTCCGGATATCAGGATCTGGAGGGCGATTTGCTTTTGGGCGCCCGCTCATCACCGTTCAAAATGGCGCGTCGGTCCATTAGAATTCCACATGAAATTTTATGAAAAGTATCCCCCGTAAAATTTTCTACCACTCAAATCGGACCGCAATCGATTCCGATAACTTTTATTGCTTACTTTTCAACCCTTAATTCTTTTATTGAACCTATAATCCATTAGACCTGAATGAAAAGAAAATTACGCATGGGCATGGTAGGTGGCGGACTTACCTCTTTCATTGGCCCCGTACATCGCAAAGCCGCTGGTATCGACGGAGAAATTGAACTGGTAGCTGGCGCTTTCAGTATCATTCCCGGTGAATCAAAGGAAACAGGCGAGGCACTCTATCTCGATCCGAAGAGAGTGTATGAAACGTACGATGAAATGTTTGCTAACGAGAAGAAGATGCCGGAAGACAAACGCATCGATTTCGTATCGGTAGTAACCCCCAATCACGTACACTTTGGTCCTTCAAAAGCAGCACTCGAAAACGGATTTCATGTGCTTGTTGAAAAACCTATCGCATTCTCTCTCGATGAAGCGAAAACACTTCGCGAGATCGTCAATAAGACCGGCTTAATACTCGGACTTACTCATACCTATACCGGCTATCCGCTTGTTAAGGAAGCCAGAAAGATGGTCTCTGAAGGCAAGCTCGGTGAGATACGCAAAGTGTATGTGGAATATCCGCAGGGCTGGCTGTCGACGTTGCTTGAAAAAAGCGGGAACATGCAGGCATCGTGGAGAACCGATCCAAAGCAATCCGGTATGGGTGGCGCGATCGGTGACATTGGTACACATGCTGCTAACCTTGCCGAATATATCACAGGTCAAAAGATCACGGAGATCTGTGCTTTGCTCAACACTGTCGTCAAAGGACGCCATCTCGATGATGACAGCTCGATGCTGATAAAATTTGAGAACGGTGCTTCAGGTGTGCTCCTTGCCACGCAGGTAGCTGCAGGTGAAGAGAACAACCTCAACATTCGTGTCTACGGCGAAAAAGGTGGCATCGAATGGAGACAGATGGAACCGAATACGATGATCGTGAAATGGCTCGGTAAACCAATGGAAGTTATCCGTGCAGGTCAGGCCTACCTTTCCGATGAAGCGAAAGCATTCACACGTACACCTGCCGGTCACCCCGAAGGATACCTCGAAGCCTTTGCCAATATCTACCGCGCATTTACAAAAGCCGTCCGCGCATATCAGCCCGGTAAAAAGACAGATTATGAAAAATTTGATTTCCCTGATGTCGAAGATGGCGTGCGGGGAATGAACTTTGTTCAGACCGTCGTGCAGTCAGCAACTTCCGATAAAAAGTGGACACCAATGAAAGACGTGTAGGGAGAGCATGTAGTATTAAGTATTCAGTATTTGGAATTTGAAAAGTACTTATGCTGAACACTAAACATCAATGCTAACTACTGACTACTAATCCCGATAGCTATCGGGACTATATTTTAAATTCAAATTCCAACCGAATGAAGACAATTAAAGGCCCGGCTATTTTTCTCGCCCAGTTTATGGGCGATCAGCCACCTTTCGACAATCTGAAGACTATTTGTAAATGGGCAGCGTCCCTGGGATATATTGGTGTGCAGATCCCGACGTGGGATAAGCGATGCATCGATCTCAAACTCGCTGCCGAGAGCAAAGACTATTGCGACGACTGGAAAGGTACGGTTGAATCAACCGGCTTGCAGGTCACTGAACTTTCAACACACTTGCAAGGTCAGCTCGTAGCTGTTCACCCTGCTTACAATGAGCTGTTCGATGGCTTTGCCCCACGTGCCGTTCGCGGCAATCCAAAAGAAAGACAAGCCTGGGCAGTAGACCAACTGAAGAGCGCTGCGAAAGCAAGCAAGAATCTAGGCATCAAAGCTCACGTGACGTTCTCAGGAGCATTGATGTGGCACACGGTTTATCCATGGCCGCAACGTCCCGTCGGACTCGTTGATGATGGATTTAAGGAGCTCGCAAAACGCTGGCTCCCCATCCTGAATGCTTTCGATAAGGCAGGAGTGGACCTTTGTTATGAGATCCACCCCGGCGAAGATCTTCACGACGGAATTACATTCGAAAAATTCCTTGAAGCAACGGGAAACCATCCGCGCTGCAATATCCTTTTCGACCCCAGTCACTTCGTTCTTCAGCAGCTCGACTATCTCCAATACATCGATTTCTATCACGAGTTCATCAAGATGTTCCATGTGAAAGATGCCGAGTTCAACCCCACGGGTAAAGTTGGAGTATATGGTGGCTATCAAAACTGGACCGAACGTGCCGGAAGGTTCCGTTCGCTGGGTGATGGACAGGTTGATTTCAAATCGATCTTCTCCAAGCTCACCCAATATGGATACGACGGATGGGCTGTGCTCGAATGGGAATGCTGCATCAAACATCCTGAACAGGGAGCCGCTGAAGGAGCACCGTTTATCAAAGACCACATCATCCGCGTTACCGAAAAAGCATTCGATGATTTCGCGTCAGCGGGTAAAGATCAAAGACTTAACAAACGAATTTTAGGAATTTAACAACCAATAAAATGAAAAAGCTTTTTATAGTTATTGCCCTTGTTGGCGTTGCGAGTTGGACACTTACGTCATGTGGCGGATCGAAAAAGGAAGAGGTAAAGTCAGAAGACGCTGCCGTCGATGAATACGAAGCGGAAGACTCGAAAGCATCAAGCGATGATTTGATCGCTCAAGGTAAAACATTGGTTGAAGCCAGCGATTGCAAGACCTGCCATCACGCAACGAACAAGATCGTTGGTCCTTCGCATACTGATGTAGCAAAAAAATATGACTTCACTCAGGCCAACGTAGGACTGCTTGCTGATAAGATCATTTCCGGCGGAAGCGGCACGTGGGGCGAAATACCAATGAGCCCGCACGCAGACATCTCCAAAGCTGACGCTGAAAAGATGGCGATGTATGTTCTTTCACTTGACGGTGAAAAGCCAAAAGACTGAGCAATCTGCGATGAGATCTTATATAGCTATTGCGGCACTCTTCTGCCTGCTGCTTTCGTGTGAAAACCAAAAAGCCCGTGTCCTTGTATTTTCGAAGACGACCGGATACCGGCACGAATCCATCGAAGTCGGTAAACCTGCGCTGATCGAACTTGGAAAGAAAAACGGATTCGACGTTGACACCACCGAAGATGCCTCGCTCATCAACGAGGAGAATCTGAAAAAATACCGCGCGGTCATCTTCCTCAGTACCACGCAAAACGTTCTCAATGTTCAACAACAAAACGATTTCAAGAGATTCATTCAGGCCGGTGGCGGATTTGTAGGGATACACGCGGCAGCCGATACCGAATACGAATGGCCGTGGTACGGAAAACTTGTTGGTGCCTGGTTCAAAAGCCATCCACGACAACAGGAGGCAAAGATCAAAAAGTTAAAGGACTTTGGAGACGCCAAACTTCCCGAAGAATGGACCCGAAAGGACGAATGGTATAACTACAAAAAGATCTCTGACGAGATCCAGGTGATCTTGAACCTGGAGGAAAGCTCGTATGAAGGCGGAGAGAATGGTGAAAGTCATCCCATAGCCTGGTACCATGATTTTGACGGAGGCCGATCTTTCTATACTGGCATGGGGCACACCGATGAAAGCTATTCAGATTCATTATATATGGGACACCTCTTGTCGGGCATTAAATACGCTATCGGCGATTCAAAGCCCGACTATTCGAAGGCAACGGCAAAGCGCGCACCCGAGGAAAACCGGTTCACCAAAACCGTTCTCGATTTCAACCTGGATGAACCAACGGAGATCGCTGTGCTTCCTGACAACAACATTCTTTTCCTCGAACGCAAGGGCGCGGTAAAGTACTTTGATCAGAAAGTGGGGAAAACCGAAGTCATCTACACATTCAAGGTCAATACGAAATACAACAAGGATAAAGAGGGAAAAGAGAAAGAAGCCGAAGATGGACTTCTCGGTGTGGCGCTTGATCCGGATTTCTCAAAGAACAACTGGATCTATGTCTACTATTCACCTGCGGGCGGCGATCCGAAAAATGTTCTCGAACGATACACGCTGAATGGAAAGAAGATCGATGAGGCTTCACGGAAAGTGATCCTCGAGGTTGTTGTTCAGCGCGATCAGTGCTGCCATACCGGCGGGTCCATCACATTCGATGCAAAAGGAAATCTCTTTCTGTCCACAGGTGACAACACAAGTCCATTTGAATCGGATGGATACAGTCCTTCAGACGAACAACCTGGCCGCTCTCCATTCGACGCACAGAAATCATCGTCAAACACGAATGACCTTCGCGGAAAAATCCTGCGGATACATCCTGAACCGGACGGAACATATACGATACCCGAAGGAAATCTCTTTCCCAAAGGAGAAGAGAAGACCAGGCCTGAGATCTATGTGATGGGTAACCGGAATCCATACCGGATATCTGTCGATTCGAAAACAGGATTTTTATATTGGGGTGAAGTAGGACCTGATGCCGGCGATGACGATGCATTACGCGGACCACGCGGATATGATGAAGTTAACCAGGCACAGAAAGCAGGGTTCTTTGGCTGGCCGTATTTTGTCGGCAACAATTTTCCTTACGCGAAGTATGACTTTGCAGCTAAGAAAGTTCTCGCGCCATGGAATGCCGAAAACCCGTTGAATGAATCACCCAACAATACGGGTAAGCGTGAGCTGCCCGCAGTTTCAAAACCATTTATCTGGTATCCTTACGCGAAGTCTGAAGATTTTCCGATGGTAAGATCAGGAAGCCGTAATGCGATGGCCGGACCCGTATACTATAGCGAAAAGTATAAGGGAGTCTCCACAGCGTTCCCGGATTATTTCGACGGCAAGCTGCTGATCTATGACTGGATGCGTAACTGGATGTTCCTTGTTTCGATGGATGACAAAGGAGCGATCGCCGATATCGAACCTTTCATGGAGAACTCGAAGTTCAACAACATCATTGACATGGCCTATGGGCCCGACGGCAAGCTCTATATGATCGAATACGGTACCGCCTGGTTTGCGCAGAACATCGACGCAAGGCTTGTGCGCATCGATTACAATGGAGGAAATCGTCCACCGGTAGCAGAGCTTACGGCTGATAAGTTGTCGGGAGCAACACCACTTACGGTGAAGTTTTCGGCAAAAGGAACGATCGACTACGACGGCGAAGAGAAATTAAAGTACTCACTCGACGCCGGTGGCAAGAACTATACATCGGACGACGGATCGTTTGACGTTACGTTCGATAAACCCGCATCGTACACTGCGGTGCTGACCGTCACCGATGGATCAGGTGCGACTGGCAAAGCACAGGTACAAGTCATTGCGGGTAACGATCCGCCAGTGCTCACAGCTGAATTTACTGAAGGCAATCAAACCTTCTTCTTCCCTGGTGCCGCGGTTGGGTATTCTGTCAAGGTCAATGATAAAGAAGATGGAAATACGGAAGGTGGCACGATTCCTGCCAACGATGTTACCGTAACCTTTGACTATGTAAAAGGATTCGATATGATCGAAGTTGCGCAGGGACACAAACAACCTACGGCAGTTCTTCCTGGAAAGTCGCTGATGGAAAAGAGCGATTGCAAATCATGTCACCTTTTGAACGAGCGTTCTGCAGGACCAAGCTATAAAGAGGTTATCGCCAAATACAAGGACGATAAAAATGCCGTGAACAAACTTGCCGCGAAAGTTATCAAAGGAGGTTCAGGTGTCTGGGGAACGACCGAGATGGCTGCGCATCCGCAGATCAGTGTTGATGACGCGAAGAAGATCGTCGAGTATATCTTTTCACTGGATGAAAGCAAGGTGGTCAACAAATTGCCGTTAAGCGGTAAGGTCGTGCCGGCGAACCAGACCGATGGAGCGTATCTTCTTACGGCATCTTACAACGACAAGTCAGTTAACAATCTTCCGTCACTCGTTGCATCACAGACCCTGGTGCTTCGCGCGCCGATGCTCACTGCAGAGCAGGCAACAGAACTTCATAATGTTACAAAAGGAAATGCGGGAGGACGGGTATATATCGATCAGATCAGAGATGGATCGTATGTCGTGTTCTCACAGATCGATCTTACGTCGGTCAAATCTGTTTCTGCTACTGTATCGAAGTATGGCGACGTCGTTGGCGGGGAGCTTGAGTTACATCTCGATGCAGCCGATGGAAAGCTGATCGGTAAAACCGACTTTAAGAAAGCGAGTCATGTTCAGATCATGGAAGGAGTGGAGGCTCTTACTGAAAAATTAGCCGTCGAAAGCACTGCCGGCAAGCATGATCTTTATGTTGTCTTTACGAATAGTTCGGCTGGCAATAAGAGATTGTTCATCTTTGGCCAACTGGCACTAAGTAACAAGTAGACCCTAAACATTAAACAACAACCATATATGAAACGGAGAGAATTTATTAAAGCTTCAGCCTTTGCGACGGCAGGGGCGCTTTCGCTGCCTTCGTTTTTGGCAGCCGGTAAAATAATCAAGGGTAAGCCCATAGGCTTGCAGCTCTACAGCCTCAGAGACATCATTGGAGCCGATCCAAAAGGAGTATTGCAGAAGGTGGCGAGCTTCGGATATAAGGAGCTTGAGGCTTATTCATACAAGGATGGAGCGATCTTTGGAATGCCTTACGCTGAGTTCGGTTCTTACGTCAAGAGCCTCGGAATGAAAGTTACGAGTGGCCACTACGGCCTGGATATGATCGAAGGCGACACGTGGCAAAAAGCCGTTGCCGACGCAAAAGGTATCGGCATGGACTACATGGTAGTTCCCTACATTGTCGATAAGGACAGAAAGTCGATCGACGACTACAAGAAGATCATTGAAAAACTGAATGCGGCGGGAGAGGTGTGTAACAAGAACGGCATACGTTTCGGTTATCACAACCATGCATTCGAGTTTGAAACACTCGAAGGCCAGATACCATATGATCTGATGTTGAAAGACCTCGATCCTAAGAAAGTAAGCATGGAAATGGATATTTTCTGGGTGGTGAATGCGGGTCAGGACCCATTCAAATATTTCGAAAAATATCCGGGACGTTTCGAGCAGTGGCACGTGAAAGATATGGACAAAGCCGACCGTAACCGGAATGCGAACGTCGGAACGGGATCCATCGATTTCGTATCAATCTTCACAAAGGCCAAGCAGTCGGGAATGAAACACTTCTACGTCGAGCAGGAAACGTATCCGGGCACGTCGATCGACAGCGTGGAGGCGTGTGCAAAGTATCTGAAGACCATCGTATAGGACATTGATTTTGTTTACAGGTTTATTTGCTGATGTCGGGTATTCTTGCCCGACATCATTATTTTTACCCATCCCGTAAACCGGATCTGATTTTCCTGACGACACATAAACCTTTGTACCTATGAGGATAGTGAATTTTATTCTGGCTGTCATGTTCCTGGCGTTTGCCTTCGTACAGATCAACGACCCCGATCCGTTAATATGGATACTCATCTACGGGATCATGGCTGTCACCTGTGTTTTGGCAGCGTTCAATTTTTATTCACGCAGGTTCCTGATCGCGCTGGCCGTTATCTATGTGCTATATAGTTTTGTTTCACTGCCGGGCGTGATGGAGTGGATGGGTACCGACAACAAAGCCGCGCTGTTCGATGACGTCGCTAAAATGGAGCATCCCTATATCGAGGAATCACGTGAGTTCCTCGGCCTGATGATATGCGTCGCCGTGCTCATTTTTTATATTTTCCGCTCACCACGAAAGGCGGCTTAAAAACTTTAAAAACTGCCTTTTCTTTCTAAATTAAGGTCTGTATGAGAAAACTTCTGATCTTCATTTTAATTCCTCTTACCCTCATAAATTGCTCAGCTCCGAAAGAGAAAATCCCTCCTGAAAAAACCATGAAAACCAGTTCAGGTAAGGTCGTGGTGTATCAATTGATGACCCGCCTTTTTGGAAATAAAAAAACAACGAACAAGTCCTTCGGAACGATCGATGAAAACGGCGTAGGCAAATTCAGCGACATAGACCTTAATGCGTTGAATGGCATCAAAGAACTTGGAGTCACTCATGTGTGGTACACCGGTGTACTTGAACATGCTGTACTCACGGACTACACCAAATTCAATATTCCCCTCGACGATGCCGACGTAGTGAAGGGTCGCGCAGGTTCTCCCTATGCGATCAAAGACTACTACGATGTAAACCCCGATCTGGCCAATGATGTACCACAAAGGATAAGCGAGTTCGAAGCGTTGATCGGCCGGACCCATGCCGCGGACCTGAAAGTCATCATTGATTTCGTTCCTAACCACGTTGCCCGCGCGTATAAGTCGGATGCCAAACCACAAGACGTTAAGGATCTCGGTCAGGATGACGACAAGACTCAGGCATTCAGCGCAAAGAATAATTTCTACTACCTGCCCGGGCAATCCTTCCAGGTTCCCAAGCAATACAATTCTCTTGGATCGAATTCATTTCCGACCAAAGATGGAAAGTTTGACGAGACACCCGCGAAAGTAACAGGCAATGATCAGTTCACAGCTGCTCCGGGAGTCAATGAATGGTTTGAAACGGTGAAGCTCAACTATGGTGTTGATATCCAGAATAACCGCACGAATCATTTCGATCCTGTTCCCGATACATGGACAAAGATGAAAGACATCCTCTTGTTCTGGGCTGGAAAGAATGTCGATGGATTCCGATGTGATATGGCCGAGATGGTTCCCGTTGAGTTTTGGGAATGGGCCATTCCCCAGGTGAAAGCTGTAAAGCCGGAGATCATCTTTATTGCCGAGATCTATAATCCTGCACAATACAAAAACTACATCGAGAAGGGAAAGTTCGATCTTCTGTATGACAAGGTCGAGTTATATGACTTGCTTCGCCTCGGATTCTATAAACCCGGTGGACGCTCGACATCGGAAATAAACGCCGTGATACAGAACCACATCACGCAAGGTATATCCGATAAAATGCTTCACTTTCTGGAGAACCATGATGAGCAGCGTATCGCTTCGAATCAATTTGCCGGCGATCCCTGGAGAGGTATTCCGGCAATGGTGGTTAGCGCGCTGATCGACAAAGGGGCAACCATGATCTACTTCGGACAGGAAGTAGGAGAGCCCGGCAATGGCGCCGAAGGATTTCAAACAGAAGATGGCCGCACAACAATTTTTGATTACTGGGGAATTCCCGAACATCAGAAATGGATGAACAACGGAAAGTTCGATGGTGGCCAGCTATCTCCCGAGCAAAAACAACTTCGCCAGTTTTATGCTGATCTGTTGAACATTGCCGCTAAAAATCCGGCGATCGTTCAGGGTAAATACATGGACATCACGGCAAGCAATCAGGCAGCCGGAAATTTTGGCAACAACGTTCACGCATTCATCCGCTATCATGAAAATGAAAAGCTGCTGATCGTCGCGACTTTCAATGATAAGATACAGCCCGTTAAAATTCAGCTGCCCCCTGACGCCGTAGCGGAGCTCGCGCTTGGCTCACCCGAGAACTTCATCGCACGCGATATGCTGTGGCGCGAAGCTGAAGTAGGCTTTGATAAGGATTTTTCATTTACGCTGAATGTAAAACCTTTCAGCGCTTATGTCTTCAAATTAAAATAGTACATGAAAGGACAGTCACGCGTAATCATTGAGAATATTCAACCACAGGTAGACAATGGCCTGTATCCCGCCAAGAGAACAATCGGCGAGAGAGTGGATGTTACAGCCGATATTTTCGGTGACGGACATGATCACATCCGCGCGCAACTGCTGTACAAGCATTCATCCGCGTCGAAGTGGACAACGATCGAATTAAATCCCGGAATGAACGATAGCTGGTCGGCATCATTCATTACGGATCAAAAGGGGATCTATTCATTCACCATTCAGGCATGGATCGATCACTTCGATACATGGTTCGATGGATTTAAAAAGAAAGCTGCTGCGGACGTCGATGTTCATGTTGAGCTGCAGGAAGGCTCAATCATCCTTCGCAAGCTTGCAAAGTCTTCAAACGAAGAGCTCATTGAGCTGGCAAACACCCTAAAAGATGGTGACTATGCACGGTCCATCGCGCTGGTACTAAGCGACCGGTTCGCCAGGATTGTTCACGACAATCCACTTATCGAATTTGAAACGCGGTATGAAAAAGAATTTTTTATTTCGGTAGAACATAAGAAGGCAAACTACAGTACGTGGTATGAGCTTTTCCCGAGGTCAGCATCTCTCGAAGGCAAACATGGGACGTTCAAGGATGTGATCAAGCTACTGCCGCGCGTGCATGCTATGGGTTTCGATGTGCTCTATCTTCCACCGATCCACCCGATCGGCAAGATCAATCGTAAAGGAAAAAATAATAATGTCAAGTCGGAGAAAGGTGAGCCCGGATCTCCATGGGCGATCGGAAGCGATGAAGGCGGACACAAAGCAATTCATCCTGAGCTCGGCACACTTGACGACTATAAGAAACTGATCGCCGAAGCTTCAAAGCATGGGATCGACCTCGCGCTCGATCTTGCCTTTCAATGCGCGCCCGATCATCCTTATGTGAAGGAACATCCCGAATGGTTCAAGCAAAGACCCGACGGCTCGATCCAATATGCCGAGAACCCACCCAAGAAATATCAGGATATCTATCCATTTAATTTTGAAACGGAAGCATGGGAAGCGCTTTGGGATGAATTGAAATCCGTGATCATTTTCTGGATCGAACAAGGAGTCAAAATATTTCGCGTCGACAATCCACACACCAAACCGATACCTTTCTGGCAGTGGGCGATCGCTGAAGTGAACAAGGCTCATCCTGATATTATCTTTTTGTCGGAAGCATTTACAAGACCCAAGATCATGGCATCTCTTGGTAAAGCCGGTTTCACGCAATCATACACTTACTTTACGTGGCGTGTTTCAAAAGGCGAGATCATCGAATATATGAACGAGCTCGTTCACGGACCTTCGCGCAATTATTTCCGCCCTAACTTCTGGCCAAACACACCGGACATCCTTCCATTCCATCTGCAGCACCAGGGTGAAAATGTTTTTATCCTTCGCCTCGCGCTCGCGGCTACGCTTTCGGCGAGCTATGGAATGTATGGACCTTCCTATGAATTCTACGAGAACACACCCGTTCCCGGAAGAGAAGAGTACATAAATTCTGAAAAGTACGAGATCAGAAAGTACGACTGGAAAAAGACCAACCGCACCACCGATATCATCTCGCTGATCAACAAGGCGCGAAGAGAACACCCTGCCTTGCAATCGACGTGGAACATGCAGTTCTGCTCCATCGAAGATCCGAACCTTGTCGCCTACATAAAAGCTACCGACGACCTTTCCGATATCGTTTTAGTTGTGGTAAATATCGATCCGCACAACCGTCACTCAGGATACGTTCAACTTCCAAAAGAACGATTGAAACTTGGAAACAGGATCAACGTCAAGCTCAAAGACCTGATAACCGACGAACAGTACACATGGACTCAGGAATGGAACTATATTGAGCTCGATCCCTATAAAATGCCTTTTCATTTATTTAAATTGGAAGTGCACGAATCCTTTATGTGACGCATGGCTATGGCGATAAAAAATTCGGACCCTCTTTGGTTTAAGGACGCGATCATCTATGAGTTACATGTCAGGGCATTCTTTGATAGCAACGGCGACGGCATAGGCGATCTTCCCGGACTGATCCAGAAACTTGACTACCTCGAAGATCTCGGTATCAACACGATCTGGCTGCTGCCGTTTTATCCATCGCCATTGAAAGATGACGGGTTCGATGTGGAAGATCACTATGATGTTCACCAGGACTACGGAACACTTGCCGACTTTAAACTTCTTCTGAAAGAAGCGCATCGCCGGGGGATACGCGTGATCACCGAACTGATCATGAATCACACATCCGATCAGCATGCGTGGTTCAAAAGATCAAAAAAAGCAAAAGCAGGGACACGCTATCGTGACTATTACGTCTGGAGCGATAATCCTGAAAAATATAAGGAAGCCCGTGTCATTTATTCCGAGGATGGCACCACAAACTGGACCTACGATCCCGAAGCGAAAGCTTACTACTGGCACAGGTTCTATCGTCATCAGCCCGAGTTGAACTTCGATAACCCTGAAGTCCAGATGGAGATGATCAAAGTCGTTGACTTCTGGCTGAAGATGGGTGTTGATGGTTTCAGGCTTGCTTCCGTTGCGTTCCTCTATGAAGAAGAAGGAACAAGTTGTGAGAACCTCCCGCAGACACACGTGTTCCTGAAGCGGCTCCGGGCGCATATCGACAAACACTACCGCGACAAAGTACTGGTCGCCGAAGCCAACCTCTGGCCCGAAGATGCCGCGGCATATTTTGGCGATGATGACGAATGTCACATGAACTTCAACTATCCATTGATGCCGCGCCTGTTCCTTGCGCTGCGTACGGAAGATAGTTACCCGATAGTCGATATCATGGAACAAACACCCTCGACACCACCCAACAGTCAGTGGGCGCTGTTCCTTCGAAACCATGATGAGCTCGGACTCGAGATGGTCACCGAAGAAGAGAAAGACTATCTCTTCAAAGCGTATGCGAACGATCCCAATACAAAATTCAATATAGGAATACGAAGAAGGCTCGCGCCGTTGTTGAACAACGACCGGCGTAAGGTCGAGCTTCTTCACGCGATCTTGCTTTCACTGCCCGGTACTCCTGTCCTTTACTACGGTGATGAGATCGGCATGGGCGACAATGTATATCTCGGCGATCGTTTTGGTGTACGTACACCCATGCAATGGAGCATGAACTACAACGCCGGATTTTCGACAGCAAACCCTCAGCGACTTTTCCTTCCGGTGATCTCCGATCCGGTATTCAGGTATGAATCCGTGAATGTGGCAACACAGGAAGAGAATCCTTCCTCGATTCTCTGGTGGCTGAAGAATACACTCGCCATGAGGAGAAGGATAACTGTATTCGGAAGGGGAGATATTAAATTTATCGATAGCACGAACGCAAAGGTGCTTGCTTTTGCACGATGCCATGAAAAGCAACGGATAATTGTCGTCGCCAACCTCTCACAATTCTCACAGGCAGCAACGTTGAATCTCGCCGAGTTCAAGGATTGCGATATCACCGAGGTATTCAGTCAGAACCGCTTTATGAGTGTGACTGAAACAGACTATAGCATTACGATCGGACCTTACGGATATTTCTGGTTCCAGGTAGACGTACCCGAAAACAAAGACAAGACCGAAGCAAGCGGAGAGCTTCCTTTGCTCCGTACAGATATCTCGTGGGAGCGACTTTTCGACAACTACAATGAAGTGCGGGTTTTTGAAAGGACGATGCTTCCACCGTTCATGAAGAAATGCCGGTGGTTCGGTGGAAAAGCGAAGGCAATAAGTAAAATGGGAATTCACCTCACGATTCCCCTGAAGGTCGATGGCGATACGCACTTCCTTACGATCATCGAAGTTCACTATGTGCAACGGCTCCCGGAATTATATTTCATGCCGTTGACGTTTGTTCCCTCCGACAGCATACTCGAACGTGTCGAGTACACCGTTCAAAGCGTCGTTTGCCGCGCCGAGATCCAGGGCAAAGCCGGCTTTATCATGGACAGCAGCTATGATAAGGTTTTCCGTGACTTCCTCTTTACAAGCATGGAAAAAGAATCGCGTGTGCGTGACGATCACGGTACTGTTCAGTTCAACTCGAGTGTATTTGCAAAACTCCCTTCATCCAAAGAGGTTGACTCCAAGATCCTGAAGGCGGACCAAAGCAATACGGCTATCATTTTCAACGACCTCTACTTCTTCAAGTTCTACCGAAAGATCGAGAAAGAAATAAACCCTGATCTGGAGATCGTCCGGTTCTTATCGGAACATACCACGTTTCAAAATAGTCCGAGGTATGCGGGAAGCGTCGAGTACCACACGGACAAAGGTGAAGTTATCGTGTTTGGATTGATGCAGGAGAAAGTAGAGAACCAGGGTGACGCGTGGAATATGGCGGTGGATTCGGTCGGGCGTTATTATGAACGCGTGATCACGAAAGCCAAAAATATCAAGCTTCCGAAGTTGATCAACAAACCCGCGATCAAATTTGAAGAAGCCCCGGAGTTGATACAGGAATTCATTGGACGGGGATTTTACGAGCGTGTTGCACGATTGGGGCAACGCACTGCCGAGATGCACCTCGCTCTGGCTTCGGATACGTCGAACCCCGCCTTCACACCGGAAACATTTACAGCGAACTATCAGCGGTCATTGTATTCTTCGTGGCGCAAGCTCGTCAGGGACAGGTTTGGCATGCTGGAGAAGGCAATCACCAAACTCCCCGCGGAATATCAGGACCTTGCAAAAAAAGTACTGGACCTTGAAGACAAGATCCTCGAGTCATTCAGCGAAGTATACCAGGTAAGGATCGACGCAATAAAAACACGCGTTCATGGAGACTACCACCTCGGGCAGGTTTTGTTTACGGGAAAGGATTTCGTCATCATAGATTTTGAGGGTGAGCCTGGATTCTCTTTCAGCGAGCGCCGTCTTAAAAAGAACCCATTGAAAGATGTTGCCGGAATGATGCGTTCATTTCATTATGCCGCCTTCGGAAAATTGTTGCTCAATGAAAACTATCGCGACCGTGACCTCGATTTCCTCGAGCAAGCCGCAGAACAATGGCAGCATTATGTCGGCCGGTTCTATCTCGGTTCTTACATGGAACGAATGGGCATGGGAACGGTATTGCCCGATGAGATCGATGTATTGATACGATCGTTCCTCATTGAGAAAGCGATCTATGAGCTTGGATACGAATTGAATGGCCGTCCCGACTGGGCCATCATACCCCTGCGTGGTATTTATTACCACATCAACAGGTATATCCAGGAGAAAGATGAAAAGAAAGGAAAGAAGTAGCTGACGCCTTGTGTGACGTGTCGCATTAGTATCTAAACAACCTTATGGCAAAGAAAAAGGAACAACCAGAAAAGAACGACCAGGGCTCGTTCAGTCTGCTCACTGATTTTGATGTTCACCTTTTCAAGACAGGCAAGCATTTCAAGTTGTATGAAAAACTTGGAGCGCATCCTGTTACGCATCAAGGTAAAAAAGGAACATACTTCGCCGTCTGGGCTCCGAATGCCAAATCGATTTCCGTCATCGGGAATTTCAATCATTGGGAAGCCGGAAAACACAAGCTGGATCCACGCTGGGATCAATCCGGGATATGGGAAGGTTTTTTTTCCGACATAAAGCACGGTGAAGCGTATAAGTACTCGATTCATTCCAACACCGGAGAGGTGCTCGACAAGGCAGATCCATTCGCCTTTTTCACGGAGACTCCGCCCAAGACCGCATCCATCGTATGGCAGCCTAAATATGAATGGAAAGATAAGGCGTGGCTTGCAAAACGATCGAGCCTTGCCGGGAAGCCAAAGCCTTATTCCGTATACGAAGTTCATTATGGATCATGGAGAAGAAAAGCAGCGGAGGGTGATCCGTCGCTTACGTATCCCGAGATGGCAAAAGAGTTGGTAGACTATGTTGTTGAGATGGGTTTCACCCACGTCGAGTTCCTGCCGTTAATGGAACATCCGTTCTATGGATCATGGGGATATCAGTTGACAGGATACTTTGCTCCGACAAGCCGGTACGGAAGTCCTGAAGACTTCATGTACATGATCGATTGCTTTCACCAGGCCGGTATTGGCGTGATCCTCGATTGGGTTCCGTCACATTTTCCCGGAGATGCACATGGATTATTCAAGTTTGACGGAACATATCTCTACGAGCATGAAGATCCACGCAAAGGCTTTCATCCCGACTGGAAGAGTTACATATTCAACTATGGTCGCAATGAAGTTCGTTCATTCCTGATAAGCAACGCCTTGTTCTGGATCGACCGTTTTCATATCGATGGTCTCCGTGTCGATGCCGTTGCTTCGATGCTTTACCTCGACTATTCGCGCAAGGCAGGTGAATGGATCCCGAATATGTTCGGCGGCAACGAGAATATCGAAGCGATCACGTTCCTCAAGGAAATGAATGAAGTGGTATACAGCAATTTTCCAGATGCCATCACCATTGCTGAAGAATCTACATCCTGGACGGGAGTATCAAGACCGACATACCTGGGTGGACTTGGATTCGGACAGAAGTGGATGATGGGATGGATGCACGATACGCTTGAATACTTCAAGATGGATCCGGTACACCGGAAGTATCATCAGAATATGATCACGTTCAGCATCATGTATGCATTCACGGAGAACTTTATGCTTCCGCTTTCACACGATGAAGTTGTGCATGGAAAAGGATCACTGATGGGCCGGATGCCGGGAGATGAATGGCGCAGGTTCGCCAACATGCGACTGCTGTTCACCTATATGTTCACTCACCCCGGTACGAAGCTTTTGTTTATGGGAGGAGAGTTTGGTCAGACAGCGGAATGGAGTCACGACAAAAGCCTGGACTGGCATTTATTGAGCTACGATTTTCATAAAGGATTGCAAACATTGATGAAGCGCCTCAACGAGTTTTATAAAGAACAGCCAGCCCTTTATCACTACGCGTTCGATCAGCGGGGTTTCGAATGGCTGGATTATTCCGATCGCGAGAACAGCGTTATGGCCTACTTGCGCAAAGCGGAACGCAAGGAAGATCTGATGATCGTCGTTTGTAACCTGACGCCGGAAGTCAGGTCGCACTATCGTGTAGGTGTTCCGTACCGCGGTCAGTGGAAAGAGGTCTTCAACTCGGATGAAAACGTTTTCGGCGGAGGAGGAGTGTTAAATCAGGGATTATTATCTACGTCACCGGTTAAATTTCACGGGAAGGATTACTCGGTTTCGTTAACTTTGCCACCGCTGGCGATAAGTATTTTAAAGCTGGAGAAAGAAGTAAATGAATTTGACCTGGAAGGGAGTTAGTCGTCAGGTATAAAAAGCTAACCAACGCTTTTAACACCGACGGGCAAATTAACAGCGACACATTTTGGAAAAGTATATATGTATCCACGGGCATTTCTATCAGCCCCCACGCGAGAATGCCTGGCTTGAAGTAATCGAAGTTCAGGACTCCGCTCATCCGTATCACGACTGGAACGAACGAATCACTTTTGAATGTTACGGACCGAACTCGGCGTCACGCATTCTCAATGAGAACGGTGTCATCAAAAACATCATCAACAACTATTCGAAGATAAGCTTCAATTTCGGGCCCACGCTTTTGTCGTGGATGGAGGCGTATGACACCGAGACATACGAGGCTATTCTCGAGGCGGATAAGGAAAGCATTAAGACGTTCGACGGCCACGGTTCGGCAATGGCGCAGGTATATAACCATATCATCCTTCCATTGGCCAATTCCCGCGACAAGGAAACACAGATCATTTGGGGTATCCGTGATTTTGTTCGCCGCTTCGGCCGGTTGCCTGAAGGAATGTGGCTTGCGGAAACTGCCGTCGACACCGAGTCACTCGAGCTGATGGCCAAACACGATATCAGGTTCACGGTCCTTGCGCCGCGTCAGGCAAAAGCATTCCGTAAGGTCGGTCAGGAAGAATGGACCCCAACCAGCGATATAGAAACCAGACGTCCTTACATCTGCAATCTTCCCTCTGGAAAAAGCATTGCATTGTTCTTTTACGATGGCGATGTGTCGCAAGGTGTCGCATTCAACGGACTGCTGAACGATGGTAAGAAGTTTGCCGATCGTTTACTGGATTCTTTCGACGGAGAATCGGACGAACCGCAGCTTGTTCACATTGCAACCGACGGAGAAACGTATGGCCATCACCACAAGCATGGCGACATGGCGCTTGCTTTTTGTCTCGATCATATCGAACGGCACAAGCAATCCAACCTCATCAACTACGGACAGTTCCTCGCCAAATTTCCTCCGACGTTTGAAATTCAGATCCATGAGGAAAGCTCCTGGAGCTGTGTACATGGCGTGGAGCGATGGAGAAATGATTGTGGTTGCAATTCAGGTGGTAAACCCGGCTGGAATCAGAAATGGCGCAAACCACTTCGCGAGACCCTGGATTGGCTGCGCGATGAGCTGATAAAAATATCGGAGGCGGAGGGAAGTAAAGTCCTGAAGGATGTATGGAAAGCGCGCGAAGATTATATCAATGTTATTCTCGAAAGGAATGACGAATCGATCCGCAGATTCCTGAAAGACCATGCGACAAAACAGGTGGAGCAGAATCTTGTGCTCCGGCTTATGGAAGTTCAGCGGAACGCCATGCTGATGTATACCAGCTGTGGATGGTTCTTCGATGAGGTTTCCGGTATAGAGACCACGCAGATCATGCAATATGCCTGTCGTGCGATGCAGCTGATCAGTCAGATCAGTGAATTCAATCTTGCTGAAGAATTCATTAAAAGGCTTGAAGGCGTTCCCAGCAATGTTCCGTCGTTGGAGAATGCGTCAAATGTATATGCAAAATTCGTTCTTCCTTCAAAGACAAACCTCCAGCGCGTAGGAATGCATTATGCGGTGGCGTCGATCTTTGAGGATGATCCTGAAGCATTCCCTGTGTTCAACTATACGACGTCCAACGAAGTTTTTGTACGCAAGGAAGCCGGTGAGCAAAAACTGGTGCTTGGTGTGACGAAAGTAAAATCGAATGTTACCCGTTCGGAAAAGCGATTTGCCTTTGCCGTTATCTATATGGGCAAGCATAACATCATCGGAAACATTTCCCTCGATATGGAAGAGGATAAGTTCGCAAGCATGCAGGTGCGAATGGTCGAAGCCTTTGAAGAAGGAAGACTTGGAGACGTGATCGGCTTGATGCAGACATATTTTGGACCTGAGAAGTATACGATCTGGCAACTGTTCCAGGATGAGAAGCGCAAGGTCTTCAATCTCATCACACAGCAAAGCATGGATGATCTTGAAGATTCATTCAGAAGAATATACAACCGTGACTACCCGCTGGTGATGGCGCTGGCAAATAACAATATCCCGATACCTTCGGCGTACAGGACAACCTTTGAGTATGTTCTCAACGCGGACCTGATCAAATGTTTTCAAACCGAGCGCATCAATATCCGGCAGGTGGAAAGAATTATGAGCGAGCTCGCGAAATGGGATCTGAAGATCGAAGACCCGGACAAAGTAGCGAGGTTCGCCGGAGAAAGCATATTCAAGGAACTCAAGCGGATAAGTGGTGAAGGAGATAACTTCAAGCGTGTTGAACGGCTTAACAGGTTATTCCCGCTCATGGCCAAGTTCGATCTCAATCCGATCCTGTATAAGAGTCAGAACTTATACTTCGAGATCTCCAAACAAAACAAGGCGCACGACAGTCACTCGGAGGAATGGGTGAAATATTTTTCCCAGTTGGGCGACAACCTTGGGGTGAAAGTCGACTGAGAGTTGGCTAAATGTTTCATGTTTTCTGTTTCAGGTTATTTCTGTGTGGATCATTGTGTTTCTGAATAACATTCTAAGCATTATCTAAGCACCATATGGTGGTAATTCTCGGAAAGTAGCGGTAATTTGGTTTGTGAAGCACATCGACCAGCTGCGAAAGCGACTCGGATATTTTCTTGTTACATGTATAGCCTTATACCTGGTAGTTTCGGTTTACCTGTTGCTTTTCCCCGGAGCCACATTCATCAATAGAAAGGTCACTCAGTATTATGAATGGTTTGTTTTGCCGGGGCCATTTTTTCGCGAAGATCGTATCCGGTATGTTCCTCGTTTTAGTTTCCGGTACAAGGATAAGACCGGTACATGGTCTGAGTTCCGCGACATTGAAAAAGAAAACTTCCTGAAGTACCATGACGGATATTTTAATTATCCTCACCTGAAGCGAAGCAAGTATGAACGGTTTATGGCCAGGACGCTTTCGAAGAGAATAAAAGCAAAGAAAATTGATCCGGCGCAGTCAAGGGAATTCCGCGAGCTTCACGCGTACCTGAAAGCGAATTATCTCCCTCCTGAGATAGATTCAGTCGAACTTGACTATGCATGGCGTTACGCCCAGGCGGACACTTCGGTTCACCAAGTGTATATAAAAGATTTTCATATTGTTTATAAACCATTCTGACGATGATCAATTCTCTCGCTACAAGACTTACGTCGCCAGTTTTGGAGAGAAGGCCCGTGATCATTTTTTGCAAGACGCTTTCGTTGTATGTTATTGTTAAGGTGCTTCTCACGTGGAGCGTCGTTTCAGACATCGCCGCCTTTCACAGGTTTTCTCAACCGAAAGCGTTGTGGAGCTGGATCGTATTTGGTCCGGCGGTTTGGGGATCGAACCACATCAATGGATTTCTGGTTGCTATCGTGGCCATTGCCATCATTGCATTGCTGGTCCAGCCAAATTATTTTATCGCCGGCATTCTTGCGTGGCTGTCGTTCAGCTTTTACAGATTGATATTTCCGATAGCAAATGGATCCGATCAGATATTACTCACGTTGCTGTTTGCGGCTGTTCCGTTGTCACTATGGCCGCGCGTTGAAAATGAGAAAGGTTCACTTGTTCAGGACAGTGTCTACAACACGACGTTGTTGCTGAGCAAGCTTTACATCGCATCCATTTATCTTATATCGGGGCTTGATAAGTTGACGAGCGAAGCCTGGCGTTCGGGTGATGCATTTACCTACATAGCTCAGCTTGATTTTATCGTCAATCCAGGACTTGCTTCCATGATCCCTGAAAGTGAAGGAGGAACGTTTGTTATCTCGTGGGTGACGATATTGTTTGAATTGAGCTTTCCGGTTTTGATCTGGTTTGGTCGCACCCGCCTCTGGGCCTGTCTTGTTGGCGTTGTATTCCATCTCGTCATCGGTGTATTTCTCAGCTTGCCGGACTTCGCCGGGATCATGGTGGTATCTTACCTTCTGTTTTTTAGCGATTCGGACTACAGAAAATTATTCGGCTTGTTCAAACGAAAAGAATGAAACGTACATTCTGGTTATACCTTCTGATGATCGCGTTTGGCCTGGCCGCCGTTGCCTGGCCGGAAGCTGACGACCTTATGTACATTCAGTTCTCCGAAACGCATGGCCCTTCCAAACTCGATCTCGCCGGATTGCTCGTGATCATGATGGGATTTCTCCCTATGGTAAAGGAGGTATGGAAAAGAAGGGCCTACATTCGCAGCAAGCTCGGAGATAGTCTCTGGTGGGTGACTGTCTTTCTTTCTACGGTACCACTGTGCTTCGTTGCGCTCGGGTTATATATGGGCAGCGACTTTTTACTGTGGGCTTCCGTTGGTGTTTGTATGATCGCGCAGGGTATATTGATTGGCATTGCATTCAAGCAATCGAGCAGCGTAACGAGTTAAAGGTTTCTCATGGAAACCACGGAAGGACACGGAACAAATCCCAGTTTGATTCCAGCAAAAAAAAATCCCCAGAAGTAATCTGAGGATTGAATTGATTTCTTATTCTAAATACTAGATACTAAATGCTATCTGCTACGAATGCACCGCCTCCTTCAACGGCGCATTGTCAAGATAATTCCATACGAGGCTGCTTGCTCCGAGGATAGGAGCTGCCTGGTTCTGTAATCCTGACGGAAGAACTTTGATCTTACCTCTGAACAACGGCATCAGATTCGCTTCCATGTGCTTGATGGTAGGTTTGAAGATGAGGTCGCCCGCGAGAGACAAACCACCAAACAGGAAGATCGCTTCCGGGTCGGTATGTACAACCGTTTCAGCCAGCTTCATTCCGAGGATCCGTCCGGTATATTCAAATGCAGCAAGAGCAACCACATCGCCACGCACGGCAGCTTCGGTGATCATTTTTGTTGTCAGGTTATCGAAGCTTATTCCTCTGAGCTCGCTTGGCTCGAGGTGATCGGCAAGCAGCTTATAGACAGTCCGCTTGATGCCCGTCGCTGAAACGTATGTTTCGAGGCACCCACGTTTTCCGCAATTGCAAAATCTTCCGGCTGGATTTACCGAAGTGTGACCAACTTCACCGGCGATGCCATGTTTACCATTGAGCAGATGTCCATTGGCGACAAATCCGCTTCCGAGTCCGGTGCCGAGTGTGATCACCACAAAGTCTTTCATTCCTTTCGCTGCGCCGTAAACCATTTCACCTACAGCTGCTGCATTCGCGTCGTTGGTTACGATGCAGGGGATGTCAAACTCTTCCTTAAACATAGCAGCCAGTGGAATCACGCCTTTCCATTTGAGGTTGGTGGCCCGTTCGATAGTTCCTTTATAGTAATTTCCATTTGCAGCCCCGACACCAACGCCAATGATCTTATGAGGGAACGGGATACCTTTGAACGCTTCACGAAGCGCAACAGCCAGTCCCTTAAAATAATCTTCAAATTGCTCGTACTTCGTTGTCGAAATGCTTCCCTGGTGAACAACCTGACCGTCGCGATCGACTATACCATACTTGGTGTTTGTTCCCCCAATGTCAATACCGATTGTAAGCTCTTTCATAAGGTGGATGAAAAAATTAAACGGATAATATTTTTGCGATACGTAACGACTCTGCGTCTATATCGTGGTGCTTGGTCATGATGGTGTCGAATTCATTGAAGACGATCTTGTTGTCCTTAATGCCGACCATCGCGTCATTCTTGCCTGCAAGAACTCCCTCAACAGCCGCCACACCCATGCGGGCGGCGAGTACGCGGTCAAAGTACGTCGGTGATCCACCCCGCTGAAGGTGACCGAGCACAGTTACTTTAATGTCATAGTAGTTTGAGCGTGCGGCCACTTGTTTGGCAAGAGAATGAGCGTCGCCGATCTTCGAGCCTTCTGCGACAACTACGAGGTTTGACTTGCGGTTGGTTTCTTCCCCTGCTCCGAGAAGTTTATAGAACTCTTCGAAGGTCATATTCTGCTCGGGAATAACAACGGCTGTTGCTCCTCCGGCTATTCCACTGTTTATAGCGATGTATCCCGAGTTGCGTCCCATGACTTCAATGAAGAACAGTCGGTTGTGGGAGAGGGCTGTATCGCGGATACGATCGATCGCTTCCACGGCTGTGTTGGTGGCAGTGTCGTAGCCGATAGTGTAGTCGGTTCCTGCAAGGTCGTTGTCGATAGTTCCGGGAATGCAGACCGACGGGATCTTGAATTCCTGGAAGAATTTGTGAAGCCCTGTAAATGTGCCGTCGCCGCCAATGGCTACGAGGGCATTGATGCCTTCCTTTTTCAGGTTGTCGTATGCTTTTTTGCGGCCTTCGGGTGTGCGGAATTCCTCGCTTCGCGCCGACTTCAGGATCGTTCCTCCACGCTGGATAATATTGCCAACCGAACGAGGTCCGAGCTTGACAATATCGCCGTCGATCATTCCCTCGTATCCGCGCATAATGCCATACGCTTCTTTCTTATAGTAGGCGCAGGCGCGTACCACAGCACGGATGGCAGCGTTCATTCCAGGAGCATCGCCACCGGATGTGAACACTCCAATCTTCAGAATTTTATTCTCCATTAGGTTAAAAAATCCATCAAAAATAATGGACGGGTTTTAGATTGCAACTATCAATTTAATCAATTGGATTTCAAACGTTTGAAATAGTTAATTAACCCGTTAGTTGAGGAGTCATGCGATGCAATTTCTTCGGATGAGGTCAGCTCGGGGAGAATTTTCTTTGCCAGAACCTTTCCAAGCTCGACACCCCATTGATCGAAGCTGTAGATATTCCAGATCACACCCTGAACAAAGATCTTGTGTTCATACATCGCGATCAGGCTACCCAGTGTCCGGGGTGTCAGTTTCTTGAAAAGTATGCTGTTGCTCGGTCTGTTCCCTTCGAACACACGGAACGGTGCGTGGAACTCAACACTCTCTTCTTCGAGGCCTGCTTTCGTAAGTTCGGCAACCACTTCTTCGTATGTTTTGCCTTTCATCAGCGCTTCTGTCTGGGCGAAATAATTCGACAGCAGCTTGTCATGGTGATCGCCTATCGGATTGTGACTTATCGCCGGAGCAATGAAGTCGCACGGGATCAACTTCGTGCCTTGATGAATAAGTTGATAGAATGCATGTTGTCCGTTTGTACCGGGCTCTCCCCAGATGACAGGACCGGTTTGATACATGTATTGGACCGAATTGCCTTCCCGGTCAACAGACTTACCATTGCTCTCCATATTGCCTTGCTGAAAGTAAGCGGCGAAGCGGTGGAGGTATTGATCGTATGGAAGGATCGCTTCGGAGGCTGCACTGAAGAAATTGTTGTACCATACTCCGAGAAGAGCCAGCAGAACGGGAGCGTTCTTTTCGAAAGGCTCATTGCGGAAATGCTTGTCCATGGCATGTGCTCCTTCAAGAAGCTGAACGAAATTCTCGAACCCTATCGTGCAGACGATCGACAGACCGATAGAAGACCATAAGGAGTATCTGCCTCCAACCCAATCCCAGAATACGAACATATTCTCCGGCGCGATCCCGAATTTTGTTACTTCCTGCTGATTGGTTGAAACAGCGACAAAGTGTTTTGCGACTTCGCCTTTTCCTCCGGTCTTCTCGAGAAACCATGCCCTGGCGCTTTCGGCATTGGTCATCGTTTCCTGTGTCGTAAATGTTTTGGAAGCAATGATGAACAATGTTGTTTCCGGGTTGACCCGCTTGAGCGTTTCAGCAAGATGTGTTCCGTCGACATTCGATACGAAGTGCGGCGTTATGTTTTTCCAATAGGGGCGAAGAGCTTCGGTAACCATATACGGACCTAGATCCGAGCCGCCGATACCGATGTTGACGATATCGGTTATTGATTTACCGGAAGATCCCTTCCACGATCCGCTTAGCAGTTTCTCAGAGAACGTCTTCATCTGATCGAGTACCCTGTTTATTTCCGGCATGACATCCTCACCTTCGAAGCGAATGGGTGTATTGCTCCGGTTGCGAAGCGCCACATGAAGAACAGAGCGGTTCTCGGTGACGTTGATCTTCTCGCCAGCAAACATGCTTTCGATAGCTTCCTTGAGTTCTAACTGGTCGGCAAGGTCCGTCAGCAGTTTTATGGTATGATCAACGATGATATTTTTTGAATAGTCGATAAGTATATCTTCGAACTGAAGGGTAAGTTTTTCGAACCGCTTTGGATCCTCGGCAAAGAACTCACGCATGTGAGATGCCTGCATGGTCAGCAGGTGTTGTTCAAGAATTTGCCAGGCTGCGGTTTCGGTCGGGTTGTGGTTGGTTAGCATAGAAAAAAATTTTCCAAAAATAGTATTTAATCGATGCTTACGGCACGATAGGTGATAATTCGAATTAAAGCCTCATCGCTGTGGGATTGTCACAAATGAGGCGACTTTAATATTTGTTAGAGCGAGTATCGGCAATAGCGTAATAATCGGATTTTGGGCTGATTTCCAATTATTAGCTTGCATACCCGGTGAAGGAAGCTCGTACTCCCATGAAAGTGGGGGTTTCAATCGTTTTCACCTTTGCTACTTTCAGCTTACTTTAGTGTTGTTAAGTGTATACACACCATCTGTTCCGACATTTTTAGATAGATGATCAAAAACCTCATTCTCGCTGTATTTTTTACCCTGACCGTCACTGAAATTTTAGCTCAACGCATCTTTTGGGCAGAACGCAACAACGACAGGATCATGGTAGGTAATCTGACCCCCACAGGCATTACGGGTCAAACGCCCTTCATTACGGGACTTAACGGTCCCATTGATCTGTCAATAGATCAGGGCGGCGGCCGGCTTTTTTACGGCGATAATACTGGTGAAGACATTCTCGCGGCAGATCTCTCGGACGGCTCATTCATCGAGACCGTGATCACAACAGGAGGGATGGTGTACTTTGAAGACTTCTATTACAGCGAGAACGCCGATGCGATCTATGGATCCATGAACAGCGAGGTCAATGGAGTTTATATGATCCCCGCGAACAATGCCGACGGCGGAAACGAAACGTCTTTGCCTCTCGGAGGCCTTGACAACGATCACTTCCTCGGAATTGCTGTCGACGATGGCAATGAGATCGTGAACATCATCGATGAAAGCCAGGCCGGGATCCTTGCCACGAATTTCAGTGGCACTGGCGGCGGATGGATCGTGAACATGTCTGATCAAATGGAGGAAATGACGATCGACAGGCGCACAAGCAAGATCTACTTCACGGCTTACGCACCGTCTACTTTTGCTTACCGGATCTATGCGTGTAATTCGGATGGCAGCGGCCTGACACTTATAGCAAGCTTCGGCACCGACCAGATAACAGGCTTACAAGTCTATTCTCAATTCAACAAGATATACTTCGCGCAGAACAATCAGCTCAAGAGCGTAAACCTCGACGGTACCGGACTCACAACCTTACTCAGCCTCGGCGCTGTTGGTATAGAAGATATTGCTATCGAGACGGATTATATCCAGCCATCTCTTACAGCCCGGACGCCGGCCGATAACGCAACAGGCGTAGCGACCGGATCCAACCTGACAATGACATTCGATGAGAATGTAAAGATCTCGACAACGACAGGAGGCCCGGCAACGGATCAACAGATCAGGATCTTCCGGACCACCGGAAACGTGCTTGACCAGACGATCGCCCGGGGGGCCGGTACGATTTTGATTGCAAACAACGTCGTAACCATAACGGGTGTAACGCTTGCTTTGAATAGCACTGACTATTACATCCTCGTCGGTAACAAAGTATTCAGTGATATGTCGGGAAACGACTATCCCGGTATCGCCTCAACGACGCTTTGGAATTTCACGACTCAGCCTGGAGTAACCATAACAGCACCAAGCGGTATGGGATGTGCCGGATCGAGTTCTTCGCTTAACAACATTGTGATTACAGAGCTGGGAGCTTCCAATTTTGCAGTCGGTAGCAGCGTGACGCTGACACTGGGTTTTAGTGGAGCCGGATATTCATTTGAAGCAGGTACAGGCAGCGTTTCATTTACTGCAGCGAGAAACATAACGTCTGCTTCCATAAACGTAACCACAACTGCTGTCACCGTGACTTATACAGTCACCGGTACGACACTAATTGATGCGATGACCCTTTCAGGGTTGAAGTTCACAACTACTGATGGAGCAAATCCCGGTGTTAACATCGTAAGAAGTGGTGGAACAGGAACGATCGGTGGTCTGGTAACATCTACTGTAGTCGGAACAGTTTCCTCCGCACCAGATGCTCCGGTAGCTACGGTTACATTTCCGTCAGGAACTACCTTTTGCCAGGGGGCAGCCATGGGTATTGCTCTTGCGAATGCAACGGGTACATCAATAAAATGGTACGATGAAAATCATGTTGAGATCGCGGCGATCGCGGGAGTGAATAATGTAACCGGTACACAACTCGGTATCGACTCATCAGTTCCTGCGACCTATACAAGGTATGTAACACAAACTCCCGCTACGTGTGAAAGTATTCCTATCGGGATTACTATTACAATAGACCCGCAGCCTACAACCTCGGCAGCGGGTGGCGATATTGCCGTCTGTGCGACGTCAACTCCTCTGGCTGCAAATACACCGGTAATAGGTTCGGGTATGTGGACAATCTTCAGCGGAGCTGGCGGCTCATTCGCCGACCCGTCAAATCCTGCAACAACATTTACCGGAACACCTGGCCTTACCTACGTACTTCGGTGGTCAATAACAAATGGAACGTGCGCAACAAGTAGTGACGATGTAACAGTGAAGTTCGATCAGACGCCAACAACCTCAGTGGCTGGAGCAAACCAGGCTATTTGCGCGACTTCAGCATCCCTTTCCGGAAATGCGCCAACGATAGGAACAGGCTTGTGGTCTGTTTTCAGTGGAGCGGGAGGAACTATAGCTGCACCTTCGAGTCCTACGTCAGCCTTTACTGGCGTTGCCGGAACAACATACGTTTTGCGATGGACGATAAGCAATGGATCGTGTACGCCAAGCTCCAGCAATGTAACCATACAGATGGATGCGCCACCGACAGTATCGAACGCCGGACCTAATCAAGTTCTTTGTGGAACGTCAGCAGCACTTGCGGCAAACGCGCCAACTGTCGGAACCGGAAGTTGGTCAATCGTGAGCGGCGCGGGAGGAACGATCGCGAATCCGTCAATACTCTCATCCGGATTTACAGGAGTTGCAGGAACGACGTACGTTCTACGCTGGACGATAAGCAACGGTACTTGTACACCAAGCTCAAGCACCGTTACCATTAGTTTCGATAGCCCTCCCACAACGGCCGTAGCGGGGCCAGCTCAAAATATTTGTGCAACATCAACAACGCTTGCGGCGAATGTACCTACGATCGGAACAGGTTCATGGTCGGTTGTCAGCGGAGCAGGAGGTACGATTGCAGATCCCACAAGTCCGACATCAACTTTCAGTGGCGTAGTTGGAACATCTTACATCCTTCGCTGGACAGTCGCCAACGGAGTTTGTACATCAAGCACATCAGATGTCAACATTCAGTTCTTTGCCCCACCGACTACTTCCATCGCTGGCGGAGCGCAATCATTGTGCGCCACGTCGGCCGTGCTTGCCGGTAATACGCCTGTTGTTGGAACAGGGCTATGGTCAATCATAAGTGGGGCGGGCGGAACAATTGCTACCCCAACGAGCCCGACATCAACGTTCACAGGTGTCGCGGGGACTTCTTACACCTTGCGCTGGTCGATCAGTAATGGGACATGTGCTCCAAGTACAAGCGACGTTGCGATTTCATTTATTGCAAATCCTACAGCAGCAAATGCCGGCTCCGATCAATTGAGTGCGTGCGTGTCCACAGCGCTTGGCGGAAATACGCCGATGATCGGAACAGGAAACTGGTCGATTGTAACAGGAGCAAACGGAGCTGTCACGACGCCATCAAGTCCTTCATCTGCATTCACAGGAGCCGGTGGAGCTTCATATGTTTTACGATGGACGGTCACTAATATAGGCTGTCCCCCAAGTACCGATGATGTAACGGTTCAGTTTGTGATCCCTCCAACGATTTCCGATGCGGGAACAGATCAGACAACTTGTGCAAGCTCTTTGAACCTTGCAGGAAATACACCGTCTTCGGGAACAGGACTATGGACAATTGTAAGTGGATCGGGAGGAGCTATAGCGAACCCTTCTACACCGACTTCTTCATTTACCGGAACTACCGGTGTTACCTATGTATTGCGATGGACGATCAGTCTTGCCGGATGTTCATCAAGCCAGGATGACGTAAGCGTTACGTTCAATGCGTTCCCGTCCGGTACCGGATCTGTTGTAGGGTTGGGTTCATTGTGTCCGCAGGTATCGGGAGTTTATACGGTCAGCGGGATCATCAATGCTACAGATTATCATTGGAATGTACCTGAAGGCCTGGAAGTTTTTTCGCAAAGCGGAGCAACGGCAACGATCAAGGCGCTTGATGACGCCGGTTTAAAAACAATCACCGTCGAAGGCGAGAATGGTTGTGGAACCGGTGGTTCTGCTACGCTGAATGTTACGGTGCTCGATCTTCCCGACGCAACGCTCGATCTGACCTCCGACGCTTTTATCGACGATCCGATCGTGTTCAACTATTCATCATCAGCAAGTATCCAAAATCAATCATGGGCTTTTGGTGATGGTGGAACATCGACAGAGCCATCCCCGCAGTATACTTATACTGCCGCCGGAGAATATACGATTGGTTTGGAAGTGGAAGACGACAATGGATGTAAGAATTCCGTTTCTGAGATACTGATCGTTCATCCTGATGCAGAGCTTACCAGCTTTTCGATCAAGAACGTCGTTACCGCCAATGGTGATGAAAAGAATAAATACCTGTTCATCGAACGTATCGAGCGTTTTCCCGAAAGTGAGGTAGTCGTGCTTGACAGACTGGGTGTTGAAGTTTTTCGCAAGAAGAATTATACCAACGACTGGGATCTGCGCAAAGGCGAAGATTTCCTTCCTGCCGGCAACTATGTCTGCGTTGTGAAGCATAACGGGAAAGTTTATTCGAGGAGTGTAACGGTAATAAAAGGGAAATAGCTTGAAGAGATCTTTACAAACAGTTTTTTTTATACTGACCATTCTCCCCGCAACTAAATTATGGGGTCAGGATGTGCCGTTATTTACGCAAAAGCTTACCAATTCATTTTTGTATAACCCTGCTGTCGCCGGTAATTCACTTGGATCGTTGACGTTGTCGCACCGCAGGTTCTGGTCCGGCGCGCTGGATGCTCCGAATACAAACTTTTTCAGCGTACATACTCCTTTTGGAAGATATCGCTACGGAACAGGAATAAATTTTTATCAGGACAACATCGGTGTTACGCAGAACCTGTATGCCTCCGCGGCCTTTGCTTATCACATTCACATTACCGATGAGCGGATATTCTCAATGGGTCTGTCGGCAGAATACGATAACCAGAAACTCAATCCATCGCGATATGATGCAAGAGATCTTGATGACGATCTGTTAAGACAGAGTGGGTCGGTCAGCAATGTCGACGTTTCTTTTGGGTTGAATTACAGATCTAAGTTTCTCACGATCGGGGCTTCGGCAAACCGGCTTCGCGCGCTGACAGGTGTGTTGGATAGCGTAAGCAGTTTCCCTGCGTATTACTCGGGTACTGCTAAACTTCGTTTTCCGCTCGCAGGCGATCGTGATATACTCGAACCAATGGTGACGTTCAGAGGATTTGTGCAGGGCTCAACCCAGATCGACGCCGGACTGTTCTACACCTTTAACGACCGTGTGATCCTTGGAGGAAGCTACCGGACCGGAGGAAGCGGTATTATCAATGGTACCTTGGGTATTAAATTCCTGAAGACGATCACTGTCGGCTATAGCCGGGATTTTTATATGGGTGATATCTCGAAAGGAGTAGGGGCAACCAATGAGATCACCCTTCGCTTCGACTTCATGAACGAAGAGTTTTACACGCGTGTGAAGAATGCGAAAGTAATCAATACACGAGCGTTGGCTGTTCGTCGCAAGACACTATCAACGTTTAAGCATCGTGGTTCTCCGTACCAGCAGAGCAGTCGCTATAAGAAGCAGATAAAGAAGAAGTCATACATGTCTCCGAATTACCGGATGGAAGCGAGCAAGAAGCTTCAGACCGTACGACGTAAGGGAACTTCATACAAGCGGCCGAAGTCATCTCACCGCAGGCGCAGAAAGTAGCTACTTCTTGAATTTGTTCACCAGCATCGCCAGCTTCTCTTCCATACTCACCTCTTTTTCTTTTGGCTTGTGATGTTTCGGTTTGTTGCCTTTTTGCTGGACTTCTCCAGGCTGCGCGAAAGGATCACTCTTCATTGACAGACCGATACGCTTTCGCGGAACATCAACCTCAACAACGGTGACATTGACTTTCTGCTGAACAGCAACCGCTTCGTTTGGATCTTTCACGAACTTATCACCGAGGTGACTGATATGAACAAGGCCATCCTGGTGAACGCCGATGTCCACGAAGGCGCCGAAAGCGGTAACGTTGGTAACAATGCCGGGCAGCTTCATGCCGATCTTAAGGTCGCCGATCGAGTTAACGCCTTCAGTGAAGCTGAACAGCTCAAACTCCTGACGCGGGTCGCGTCCTGGTTTCTCGAGTTCAGTCAGAATATCGGTAAGAGTCGGTAATCCGACTTTTTCATTTACATATTTCGAAAGATCGAGCTGTTTACGGAGCTCAACGCTGTTCATAAGTTCTTTTACAGTACAACCGATGTCGCCAGCCATCTTTTCAACGATCGGATAGCTTTCCGGGTGAACAGCGCTTGCGTCGAGTGGATTCTCCGCTTCATTGATCCGCAGAAATCCTGCCGCCTGTTCAAATACTTTTTCACCAAGCCGTGGCACCCTCATAAGGGCTTCACGATTTTTGAACGGACCGTTTTCATTTCTGAAGTCGATGATGTTGCGTGCCAGCGATGCACTCAATCCTGAAACGTAGGAGAGAAGCTCTTTGCTTGCCGTATTCACTTCAACACCAACGGAGTTCACGCAACTCATAACAACATCGTCAAGTCCCTGCTTGAGCTTAGGTTGATCGACGTCATGCTGGTATTGACCAACGCCGATCGACTTCGCGTCTATCTTCACAAGCTCCGCCAGCGGATCCATCAATCTTCTTCCAATTGAAACAGCGCCACGGACCGTTACATCTTTGTCGGGAAATTCTTCCCGTGCAACATCGGAGGCCGAATAAACAGACGCTCCGCTTTCATTCACCATCACAACGACAATCCGTTTGCTCAGGCCAATACCTTTCACAAAACTTTCGGTCTCGCGACTGGCTGTTCCGTTTCCAATGGCAATTGCCTCGATGTTAAACTTCTCAACAAGACTCTTAACAATGGCCGACGACTTTCCGGTCTCACGCTGCGGATCATTCGGAAAAATTGCTTCATAGTGAAGAAGCTTGCCCTGGCGATCGAGGCAAACCAGTTTACATCCGCTCCTGAAACCAGGATCAAGCGCCAGCACATTTCTTTGTCCAAGAGGAGCAGTGAGCAGCAGTTCTTTCAGATTGGTCGCGAAGACTTTTATCGCTTCGTCGTCCGCTTTCATCTTTGATTCCATCCGTACTTCAGTCTCCAGTGATGGACGTATCAGACGCTTGTAGCTGTCCTTGATGGCGAGCTGTATCTGTTCACTCGCTGCATTCGCAGATTTTATAAACTGTGTCTCAAGAGCGTAGATTGCCTGTTCTTCCGGTGGATAAATATCGAGTGCAAGTATTCCTTCTTTTTCACCACGACGCATGGCTAGCAGCCGATGTGACGGAGTTTTGGATACAGGTTCGTTCCACTCGAAGTAGTCTTTATATTTCTGACCCTCCGATTCTTTTCCTTTAAGGACTTTCGATTCGATAACACCTTCTTTCCAGAAGAGATCACGAACACGTTTACGTGCCTCGGGATTTTCACTGACCCACTCTGCGATGATGTCGCGTGCTCCGTCCAGCGCTTCATCCATACTGGCGACTCCCTTTTCAGTATCGACGAATGTTCCTGCCAGTTCGTGCAGATCAAACTTCTCCTGTTCAAATATCTTTTGCGCAAGAGGCTCGAGTCCTTTTTCTTTTGCTGCGGTCGCGCGGGTTTTACGCTTGAGTTTGTAGGGCAGGTAAATGTCTTCGAGTTCGGCAAGGGAAGTGGCAAGAACGATGGCTTGCATAAGTTCCGGTGTAAGCTTTCCTTGTTTTTCGACCGATGAAATTATGGACTCACGACGTTTGTCAAGCTCGCGGAGTTGTTCTATGCGATCACGGATATTGGTGATCGCTACTTCGTCCATGCTTCCGGTCATTTCTTTCCGGTATCGCGAAATGAACGGTACCGTCGATCCTTCTGACAGCATGTCGGCAACGGCTTTGACATTTTTTAATTGAAGGGAGAACTCTTTAGCGATCTGCTCAGTCCATCTCCCGATATTCTCGTTATCCATAATTTATTCTAACAGGACGGCAAAAATAGAAGAAGGTTAATAAACCACAATAGCGTATTTTTAATGATATGACGAACGGCATATAATTAACTATGAATCCAAAGAGAATAGCGCTGGTTGCACACGACAATAAAAAGAAGGACCTCATCGAATGGGCGAAATCGTACAGTGAGAGCCTTATCAAGTGTAAGCTCTATGCGACCGGTACGACAGGCAACTTGCTCGAGAAAGAACTTGAACAGCCAGTGACGAAACTCAAGAGCGGTCCGTTGGGAGGTGATCAGCAGATCGGTGCGCTGATCGCCGATGGTTTGATCGATGTACTTATTTTCTTTTGGGATCCGCTCGAACCGCTTCCGCACGATCCGGATATTAAAGCGTTGCTTCGGATCGCTGTGGTCTGGAATATTCCTGTGGCATGTGACCGCGCGACGGCGGATTATATTTTTACTTCGCCGCTTTTGTTCGGAGAGTATAAACAAAGCAGGCCGGACTTTGGTGATTATTTAAATCGGAAGTTGACTTAGATAACCCAGGGTCGAAATCTTACCGTGAAGCCTTTGGTTGCAAGAAAATTGTGAGACAGCAACCGGTTATTGAGATCGGAAGAGTATCCGATATAGATTTTGTTGTATGTCTTCGAAAAGATAACGTAAACGGTAAACTGCATAAAAAAAGCAACACGAAATCATGTTGCTTTGTGTAGCGCGGGGGGGAGTTGAACCCCCGACCTTTGGGTTATGAATCCAACGCTCTAACCACCTGAGCTACCGCGCCATTTTCCATCATTTTGATCTATTGATCCGATCCAAACCAAACGGGGTTTGATTTTAGGAGCGCAAACTTACAAAGTTGAATTCAATTTTCACAAAATTTTCAAGATTCCACTTTAGATTCTGAAGCGAGTCTATGTTGTCTTTAGTTCTTGTCAATTTTCTGCAATCATTTTTATTTCATTGGCATTGTTTTGCCATAATCCTAAAAATGGTATAAATTAAAAATCGAAAGAAGAATAAAACGACATGGCAACATTATCCATGGCAAAAAAGAAACTGTTTACTGCCGATTATGAGGTTCATGCATCAATTAAGATGCTTTATCCTTATATACAGACAGCCAGTGGACTTGCAGAATGGTTTGCCGATGACGTCAGGATCAACAACTCCGATAAAACCTATACTTTTTTCTGGGACAACGAAGAGCACAAAGCAAAGCAATCAGCTCATCGGACCAATCACTTCGCACGCTTTGAGTTTCTGCCCGAAAGCAAGGATGATGAAAAAGATCCTTCCTACTTCGAACTCCGGCTTGAATTCAATGAGCTTACTCAATCTGTATTCCTTAAGATCTTTGACTATTCCGATTTCGACGATCTCAAAGAACTTCAAGATCTCTGGGATGGACTTGTCGATAACCTTCGTAAAACAGTAGGAGGTTAACAGCCTCGCTCTGATTTCTTATTCCATCTAACAATCGCCTGCTAATTAATCCCCGCTTTATTTCGTTTCTTTGGCTTTATTTTTGGTCTGGATGATCCCGCATGAAGAAGATTGACAAACTGGTTCTTGATTCGTTCATTGGTCCTTTCATCATCACCTTCCTGGTGGTGGTATTCATCCTGTTAAACATCAACATGATCAAATACTTTGACGACATCGTCGGCAAAGGTCTCGACTGGCTCGTCATCGGTCAGCTCTTCTTTTACTTCGCCATATTCACGATCCCGACAGCAATGCCGCTGGCTGTACTCTTGTCTTCCCTCATTGCGTTCGGAAATCTCGGTGAACATTTCGAACTGACGGCTATCAAAAGCGCGGGCATATCTCTGGTGAGGACACTAAGGCCGATCTTCTTTTTTGTTATCATACTGACCGGACTGGCGTTTTGGGCGAACAACAATCTTGTTCCGAAAGCAGCGCTCGAAGCATACAGTCTTCTCTATGACATAAAACAGAAGAAGCCGGCAATGGAACTTCAGGAAGGTACTTTCTACGACGGCATTCCCGGCATCAGTATCAAAGTCGATAAAAAGTATCAGGACGGCCAGACGTTCCGGAATGTGGTTATCTATGATCATCGTAAGAATGACGGTAACAAGGAAGTTACAGTAGCTGATTCCGGAAAGATGTATACGATCCTTAACGAGCAATACATGAAGCTTGAGTTGTTCAGGGGATTCAACTACACCGAAGGAGCATCAAACGAGCGCGAAATGACTGGGCAAAGAGGCAGCAAGGAATCACTGACCCGCAGCGAGTTCTCGAAGACACAGATCGTTTTCGACCTGGCCTCTTTTCAGCTCGAGCGCACGGATAAAAAGTGGTTTCAGGGTAACCGGATCATGCGCAACCTGCAGGAGCTGAATCATGATATCGATTCTCTCAAGAGCCAGGTTCTGCAACAGCGCCTGACGTTTTACCGCACACGTGACGGATATTTTTCTTTCTACGGCAGGAAGACAACTGTACCTCTTCCCGATGAGTTAAAGATCTTCTCAGCGAAGCAGGATCAGGTCTACAAGAAAAAGTACAACTCGAAAACTTTTGAGAAGGACAGAACAGATTCTGTTGCAGCAGCTCTGGCAGAAGCAAAAAAAGATTCGACGATAAAGACCGTGACATCGTCAAAGGCACTGGCTGATAGTAACCCGAAGCCGTCTATAAAACCGGATACACTGAACAAGGCCAGATCGCGCGCGGCATTTACCGAACGCAGGAACAAAAAGATGACCCAGAAAACTGTTGTGGCCCCAAAGAGTAAGATCAAAAAGAATAATAAAGGAAGAGATACGAAGGAAACAAAGAGGCTTGAGAAGTTGGCTGAGAAAAAAGTCTACCTGACCGACTCGGCGATCGTAGCAAAGATCGACAGCCTTTCACGTATGGAAGCGAAGCGTGAGCTGGTTCAGAATGCGACCAATATGGCGCGCCAGGTAAAGAGCCAGATGCTTAACGTTAACAACCAGGAAGATTCGTTCAGGACGGAACTTCGGGTCTATGAAATACAGTGGCATAAGATATTCGCCAGTTCGCTGGCATGTATTGCAATGTTCCTGATCGGAGCGCCGCTGGGAGCGATCATCAAACGGGGCGGGCTTGGGATGCCTTTCCTGGTTTCGATCGTCTTCTTTATTGTGTACTACGTGTTGTCCATGCAGGGCGAGAAGCTGGCCAAGCAACCGGGCTTTAACATTGCCGCCGGGATCTACGCTGCAGACTTTGTTCTTTTCCTCATCGGGTTGGTATTCCTGCGACAGGCCAGGATTGATGCCCGGCTATTCGAGACCGATTTCTATTCCGTGATGATCGACCGGGTAAAAAAGTGGCGAAAAGGCCGCAGGAAGCTGGTTCCCGGACCGGTTGGATAAGATAAAAAAATTGAGGCTGCTTGGTTTTTTGAGCCATTTTGGCGTACATTTGCCCCCTGAATAAAAGAATAAAACAATTTTTTGGCGATGTATTTGACAACTGAAATCAAGCAGGATCTGTTTAAGAAACACGGCTTTGGTAAGAAAAAAGAAGAAACGGGTTCTCCCGAAGCACAGATTGCCCTCTTCACCCATCGGATCAATCACCTGACCGAGCACCTCAAGGAAAACAAGAAAGACCATTCCACCCAAACAGGTCTGATGAAGCTGGTTGGAAAGCGGAAAAAGCTTCTGAACTACCTTCAGCACACAAACATAGAGCGCTACAGAGCAATTCTCGCAGAGCTCGAACTCAGAAAATAATATCCCGGGGAATCACTACGATTCCCCTTTTACATTTTTAATCCTCAGGATGATCCTGCGATTCGCAGGCGTCCTTTATTACACTTATTGGTATGAAACCTACAGTTATAACAAAGACCTGTAAGCTGCCCGATGGCCGCGAAATCAGTATTGAAACAGGCAAACTGGCACGACAGGCAGACGGTTCCGTCGTAGTACGCATGGGCAACACGATGTTGCTCGCTACCGTTGTCTCCGCGATCGACGCTAAAGAAGGCGTTGATTTCCTGCCGCTCTCGGTCGACTATCAGGAAAAATTTGCATCGACAGGTAAGATCCCCGGCGGGTTCCTCAAACGCGAAAGCAAATTATCGGACTACGAAGTTCTGATCAGCCGCCTGGTTGACCGCGCGATACGCCCTCTTTTTCCGGATGACTATCATGCTGACACACAGATCATGCTTTACCTGATCTCAGGTGATCAAAATGCACTGCCCGATTCACTCGCTGCCTTCGCTGCTTCAGCGGCACTTTCAGTTTCCGATATTCCTTTTCAAGGCCCTATCTCAGAAGTTAGAGTTGCTCGCGTAGACGGCAAATTTGTGGTCAACCCGACCATGGAAGAAAAGCTTCGCGCGGATATCGACCTCATGGTTGGTGCTTCTATCGAGAATATCCTGATGGTGGAAGGCGAGATGAAGGAGGTTAGCGAAGACGAGATGGTAGATGCATTGAAGGTTGCTCATGAAGCGATCAAAGTACAATGCGAACTCCAGATCGAGCTTACAAAAGAAGTTGGCAAAACAGCAAAAAGAGAATACAGCCACGAAGAAAAAGATGAAGATCTCCGCAAGGAAATCCATTCTAAATTCTATGACAAACTTTACAGCGCAGCAAGACTGCTGACCACCAACAAAAAGGAAAGATCAACGTCTTTCTCAAAGCCTCTTGAGGAATACATCGAGTCACTTCCCGAAGACTCAACGATCAACAAAGACTTGGTAAAACGCTATTATAAAGAAGTTTTAAAGAAGTCAGCACGCGACCTTTCGCTTAAAGAAGGCTTGCGTTTAGATGGTCGTAAGCCTCGCGAAATCAGACAGATATGGTCTGAAGTTGATTATCTTCCTTCAGCTCACGGTTCTGCCGTTTTTACCCGCGGTGAAACACAGTCATTGACCACTGTTACATTGGGTACAAAGCTTGACGAGCAGATGATTGACGGAGCCATGATCGATGGCTCGAACAAGTTTATTCTGCACTATAACTTCCCTGGATTTTCAACAGGCGAAGTAAAGCCAAATCGTGGTCCCGGACGAAGGGAAGTTGGTCACGGTAACCTCGCTTACCGCGCTTTGAAACAAGTACTTCCGGCAGACGAAAAAAATCCTTACACCATTCGCGTGGTGTCTGATATCCTCGAGTCGAACGGATCATCTTCAATGGCGACTGTATGTGCCGGATCGCTGGCGCTAATGGATGCGGGAGTTCCTGTTAAAGGACCTGTATCAGGAATTGCCATGGGCATGATCTCCGATAGTACAACAGGTAAGTACGCAATCCTTTCAGATATTCTTGGTGATGAAGATCACCTGGGCGATATGGACTTTAAAGTAACCGGTACGGAACAGGGAATCACAGCTTGTCAGATGGACTTGAAAGTGGACGGTCTTACTTACGACGTTCTTAAAGAGGCTTTGTTGCAGGCGAAAGAAGGAAGACTTCACATCCTGAACGAAATGAAAAAGACGTTGGCTGCTGCCCGTCCTGATCTGAAGCCTCATACGCCACGTGCTGAAACCGTCATCATTGAGAAAGAAATGATCGGTGCGGTTATCGGTCCAGGCGGTAAAGTTGTTCAGGATATTCAAAACACTACCGGTGCAACTGTCGTTATTGAGGAAGTTAATAACAAGGGAGTGGTCAATGTCTTTGCAACGAACAAAGATGTGATGGAAGCCGCGCTGAGAAGAATAAGAGGGATCGTTGCAATTCCGGAAGTAGGTCAGGTGTATGATGGAAAAGTGAAATCGATCATGCCATTTGGCGCATTTGTTGAATTCATGCCGGGCAAGGATGGTCTTCTCCACATCTCTGAAATAAAATGGGAGCGTTTGGAGACTATGGAAGGGGTGCTTGAAGTAGGTGAAGAGGTAAAAGTGAAGCTCATTGAAGTCGACAAGAAAACAGGAAAATTCAGGCTTTCAAGAAAGGTATTGATTCCAAGGCCTCCGAAACAGGAAACTACGGCAGCCCAATAAACGTACTATCTTAGAATTGACAGGAACTATCTTTTAACATTATATTGTTGATCAAACGAACAAAACCAGAGCATGAGACAGCTTAAGATCAGTAAACAAATTACCAACCGTGAAAGCCAGTCCCTGGATAAGTACCTCCAGGAGATCGGAAAGGTGGATTTGCTTACCCCGGACGAGGAAGTGGAGTTAGCGAAGCGTATCAAGGAAGGAGACCAGATCGCCCTTGAAAAGCTCACGAAAGCCAACCTTCGTTTCGTTGTCTCAGTTGCCAAGCAATATCAGAATCAGGGCCTTTCATTGGGTGACCTCATCAACGAGGGTAACCTGGGTCTTATCAAAGCCGCTCAGCGTTTTGATGAAACCCGCGGTTTTAAATTCATTTCTTATGCAGTGTGGTGGATCCGACAGTCTATCCTCCAGGCATTAGCTGAACAGTCGCGCATTGTACGTCTCCCGCTCAACAGGGTTGGATCGCTCAATAAGATCTCGAAGACATTTTCAGAGCTTGAACAGAAGTATGAACGCGAGCCTTCTCCGGAAGAACTTGCCGAAGTACTCGATGTAACCACAGCAGAAGTTGTCGACACCATGAAGATCTCAGGGCGCCATGTTTCAATGGATGCGCCTTTCGTTCAGGGTGAAGAGAACAGCTTGCTCGACGTACTTGAAAATGACAGCGAAGAGACTCCTGATTCAGGATTGATGAACGACTCCCTCCGCCGTGAAGTGCAGCGGGCATTGTCGACGCTTACCCAGCGTGAGGCCGATGTCATCACATTGTATTTCGGATTGAACGGAGAGCACGCAATGACACTTGAAGAGATCGGAGAGAAGTTCAACCTTACCCGTGAGCGCGTTCGCCAGATTAAAGAGAAGGCGATCAGAAGATTACGCCACACGTCGAGAAGCAAGGCTTTAAAACCTTATTTAGGATAATTCAGGATATTTCATTTGAATAAAAAGGGTCTCCAAAAAATGGCAGACCCTTTATTTTAACGGATCACCCATTTAGATTTGAGTATGACTTCAGAAGTTGTTAAAGTTTTGATCATTGGTTCAGGTCCCGCCGGATACACCGCTGCCATCTATGCAGCGCGCGCCGGACTGAAACCTGTTCTATACACCGGTGGTCAGCCAGGTGGCCAGCTTACCATTACAAACGATGTGGAGAATTTCCCCGGCTATCCCGATGGCGTGAACGGTCCGCAAATGATGATCGATCTTCAAAAGCAGGCCGAACGATTTGGTACCACCATTCACTACGCTCAGGTAACGGCCGTTGATTTTTCAGCATGGCCGCATAAAGTGGTCATCGATGAAAAAACTGAAGTGGTCGCCGAGTCCGTGATCATTGCCACAGGTGCAACAGCAAAGTATCTCGGGATTCCGTCCGAGGAGAAATTTGCTAACAAGGGAGTATCTGCCTGCGCGGTATGCGACGGATATTTTTATCGTGGCCGCGAAGTCGCGGTTGTTGGAGCGGGTGATTCCGCTGCCGAAGAGTCAACCTATCTTGCCAATCTTTGTACAAAGGTGCATCTGATCGTACGACGTGATGAGATGCGTGCATCGAAGATCATGCAGCAACGCGTGAAGAACACACCTAATATTGAAATACACTGGAACACGGAAACCGAAGAGATCATCGGTGATGATTCCGGCGTAACGGGAGCAAGGCTCGTCAACAACAAGACCGGTGTTAAATCAACCATCGCTGTTCAGGGATTCTTCCTGGCGATAGGTCATAAACCAAACACAGACATCTTCAAAAATTATATTGATATGGATGAAACCGGATACATCAAAGTTCTGCCGGGATCGACCAAAACGAATGTTGAAGGCGTATTCGCTGTTGGCGATGCCGCCGATAAGATCTATCGACAGGCGATCACTGCGGCAGGCACGGGATGTATGGGAGCGCTTGATGCTGAGAAGTTCCTCGTCGCCAAAGAAATGGAGACCGTACATTAGATCTCATTTATAGTGAAACTGGATATCCTTGTTCTCGCAGCTCATCCCGACGACGTCGAACTCGGTTGTGGAGGCACTGTGGCCAAACATGTGTCGTTGGGTTACAAGGTTGGTATCGTTGACTTGACTCGCGGCGAACTCGGTACCCGCGGAACACCGCAGATCCGTGAGCAGGAAGCAAAAGATGCCGCAGCGATACTCGGTGTATCCGTTCGCGACAACCTCGATCTCAAGGATGGATTCTTTCAGAATGACGCGGCACATCAGATGGTCGTGATCCGTGCAATAAGAAAATACCAGCCCGATATCGTTATTGCCAATGCAGTTTACGATCGTCACGTCGATCATGGAAAAGGTGCTTCGCTTGCTTATGATGCTTCCTTCCTTTCAGGTCTTGTCAAGATTGAAACGAAAGATGATCAAGGCGGCAATCAAAAAGCATGGAGACCGTCCGCTGTCTATCACTATATCCAAAGCCATTATATCGAGCCTGATTTTGTCGTAGATATTTCTGATTTCTGGGATACCAAAATGAAAGCGATCAGAGCGTTCAAATCCCAGTTCCACGATCCGTCCAGCGCGGAGCCATCGACTTATATTTCAAGTCCGGCGTTCCTTAAAATGGTCGAATCGCGCGCCCAGGAATTGGGACACAGCATCGCGGTTGCATACGGTGAAGGTTTTACGGTCAGGAGAAATCCTGGTGTTAATTCCCTTTTCGATCTGAAATAGTTAAGGCGCCAGCCGGTGGATCTGCCATCCGCCATCAATCAATGTATATTGTATCCGGTCATGTAACCTGTTGGTCCGGCCCTGCCAGAATTCTATAAGAAACGGATCAATTCTAAATCCACCCCACTGATGAGGTCGTGGCAGTTGTTCCAGCCCCTTGAATTTTGTTTCCATTTTTTCGCTGCGCTCATCAAGGAGTTTTCTTTCGCTGATGACGGAGCTTTGAGGCGATGCCCACGCGCCGATCTGTGATCCCCGCGGTCTGCTTTTGAAATATGCATCGGATGTGGGTGCGTCCACACGATCTGCTATCCCTTCAATACGAATTTGACGTTCAAGTTCTGGCCAGAAGAATGTTAAGGCACACGCAGGATTGTTCTCAAGTTCTTTGCCTTTTTTGCTAAGATAATTGGTGAAGAAAATAAACTTCTTTGCCTCGATGCCTTTAAGTAAAACGATCCGTGACGACGGCCTGCCCATGTCGTTCACCGTAGCGAGGGTCATCGCGTTTGGTTCCGGGACCTCCGCTTTCAGGCTTTCATCAAACCACTTTTGAAATTGATCGATCGGATCAGCAAGAACGGTGGTGGTATCAAGTGAAAACTTCGAGTACTCCCTTCTCAGATCAGCCAGTGATTGCATACGGTTGCGTTTATTTTCAAAGGTTGATAAAGAAATAAGATTTGCATAGATGAAAGCGAAGTATTTTATTCATGTATCGATTCGGATATAGCGTGATAGACTTTTTTAAATACAAGAACCAGATCAAACCGGAGAAGGGAAGACTGCTCATCTCAGAGCCCTATCTTCCGGATCCGAATTTTGAGCGGACCGTCGTGTTGTTGTGCGAGCACAATGACGACGGATCATTTGGATTCGTGTTGAACAAGCCAAGCATCGTTAAGATCAATGAAGTGATGGAAGATCTTGCGAATCTTGAGGAGATCGTTTTTGTTGGCGGACCCGTGCAGCAGGATACACTGCACTTCCTTCACCGAAGATCAACCGTCGATAAAGCTGTTGAAGTTCGAAGCGGGATTTTCTGGGGCGGGAATTTTGAGAACCTGATGATACAGGTAGATACAGGGCAGATCAAGGCCTCGGACGTGCGGTTTTACCTGGGTTATAGCGGCTGGGGCCCGGGCCAGCTCGAAACCGAACTGGAGCAGGACTCATGGATCGTATGCGAGTACGCCACAGACAGACTGCTTTTCGATACAGACCCGAAATTGATGTGGAAAGAAGCCCTGGATAACATGGGAGGCCGGTTTTCGGTATATGCGAACTACCCCATCGACCCACGGTTGAATTAGGCATTTTTAGGTAATTTAGCGGTAAAGGGAATTTGAATGGATATTGACCATGGAAATGGAAAAGGACAAAGAGCTGGAAAACGTACGGGAAACCGGATTGGAAGCAAGCCATGGTAATGGTGAACTGCATTCTGAAATTGATTTATCTGAACATGAAGATCCTTCCGGGGAAGTCCTGGACGAAGAGGAACAAAAGCATGTCGATTATAGTCACCTGACAAAGGCTCAACTCGCTGAGCTTATCAAAGATCTTAGTAAGGAAACCAACTTCAGAAAGATCGACACTGTTCTGAAAGAGATCAAGCCGATCTTCGATGAACTGAAAGACAAGGAGCGATCGGAAGCGCTTGCAAGGTTTATTAAGGATGGCGGCGTTGCACAGGATTTCGAATATAAAGGCGATGAGCTCGACAATGTGTTCGATGCCAATTTCAAACTCATTCGCGACAGAAGGACACAGCATTTTAAAAGCCAGGAAGACCAGAAGCATGATAACCTTCAAAAGAAAACAGAGCTGATCGAAAAACTTCGCCAGCTACTCGATTCGCAGGAGAGCTCCAATCAATTCGATACCTTCAAACAAATTCAGCAGGAGTGGAAATCAACCGGGTCGGTGCCCGGTGTTCAGGCAAAAACTGTTTGGGCAAATTACCACGCGCTTGTCGACCGTTTCTACGACAACCAAAGCATATACTTCGAGTTAAAAGAACTCGACCGGCGTAAGAATCTCGAGTCAAAGATCGAGCTCTGCACACGGGCAGAAAGACTCGCAGGCGTCGAGATCATTAAAGACGCTATTAAGGAACTCAATGAGCTTCATCACGAGTTCAAACACATAGGCCCGGTGCCGAAGGACGACAAGGAAGCCGTCTGGCAGCGATTCAAAGTCGCTTCCGATGCCGTGTATGCGCGCAGGGATGAGTTCCTCAAAAAACTTCAGCAAGACCTTCAGGTTAACTTTGATCAGAAGAACAAACTCGCCGAAGAAGCACAGGAGTTTATTTCATTTCAGTCTGACAGAATAAAAGAATGGAATGAAAAGACGAAGATCATCCTCGACCTTCAGAAGCGTTGGGAAGTAGTCGGTGGCCTTCCAAGGGCGAAGGCAAAAGAAGTCAACAAGAAATTCTGGTCCGCATTCAAGCAGTTCTTTAATAACAAGAATAATTTCTTCAAGAAGCTTGACGAGGAACGTGAGCAGAATCTGCAGCTCAAGAACGATCTGATAAAACAAGCGATCGATCTGAAAGAAAGCAGCGATTGGGAGAAGACCTCGAACGAGTTGAAGTCGCTTCAGCAGCGATGGAAGGAAGTGGGGCCCGTGCCTGAAAAGTTCAGAGAAAAGATATTCAAGGAGTTCAAGGAGGCATGCGACTATTTCTTCGAGCAGCGCCGCGGACAGCAGGGAAGGCTCGAGCAGGAACAGGAAGAAAATCTTGTCAGGAAGATCGCGATATGTGAAGAGCTGGAAAAATCTGCTGCCGACAGCAGCGGTTCTGTAGAATTGTTGAACGAATTACAGGAAAAATTCAGCAACCTGGGTTTTGTTCCCAGGAAGGATATCAACACGATAAAGAACCGGTACAACCTCGCAGTTGAAAATTTCATTCAGGCGATGCCGTCTCTCTCGGAGGAGGATAAGAACAAAGTCCTTCTCGAGAACCAGCTGATAGAACTTCGCAAGGATCCAATGGCTGATCGGAAGATATACCAGAAGGAACAGGCGATCCGCAAGAAGATCTCGAAAATTGAAAATGACATCGCGTTGTGGAAGAACAATCTCGAATTTTTCTCACGGTCTTCGAATGCCGATAGCGTCAGGGTAGAATTCAACGACAAGATCAAGGTAGCCGGCGATCATCTTAAGCAGTTAAAAGATCAGCTTAAACTCTTACGCACCGTTTAGCAGATATTGCATTTGCAACCCTGTGACCCATGCGCTGTAAATGGATTGGATTGATCACGTTGTCATTGCTGGCAGCTTCCTGTGTTTATCATGATATTCCCGAACCATGCAGAGCAACGCTGGCGATGGAAGTTACGCAGCTCGACAACGCATCGAAGTGTGGTATTCAAGACGGCCGGATCGCCGTAGAAGTAACCGGTGGCAAGCCACCCTATTCTTTTTCAATCAATGGCAAAGTAAGACAAGAGTCACCCGTATTTTCCGCTCTTGAGTCAGGATTGTATTCAGTCACCGTTGAAGACGCCAACAAATGCAGTACGCGGATAGATAGCATATTGATCTCCGTCAATCAGTTTGAAATTTCATTTTTATATACCCCTGATGATGAGTGCCTGCTTGACAGCGGTGGTGTGGAGATCACGGTGCTCGAGGACAATCACCCGTATCAATTCAATCTCGACGACAACGGTTTTACCGCCGACAGTCTCTTCACGAACCTGAAAGACGGCGATCACTTTTTAGACATAAAAGACAATCACGGATGTGCCGTTAAGATGAAGATCGCCGTCCCGAAAGGATTTACTGATGTAAGCTGGCAAAATGATATTCTTCCCATCATGACCACATCATGCGCTGTTCCCAATTGTCACAATGGAGTTTCAAGGCCTAATGATTGGCGCTTATATCCGCAGGTAAAACAATACGCGGCTACCATACGAGAAAAGACCCAGAACCGCAGCATGCCGTTCGATACAACACTGCCTCAAGATAAGATCGACCTCATCGCGTGCTGGGTCGATGACGGAGCGCTGGAGAATTGAACATGAAGCAGGAGCTGTGGGCGTTCTAACATTAACACCTTAACACACTAACACCTTAACACATTTCATTCTATCTTTAGAAAAAACTGTCCTGTATGATCCGGTATTTTTTGGCCGCTGCTATAGCGATATCCTCCGTCACAACCCTAAACGCTCAGGAGAATCCATTATTCGATAGTTTGAAGTTAAATCTGGCCAATTCAAAAACGGACGAAGAAAAAGTGCAGTGGCTGGGTCAGCTTGCGCAGATGTATATGTCGGTCGACAGAAAAGCATCGGATGACTTTTCAAATCAACAGCAGCAGATCGCGGAGTTAAGTCGTGACCGTTCATTGATGGTAACGGCATTGCTTTCGAATGCCAGGCGATTTTACAACATGGCCGGGCGACAGGATAATATCGACAAAGGGATGGAGTATTCACAAAAGGCGCTTGACCTGGCGAAAGAGAGTCACCTCGATGATTACCAGGCCTGGGCATTCACCTATCTGGCCCTGGGTTCACGATCGAACGGGAACAATGAGAAAGCGCTCAACTACAATAACCTCGCATTGACGCTGGCAAGTTCTTCAGACAACGATTCACTGAAGGTGAGTGCATATAATTCCCTTGGTTCAACGTACATGGCCAAGAAGGAAAAGATGCTGGCATTTCGCAATTACCTGCAGGCGATGGATATCGCCGAAAAGCGTAAGACCTATTTTATGCTTCGCAATTGTTATAACAACATGTCTTCCTTCTACAACGATCTCGGTGAGCGCGAAAAAGCAAAGGACTATACGTACAAAGTTCTTCGGCTTACTTTTAAGTTCAATAAGAAGATGGAGAGGATAGAAGTTTACAACAGCCTCGGAAGACTTTACGCCTCTGCCAAACAGATCGATCTTGCCAAAAGCTTTTATGAGAAATCACTGGCGCTGGCCGACACGATGAAGTTCGAACTCGTCAAGCTCAATACCTATGGTTACATGCTCGACATGTTCATCTCCAACAACCAGGTGAAGGAAGCACTTGATTTCTTTAACTCCAAGCCACAACTACGCAGCTTCATGAAAAATGCCGGCTTCGAGCACATCATCGATCAGGCCTATGGTCTTGCCTATACAGAAGTCGGGCGGCTTGATTCGGCGAAGTACTATTTGAAAAAAGCCGAACCCGTTTTCGTAGCGAGGGCAAACAAATTCAACCTTGCCTGGTTCTATGCGAACATGTCGTCTTTTTATAGAAAAAGCTCCGACTACAAATCGGCTCTGGAATACATGTTGAAAGCAAAGGCTATTGGAGATGGAGTGGGAGATATCACCATCCAACGCCAGGTAGCCGAGAGCCTTGACTCGATTTATCAGAAGCTTGGTGATTTTAAGAGCGCCTACCAGTACAATCGCCAGGCGCAGCAATTCAAAGACAGCCTCGAAACACTTTCAACGGAAAAGGAGCTGATGCTTCTCGAAGTTGACAACGAGAACAAGCGCAAGGAACGCGAAATCAAGGCCGAAGAAGAAGCAACCCGCACGCGCCACAATATCCAGTATATGGGAATTACCGCAGCGATTGCCGGCGTCTTCATTGTACTTGTCGTATTTGGAATATTCAGCGTATCTCCGGCTACCATCCGGATACTGGGATTCTTCGCATTTATCTTTCTCTTCGAATTTATAATTCTTCTCGCCGACAACCAGATCCATCACTGGACACATGGCGAACCATGGAAAGTACTCGCCATCAAGATCGGTTTGATCTCGATACTTCTTCCGCTTCATCATTTCCTGGAAGAGAAAGTCATTCATTACCTCACATCCCGCAAGATGCTGCAGCTCGACAAGAATGCCCTGCTGGCGAAGATCGTTTCAAAAAAGGAAGAGTCGGCCAGTTAGAATTTTCGATAGCGATCGGAACCAAAGACCTGACAGGCTCTAGTCAATCAATCCGCACATAAGGGCAAACACGATCGTCATAAACTCTCCCAAAGAAGTGCGTAGATATTTGAGCGCAGCGGTGAGTTGATTCTCCACAGTTTTGTGGGATATATTAAGCTCTTCCGCGATTTCCTTGATAGACCTGTTTTGTTGCCTGCTCATTTTGAATACTTCCTGGCAACGTTTCGGTAACTCGACCAGGCTGCGGTTCAGCGCATCTTCGAGATCATGTAGTGCGACCACATCTTCCGTTGAGTTGTCTTCTAAAGAAGCGTGGAAAGTCACAAACTCCTGGCAATAGCTCTCTTTTAGTTTGCTGTATTTAATATGATGAACGATCAGGTAGCGCATCGAAGCATATAAGTATCCTGACAACGAAGTATGGAATTCAATGACACTTCGGCGTTTCCACAATGATTCAAAAATCTCCTGTACCAGTTCAAAAGTTGTTTCGTGTGAACGCAGCCGGTTAAACGCAAAGGAATACAACTTCTCCCAATAGCGTTCATAGATCTCGCTAAAGGCTTCTTCACTGCCTTCTTTCAGAAAAAGGCAAAGCTGCATATCCGTATGATCTGTCAGACGTTTGATGGGCTTCAACACTTGAGCTACTAAAGTATTTAAAGTTAAGCGCTTTTGAAAACAAACTCCGGAAATCCACAAGGGCAGAGGGGGCTTCGTCAGTAGTTAAAAATAATTTTCTGATCCCAATAGGTGTACGTTCAAGGTCGAGTCACTTCAATTTTGCAACTGCACCAATGTCAGCACTAAAATCCACATCATACGGGTGGGGTGACAGTGTCATTATTGGGGAATAATACCACAAGCACATGGTGCAGTTGCTAATTTCTTAATTATGAAAGAATCGGATTTTACAGACTTGATCAACCGCTACGAACAAGGTCGTTGCACACCGGAGGAAAAAAAACAGGTGGAGCAATGGCTTAATAGTGGCATCAATGAAGTAAAGCCGTTTCATAACGAGGAGCAGCGCGAGAAGATAAAAATGGCGTTGCGTAACGCGGTGTTCGAGGGAGCAGGCCTGTCAGCAAAGCGAAGTTCATTCTGGCCGGCCGTGTACAAGATTGCGGCCTCCGTTTTATTGATTGCGGCAATAGGGTACGGGTCATTCAAGTATTACAAATCGGAGGAAACCGGTCAGTATGCAGCCATCGAAATTCATTCCGGTAGCTCAGTCAGAAAAGTGATGTTGACAGATGGATCGATCATCTGGCTGAAGGAGAACAGTACGCTCAATTATCCACAAGTTTTTACCGGAAGCGAACGAAGTGTTACGCTGCACGGTGAAGCCTTGTTTGAAGTGGCGAAAGATCCCGCGCATCCTTTTGTGATCTCTTGCGGAGAACTTACTACGAGAGTTCTGGGGACCAGCTTCAGTATAAAGACTTCGGCAAACAACATTGAGGTGCTCGTGCTTACCGGGAAGGTCTCGCTTACGTCCAGGAAAACCAATCAGAACCTGGTGGTTGTTCCGAATGAAAAAGCCCTGTTCACCATTGCAAATAATCAGTTGGTTAAAGTGCCTGTTACCAGGGATGCTCAGGCGGAAGCCACGGTAAATACGGAATACGCCATGAACTTTAAAGCTACGCGTATGGATGAGATCATCCGGAGAATGGAAGGAAAGTTTGATGTGAAGATATCCGTGGGCAACAGGAAATTGAATCAGTGCACGATCACAGCCGATTTTACCGATCAGTCATTGGAGCAAACGCTTAACACTATTGCAGAAATACTTGATCTCAACTACGAAATAAAAGGTAACACAGTAATGCTGAATGGCGCCGGTTGTGATTGAGATCGCATACTTTATTGATACTAAAACTAGACTTATGAAATATCCGGATTTTACATAACGATGCTAAAACGAAGGCAGGAGTGTTGGAGCACCCCTGCCAGGTTGCTTTGTCTTTCCCTTTTAGAATAAACAAAACGTGTGAATTTATGCAAAAAAAATCTACGTTCCATGAGCTGTTTGTTGCAGCCCAGGGACAGGGTACTCTTGCAAATACTTTTCTTGTGCGGGCAGGTCTTTTCGTAAGAATAGTTATGAGGATTACAATATTGCAGGCGACAGTGGCGATGATCTTTTCGGGTCTGGCGATGGCTCACACAAACCACGCGCAGGAGTTACTGGATCGTGAAGTTTCGGTTAACGCTGCAAACCTTCCGCTCAACGAAGTGCTCGACAAAGTCGGCGCATCGATAGGTATTAAGTTCGCCTATAGTCCTAATCATCTGGAGCTGGCTGAAAAAATCACAGTACACGCAACCAGTAAGAAGTTGGGCGAATTGTTGAATGAGCTATTAACACCCCGCGAGATAGAATATCACGTTCAGGAAGGAACGAATTTTATTGTGCTGAAGAAGATCAGGGAACGCTACGTCGACATTCCCATAGAACCTTCTACGAATGGATCAACCCAGGACGAATCAGCGCTAAAAGTTTCAGGCAGCATTAAAAGCAAGGACGGGACACCGCTGCCGGGAGTAAATATAATTGTTAAGGGAACTACCGCTGGAACAACTTCGAATGCGGAGGGAAAATACGGTATCGACGCAGGTGATAATGATGTATTGGTGTTTTCATTTATCGGATTCAAACCTGCAGAGGAACTAGTTGGGGGCAGGGCAATTATCGACGTTACGATGGACGAGGATGTCACCACACTTCAGGAAGTCCAGATCAATGCAGGGTATTATACGATCACGGAACGCACGAAAGTCGGCGCTATTACCCGCATCGACGCAAAGGATCTTCAGAAGCAACCTGTTAACAATATCTTCTTAGCGTTGCAGGGAAGAGTGCCGGGGCTGATCATCACACCCACCAGCGGAGCGCCCGGAGCTTCCGTTAAGATGCAGATCCGTGGACAGAACACGCTGCCAATGTCTATCAATGGATTTACATTCGATCAGCCACTGATCATTATTGATGGTGTACCATTCGCAGCGCAAAATCAGAACATCAACCTTATTCCTTCCGGTGGTGGTGGTTATGCATTTGCGGCACCTAATCAGGGGTTTGGCGCGCTGAGCAACATCAACCCCAATGATATCGAAAGTATCACCGTACTGAAGGATGCAGATGCGACTTCCATTTATGGTTCGCAGGGCGCGAACGGTGTTATCCTGATCACAACCAGGAAAGGCACCCCCGGCAAAACAAGATTGAACGTACGGATGAACTCCGGACCTAACCGCCTTACACGCAGAACGGAGTATATGAACACGCAGCAATACATTGAATTACGACGTGAAGGTATTGCCAATGATGGATTGACGCTTCCTCCGGCTTTTGACGGGATGTACCCTGATCTGCAGTTGTTTGATACAACCCGTTATACAAACTGGTCTGATAAATTTTTTAATGGAACAGCCAACAATACTGACGTCAACATCAGCCTGAGTGGTGGTTCTAATAGAGTAAGTTTTATGATGAGCGGCGGTTATAGCAAAACCACGTACAACTTTCCTGGAGGCTTCTCTGATAAACGATACTCACTTCATTCGGGAATCAACTATGAATCCGCTAATGGGAAGTTAAGCATGAACTATGCATCCGATTTTTCATATTCCGGCAACAACAACACTGCGTTTCCTGAAATCACGGGGATAAATGCACTTCCGCCCAATACACCCGAGCTGCTGGATGAGAATGGAGACCTGTTATGGAGTTATAAAGGATATGATCTCGGGTTTCAGCTCGCGGGATCAAATACAATTAATTTTCAGCCGTATGCATATTTAAAACAGGCGTACAAGCTGAATAAATATAACTTCAATAATAGCCTGAGGGTTTCATACAAGTTATTCGCTGGTCTCGATGCTGCTGTTAACTTGGGGTACAACAGGTTCACGACCGGTGAGACTTCCCAATATCCTATCGGCGCGCAGTCACCTAACGCTCCGTACGGAAGGTATGGTACTGCAAATTTTGCAAGGAATGATTTTGAAACACTAAACATCGAGCCACAGCTTACCTACGAGCGCAGAGCGGGCAGCCACGAGATTACGGTAACAGCGGGAGCTACGTACAAAAAGAATATCAATCAAAGCGAAAGAATTGAAGCGACAGAATATACCAATGATGGTTTCCTCGGTTCGCTCACCGGTGCCGGACGTATAACGACAGCCGTTAGTAACAATCTCATTTATAAATACGTCGGCGTGTTCGGCCGGATTGGCTATATCTACAAAGACAAATACATTCTGAATGTGACAGGTCGTAGAGATGGTTCGAGCAACTTCGGACCTGGCAAGCGGTTCGGAACGTTTGCCGCGGCAGGGGCGGGTTGGATCGTTTCTGAAGAATCATTCTTCGCAAAACTTAAACCGGCAGTCAGCATGTTTAAGTTATCGGCCAACTACGGTACCAACGGATCAGACGGTGTAGAGCCTTACAACTATCAGGACTATTGGGTCGTGCCACAAGATTTCTTTGGCGCTACTCCGTACCAGGGATCGAAGCCTTACAACCCTTACAATCCCTATAATCCGGATTATAGCTGGGCATTGAAAAAAACGTTGAACGCCATGGTGGACATCGGGCTGCTCAATGACAGATTACAATTGAACATCACCCGTTATGTTAGCCGTACTGGCAACCAGTTGATAAGCGTTCTCCTGCCTTCACAAACTGGCTTTCAAGCTTTGACTGACAATCTTGATGCAACGGTAGAAAATGCAGGTTGGGAACTGACGTTTGTGTCGACCAATATTAAGACTGAAAATTTCAACTGGATAACTACGATAACAGGATCCAGGAGTCGTAACACCCTGGTTGCTTTTCCCGGACTGGAGTTATCACCGTATGGTTCCTTCTTTGCTATTGGGAAGTCGCTGAGTATGATAAATGGATTCAAGTACAAAGGAGTGAACACCGAAACCGGTCTCTTTGAGTTTTACGATGCAGAAGGTAATGTTACTTCTACGGATCTCGATTATAATTTGGCCAAATATGGGGGTGACGCTGTACCTATCATGGATTTGCAGCCCGGCTTCAATGGAGGTATTGATAACCGGTTCAGCTGGAAGGGGCTTAGCCTTTCGATCTACTTTCAGTTTATCAAGCAGGAGGGCCTGAATTATTTAGCGGCTGTTTATGGAGCTTCTCAACCCGGTATGATCGGTAACCAGCCGGCTCTTGTAGCTGACCACTGGCGAAAACCTGGTGATCAATCTGAATTGCAACGGGCGACGTCAACCTATGGGGACCCATCGGTAGCAGCCAGTTTTTTTCGCGGTTCAACGGGATCATATAGCGACGCTTCTTTTATGCGGTTAAAAACACTGACACTGTCTTATGATTTTCCTTCAGCACTTGTAAGCAAGATCGGTATGGAAGGATTGACTGGCTATGTCACCGCGCAAAATCTCCTTACGTTCACCAACTACAAATTTGGAGATCCTGAAACTCCGGGGCAATTAGGCCTTCCGTTGCAGCGCATGTATACTTTTGGTTTATCCTTTAATTTTTAGACCCGGCATCCCATGAAAGATACAGTGAACAGATATAGCAGCTTTTTAGCCTCGATACTTATCAGCGGAATGCTGGTTTCTTGCGAACAGCTGATCGAGATCCCTGCCGATCCATCCGACAAAATATCTACTGACAAGGCGTTCTCCGATAGTACCAATGTATTGAATGTCATGGCTGGTATTTATAATACTTTCGGAGTAGTGGATGATGGATCTGCCTGCAAACTATTTAACGGCGGAGCTACGCTCTACACTGCACTTTCGTCAGACGAGCTGCTCGAACACAGCCCTTACTCGTTTGTCCTGGCGCCTTATTATGATAACTCGCTTCGCCCGGACAATGGATACCTCGTTTATATGTGGGGCAATACATATGCAACACTGTATGGCGTGAATGTTTCCCTCGAAAGCATCGACAAGAACAGGACCTTAAGTCCAACATTTTCCCGGCAAATAAAGGGTGAGCTGAAAGTTATAAGGGCATGGTGTTACTACCATATGACAAATTTGTTCGGCGCGATACCGCTGGTTACGACTACGGATTTCGGAACTAACAGCATATTACCCCGCGTGAGCAATGAAGAGATCTATGACTTCATCATTACGGACTTGGAAGAAGCTCAGACATTGTTGCGCGATGAATATCCTTCGGCAGGTCACGCCCGGCCAAATCGCTATACAGCCAAAGCTTTGTTGGCCAAAGTGTACCTTCATCGGGAGGAATGGGACAAGGCAGCTTCTTTGTCGGGTGAAGTAATTGAATCAGGGATGTATTCCCTTGAGCCAGATCTTAACAATGTTTTCTTGCGTGGCAGCACGGAGGCTATCTGGCAGTACTCTACGGAAGGTGCGTATTTTTCCGAGAACAATGAGGCTTATAATATTCTTCCTGATTCCGATGACCAACTCCCGGTCTATGAAATCACGCCAGAACTTTTCAATGCGTTTGAAGATGACGACCTGCGTAAAACAAACTGGCTCAACGCAGCGGATGTGAATGGTGCGTTGTACTACTTTCCTTATAAGTATAAAAAGAAGACTATAGATAGTTCTCCCGTTAGTGAGGAGTATGTCTTCCTGAGATTGGCAGAGCAATACCTGATCCGCGCTGAGGCAAGAGCAAAACTTGATCTAACAGATGAAGCGCTGGATGATCTCAACACAATACGCACCAGGGCTGAGCTTCCGGATCGGTCTTTTACCGATGAGTCAACATTGCTCGCTGACATTATGCACGAACGCAGGATCGAATTGTTCTGCGAGTGGGGAAACCGCTGGTACGATCTGAAACGTACAAACATGGCCGATGACGTGCTCGGCTCCAAACCCGGTTGGCAGTCAACAGACGTGTTGTACCCTATACCGTTGACGGAGATACAACGTAATCCTTTTTTGCTGCCGAACAATCCAGGTTACTAGATCAGATTTTTTCAATGAAGTCACTGCGAAAGCGAACAATCGTCGCAGGTCATTACTATAACTTATTATATGCAAACACCCATTGTACAACTTGAACATTTATCGCACCGGTACACCCGCGCCTGGGCCATACGCGATATCAATCTTGAAATTCACCAGAACGGAATCGTTGGCCTGCTAGGCTCGAACGGAGCGGGCAAGTCCACCACCATGAACATACTTTGTGGTGTGCTCAATCAAACGGAAGGTAAAGTGATCGTCAACGGCTTTGACATGCGGAGCAATCCCGTGGAAGCAAAAAAGCAGATTGGATTTCTGCCGCAGAACCCTCCACTGTATTTAGACCTCACCGTGGATGAATACCTGAAACATTGCGCCATGCTGCGACTCCTTGAAAAGGATAAACTGAAACCGGCATTGGAAGAAGCCAAAGAACGTTGCGGACTTACACACTTCAGCAAAAGGTTGATCGCAAATTTATCGGGGGGATATCGACAGCGGGTAGGTATCGCGCAAGCCATTGTCCATAAACCGAAAGTGGTTGTGCTGGATGAGCCAACCAATGGATTGGATCCCAACCAGATCATCGAGGTGCGTTCGCTGATCAAGGAAATTGCCATGGAACATGCCGTGATCTTTTCCACGCATATTCTTTCTGAAGTGAAAGTATTGTGCAAAGACATCCGCATGATCGAAGACGGCAGGCTGGTCTTCTCCGATACGCTGGAGGCATTTGACAACTATGTCGAGCCACACAGCGCACTGGCAACCCTGAACAATGCGCCTCCTGAAGATGAACTGCTGACCATTGAAGGCGTGACCAAAGTACAATTTCTCAATGAGCGTCAGGTCCGGATATTCTTTGACGGCGATCGTGATGTGACGACGCGGGTGATCGAAAAAAGTGTACAGCGCCATTGGCAACTTTCGGAGATCTCATTGGAAAAAAACACACTCGATGAAGTATTCGCTCAACTATCGAACAAAACTAAAAACTGAACTACTTGTGAAAAACAGCATACAAATAGCGAAGCTTGAATTAAGCACATTGTTCTATTCTCCGATTGCATGGCTTCTGCTGGTCGTTTTTTTTGTGCAATGCGGACTTGCCTATACACAGGTCATGGAAGTCTATATTACATACCAGGATCTTGGCGGAGGCTACAAAGAACAGTTGATTTTTCTGACAGCGAAAATTTTTGCATCGCCATGGGGAATGACTCCGGGCATTGCCGGTAATCTGTATTTGTACCTGCCCTTGCTCACCATGGGCCTTATCAGTCGTGAGGTCAGTAGCGGTACGATAAAACTGCTATACTCTTCACCCATAAGAACGCGTGATATTGTTTTAGGAAAATTCCTGGCCATCAGCGCGTACGGTTTATTGCTGACGCTTGTGGTCGGAATTTTCCTGATTACAGGTGTATTCTTTTTGGAGGGAACGGACCTGGGTCTGTTGCTCTCCATTATGCTGGCAATATTTCTATTGCTTGCCGCTTACGGTGCTATTGGTTTGTTTGTATCATGCCTTACCTCTTACCAGGTAGTAGCAGCCATCAGCACATTCGCGTTGTTTACTTTTTTAAGTTACCTCGGCGGAATCTGGCAGGACATCGATTTTGTAAGAGATGTTACGTATGCAGTGTCTCTCGCCGGGCGCATCGGTAATATGGGTGCGGGACTGATCACCACCAAAGACCTGTTCTACTTTTTCACCATCATCATTCTTTTTCTGGGGTTGAGCATACTCCGTTTACAGGGTACCCGGACAACAGACAGTGCACCGGTAAAGACGTTGAAGTATTTTGCAATGATCGTCTTCGCGTTGACGATCGGTTATGTCAGCTCGCGCCCGGTTTTGATCGGCTATCTCGACATGACGAAAACAAAAACGCAAACTCTTACTCAAACATCTCAGGATATTTTAAAGGAAATGGGTGACGAACCTGTTGAAATAACCTCATACATTAATTTGCTGGACAATTATTTTTGGTCCGGGTTACCCTCACAGCGTAACATGGATCTCGAAAGATGGCTTCCGTATATCCGGTTTAAACCCGACATCGACCTGAAGTACGTTTATTTCTATGACAGCATTCCTAACCGCTATTTCTACAAATCCTATCCCAAGAAAAGTCTTGATGAAATTGCTGCTGTCTATACCAATTCATTCAAGATAGATCCCGACCTTTTTAAAAAACCGGAAGAAATACGCAAGGTCATTGACTTAAAGCCGGAGCAAAACCGGTATGTGATGCACATAAAGTACAAAAGCAAATCAACCTTCCTGCGCTTGTTTGATGACTCGATGGTTTTTCCTTCAGAAAGAGAAACAGACGCTGCGCTGAAAAGAATGATCGTAAAATTACCGAAGATCGCTTTCCTGGAAGGCGAGCTGGAACGCAGTGCAACCCGCGCCGGTGATAAAGACTACAGGACGATGACGTCCGAGATCACGTTCCGTTATTCGATGGTAAACCAGGGATTTGATTTTACTACAGTATCGCTCAACAAGGGAGAAATACCTCCGGATGTTTCCGGCCTCGTGATCGCCGATCCGAAAGCGCCGTTTAGTCCCGTCGTATTGGAAAAGATACAAAAGTATATCGATGGCGGCGGCAACCTGCTGATCGCCGGCGAGCCAGGGAAACAAACCGTATTGAATCCGTTGCTGGAAAAATTAGGAGTTAGCATGATGGAAGGAATGCTGGTACAAAAAAGTGAAGACTATAGTCCCAGCCTGGTGTTCCCATACCTGACATCAACAGCTGCAACGCTTTCAAGAACATTGAAAAGGTCGTTTACAGACAGTATTCAAGTGGGCATGCCTACAGTCACAGGTTTGCTGTTTGACAGTACCAAAGGTTTTAATGTCAAGCCATTGCTGAGATCGGACGAACGATACTCGTGGAGAAAAATGGGAGCATTGTCATCAGACTCCATACAGGTAAATTTTGCGGCTGCCGATGGTGACGAAAAAGGAAAATTCACGACCATGCTTGCGTTAACAAGACCGGCAGCGAATGGAAAAGAGCAGCGAATCATTGTCTCTGCCGATGCAGATTTTATGAGCTCGATGGAGTTAGGCAGGGGTGTACCGACAACAACCAACTTCTCCTTCAATACAGGCTTATTTGGTTGGCTGAGCAATGGCGAATTTCCTATTGACGTCACCAGGCCCGATTCGAAAGACCAGAAGATCTACCTCGATGGTGATGATATGCCCATGCTGAAAGCCGTTTTTATCTGGATCGTGCCGGCGTTGATCGCGTTAATGGGCACGGTATTGTTGGTAAGGAGAAAAAAACAATGACCGTGACGATGGTAGTATGGAATTGTATCGTTTTATTTTTTACTCGTTTCAAAAAGGTGTTGGTGTAAATCGTGAATCTGTATGGGCTTTGTAACGGATAAGCAAACGTTGGATGACCTCGGGATTTTTGGGAAGCGCGGCGCTCAATCGGTGTTCTCCGTCTTCCACCGCACGGCTACGGCTGGTGGTGGTATGTTGCTGGAGGAGATGTTTGCGTACCCGTTATCCAATGCTGACACCATCAATGACCGGAACAGGATCATCCGGAAATTTGCACTTGAAAAAATTACTTTCCCTTTCAGCGCTGATCTTTTTGGATTGATAGAACATTATCTTGAAAACAAAGATGAACGGTCCAAGCTCACTCACGAGGAAAACACGATCACAAAAAAGATCAGCCATCTCATTACCTCGGATGCGGAATACAAACTGTTGCACAAGGGCGTCACATCATTACGGGAAGTATTGATCGATCTGTGGAGCTTTTTGCATTCCGTTCAACCCGGCGACAGCAAATGGTATATTCAAATGAAGGACACCATCGTATCGATGCTGGCAGAAAAGCCGTTCGATACCCTGGTACTGAAACAGAAAAGTGATAAAATATCTTTTGAGCAAATAGCCGAGTATGATGCTGTCTTCAGATTCAGGAAAAGACACGTCATCAAAGAAGTACTGCGATTCATATACCACATTGATGTGTATACGGCTGTAGCAAAGGTTGCAAATGATCGGCAGCTGTGTTTCCCTGTGGCGCTGTCGGACAAAACTCAAGGTATGACGGGACACGGTCTGTATCACCCGTTGCTGAAGGAACCGAAATCGAATTCGGTTCAGATCACACCGGGAAAGAACATGATCTTCCTGACGGGCGCGAATATGGCCGGCAAGTCCACGCTGATGAAGACGCTTGGTATTGCAGTGTTCCTGGCGCATGTCGGCTTTCCGGTTCCGGCAAAGTCGATGGAGTTTTCTGTGATGGATGGATTACTTACGACCATCAACTTGTCTGATAACCTGACGGCGGGTGCCAGTCATTTTTATGCGGAAGTATTGAGGGTGAAGAAGGTCGCTAAAGAGCTGAATGCGGCGAAGAACATGTTCATTATTTTTGATGAAATGTTTCGTGGCACCAATGTAAAGGATGCCTACGAAGCCACCGTAGCGATTATCTCCGCTTTTGCAAAGAAGAGCAATTCGTTATTTGTTATCTCCACACACATTATTGAAGCAGGTGAGGAGTTGAAGTCAGCCGGCAACATACAGTTCTTGTATCTCCCGACTAAAATGAACGGCAATGTACCCGAATATACATACACCCTCGAACGTGGCGTTACCAACGATCGTCATGGCATGATCATCATACAGAATGAGGGCATTCTGGAAATACTGAGGTCACACAAAAAGAGTTGCACAATTCTATGAGCTTCATCACCGATAAACAGACGTTGGATGACCTGAATATTCCGGGCAGGTACCGACCGGACTCCGTGTTCAATCTGTTCAACAATGTTGTGACCCGTGGCGGCGAACATTTGTTGAGTGAAATGTTCCAGGAGCCGCTTACTGATCATCAGCAGATCAACGATCGTGTCTCTGTTTTTCAATACTTCATTACGCATGCGTTGAAGTTTCCATTCGAAAAGGAATCGTTCCACGTAATGGAGGAATACCTGGCCGGGCAAGGTCAAGGCAATTTGTTTGCTGCGGGAATGCAGGTGTGCTGGCAAAAACTAACATCACTTACTCTACGCGATGAGGGTTATGCGGAATGGCATCATAGACTGATTACAACACTTGACCTGATCCATACATTCCGGAATTTTTTGAATGACAACAATTTCTCTTCCGGAGGTTTACTTCTTCAGGATTTTAAAGACAGCATAGATCTGCTTGACAGCGGGAAGTTCGGCTGGATCGCGAAAGTCAGGAACAAGAAAAAACTGTCCCTCGCAGAAATGATCCGGAGTGACCATCAGCTCAGGACAGTCCTCGCTACGGAAATGAAAGCGCTGCTGGAGTTATTTTACAGGTTGGATGTTTATATCGCCGTGACCGATGTTGCGAGGGAAAAGACATTTTCTTTTGCAAAAGCTCTTGCGGCAGAAAGCAATGTGATGCTGGCGGATAATCTGAGGCACCCTTGCCTCGCTAAAGCTGTGGGAAATGCTATTGACTTAGGTGCGAGTGATAATGTTGTTTTTCTTACAGGCGCTAACATGGCGGGTAAGTCCACGTTCATGAAATCGTTTGGCATTGCGTTCTACCTGGCGCACATGGGTTTTCCGGTTGCAGCAGACAATATGATCTTCTCTGTGAAGGACGGACTGTATACGTCCATCAACGTGCCCGATAATTTGGATCTGGGGTACAGTCATTTTTACGCCGAAGTGCTTCGCGTGAAGCATGTAGCACAGGAGATCACCCGGCCGTTAAAGTTGGTGGTTATTTTTGATGAGCTATTCAAAGGCACAAACGTGAAAGATGCGCATGACGCGACGCTTGCCGTTACCGAAGGATTCGCAAAGATGCGGAACTGTTTTTTTATTATCTCCACACACATCACCGAAGCGGGAGAGGAGCTGCGTCAGCGTTGTGACAACCTTCAGTTCGTTTACTTTCCCTCGATCTTAAAAGGGAACAATCCTGTCTATACCTACAGGTTGGAAGAAGGCATCAGCAACGACAAACATGGTATGATGATCATTAACAGGGAAGGCATCCTGGAGTTGATCGGCAAGTAGATATTCTCAAGCTATCGCCCTAATTCCTAATTCCTAATTCCTAATTCCCAATTCCCAATCCCCAATTCCCAATTCCCAATTCCCAATTCCCAATTCCCAATCCCCAATCCCCAATCCCCAATCCCCAATCCCCAACCCCTAATCCCCAAACTCATCCAGCATCGTCTGCAGCTCTCTCAACGTTTTCATTTCTCCCGCACTCCTCGCCAGCGTTATTCCCTTTTGCAGGATTTCGATCGCGCGCGCATGTTTTCCCAAAGATTCAAACAGATCACCCGCCTGGTAGTATGCCGGCAGATAAGTTTCATGTTCCGAAAGGAGCTTGTTGAAAAGAGCTTCAGCCTTGCTTACATCCGACTTCATCAGTTCGAGCGCCAACGCGTAAAGATTGAACGGATCGTTGGGGTCGTCGTCAACGAATTGCTGAAGTTGTTCGAGCCTGTTCACGCGGAATGGTTAATTTTTTACACGGACCTTCTTTATCCGGGAAGTATGTCTGTCCTTTTTTCTGTCATACCATCGGTGGTGGTATTTCGGCTTGGGCACCGTGATCGTCGTGCCGGAATGTTTACTGCACGAAGGCAGGAGAAGTGCAGCCAGGATGAAGTAGAGAAGTAGTCTTCGCATGCCTTTTGAGAGCCTTAAAAATAGCACTTTTTGCCTTACTGCATCGATTCGGGCAACAAGGGTTCGTAAATACTTTCTCTTTCATTATCTTTGAAATTGGGGGTGCTGATCTATGAAACAAACGTGGTTTGCTCTGGTCGTCTTCGTGTTCGTGTCGGGCTTGCTGGCTGCCCAGGATTACAAATCCTACGACGACGGCGTCGCCAAATACAAGGCAAAAGATTATGCGACTGTTATCGAGTCCTTTACACGCCTGATCGGTGAAGGAGAAAAGAACAAGAAGATCGAAGAGGATCTGTACTACTACCGCGGCCAATCATACTTTCACACGGGAGAATATCAAAATGCGCTGGACGACCTCGACAAGTGCATCTCGCTCAATCACTATAATAAAGGAACGATCTACTGGTATCAGGCCCGATGCAAAGACAAGTTAGACGACAAAGAAGAAGCTACCCGTTTGTATGAACGGGCATTGAACGAAGCCGACAAAAGCAAAAAACTATCAGCGCAAATTCTCGCCGACCGTGCAACATTCCAAAGCAGGCAAGGCAATAAGACCGCAGCGGAAGAAGACCTTGCGAAAGCCAAATCGCTTGACCCTTCGAACGCGGACTTTGCCAGCGTTGATCTGAAAGGACAACCAGTCGCCGCCAGAACGGCCGGTGATGAAAAGAAATCAACGCAAGTCATAATCAAGACCAAGACGCCTGATCCTCCCAAACAAAATAGCACCGCTCAGCAACAGCAGAGTACCGAGCCGGCGGCAACGCAGTCCATAAAGACCGGACTGGTCCCCGCCCTGGCCGAAGCATACAAGGGAGAGAAAAGATATGCGCTCATCATCGGTAACAGCAACTATCCGAAGGAGCTTGGATTGCTCAAGAACCCGGTCAACGATGCCACCGATATTGCTACCGAACTTCGACAGTCAAACTTTGAGGTCCAGTTGCTGACCAACGCGACATACATCCAGATAAGAGAAGCCGTAAGGAGCTTCCACGAAAAACTTACCAATGGGCCGAAAGACATGACCGTAGGACTTTTCTACTACGCAGGCCACGGTGTTCAATATCAGGATGAGAATTACCTCGTGCCGATCGACGCAAAGGTTCAGTTCGAGGATGATATCGTAAGGATGTGTTTTCCGGTTCAACGCATGGTGCTTGGCAACATGGAGCGTTCGAATTCCCGGATGAATATTGTGATACTTGACGCATGCCGGAACAACCCGTTCCCGGCAGCTACACGTTCTGCGGGTCAGGCGGGTTTAGCCGAAATGAAAAGAGCGAGAGGCTCGTTCATAGCTTATGCGACTGCTCCGGGTTCTGTCGCCTCCGACGGATCCGGACGTAACGGACTTTATACGCAGGAACTTTTGAAAGCTCTCCGTAAACCCACGCTCACGATCGAGCAGGTGTTCAAGGAAGTTCGCATGAATGTTTTGCGCCTCTCCGGAGACAAGCAATTCACGTGGGACAGTTCCAATATCGTCGGAGAGTTTTACTTCAAGTTTTAGTGAAGACCTACATATTCATGGAGGATTGTTTATAAAGCTTGAATGATTTCGTACCTTAATGGTTAACATTTAACCCTATTTACTACAATGAAACTTGTCTACAGTCTGTTAATTGCTTTGATCGCGCTTCCCTGTATTGTCAATGGACAGGATGAAGGCATCGTTACCAAGAAGGAGAGGATCGCCAGATCGAGTAATATTTTTATTACCGGTGGTCCGTCAATCACATTTGGAAAAAACATCGGTGACTACAGTACGGGCTTCAATTTCGAAGCAGGTTTTCTCAAGCGTGTCAACAGACTTTTGTCTATCGGACCGTCGATCTCGTATATCAAATTCAAATACGATCCGGACGAAACGACTACAGCTGAAAGAGGAGATGAGGGAGCGGTTTACTACGGCGAGGGCGATATAGACACCGAATGGTATGGAAGCTCTTATGACGGTTGGCTGGATAAATATCCCACGCTGCCACAGGGTCAAAGCTTTGAGTACGCTTATATATTGGCGTTGCAAGGTGGAGATGTCAGCATGCTCTCGCTCTCTTGCTTTGTGAAGCTGAACCTTGTTCCGGTGAAAGACACTTCGCCATTCTCCGTGTATCTGTTCGCGAAGCCGTTCGTTACAAGAGCAACGAGAAAGGCTGTAACGGGTACGGGTACCCGGTATGTCTATGAAGCTTATGAGATATTCAACTATGAGGATTACGAACCGGATGATCAGCTGTACTATAATATTGGCGATGATGAGTGGTACCCGGATGGATATTCTGAAGACTGGGGACCGGACAGCTTTGACGCTTTAAAAGAACAGAGCGTGATCACCGGCGGTGTTTTCCTGGGCCCTGGAATCGAATTCATGCCAGCGAAGACGATCTCCGTCTTCCTTCAGCCTTCGATAGGGTATACATTCCCTGTATCTTTTGTAAGCACGAAATCGTATGATGACTCTATCGATTCTTATCTCGATGATGAGTTCCCGATCGTTAAAAAAGGTTTTACATCACTCAATATCCAGCTTGGAGTTTCATTTAACTTTTAAATATGTTTTCGCAACGGTTTAAGATCCTGGTAGTTCTTTTTCTCTTCATACTGAGTGTGGATGTCCATGCCCAATTCAAGCTTTACGAAAAAGGACATGACAGTTATCAATCAGGGAACTATACCGACGCGATAAAGAACTTTAATGACTTCCTGGCCAAACCGACGCACGACAGTTCGATGGATCCGGAAGTGAGGTATCTTCTGGCGTTGTCGTATTACAAGCAAAAGGATTATAAGAATTCCGTAGAGAACTTCGAGGAAGCTTTGCTGCTGAACTATCCGAACAAGGGTAACATGTACTGGTTCATGGCCAAATGCTATGATAACATGATCATGTATACCGAATCGGTTGAGCAATACACCAATGCCGTAAAGGAACTGAGCGGTGACAAGGCGACGCAGGCAAAAATTCTATACGAAAGGAGCCAGGTTTTCACGAAGGCAGGCAAGCTTCAACTGGCGTTTGACGATCTGAAAGCCGGCGCAGCACTTAACCCTTCCAATGCCGATATCAAGCGCGAGGTCGATAAACTCGAGAAGCAAGGAATGGTAAGCCGGAACACTCCAGACGTTTCAAAACAACAGCAGCAACAACAACAAACAACAAAAAAAGAGGAGCCCGCTAAAAAGCGTGAAGAACCCGTTCAAAAGAAGCAGGATGTTGCGGAAACAGCAACTCCGAATACTGCCGCTCCGGAAGATCGCTCGACAACACAGGAAGAGCTCCTTGCAAGCCGGCTGAAAGGGAAAAGCAATGCAGGTACCGATCCTGGAAAAACAGCAGCAGTACCGGAAAAGAAACAACCCGATCAGAAGCAAGAAAGTCCCCTGGTAGTTTCCAATCCTCCCAGCTCGGCAAAGCAAACGGTAACTCAGGTTGTCAACCCGATCGCAGAAGCTTACAAGGAGGAAAGGAGATTTGCACTTGTTATCGGAAACTCAAAATATCCGAAGTCGATCGGTGTGTTGAAGAATCCGGTTAACGATGCTACCGATATCGCTGCAGAACTTGAAAAATCACACTTCGATGTCCAGTTGCTTACCGATGCAACGTATGGTCAGATGAGAGCTGCCATGCTGAAGTTCAAGGAGAAAGTCGATGCGGGTGAAAAAGATAAAACGGTGGCGTTGTTCTACTATGCAGGTCATGGCCTCGCTCATGATGATGAAAATTATCTCGTGCCCGTCGATGCCATGATCGAATACGAAGACGATATCTCCCGCTACTGCTTTGGTGTTCAACGCATGGTGCTTGCCAACATGGAGCGGTCAAACTCACGAATGAACATCGTTATACTCGACGCGTGCCGTAACAATCCCTTTCCGGCGCTGACACGTTCGGCTGGACAACAGGGACTGAGCGAGATGAAGCGGGCGAGGGGATCATTCATCGCGTATGCAACTGCTCCGGGATCTGTTGCTTCCGACGGCTCGGGTAGAAATGGTCTGTATACTCAGGAGCTTCTGAAAGCGATGCGCAAATCCGGCCTCACTATCGAGCAGGTATTCAAGGAAGTCCGGGCGAGTGTAAGCCGCATGTCCGGTGATAAGCAAAACACGTGGGACAGCTCCAACATCGTCGGAGAATTCTACTTCAAGTTCTGATTGAACTCATCCCGCATTTAGACTGTTGACTTAAATGCATGAAAACATTCGATACACTTTCTGAAGCTATTGCCGAACTCAAAAAGCAAGGCTACGACAACGACTTCAATCTGCATCCTGAGTGGATCGAATGTCCGCCATTGAAGTTACGACTGGCACCCGAAGAGTTTCATGTTGACTCCGTACATCGCTTTGAAGGAATGACAAATCCGGATGACAGCTCGGTGCTGTATGCGATCGCTTCCAGGTCAGGGATCAGGGGACTGCTTGTCGATGCCTACGGTGCCTATGCGGAATCGGTGAGCCCAACAATGATCGCCAGGCTCAAGATCGATAAGTCCACCTACAGGTAAAATAATCAGGTCAAATTTTGGAGAAATTGAAGGCAAAGCTATCTTTGCACTCCGTTTTAGGATGGTCTGGTAGCTCAGCTGGTTAGAATGTCCCGACCTCGGTCGGGAAGGTCGCGAGGCCGCTGAGTGAAAGATTGATTTAAGATTGTATTTAAAGATTCTAGGTCCGGTAGTTCAGCTGGTTAGAATGTCCCGACCTCGGTCGGGAAGGTCGCGAGGCCGCTGAGTGAAAGATTGATTTAAGATTGTATTTAAAGATTCTAGGTCCGGTAGTTCAGCTGGTTAGAATGTCCCGACCTCGGTCGGGAAGGTCGCGAGGCCGCTGAGTGAAAGATTGATTTAAGATTGTATTTAAAGATTCTAGGTCCGGTAGTTCAGCTGGTTAGAATGCCTGCCTGTCACGCAGGAGGTCGCGGGTTCGAGTCCCGTCCGGACCGCAAATGGCTCAATTTCGAAAGATGTTGAGCTTTTTTCTTTTTTGGTCACAACCGATCAAGCCTTCGCTATAGTTCCTTCACCGGCTCACAAGAATAGCTGAAGGTCGCTCCGGACATCGATACAGGATATCCACCGTGGTTGTACTTATAGCCTGTTGTGTATGAATATGTAGGATCTACTACACCATTTTTTACTACTTGATAGGAAACAATATTGTGCGGTGTCCAAATTCCTGCCCACGCCTCAAAGGCAGTGTAGTACTCTTCGGGGTATGGCTTTGGATTGTTGTCCATCGTGTATATGGAAAGCGGGTTCTCTTCAAACGTGCCATCGTCCTTAACGCTGAAAGTCCGCACCTCGATGATATTGTCTGCCGGATATTCATAAAGACCGTAGAAGGTCAACTCACTGTTGTTATGAATATCTCTTCTTGAGAGTTTACCATCACTACTGTAAAAGTATTTGACCTCGCGGCTCAATGAGCCATCTGATGCACTGTACATTTGAACCAACTCGAGACGTCCCCCGCCATCGTAACTGAATTCAGTGTATACAAATTCATCGCCAACATCGACGCGAATGAGCTGGTGATCTCCGTTGTAAGTATATTCATCTCTGCGCGATGGCCAACCCGTTGCTGTTTGTATAACTACATCGAGCAATCCATTGTCATTATAGAAGAGTCTGTCAACAGAGCCCGGACTCGTTGCTTCCGTGAGAAAATAATTGGCACAAACTTGACTATTGTCTTCGCAGCTCAAGGCGAACAGGCATAGCATGCATAAAGCAGCTATGGAAAAAAATTTAGTCAGGCGAGACATATATGCGGGATACTAACGTGAATTATGCTCAAGATACGAAAGCATCTTGTTACAGCGATTCCATAGCAAGATTCCCTCAGGCGATCACAGTGAAATTGCAACGGACCTGTCCGCAGCCTGGGTTGGTAGTACTTTACGGCGCGTAGTAAACAGACCAGTCCCCGGATGATATGGAAAAAAAGCTACAAAGTACTGGAAGTGAGTGCTTTATGCGCGTTTTTCTTTTCCTGCAATTCTTTACACGATACTACCGATATTTAACAATCCTTTTAACTTTGTGGCCACAAAATCGACACTATGCTATTGGATTTCGAAAAGCCCATCGCTGAGCTGGAAGGAAAATTGGATGATATGAAGCACCTGGCCAGTGATAGTGACAAAGAAGTTCAAGCTGCAGTAAAAGCTCTGGAAAAAAAGATACGCGAGCTCAAGAAGGAAACTTTTGAGAATCTCACAGGCTGGCAGCGCGTTCAATTGTCACGACATCCCGATCGTCCTTACACACTGGATTATATTTACGAGATCACATCCGACTTCATCGAGCTCCATGGCGACCGCACCGTTGCCGATGACAAAGCCATGATCGGTGGTTTCGGAACTATCGAAGGTCAGACCTTCATGCTCATCGGTCAACAGAAAGGCCGCAACACGAAGCAACGCCAGATGCGTAACTTCGGCATGGCCAACCCGGAAGGATATCGTAAAGCCCTGCGGCTGATGAAGCTAGCTGAAAAGTTCAACAAACCGATCGTTACATTCATCGATACGCCCGGCGCATTTCCAGGTCTTGAAGCAGAAGAAAGAGGACAAGGTGAAGCGATCGCCAGGAACCTGAAAGAGATGTTCATGCTGAAAGTTCCCGTGATCTGCATTGTGATCGGAGAGGGAGCATCAGGTGGCGCACTCGGAATTGCCATCGGTGATCGCGTTCTGATGTTGGAGAATACCTGGTATTCTGTGATCTCCCCGGAGTCTTGCTCATCCATTCTCTGGAGAAGCTGGGATTTCAAAGAACAGGCAGCTGAAGTTCTTAAGCTTACCGCAAAAGACATGCTTTCGCTCAGCCTTATCGATGGAATTATCAAGGAACCTCTCGGAGGCGCGCATACCGATGTAAAGTGGATGGCCAACGAAGTGAAGCGTACGATCATCGAGACCACGAAAGAATTATCGAAGATGAAAGTCGCTGACCGCACCAGCAAGCGGATCGATAAATTCGTCGCCATGGGTGTTGTTAAGGATTGATATTGATCCGTCATGAATTTATAGAGAAGGGCTGTTCATCGCAGCCTTTTTTATTTTCATTGAATTCCTGAACGTTGTCTTGAATCTTGAACTTTGAATTTTCAATTTTAGCGCATGAAACTTCACGTAATCAACACCGGTTTTTTCAAGCTTGATGGCGGCGCGATGTTCGGCGTCGTTCCCAAATCGATCTGGCAACGGACTAACCCGTCTGACGCAAACAACCTCTGCACCTGGGCGATGCGCAGCCTGCTGATCGAAGATGCCGGCAAGCTCATCCTGATCGACAATGGGATCGGTACAAAGCAGGACGAAAAATTCTTCAGCTTCTATCATCTCCATGGAGGGGATGGCGTTGTGAGCGCATTGAATCGGGCAGGATTTTCGGAGAACGATATGACGGACATGTTCCTTACCCATCTTCACTTCGATCATTGCGGTGGTGGAGTGCAGATCGTCAATGGAAAGCCGGAGCTTACATTCAGGAATGCAAAATACTGGTCGAACAAAGACCATTGGACCTGGGCGACACAGCCGAACCCCAGAGAGAAAGCAAGTTTCCTCAAAGAGAATATCTTACCCATGCAGGAGAGTGGTCATCTTTCCTTTATAGACATTAACACATCGCCTTTCAAACAGTTTGATATATTTTTTGCTTCAGGTCATACGGATAAGATGATGATCCCGAAGATAAGGTATAAGGATCGGGTAATTTGCTTTATGGCGGATCTGCTTCCTTCGGTTGGACATATCCCTCTTGCTTACGTGATGGGGTATGATACAAGGCCACTGTTAACCCTTGAAGAAAAAGAATCGTTTCTCAATGAAGCAGCCGATAACAACTATGTGCTGTACTTTCAACATGATCCTGTCAATGAATGCTGTACGGTAAAACGAACCGACAAGGGCATTCGGCTCGACCGCACATTTTCATTAAGTGAGATCGCATAACCAAAGCAACAACCATAAACCAATAAATCGTAAACTGCTATGAACGGCCTGGTACTTTCCGGAGGAGGAGCAAGAGGGATCTCACACATCGGCGTGATCAAGGCGCTCGAAGAGTTCGGCGTACAGCTGGACTGCTTTGCAGGAACAAGCGCCGGATCCATTGTCGGATCGCTATACGCCTACGGCTACAAGCCCGATGAAATACTGGAGATCATCGTCGGCACAAGTCTCTTTAAATCCTTGAAACTTGCATGGACATGGACAGGGTTGATTTCTCTGGAAGGTCTTAAGGACGTACTGATAAAGCACATGCCGGAGAACAGCTTTGAAGCTTTGAAAAAACCGATGACGGTCGCCGCGACGGAAATAAAAAAAGGCAAGAGTGTTTATTTCACCAAAGGCGAGTTGATCCCTGCGATCCTTGCGTCGTGTTGTGTGCCTGCCGTTTTTAATCCGATACAGTTCGATGGTGGTCTCTATGTCGATGGAGGTATCCTTGACAATCTTCCGGCACAAACCATCCGTGACAAGTGCGACGTTCTGATCGCTTCGCACTGTAATCACATTGCCGAGGATTTCGATGTAAAAAGTTTCCGCAACGTGATCGAGCGTAGCCTGCTTATGGCCATCAACAGGAATACAGTCCAGAGCAAAGGTATCTGCGATGTATTCATTGAACCTCCGGCCGTTGGGAAGTTCAGTGGATTTGAAGTGGCAAAAGCCAGAGAGCTGTTTGAGTTAGGATATCAATTCACCAAAAAGAATTTCGATCCCGGTGATTTTCACAAGAAAGTATGACGCTGACATTCAAAGAACAGATCCTTCAGGGAATACCGGAGCAATTGCCTCCCGTTCAGGAGTATGATGGCACGATCAGTCACGCTCCAAAACGTAAGGACATCCTGACGATCGCAGAGAAGAAGCTTGCCATAAAGAACGCGCTTCGCTATTTCCATCCGAAGCATCATGAAGTTCTCGCAGGTGAATTTTATAATGAGCTGATAACTTTCGGACGTATCTACATGTATCGTTTCAGACCACGTTACGATATGTATGCGCGGGCCATACACGAATATCCGCACAGGTCTTTGCATGCGGCAGCCATTATGGTCATGATCCAGAACAACCTTGACCCGGCGATTGCCCAACATCCCCACGAACTGATAACGTACGGAGGGAACGGAGCCGTCTTTCAGAACTGGGCGCAATACCTTATCACGATGAAGTACCTGGCCGGCATCACGGACGAAGAGACGCTGCACATGTATTCGGGACATCCGATGGGAGTATTTCCGTCTTCGAAAAACGCACCGCGTGTGGTCGTTACGAATGGCATGATGATACCCAACTATTCCAGACAGGATGATTGGGAAAGATTCAATGCACTCGGCGTAACGCAATATGGCCAGATGACTGCCGGCTCATATATGTATATCGGTCCGCAAGGTATCGTTCATGGTACTACGATCACCTTGCTGAACGCGGGCCGGATGATCAGCAAAGAAGGAGAGGGACTCGCGGGAAAGTTGTTTGTTTCTTCAGGCCTTGGAGGTATGAGTGGCGCACAACCGAAAGCAGGCAATATCGCAGGATGCATTTCGGTGGTTGCTGAAGTGAATACAAAGGCAGCAACGAAACGACATCAGCAGGGATGGGTTGACGAGATCATTTCAGATATCGGTCAGCTGGTAAAAAGAGTGAGGCAGGCAAAACAAAAAAAAGAAGTTGTCTCCATCGCGTTCACCGGAAACATTGTCGATGTATGGGAAATGTTCGATAAGGAGAACATAACGGTTGATCTCGGCTCCGATCAAACTTCACTGCACAATCCCTGGGCAGGAGGCTACTATCCGGCGGGGTTGAGCTTCGAAGAAAGCAATGTCTTGATGGCAAATCATCCTGAGCGATTCAAGAGCTATGTCCAGGAGTCACTGCGAAGACATGCGCTTGCGGTGAACAAGCACGCGGCTAAGGGAATGTATTTCTTTGACTATGGAAATGCGTTTCTGTTGGAAGCGTCAAGAGCAGGTGGCGACGTGATGGCAAACGACGGCGTGAGCTTCAGGTATCCGTCCTATGTACAGGATATCATGGGACCGATGTGTTTTGATTTTGGCTTCGGACCTTTCCGTTGGGTGTGTGTTTCAGGGAAGCAGGAAGATCTGGACTATACAGATAAGATAGCAGGCGACATACTCGAGAAGATCCTTAAAACCGCCCCTGAAGAAATTCATCCACAACTTGAGGATAATATTCAATGGATAAAGCAGGCGAAAGAAAACAAACTTGTTGTCGGCTCCAAGGCCCGCATTTTGTATGCTGATGCATCAGGCAGGGTAATGATCGCCGAGGCATTCAACAAAGCGATACGCGATGGAAAGATCGGCCCTGTTGTTTTAGGACGCGATCATCATGATGTGTCGGGAACAGATAGTCCTTACCGCGAGACATCGAATATTTATGATGGATCGCAGTTTACGGCGGACATGGCCATTCACAATGTTATCGGTGATTCGTTTCGCGGAGCAACGTGGGTGTCTATTCATAACGGTGGCGGTGTTGGCTGGGGTGAAGTTGTTAACGGCGGCTTCGGTCTCGTACTCGACGGGAGTGAAGAAGCTGATAGCAGGTTGAAGAGCATGCTTTACTTTGATGTGAACAATGGTATTGCGCGCAGGGCATGGGCCAGAAACAAGAACGCAGTTTCATCCATTCAACGGGAAAGCGAACGGATAACCGTTACGAAGTCCAATGTAGCAGATGATGGATTGATCGATCGCATAATAGAGTAGAATATAAAACGTTTTAGGAGGAGTGAAGGAGATGAAAACAAAACAACTATGAAAAAACTCATTGTTACATTTTTTCTCGTGGCGG
>JADMIO010841927.1_pt1 | contig 93459 bp, 98 predicted proteins | sample 8958161 | NCBI WGS metagenome assembly JADMIO01 (sample SAMN16585339, study PRJNA669376) | soil metagenome | isolation source: Crop rotation soil | place: USA: Cullars Rotation, Alabama | collected 2011
CGCGACAACTTGTCCACGTGGAATTCTAAGCTTAGGATCCCAATGTGCTGGAAAGTTCTAGCAACAGAAAAACCTCAAACCAATTTCGATCCACCGGATTCATTTTTCCAAGCCTGCAAAAAAGCGAGCAGACAGTTAGACGATTCATTAACAATTTAGTATGGGTTATGGAAAATGAAAAAGATCTGCTACCCACTCATTCTTACAAGGGTTTGTTAGCGAACAAATTGAGCAAAAAAATCGTTGAAACTATTTTGCAAAAAGTATAATTTGATCGGAGGCGACAAACTGGCACGATATCAAAATTACCAATCATTGACTTGTATTAGATCCAAGGTAATGACAATGGGAAATGATGGACAAACATCAAATGCTAGCTAATTATTGAAAATCATAATTATAACATTTTTTTTGTTCTTTTATTTTTTCAAATTATATTTAATGTTACCAATATTCATTGATTATAATCCATACTGCTATTGAACGTGATTTTTGAAATTATGTCAAGAAGGAGGGAACTCCTAACCGCAAATACGATATAGATATTGTTTTTGATAAAAACTAATTTTCTTTTTTTATGGACGGTAATTTATTTTGTAACTGATATAAGGAATGTAGATTGTAATTTTATATGGAAAACACAACGCAAGAATCAGAGATTACAAAACAAATAGGAGATAAAATTGAACAAAATGCATCTCAGTGGTCTGGTGTATTAAAAGAAGTTGTGGATAAGCTAACCGGTAAGAATATGGATGTTACCTATAATTTTGATAATTTTGAAATCGATGTGCCTAAAGCAACTGGTCCCGATGGAAGGAATTTGGGTAGTGCGAAGTGGAAGATAAATGGTAAATTCATTTTCTCGACTCAACTCTTAGACAAGACAAACAGTATGAAATAGATTTGAACTCAACTACATCCGCTAACTCAAATTCAGATCCCGAAACTTCAGCAATGAATAATATAGCTGAAAGTTTGAAGTGTATAAAGGGAAAAATTAGCATTCAAATAAAAAAAAGGCCGGCCTTATCGATTGCACTAAATGGCAATACGGTTCTTTTGGATATTGAAGATCCGTCAATATTGGGTTTAACAGAATGTGATAACAGTGTAGGAGTATTTGACAGCCTTAAAACTGCCAAGAAATTGGGGGAGATATTGAATTCAAAAGGTTTAACTTTATCTGTACTAAGAAAGGGTAAGAAGGCTGTTAGCCTAGGTAGAGAGGCCACTCCTACAATAAGCTCTATTGTTACTGGGAGTGATGATATTCAAGTTGACAGCATAAAAGAAGTTACTAAGTTCGGTAAAGATATTAGAAAGCATCGGGAGAATTGAAAGAGAAAGTAAGTGGGATTTCATTTTTTATATAAGCTCTGATCTCTGACTAACGATTACTCGATTAAACTAGAAAGTATCAAATAATCAAAGTTCGTCAACCTGAGAAATTATTTTTCTCAAATCTTGTTTATCGGATAGAACATCTTGCCAATAGTGATCATTTTTTCTAATGGTTTCAGGTGCCGATGAAATTGTGAAATCTGTTGGAAAGATAGAATCTAATTTCTTCCATTCTATAGGCATCGAAACGGTTGCATTAAGTGTGGGTCTCAACGAGTATACCGATGCAATGGTTTTGCCTCTTGCATTCTGATTGTAGTCAAAGAATATTTTTCCCTTTCTCTTCAAAGTGCTCCACTCTAATGTTACTTTTTTAGGAAATTTTGAAATCATCATTTTAGCTATGACTTCGGCGAAACCTTTCGTCTGTCCATAGGAATATATATTTGAAATAGGAACATAAACATGCAATCCTGATTTACCTGATGTTTTCACATATGCTCTTAACTTTAGCTCTCCCAATATGTGGTTGAGTTCATGAGCAATCTCTACAGCAGCTTTAAAACCCGGAATGTTGTATTCTGGTTCTTGTCCTTTTTTTTCTTTACCAGAGTAAATATATGGATCAAGATCAAATACAATAAAATCTGGAAAATTCAAACCACATTTTTCTTCGTATAACAAAGTAGAATTATTACAGCTTTCAAAATCATTAATCCTACTATACCAAGGATGCATTTCGATGCAGCCCAGATTGGCAATCCATAAGATGGTCTCTACATTATTGCATATGACGTAATTGATACTATTGCCTCTACGTTCAGAATGGATTTTAGCGGTAGAGACAAAACCTGGTTTTTTTTGGCTCCAATCCTTCTGATAGAAGGACTTGGAGTAAATTCCATTAGGATATCTGCTCAAAGATAGCGGCCTATACTTCAAATGGGGGAGTATGTAGCCACTTATTTTTTCATAATACTCTACTAGATCTCTCTTTAAAATTGGCTGATGATCTTTAGTTGCCTTCCAGTAAACCTTCGTTGGGTTTGTTACCTTGGTCTTACCTGTATAAGAATGGTCGATACTTTGTTTCCTATCATTAGTATTATTATTTCTACCTTCTATATCATTATCTAGTTTGAAACCATCCCTGGTTACAGTATCCGCTTCAATAATGCATTCTTCAGGGTTCTTGTCTTCGCGCAATCGTAAAAACACCGGTGCTCTAAGAATGCCATCTTTAGTCCATTCGCCAAACTTGACCTCTGCTATTAATACAGGACTTAGCCACATAGTTTTTCTATTAAGATATGGGACTCTATCGACTGGTGCAGTATCGATTTCAAACTTTTTTAATATTGAATGAAGCGTACTAAGGATCTCATCATTAAAGCCTGTTCCTACATGCCCGGCGAACTTTAGTTTTTTCTCTTTGGGGCAATATACTGCAAGAACTAATGAACCAAAATAATTCGCTCTATTCCCTGTCCCTTTTGTATAGCCTATAATTACACAATCCTGTGTTTTTGTGTTTTTTATCTTCAGCCAGGCTTTAGATCTTACTCCTTCTTGGTAAAGACTGGTTTTGTGTTTGGCCACTATACCTTCTAATTTCAATTCGTTGCTCTTTCTCAGTATTTCTATTCCCTTTTCTTCGATATAATCAGATATTCTGATAACGTCATTAGTTTTCAAAGCTTTTTGTAGTAAAATTCTCCGATCCAAATATACCAGGTCTTCAACATTTTTGTCTTCATTGTAAAGTATATCAAAAGCGTAATATGTTGATGGATGTTTTACTGAAAGTGCCATTATTTCATTAGTGTCCTGTACGTTCATTCGATGTTGATGGGCATTAAAATTCGGAAGTCCCTGCTCATTTAGTACAACGATTTCACCGTCAATTACTACTGAATTGCAATCTTTAAGAGAGATTCTTGCCGAATTTACTATTTCAGGATATCTTACCGTGATATCATTGCCATTCCTTGACTGGATTCTAACTTTTTCTTTTTCCTTGAATATAATCGCTCTAACACCATCCCATTTGATTTCAAAGACCCAATCTTTGTTGTTAAATGCCTTTTCAGTAGGCGATGCCAACATTGGTTTTATTTTTTGGAAATGCATTTTTAGATTGCTTCTGTTACTTGTTGCAGTACTTGAGCTTGGCCTAATCTTACCTTCTAAATATTTCTTAGACTTTTGAGATCTATGCCTAGTATCAATATCCAAATTAGATCTTCCAGTAAGGACAGACTGGGGCTGCATTAAAGTAATATCATTATCTAAAATATATTGGTCCTTAGTCTTAATTAGTAACCATTGATTGTCTTTTTTCGTCCTAATTAATGAGAAAATGCCTTTCAATTTGTTGCCGTAAAGTTCAACGGTTATTTTTCCTGTATTTACCTGGTCTGAAAGTGAGCTATCACTACTATAACTGCCAGTATCCCAAACTATTACAGTACCTGCTCCATAATTTCCTTCAGGTATACTCCCTTCAAAATGCAGATAGTCAAAAGGGTGATCTTCCACCATGATAGCTAACCGTTTGACTTCAGGATTCATAGAAGGGCCTTTAGGTATGGCCCATGATTTAAGAGCCCCATTTTCAGATTCCAATCTAAAGTCATAATGCAATCGTCTCGCTTCATGTCTTTGCACTACAAAATTTCTTAACTTTTTACCGGTATTGTTATGTATTATCTGACCTTTGGGTTCAGTTGTCTTTGCAAAATCCCTTTTTTTATTATAAGGAATGAGTGAGGAATCAATAATCTCTTTTCTCATCTTTTTATTATGGCTTACCAAACCCTTTCTTAGGCCTCATTCATGATTGGACGGCAAACTAGAAATAGATCAAAAAATGGTATTAGCTTTTCATAATTGAATCAGCTAATGGCCTGCTAAGAGGATAAAATTGACATTTACCTGATTACAAACCCTTTGAACATACAAAGGATTGGAGTGATTCTAAATGTCGAGATCCGTTAATAGGGGATCAACATGCGAACCGGATGCGATTGGGCTATTCACTAGTCACCTTCCAAGTTGGATGAATTTCATGCCATCCCTTTGGTTTGTCAGTTACCCATGCGCCCCAAATATGTACTTTATCACCTGATTTAGGTAAATCCACATTTTCTATATTCTGATCTTTAGGAACAACTTCAACCACAAGCAAACCGTCTGTTTTTTCATCATTCTTGTCGTTTATAAGAAATTTATATTTATCATCTAGCTTTACCAGAAATTTGTAGTCTCCATCATCCATTTTTTTAGTGTGCATAACATCTCCAACTGCATCTTGACAATCCGCTAATACTTTCAGATCTTCTTCATTAGATGCTCCATTTAATACATCACCGTCCCTGCAATTCTCGTCCTTCAATGTTTTATGTTGTTCCATGCTTTTGATATCATTATCATCTACTTTCTTCTGTTCGTCAGCAGGTATTGGCTTTTCTTCCTCTTCTTCTGAGATCGCTTTTTCCATTTTTTCCACTAATTTTTCAAATCTATCTTTCAATATTGTTTCCTTTTTTTCAATGTTATTGCTTAATTTTTTAATTATCTGTGCATCTTCGTCTGAAAACTTGGTGTTCATATTTTCCAGACCGGGATTACAAGGGCCATTTTCGATCTTTAATTTTCCAACTCCAGGATCACATCCAGAAGAAGGTGATACTAACCCTTGGTTCATTTTTTGTTTTATGAAAACAAGATAAGTATCTTTAACCTGTTCCTCAGAAATTTGATTCGGATCGTTCAACGTTGCTGCAAGTGAATTTGCTGCGATAGAAGAGAGAAATAATACAACTGTAATGACCGAGAGAAAAAGATAACTAGTAATAGGCTTTGAATTCAAAGTGAATCTCATTACAACGGTTTCTCAAACATAGTATATAAATTTCAGTACTAGACATTCTTGTTATAAATGGATATTATAATAAAATATACACCCTGATTCATTCATTAATTCTAAATTTCTGAATAATCATTAATGAATTTAGAAATCACCATTTGATTCGTGATTTAGTAACTAGATTTCGTAGATGTGTATCTAAGTCTTATATGAGATGTTGCATTGATGTGTATATGAGTGGAATAACAGATTGGGATGATATCAAAAAAAAGGAAGCAAGAGGAATTGACGATTATGATTTAGGTGAAGTTCATGATTTAGATGCAGAGGTAGTTGTCACAAAAAGAGGAGTTGTCGATAAGGATAAATTTTACTTGCCTAAGAATAAAGTTGTACGATATGATGGCCATAAAGTATGGTTCAACGTTACTAAAGATGAGGCCAAAGCCTTTAAGAAAGACTGAAGGAACCTGCATTGTGAATATTTATTCAAATACAGGAGACACTACTCTGTTTCTAACGATTTGTAATTGACTCAAGCCGGTCTCATCATTTCCCTTTCTTTTTACGATACTTCATAGGGCTTTCTGGTCGGGTCGAGTGAGTATGCAGGTCAAAAATCCTTGTTCGCTCATTGTCAGGGATTTCTTTAAAATGTATATTTTCTATGAGAGAAATATAATACAGTTTTTGAAAATCTTCATCTGGCATTGCTATAATTGCACAAGTAGAACAAATTTGAATTCCAGATTTTGCATCAATTTTAGCATCACACAATAAACAAGTCGACATTTTGGTAAAGTTCTCTGACATATTATATTATGTAAAACATTTAATATAATAATTGGATATCAATAGGAAAATTATGTTTATCAAGTTTCATATATGATGCTTTATTCAATACTCAATATCATAATAATTAATATTTGTCCATAAGACCAAAAGCACTTCTGTGACGGACAAATTTGTATATTACTCCAAATAGTAATCATCGCTCCTACAATATCAAAATCTGAATCTATGATTATGGATTGTTTCTTATATCCGGCGATCCCTTCTTGGTTCGTTATTGATGCAATGTATTCTATGTCATTAGGGGCGATCATGGATGACTCGGTATTTATCCGAATTGATTCTTGCTGGTATGGTAGAGGTACTAAGGAGAGAGTTCAAGTTCATAAAGGTGGTGTAATTTCCCTTACACTCAAGTCTTTAAAATTCCAAGTCATATTGTCTGATCTAAATACAGCTAACGGTCCCCCATTAGTTATTATGTAATTTTTGACCTTTCCGCAATTTGCACTGTAAAATATTTCATCAGGACTGTTGGCATACCATCCGCCATCGTCAGTTAGATCGCTAACCTTTAACCATTGATTATTGGCCTTATCATCTAGATAAGATTCCATTTTTACCGCAGTATCATTATTTAAATTGTAAACCACTACTTTCCATCCAATCCACCTGCCTATAATGGGATCTGTGGCTTGCACTTCGGCGCGTTTACTCGTATAGCCACCTGTATGCCATATCTCTTTTACCCAAGAAACGGTTCCATTAACGTCTATTTCACCCTTCAAAGCTGTGCCTTCGCAAGGAACAGTGTTATTATGTACTCCACCTCTGACGGACCATACAAGAGAGTCATTTGGATTCATTATTGGAATTATCTTTGCGTATCCTGTCATCTCGACGTTTTTCCATTCCGCAGATCCTGGGAGTCTTAGAACTTCCATTCTGACCTCACCAGCGTATTTCCCATTTTCAAGTCGCCCGCTTACCTGCCAAGAACCATCCGATTGACGAGAAATATTTGATGCTGGTTTAAATCCTGGATCCTTGGTCGGATTGTCCATATCAATAAACCATTCTCTTCCCCCAGGTTTTGTAGGATAGATTTCCAATATCCCAAATTTGTCTGAATTCTTCGCTATATCAGAAAGAGATATCTTTGAAATTGGAACATGATAGTAAATTATTGCAAAAGCGGCAACAATCAAAGTTAATGTAATAAACGTCCTTAAATTTTTAGGCTTCATCCATCTCGTATTCTTTTAATTATAAAGTTTATAATTGTTAATCTTCAGATTGTTCTATTTAGATAACATATATTGATTAGAGTAGGAAAGATTTTTCGCATTTATTCGGATTCAATTTTTAAGGATTGTAATATTTGCTTAATAGTGGGTAGATAGGTATCAAACTTGGAATTTTCGGCGCTATATTGGAGAACATAAATCTTCTTACCCAACGACGTCCAAGAATGCATTATCTCAAAAGAAACAGGATTTCCGATACTTGGTAATGTTGAAAAAATAACTTGATAACCAGGATGGCCAGCGAGAGTGGTTGAATCAGAGCTTAATATTTTTACTTGATTTGTTTGGTTCAGTGAGGAAAGCGTCATATTAGTAAAATCCTTGAGAGCTACGTTCTGTTGGTAGTTCATTACAGTTATAGTTAATCTAGGCGGGATTGGATCGGAAAGATTTTGTAGCGGACCATAAAATGCTGCTATCTGAGTATACTCTGGTAGACCGCTATCTGAGTATGTCCAGTTTGAAGGAAACAACATAGATATTCCATGTTGTGAATTTCGATATGCAAGTTGGTTTGGAGATGATCCGTTAGTAACGTTTGGTTCCAGGCCAAAACCAAAACTTGTCTTATTTGTATTCGAGTCTGGTCTTTCTGCCGCAAACAGTAGATTTGACGAGATTGTAATTTGAAATAACAGTGCAACACTAATCAATCCGAATACTGTCAATAATCGGTTAGCAATTAAATTCATAGTCTAATTATCGAGAAGTAACAAATGAGTCCTTTAATTGTTTCTATTTGTGCTAGATTAAAATATTCAATTGGATTCTTGAATCATCAAACGAATCGAAATGAACTCTAATTAAATGTACCAGATTTTTTCGTTATTTCAGATTCATATAGAAAAATAAGTAAGAAAAATATTTGCATAAATGATTATACAAACTATTTAAATTATTATGACGGTATTAATTTAATGGAATCGATGAGATGCGACTATTGTAGAAAACAAATACATTCCTTAAATCACTTCTTGGATATGTTCGTCTGCAATGCCTGTTATCATAAATTGATTTCCCATGTGTTCTACCCAGGAAAAATCCATGCTTGATGGTGAGTCTACCGCCTTAGCGCCATGGTCAATTCGTTACCCCAATTAAATATCATTAATTCGATGAATCCCATAGACATACGGCAGTAAACTTATCCTCCTAGGATTCGGCTTGTATAGGCAAATTACATATTCATTAAGCCGTTGTAGCTTTTTTGTGTAGTGTTTATAAAATATGTAAACCTAATTATTAATGATAATTTTGGTCTCCGCTGATAAGCACTCATTTAAGACTGATATAACTGATGAAGACGAATTAAGGGAGATTGAAAAGGTTGAGAAAATTTTAAGCTCTGACGAAAAAGTTCTCTTAGTTGCTAGACAGTCCAGACTGAAGCCTGGTGGTTCGGCCCTAACACCGGATTCTATTATAGCTACCGATCGAAGGGTAATCATGAGAGACCCCTACATGCTCGGTTTGAAATCTGAACTAATTGATATTCCCTATGACGTAATAACCAGTGTAAAACTACAAAAGGGCGTATTTTCTTCAACTATTTTATTTAAGGCACCGTCGCTAGTTAACAAATCCAAATTGGGCCTTATCGATGAGGATATATCCGGCGAAGATGACCAAGAAGGTGTGATGGAAGCGCTCTCAAAGGACAAGGCCGAAGAACTTTTAGAAATAATCAGACGGCGAATGAATGAAACCAGTGACGATAGATCAATAAGTGTTGATAATATTTCTATTGCTGAAGAGATTGAGAAGCTGTCTGCATTAGTGAAAAAAGGAGTTTTGAGTGAATCCGAATTTCAGAAAATGAAACAACATCTTTTGGAAAAAATGTAACTGAATAGAATAAACTTGCATTCTTTACTCAAAATTCTGATTTGATCTTCTTTTGTTGATAACTGCCATGCACACACGAGAATATTCAGCTAAAAATCTAGATATCATACAAGTAGTCAAATCTAAAAAAACGGAATATGTTTATTTGTTCTATAATATGGTCTAAGCTTTTTTCCAATTATCTCGAAAGTACGTCAAGACTTTTTTTGAAAATAATCTAATAAACTTAATTTCATCTGGACTAGTACTATGTATGTAAATTTTTGTAAAACCAGCGTTAAGATATTTTTCAATTGGAGTAATTAGGTCCTCTATGGAGGTAACTATTATTGTTGATTTCTTTAGTTCATCATCTGAAACTTCTCTTTTGGCTTTTTGTTCTAAGACCCTTGGATCATTAATCTTGGTATCAAATGCATCGTCTATTTGTGTAGTCCGCCAGAACTCTGTTGCTTTAAATGCCTCATCGTAATCCTCTGAATAAGATACTTTTGGTTTTGCTATTTTTTCAAGTGAATTAATATCCTTATTTGCATTCCTAGCTGCATTATCAAATATTTCAAAGGTTTCTTTTACTCCTTCGCCAGGTTTTGAAGTAGTAATCAACCCATCTGTATATTCAGCCGCTGCTTTGATTGCGTTAGTACCTGAGGCTGCCATAAACAAAGGTATATTCGTCAATGGAGGTGTGTATAGTTTGGCGTTTTGGATTTTAAAATATTTCCCCATAAAAGTTACAAAACCATCCTCATCTATGCTACATCGAAAATTGTTGTTTTCTTTATTATTAATTCGTGAATCTTCAAAATCATTGTAACCAGTTGCACTCTTTTTCCATAATTTTTTGATGATTTGAATTGATTCTACAGTCCTATCAACTCTTATTTCTGCAGGAGGCCAATCAAATCCCAAGGTTACTTCATTCATAGCCTCCCCTGAACCCACACCAAGACCAATACGTCCAGGATATAATACATCTAGAGAAGCAAAAGCCTGTGCGATTAATCCAGGATTATATCGGTATACAGCAGCAGTAACTCCTGTGGTAAATTTCATTTTCTTTGTTCGTTCGGCGACGGCTGAAAGCCAGACCCATGTGAAATTTCCATGTCCATTCGTATGTGACCATGGATGAAAATGGTCGCTTGTAAGAGTTGACTCGAATCCTCCCTTTTCTGCCTCCTTTACAAAATCAATCAATTGCTGCATAGAATATTGTTCTTGCGATGCCCAATATCCAATTTCTGTCATATTTTAATATGGCAAATAATATTTATTAATCAGTGTAAAATCTCAACTTCAAATGATACTAATGAAGACTGAACAAGTATCATTACTATATAGGGTAATTAGATTTATTACAGTAATTATAACAAAGTTGAACTTGTAGAATTATTAATTAGATTATCAAATACAAAAAGTTTGGAATCTAGCCAACTCCAGTCGGTTCTTCTTTCTTCTGATGTTCTAATTTCATATGTTGCTGCTTTTCTTGTTGAGTTGTAAACATTATACCACAAATATGGCATTTTAAATTGTCATTTTCAGATACGGATTGTGACATTCAGATATCATCCCCATTATTCAAATCGGTGGTGAACATACATAATAATCCACTCCATCATTTAAAACTGTTACTTAATTCGATTCTCTATTTATGCTAATTCTTACCATCACTTGGAGATGTTATTGTCTTGGTGGATTAAACTGCGTTGTAGTTTATTGTGATTGGGATTTGAGATATGACTTTTAATGTCTTTGTTGATTGTTGATTGATTTTTATTCTCTTGGAATTTTCTTTATTCTATTCATAAGCATCTTGCGCCAAGATAATATCGATTAGGAAAATTAGATAATACCGCGAGATATACCTCGTTTGCTTGTTACCAAAAATCGTACACAGGCTTTTATTCAATCATGTCAAACGCCTACAATATCAAACAAGATTCAACTCTTTGATACCATAAAATCATTTTCCATCACATATTCACTTAATGACAGGAAGCTGATTAAAATGTCTAGTTTTTGATAGTCTAGTAAAACATTTTATGTTTTGTTGTGCTACAATCAAGCAGGGAAAGTCTTTTGGTTTTTGGCTTCGTTCACCGAAAGCCCATTCTCCGACGAATATGAAAGGGGATGCCAAACACGGGACTGGCAACTCCCTTTCATTAAATTACTGTTACAAATTCAAGAGTTCATACCACATTGATAAACGCCGCAATATCGAGCGTAGAGTTACCAATAATACTACCAAATTCATTCTTTGCTTTGTTAGTCAGATTTTTTACTTCTGGAAGATTTCCAATTTTCTCTATACCCTTCTTAACTCCACCTAAAAAGGTATCCCAACCTAATCCTATTAGTGCTAGAACAACTAAAATTACCAATATGAGAATAATCCATCCTAACAATAAAAATTACTTCCCATCATGTATGCTTTAAACTTTAAGTATCATTTGCCAATAATTGCTAGTATTGAGGATTAATTTGAAAATCTAATTTATTGTTACATAACAGACTTCTAAATTTGTAGCTTCTCATATTATTCAAAAATCTTTATGAAGGTATTCTATTGTCTTCTGAATTCGTCACGAAGAGAAACTAAATATGAATACAGGCTGCTGATTGGTATCGTAAAAAAGGAATAATATCAATATTATCCTTTTTAAATACTGTAATGAATTCCATTGTCACATTTACCTGATTGTATGGAGTAACATACACAGCCATCTTTTAGCATTATATTTTGAAATGTTATTGGATAAGCTGTTCCAGAATTATCTTTGTTTGGTATCAACGAGTCATGTGGAACAAAAGTAATTGATTCGGGGTCATCCTTGTCTAAAAAACCAACCATAATTTGAGATACCTCTACTTTATACCTGATGGAGTAGGGAAAATCACCCATTTTATTCCACCATTCGATACCCGAAAACTGATTTCCGCCAACATAATCAAAATTCATTGAACCAAGTGAAAAATCAAATGTTTCTGATATCCCAGTATTTTGATCAGTAATAGAATACTTGATTTGGCTGTTTATTTTGTCCAAGTTAACCATTCGCAGGTAGGAGTGTTGAATAAGTGGTAATACTTTCGTAAATCTATATCTGTTGACTCCCTGAAATATTGCTTCGAAGTAGTCTTGATTATCAAATTGACAGATAAGATTCAACTCAATTGGCACATTTCGGATAGTAAACAATTCCAGCAAGTAGAGCATCCAAGATTTGTCAGGTATTTGGTTTCCTAAATCAGCTACTATCTTGATGACATCTGATATCGCCGTTGCGCCCTCGGGAAAAATAAGCGCTCGTTGTTTCTTGTCAGAGATACGACAAAATGAGCCTACCCAATAATGCAATATTCTTAGTTAAGTGCTCTCTCTAAATAAAATTTCCTATTTGATCCGTCCAAAAATTCAAAAAGTATGATAAATATATCTTAATTTGATATTCTCTGAAGTAACCTCGGCTATCACAGGTTTTAGAATGCTCAATGATAATTATTTAAAGAGGACGAACTATGATTATGACTCATTATTTTTATTGCTGGTGTTGGTCCATGGGAACCTTTTTCCAATTATCTTATTCCAATTTATTTTTATTAACAAGTATAGGGTTGTTAAAATTCCAACGATACTTAGAATAACGGCTATTATGATAGCGGCGGGATTATTCGTATTTGTAATCGTTGAAATCATGCCGTCAACAAATGGTCTTCCTAAAAGGACTCCTATCCATACAATAAATTCATTATATATTATAACTCCAATAAATACAGCAATAGCAAATTTCTGTGGACTATATCTTGTGAGACCCAATGTGATGTAAATGAGATTTTCCGAAAATGGGATTATTGGAGCGACTAATGCACCTATCCAGCCATACTTGCCCAAGAACTTTTGAAGTGATATAGTTTTACCCTTTGAGATTCTGGTGATAATATTTCGCCCAGAATACGCAAGATAAAAGATTATCATCTTAGCCGCAACAGCCCCAGCTGTTCCAGATAGAGAAATTAAATGTGGATTCAAGTTTTCGTTAAAGGCTGCTAGTAGAGGAAGGGGAAAATAAGGTATCGGTAAGAAGAACAATATATTTATGATAAAGCTTACCAACAGAATTCCTGGGTATCCGAAATAATCATAAAGTGGAAGCAAATCCTCAAGAGTAACCAAGATTGTATTCTAAGATCAAATAATATTATTATTGTCTTATAAAGATCAAATTGTAAAACTATAGAATTTGTGTCCAAGAGGACGTGAGATTAATTGATTGAGTACTTGCAAGTTATTAGATAGAAACAAAATTGGCCATTAGAATGCGGTAATTTGTATATAGGCGGCTTGTGTGAATCTAACTGCTGACTAGATTTGTTCTATGATAGAAAATCTGAAGCGTTGTATAGTGAAATACCAAAAGGGCCACTTGTGAAGTCTCAAGTATTGCTGAATATACATCAATTTGAAATTGGACAAAGTTATGTTACAGCAAAAATACAAAACAGATTTTCTGAAACTGTCACACTAAACATACAAGGAGGTCAACCAGGGATTGAGCTTCAGGAAAGCCTCTTTAAGATTAAGAATTCTGAAAATCAAAATTCTTTACAATTTGCATACATAAGGGCAAGTTTGATCCAAACCGGAAAAATATTCGTTAGAAAGCTTCCTGTTATTGGTTTAAGAGATTGGCTATTAATCTATGAGGATACATTAGTTGAACTTTCGGTAAAAGATTCTTATGATGAGTTAGAAATTATCGTAGTTTAAGAAAGTTTAGTCTAGACAAATACTAGGATCGCAGCATTTTGTCATTTGATATTTTTTATAATATCCATTTATGTAAAAAAGGCATTCTAACTTCATGTATAATATAGTCGTACAATTAATAGAATATGACCAAGCATTAGAATCAGCGAAATCAGAATTAGAATGAAAAAGACTTGATACTTCAAAAAGAACTAAATATATTATTCATTTTAAAAAAAGTAGTCAGTGACCACCACAGCCACATCCATGTTCTTCTCCGTTATGATGAGAACTAGAATTCTCAGAACATGTAGGACAAAGTGGACTATTATTTTCAGACATAAAGGTAATCCCACAGGAACTACACTTTAACTTTTGAACGCCTTCCATTATTTGTTAAGCTCTAGAACCATAATTAATGTCTTTCTTGGTTAACTATTTTCAGAAAATATCTTTTCAACATCAAGTGAAACTGTGAAGCTAAAACAAGGTATGAAGTACGTAAGGTTATATTCCCTCATAATTATTTAGAATTGATTGAAACAATTCGTGGTTATTCCTAGATTCAAAGAGAATACTTCCGAAATAATGTATTTTGAACCAAGGATTATCAAGATAGTCAAGGGCGATTCCATAACTTGGATTAATCGCGATACAAAAGTACATAACTTGACTTCAGGTGATGCAAACTCCACGTTGCAAAGTCCCTTTTTTCAAACTGGCAGCATGTTGCCAGGTGAATCAACAACTGTCAAGATTGATAGTAATCAGCAGAGCATACCATATTATTGTTCGTTACATCCCTCTGAAAGAGGAGCTATAGCAATATTTCCCATTCCTGAGGATCAGATGACAGAAGAGGACAAATCAAAATTCTTAGACGACGTCAATTTGTTCATATCTGATAATGCAAATCAAAAAATATTAACTCGCCTTCAGAGACAGCTAGATCCTGCAATTATCGAATATCTGAGCGATCCCTATGCAACATTGATTCAGAATAGAGTTATGACCATTGTTTTTTGGGACATTACTAACTTTTCAAAGTTAACAGAGATCTTCAGGGATCATCCAGAGTTGATCGCTGTTTTTCTCAATGAATACTTGGGTGTGGCAGTGCCTGTAATACACGAATATGGAGGAATTATTGATAAATTCATTGGAGATGGCATACTTGCATATTTCGGATTCAAAGAACAAGATGACGATGGCTCAATCGGAGCTTCTAATGCCATTCTTGCTGCCCTAAAGTTGAAACAGGCATTCCAGATTTTTAAGCGAAATTGGCTGGATATATGGAAAACAGTTACTAATTTGGATATAAGGATAGAAATAAAATGCGGCATTAACACTGGCTCTGTGTTAGTTGGGCTCATGGGAAGCCAAGAAAGGGATCAGTTTACAGTAATTGGAACACATGTGAACTTGGCAAGTAGGTTGGAAGGAATAGCAGAATTGGATCAAATAGTTATTTCACAATATACAAAGGAAAAAATTCAAGAAAAATTCAACTTGGAAGCTATTCAAATAAAGGATAAGATAAAAGCATTTGAAGATATTAAGGAATATTACACTGTACTGGCCCAAAAGTAGAGTTTCTAGATCACAGAACGAATTATCATTTTACTATCAAGTTCTTATATAAGGATTGAATTGTATTGTGTGGATTTAAAGTAGCGACATTTTCCTTATTGCTAGCTAGGATAATATACACAGTTAACTGGTTTAATATTGCTTCAATATTTTACCTCATAGCTCTGGATTTTAAAGAGGATATTGCCATGCTAGGAATAATTAGCGCTAGTTTTCTTATCGGCGTTGGCCTGTTCCAAGTACCTGCGGGAATTATAGCTGCAAAGTATGGATTGAGAAACATTGCCATTTATGGAATAATGATCGCCTCAATTGCAGCATTAGTTACAGGACTGGTAAGTGGCACAATGCAGATTTCTCTCTTGCGATTCTTGATTGGGATAGGAATGGCATGTTTCTTTGGACCCAGCGTAATGCTGATTTCAAAATATTTGGGGAAAGAGTCGGAAGGATTGGGGATTGGACTCTTGAACTCGGCACATGCTCTAGGTGGGATTGTAGGATTGTTCGGGTGGGTTGTTTTGGCTGAGGCGCTCGGTTGGAGAACCTCATTAATTCTGAGCGGCGGGTTAGGAATAGCTTCGGCAATTATTTTAAGAAGAACGCTGATAAAGGAAGAAGTAAAAGTACCGGAGGATTTTAGACTTAAGGTTTCGGATATATTAAAAACCATATTTAACAGATCATTGATAATTCTCGGATTTACATTACTTGGGTTTCAGGCAGGATCAAGCATGATTTTGACATTTAGTGTTTTTTACTTTGTTAATCATTTGAATACCCCCCCAGTTAATGCAGGCCTACTAAGTAGTCTGAGTCTGGTAGTTGCTCTAGCATCCTCACCTCTATTTGGGAGAATTTATGACAAAATCGGTAATGCTAGGAATCTGCTCTTTATGTCAGGTATCATATGTGCAGTCAGCATAATTGGTTTTGCGACAGGCTCACTATACATAATCGTGATTTCAATAGTGATAGCGGGGTTGTTCTTATCCGCAGGCTTTGTAATCGTATACGCAAAGGCCAAAGAAATCAACAAATCTCAATCTCAGTATCAGACTCTTGCTGTAAGTTATGTGAATGGGCTCTCATTATTTGGGGTTTTTTGGGTTCCCGTACTATTTTCAATAGTTGCGAACCGGGTGGGCTACGAGATAGCTTGGTTGATGGGAGGAGTGACTATGATATTCTTGGTACTTCCTGTATTGAAACTAAGATGAACAAATTATTATGTTAATAATCATAAACTATCAGTTAATTAACATCAATTTTTATATTCTACCGTTAATATGTCGAGTTTGAACTAAAAGTTCAAATGATATTCAATGACTAAAAAGGTGAGAAATTTGAATGGGTTGGAATAAGAAAATAAGTAATAACAGAAACATGGTCCTGCTTGTTGTGGTTAGCATTTTTTTTCTTTCAATTGTAAACCAACCACTATTTGCATTTCATGGTAAAGAAATAGTACTGAGGTTAAGTGATGGTCAATTTTTTTTACCGCCAGGCAAGAACGTCCAGCAAATAAAGTTAACTACTACATATTCAGTTTCTGATGCTGCTACGGTAGGTAAGCAAATTAGCGCGACGATGAAAATATACACATCGAATGGGACTTTACTTAAGACTACCTCAATACCAAATGGATTCAAAGTTGATAAAACTGGTTTCCAGCAATTTGTTACCAGCTTACCTAACAGTACGCTCCAATCAATCAGCACTATTGTTCTATTTACGGATTTGAATAAAACTTCACCATTATCAAATTCCTTAACAAATAATTTACTTCTAAATAAAACACAATAATGATTCTAATTTGCTACACGATTAAGCTTTAAATCGCAATCGCATAGATTGGAAAAAGAGAATAATTGTAATCCATAATTTTTCAAAGTACCGTGTTAAATCGATAATGGTTTTATCTTTTCTATCGAATGGTATTTGAAAAATTAGGAGGACTTAAATATTTTCCCTGCGAGAATAATCTATAAGGATGATTACTGCAGAAATAAGTGTGCTACCTGTTGGAATACGCTCTGGTACTAGTATGAGTAAGGAAATAGCATTAGCTTTTGATGCTATTAGCGGAATCAAGGATCTTAAAGCAACCCTCACTCCACTTGGCACTCAAATTCAATCGAATAATATGGTAGACATCCTCAACGCAATAAATATTGCACATGAAGCTGTCAAGTCTTCTGGAATCCAAAGAATAATCTCTATTGTACATATTGATGAAAGATTGGACAAACAACAGAATCTGGATCAGAAAGTTGATTCTGTAATGAATAAGCTCAAATAAGTAATTTTTAGTCTTTTTTATGATACATTGCTAATGGTGTATTAAAAATTTATTCCAATTGCCTTATTACTAGGATGACCGCATCTACATTTACGACCTGAACCATGTTCTGAAAGCTTATGGCGACAGGTACGATAATCGCATATTACATCTTCATATTGACCCACTACATTGACAAAGTGCTGGCGGTGGCCAGACATACTCTATACATAACAACATGACATAATACCGTTTCTTAAATAGTGACCTTGCAAATGCCAGTTATAATCATAATTACCGACATGAAATATTGTTTTGTTATTCAACTGATTTGTATTTTTACCTATTTAATATTCTGTTCTAGGAGAACTAATATTTTATTACACGAGTACGCATATTTGGGGAAATGGGAATTGGTTACATGGTCACAATTTAATGATAAATCTAGTCGAGATTTGCACATGCTATCATGTTAATCAAGGAACCTTTAATCTAATTGAGAAAGATACTATTCTAAATAGAATAAAATTTAAGATATAGGACCAACAAGTAGTATTAGATGTTCAAGCGACTTGGTGCCGCAATACTTTTAGTCGAAGATTTACAAAAGTGCATAGCTTTCTATAGGGATATCCTTGAATTGAAAATAAAAAACCAATCACCTGATTGGGTTGAATTTCAAAATGAAAGTCAAAGTGCCGTATTGGCGTTGCATCCTGCACGTATCAAACAAAAAGGATTTTCAAATATGTTGCTAGGTTTTAGTGTGAGTAACATAGAGTCTGTCTGTAAAAAACTTGAAGATAAGCATGTTAAATTTCATAAGCAGATTACTCAAGAATCTTTTGGGAAACATGCCATAATAGAGGACCCTGAAGGTCACCTAATATCTATTGTAGAGATTCCGCCTAAAGATGAATTAGGACAGATTCCGTATTATCATGGCTTTGCTCCAGTTGAAGGCTTAATGTGATAGGGATAGGGACAGGGATACTGATATTGACAGGTGTAATTCCTTGTGTTTTATTAGTCAAAACAATTCAAATACGATAAAAATTTCAGTTTACGTGAACCAATAATTACACCTCAAATATCTTTTATATCATCATGAATTCTGTAAGTACGTGGTAATTGTCACGTAATCCTGCTGTTAATGAAATTAGTATAGGGTCCCGCTCCATTGCGAAAATTACATTACAGGATATATCTAGAGCAAGAGAAGGTATTGACTGTTTTCTTTCCAGTAAATTTTTTAGCTACGTTGACTCTACTGGCCTATCACTAAAGTTTCTTGATCTTAAGAGAAAAGGATTGAGATTAAGAATGATCTCCGATATAAGTTTGAAACAGGCTTCATTATACAGAGGTTTTCTAAACTATTTTGAGATTAGGCATTTTGATAAAATCGCTTACAATATCCTACTTATAGACGACTCGGAATTTGTGATGTTTCTTAATGAGAATAACGATAAGAGAAGATTATTGCGCATGTCCGATAAAACCTTCGTGTCTGCTCAGCAGTTCCTATTTAATTCATTATGGAGTATCGCGTTACCTTACAAAGAGAAAATTAAAGAATTCGAATATGATAAAGAAAAATCTTTTACAAAGGATGTTTCCAAGTCATATGAAATACGCAATATCATTAGAAAATCTATCACGTCATCAATAGATGAAATATTAGTTTTATTTTCAGAACTTGAAGTTTTGATTCATTCAAAGAAATTGGGCATACTAGATTTATTGGAGGAGGCTTCAAAGAATGGTGTAAGGGTAAGGACAATAGTCTATTGTGAGAATAAGAAAGTTAAGGATGAATTAAGAGATTCATTTCATGATAACTTTCCCAATATCTCTGTTCAGTATTTACAAAAACCCCTACAAACAAAAATGACAACAATGATTTTTGATAGAATGACATTTCTTGACATTTCTCCAGATTTCAATTTTGGTGGTAGTCCAGAAGCTGGAAAAGGATTAAGCGTTTATTCTAATAACGAAATCAAGCTGAACTCCCTGTTATCTATATTTGAATTTCTCTGGATTCAATCAGATATTGATAACCAAAAAGTGATTAAAGAGGCATACTTCAAGCTTTTTAAAGGATTCAATCTTAGAGATGAAAATTATAAGAGGAGTTGGAAGTTCGAGAAGAGCGACAAGAGGAGCTAGGGTTCGGATATTATGATATTTTATTTAGCAAGATTTCGTATTTCATTTTGCTCATCAATAATAATAATAAGTTTGTAGTAGTAGTAAGATAGTGAGATGAGCGAATTTGCCTTCTTTCGATTCAAGAGCGCTAACATGTTAAGCGAAGATGAAGAACGAGATAAACAAGAAATGATTACTCTGACAGAGCAAGTCCTTGATGCTAAAGGGATAGAATGTGACGCTAGAATTGCAAAGATTTCGGAGGATAAATTGAGAGAAATCCTTGAAGAAGTGAGAAAGCTACGAAAAAAGAAGATGAATTCGGTAAGATCAGGTGACACTAAATCTAATGACGATAGATATATTCAAAATGAAGAGGGAACCTACATACAGTAGATAAAGTGGTTGAAAAAGTGGTTTGAATTTGAATGCAGATAATCTCACGAATCGTTGGCTTGCAGCTCTCGGCATAGGAGCCGTAATTTTTGGTTTGGCATTATTTACTTTACGAGTTCCCGTGCGTACTATGATCATCTTTTTTGCAATTGGGATACCTGTAGTATTTTTATGGTTATATGCTGATGAAAGATCGCGTAAAGAAAAAAAAGAGATGGAGGAGTTTGGAAAGATACAACAGCAACAATGCATTTGCTCTGTTTGTAAACACGATCAGGCGGCCGTTTGTCTTGATCAAAAGTGTCCCTGTTGTATTATTCTGAAAGGCGATAGTATAATAGGACATTCTATCAATCCTTTACAATAGTGGAACATGGAAGCTGCTGCAGAATTAAGATATACTCATACGTCGTAGTTTTATTTTGAATGATTTGTTACTATGAATAATATTTATCTTTTAGAGTATCATATAAGAGTGTAATCAAACAAATATCAAAAATCCATTCAAAGTCAACCTGACAAGTCTTTTATTTGGTAATCGGTAGGTTTTATTGAAAGTCTAAATAGCATACAAATCAAATCATGAAAAAACTCGTTAAATGTTGAAACATTCAATTTCAATTAAATTTCTAATAATTCAACTCCAAAAATATTGAATGAATGTCAAATCTCTAATTTCTATTTGTTTAGTTAGATATTGAATAATGTTGGTAATACATAACGAAATCCTTTTTGCTAACTCTGTTCACCCAAAATAACTATAACTAAATCTAAGATATCAACAAATACTTAAAAATGAATCAAGTTAAAGTAAGATGTGATTTTGTCTAAAGAGGATGAACTGGTTCAAAGCGGATTAATCTTGACAGACGATACCGTAATTGATCCAATACTTGATTTTAACTTATATTCTAATGCCATAGTCAATATTATTAAGAACTCTCATCCAAAATTTAGTATCGGAGTATTTGGTGATTGGGGGGCTGGAAAGACCACTTTAATTAATTCTGTTGATAAAGCCCTTCAAAGTGATGCAGACGTTATCAAAATAAGGCTCGAAACATCACGGTATAAACGGGAAATATTTCCGCTGGTTTCGCTATTAAAAGGCATAGCTTATACTTTGCCTGCTGGGAAAGGATTTGAAAATTTGAAGCAGAAATTAGAAATTAGTGCTATAAATTTTCTGAAAAGAACCCCGGATATTCTTACATCCATTATATCGAAATACGCCTCTGAAGAAGATGAAATTTCCAATGAAATGCTAAATACGTTCAAGAAAGAGCTAAATTCGAAAATTCAATTAATTGCAGAATTAGACAGGGACACAGTCTATTTCGATGGTTTTGGGGAAATTAAGAAAGAGATTAAGAATCTGCGAATAGATAATCCCGCTTTTAGGATTGTTATTTTTGTTGACGATTTGGACAAATGTTCTCCAAGGAAAGCTTTTGAAATATTGGAGATGATAAGAGTATTTCAAGATATTGAGGGTTTTATTTACGTAATAGGAATAAGCTATGATATGATATCCAAGTTAAGCAAAGTTGGAAATAGCGAATCAAGCTTTGATGAAGAACGTTACTTTAAGAAGTTGATCCATGTACCAATAACATTACCTAAATGGAGTAACCAGGACATTGTAAAACTAGTTAAGGATCTCATAAAAAAAGGTATGATTCATGATAAATTCAAAGATGTTGTGGACAAGAATATTGAAATAATTTCAGTTGCTATAGACAATAATCCTAGAGAAATCAAAAGATTCCTGAATAACTTTTTTGTGGCTTGTGAAATTTTTTCGGGAAAGAAAAATTTTGAAGCAAAGGAATTGATTTTTTCGGGAAAGAAAAATTTTGAAGCAAAGGAATTACTAGTCGTACAAGCAGTGCATTTACGATGGAATAAGTTTTATAACATATTGGTAAAATCGGATGAATCTTTCTTTAAAGGATTAGATAAATATCTCAAGATGGATGACGAGAGTCGTCTTAAGAGTTTGGATTTGTACGAAGAAAAAAACGATGAAATTGATACGAAAATATGGAAGGTATTACGCGATTTTAAAACGGATTCGGATTTATGGGATTTTTTGGTAAAGAATTCCGCTACCTTAAGAAATGTACGCGATTGGAGCATATACAATCGTGCAATTGAAGTTGCTATTGAACCTACTGGCATCCCTAGAAAAACTGTTAACTATGAAGCGGTAAAGTTACTACAAAGTGGAAAGATCAATGAATTCAATGACAAGAGAGCGATAGAATTTAAGATTTTATCAATTAGAGAAGCGGATCTAAGGGATGCTGATCTAAGGGATGCTGATCTAAGGGATGCTGATCTAAGGGATGCGGATCTGATGGGGGCAAATTTGAGCGGAGCGGATCTTGATGGAGCGGATCTGATGGGGGCAAATTTGAGCGGAGCGGATCTGATGGGGGCAAATTTGAGCGGAGCCAGACTGGTAGGAACTAATCTTGGTGGTGCTGATTTGGTGGGAGCTCGTCTTTGGGGAGCTAACCTAATAAGCACTCGATTATGGGGGGCAAACCTCAGAGACGCTCATCTTGTGGGTGCCAAGTTAATGGGGGCTAATCTTGGTGGTGCCCGATTAGTAGGGGCTAATCTTGGTGGTGCCCGATTAGTAGGGGTTGATCTCGGCGGTGCTGATCTGAAGCACACTGAGCTGACAAACTCAATAATTATAAATCCTCACTATGAGTCCTTAACCGTAAATTCCAGTACTGAGTTTAACAACGCAATAATAGATGATTCACAATTCATTGATTATATTACGCAGTATACAAGAAATGTTCCTCAAAAGATAAAGGATAAGAAGAAACTGAGAAGAGAGTTAGCCAGAAAAGGTGTTAGTGAAGAAAATATTGAAGACTTGTTGAGTATCTCAAAGCTTCCCGAAGAATAAAATAAATTATTTTTTGTACGTGTAAAATGAATTTAGCATTTCATCAATTGTGGGTAAGTATTTTGAGTACATTTGATTATCTGATTTGTAGGTCATTAAAAATGCTTTATTATCTTCCTTAAACCATACTTGCATAGCCTTTCTCAAAGTTTGCGTATTATCTGTAGCTGTAAAAATAATCATATGCGAAGGATGTCCCAGGAATATGGTTTCCATAGATTCCAGAATTTGAATGTCCGGATATAGATTCTTCAATGTATTTAGTTGGTTTTGCGTAATTGAAGCAAGAGTCTTGTTAGATTCAATGTCTATAACCATGATTCCAAGGCCCGCAGGATTTGGATCTGAATTACTTTCTGTAGGAGCAAGAAATGTGACTGATTTGTCTAAATGTTGGGCTCTTTCCCAATCCTGAGGATATTTTATACTAAATCCGGTTATAAGATCATCATATGTCAGAAATTCTGAATCCAAACCAATAGTAACTATTGGATTCTCATGAAATGAACCAAAAGCAAGATTGTGTTCTAGGTAATTTATAATCAGAAAAATTGAAAAAATAGCGACAACTGATAATGCAATTGATATTTTGGTGTGATTTGTCTCATCGAATAGGACCATGATTTCTAATTGATTATCTGGATGCTCTTAAATATTCTCAAGTAGGATTCAAGATAGAGAATACATTATAAATTCAAATGATTGTGCAAATGCAATTGAATAATATGTTTCTAGATTTCAGTAAAATATTGATAAAATAGAATTTTAATTGTATTATTCTATTATTTTTCTATCATCTAGATTTAAGTCTCTTTACCAGTTCTATCCTAGCGTTAATGAGGTTAATTTGTTCATCTAATAGCTTCTTATAACCTTTCAAAAGCTTCTCCTCGTCAGCATAATCTCTTTTTTTGATTTCCATCATAGTATCCTCAAAACCCTTTGTGACACTTTCCACGTAAATTCCGAGGGCCTGGATATCTCTTGCGTCTCTCCTGGCGCCCACTGTAAACGTTTCTTCAGCCTTATCTCTAATTACCTGGGCTTTTTTACTAATTGAAAAAATGACATCTTTAAAGGATGTGGTAGCCTCCTTTAGGCTGCTTACTATCAGGTCATAATCTTCAATTTTGACATTTGAATTTGGCCTTCTAGATGTTTTTCGAGTTAGCGATTGATTATATTTATCAACTGCCGAATTCTGAGAGTTGGAATCGGCGGCTTGAACGTTAGAATTTTTATCTGCATTTGATTCAGTTGGATTGTCCTCAGAATTAGTTTCATTTTCGTTTTTCTTCATATCTCAATAGTACAAATGGAAATTCAGATATATAACCATGAAAGGCTTTTTGTCATAATTTTTTGCTGAATTTGAGTATTGAATTTTTCTGAAACTGAATGATAATTTTGCTCACTCTTAAAGACCTTGAAATTTTGAAATCATAAAACATGTTTTAGATTTAAATTATCCTATTGACTAATAGTTTTCATGTCTGAAGTACAACAGAATGCACAAACACAAAGAGACGGACCACGCGATTCTATATACATAGGCAAGAAACCTCTGATGGCGTATGTAACCTCTACGCTTATCCAATTAGCGAATCAACCATCAGTAACCATAAAGGCGAGAGGTCTTAGTATCGGAAGAGCAGTCGATGTCTCACAAATAATTCTAAAGAGAATGGAAAATGCAGGATATGCAATAGGCGATGTAAGAATTGGTTCAGAAACTCTCCAAGCAGAAGATGGCAGAACAAGGAATGTCTCTACGATTGAAATCGAAGTAAAGAAGGCATAGGGGCTTCCTCCTTACTTTTTGTTATAATTTTCTATAAAGCTTGATAATTGGAAAATACTGCAGCGCTATATCTAGCACATTTAAATCCAATCACAAATTCACATGAAAAAATAATTTCTCAATTAGCTAAAGAATATCATGTGTATATTTTCCCAGTTATTTTTATTAGGAAAGATAGGGAGGTAAATACGAGAACTTTTCCGTTTTCATATGAAATAAGAAAAAAGATGCTACTAAGCTTGTTCAATGGTCATAATAATATAAAGATTATACCAAATTACAAATTTGTATCGCCATATATCAAATACCTTCCACCAATTGCGTCCCCATACTCATGGGTGTTGCGAACTGGAATTCTGCGTGACGTCGTAGAAAAGAGGTTTATTTCGTATACCGGGGATAAAGCTGAAAGAATCGCTCTTCGATTGTATAATCTTCATCCAATTAAAGCAAAGAGACTTGGGATATCTTCATCTAATGTAAAGGAGTTACTTTATCAAGAAGCGACAGAAAAACTCGGAAAGAAAGGAGCTAACAACAATTCTCACAATAACTTTGACAAATCGGCCCAAAAGAATCATCAAGAAGATACAGAGCAATACGATGGAAATGAAAGGGAATCATGGAAGGCAATGGTTCCAAAATCTGTTGCAAATATTATTATGGATAACTGGAGCATAGTTGAAAAATTCTCTCAATCATCTGACAAAACCATAAAGATATTCGGTATGAAGTTCCCGACGGAAGGTATTCTTAATTAGTTCCAAAGTTCCGAATTTAGAAGATATGAATTTGAATACTTTTATTATCCAATTATTGATTTCCCACTATGAAGGATAAGGCTGTAGATTTTGTCTGGTTCGATGGACAACATCTGAAATGGGAAGATGCCAAGATTCCTATCTTTGTACACGCTCTACATTATGGAACCGCGGTCTTTGAGGGAATACGTGCATATTCATCTGGAGACAATGTGTATATATTCAGATTAAAAGAACATATGGAAAGGCTCCATAAATCAGCTAATGTGTATTCCTTTACAACAAAATTTTCAGTGGACGAACTTTGTGATGCCACAGTCCAATTAATTAGAAAAAATTCAATAAAGGAATCATGTTATATTAGACCATTAACATTTGTTGGTCTCCATGGAATAGATTTAAACGTAACCAAGAATTCTCCAACCCACACAACGATCATAATATTTCCATTCGCAAAATACTTCAAAGGCGATGGCATTTCTGCCTGCATTTCTTCTTGGAGAAGAATTAGTGATGAATCCGTTCCTCCGATGGCAAAGGCTTCAGGCAATTATCTTAATTCTATATTGGCTACCCAAGAATGCAGAAGAAATGGATATGACGAGTCCATACTTCTCGACACCAATGGGTGTGTTAGCGAAGCGTCTGGGGAAAATATCTTTATTGTTAGAAATGGTAAGCTTCATACACCTCAATTATCAGATTCGATACTAGAAGGCATAACGAGAAATACTGCCATTACGATTGCAAAAGAATTAGGATATGAAGTTGTTGAACGTCCAATCTCAAGGACTGAACTATATTTGGCTGATGAGATATTTCTAACAGGAACCGCAGCTGAAATAATAGCAATTACAAAAATCGATGGAAATGTAGTTGGAAATGGAACGGAAGGCGCTCTAACAAAAAGTATACGAGAAAATTATGAAAGTATTGTTGTTGGAAAAGTTGAAAAATTTATGGGATGGCTAACGCCCATTTGGTAAGAAATAACAGCGGCGGACTAAAAATTGGTGCAATTGGAGTAGGTGGTTGGGGCAAGAATCATGTCAGGGTCCTTCACAACATGGGCGTACTCCAAGCAGTTTGTGATCTATCTGAAGAACGTGCGCGAGAAATCGGAAAAAAATATGATACCAACTTTTATTCCTCATTAAAGGATCTATTTTCTAATGAAAGAGGTTTGGATGCTTGTTTAGTTTGCACTCCTACTAAATCTCATTTAGCAGCAGTAAAGGAAGTAATTCAAAATGGCTGTCATGTATTTGTGGAAAAGCCTCTTTCATTTTCATCCAAAGAATGTGAAGAGATGACAAGCATGTCGGAAAAGGCCAACCTGATTTTAACATGCGGATATGTCGAGAGATTTAATCCTGCTGTCCAGGATTTGAAAAACATAATCCAGGAACAAACTTACGGTGACCTTTTGATGATGGAATTCCACAGGGAAAACAGAATGCCGCTACATATCAAAGATGTAGGTGTCATCTATGATACTTCTGTTCATGATATTGATACAGCGATGTTCCTTTTCGGTAAAGGTCCAAAAATGGTCTTTGCTAGAGCGGGCAAAAAATTTCATTTATTTGAGGATTTTGCAACGATAATGTTGGGATTTGAGGATCAAAAGGTGGCAATAATTGCATCAAATTGGGTTACACCGAAAAAGGTTAGAACTTTTTCTGCAGTATGTACTGAGGGTACAGTTAATGGTGATTTTATTACCCAAGAGATAAGAATTGATCAGGGCGAGGCGACTATAATTCCGAGAAGACAACAGTTTCAAGAGCCTCTTGTGGCAGAATTGCAAAGTTTTATTGATACTATAGAAGGCAGGAGAAAAAAGCCCGTAGTCACTTCTGTAGAAGCAACAAATGTTACAAAAGTAGCTGAGGCGGCACTTCTCTCAAGCGAAACTGGTTCTCCAATTTACCTGGAATTAAAATAACATAATAAGATGTTCCAGTCAATATATTGGACATGAGACTATCAATGCTAGACATCCTGGCATGTCCTATAGATAAACACTATCCACTGGAATTGACTCAAATTGATGCCTTTGAAGATACGACGGTCAAAGAATTGGTCATAAAAGAAGGGGTGCTTTTTTGTTCAGAATGTTCTAGATTTTATCCGATTATTGAGGAAATTCCTGTTATGCTACCTGATGATCTGCGTGACAAAGAAAAAGATATTCAATTTTTACAAAAATGGGAACAAAAGATCCCAGGCAAGATTACAAAAAACGCAAAACCATGGCATTTATAGTAATTACAATTGACAAGAAACCCTAATTGAATTTGAATATAGATATAGTATAATATTCTCTATAAGAGAAGACAAAATATGGAAAAGCATAATCATAGTTTGATAAACTTTATTTCTGAATCTGCCAAGATTGGAAACAATGTAAAGATATGGCATTTTAGCTATGTTGGTAACAATACCGAGATTGGTGACAATGTTTCTATTGGTTCACTTGTGCATATAGATTACAATGTAAAAATAGGAGAAAATACCAGAATTGAAGGATCTGTCTATATTCCTCCCTTAACCAAAATCGGAAAAAACGTATTCATTGGACCCTGCGCGGCTTTTACGAATGATCCGTATCCAATGAGTCCAAAAATGATAGGCGTCGTGGTTGAAGATGGAGTAATAATCGGGGGAAGAGCTGTATTTAAGGCTGGAGTAACTGTGGGTAGGAACAGCGTCGTCGCCATGGGTGCAGTAGTAACTAAAGATGTACCACCAGATGTAGTTGTAATGGGCCATCCAGCAACTGTCAGATATAGTAGAGACGAATATGAAGCAAAAAAGAAGAGTTGGAATTCCTAAGACGTTACTTTATCAAAAACAAAGAAGATAACAGGAGATTGTAAGTGTTATTCTATGTTCATAACTTCTGTCCAACAATCGTTGCAGAAATCTTTGTCTTTTAATATTTTTCGTTGAAGATTTACATTATTTTCTTCATAAATTTTGAGGCACATGACACAAATAGACATCATTATAATATACGTCGGTTTGACTTATTAATATTATGTAAAAAATTGATGTTTTTTGATAATTTAATAATTTAATTATAATCCCTGGGTTTTAGGAGTTTGACTGGTTTATGGTTTATTAATTTATATTCACAAAAATTGGTAGTTAAGATATGGTCCCTAATTTGCCACAGTGGGGTATCGATCCTGTCCCTTCAAAACACAGAATTCTTGGGGCCTTTGACTATTTTATTTTGTGGTCGAGTCTTGGAGTTGGATTATTGGTTTTATCTGCGGGAGCATTACTGTCGGATACTCCTTTTTACTATGCACTGCTTGCAATCATAGTTGGTTCCATTGTCGGCTCTGTACTCTTATCGCTCACTGGAAAAATAGGAAGCGACAATGCTATACCATCACTTATTGGAATAAGACCGGCTTTTGGATTGTACGGCTCATATCTAGCCGCAATTCTAAATATAATACAACTGATTGGATGGACTACGTTTGAGATTCTTATACTTTCAAAAGCTGCTCAACAGCTAACAAATATACACGTTACCTTTGTATGGAATATTTTATTTGGAATCATTATTGCACTGTTCGGTATTTTTGGTCCTTTATTTTTAGTAAAGCAGTGGCTATCAAAGTTTGCAATATGGATAGTTTATGGTTCATCAATTATAATCTTAGTAACCCTATTATTTCAAAATCTTTCGAATGTCATAGCTGATACTGGTAGGGGGATGTCATTTTTTGTCGCACTTGATATTGTAATAGCCATGCCAATTTCCTGGATGCCCCTAGTTTCAGATTACAGCAGATTTGCCAAGTCAAGTAAGAGAGCCGCTATAGGAACACTAATTGGATTTTCGTTAACAAATATTATTTTTTATTTAGGTGGATTGTTGTTTGGATTAACTGATATCTCGTCGATAATTGTCTCAATTCAAGCGATTTTATTTGGTTTTATCCTATTGGTTATGATAGTCGACGAGATTGATAATGCTTTTGCAGATATCTATTCTGCAGCCATTTCGTCGCAGAGTATCTTTCAGAATCTAAACCAGCGACATCTAATTATCGGATTTTCCATAGTGAGTACTATTTTGGCTACACTTATCTCAATTGAAGGGTATGGACAATTCTTATTGTTGATAGGAGCTCTTTTTATCCCTTTATTTGGTGTCTTGTTGACAGACTATTTTGTTATCAAACACGGTAAATATCACAATGATATGATGTATGGTAACAACCTTATTAAAGTCGGATATCCTGCTGTAATAGCATGGGCAATAGGAGCATTATTATATTTTCTTCTCTCTCAGCTTTCGCCCATATATGTATCGCAGCTACCCACGATAGGTTCCACGGTGCCCAGTCTAATTGCCTCCTCGTTACTGTATCTATTAATTACAAAAATCAGTCTCAAATTTAAGGTCACCAAGACCAAGAATTCGATATAAAATCTCCTAGCCACCTATTCTTACTATATTTGGTCAGTCCCCAGCATCGACACTTTCCTTAAATCTAACTTTGGATAATATTTACGTAATTGTGTCCCTGTAATATTCATAAGACTTTTTTTGATCAAGACTGTCATGATTGTAAACTTGAATATGCCGAGCTAAAAGGCTTCAATCAACCGGATGATAAAGGGCAGGAGCAGGCTAAAACATCCAATAAGTCAAAAACTAAAAGAGAATTTAAAGAATTTTCAGAGCAGAGAGCAAAAAAACTTTATGAAGAATTATTGATACAGTTTTTGAGAACAAAATCGATGGATGAGTATGAAGCTGCGAGTAGGGCAAGGCAGATCATAAGAAAACAGTGTGCGATTAGAGGAATTGAAGTTTGGGATTGGTTGAAAATAGGTGATTAGAACAAGCAAAAGTAAACTGCTTTCAAAATAATCGAAAAATGTTAAATCTCAATCGCGTTAATTAATTTTTAATAGAACATGGTGTATTATCCATAGTAAATATTTTATTTGTTTGCTCTCTAATTAACTTAATTCAATGTCCTTGGAACAGATAATCAATGAATTAACTGAAATGGCACATAGAGGTGTCCTCTATGTTTTGATAGGATCATTTGGATTTTTGAGTGTTATCATCATAAATGGCATTGTGAAATCCAGTCGTAGAGGCAAAAGAAATATGAATAAATCATAAGAATCATTATTTGATGATAATAGACTTAACCAGAGAAATAGGAGATGACACTAAAGTCTTTCCAGGTTCTCCATTGCCCAAATTTATTACCTGGACTAAAATGGATGTGCATCAGTATCATTCGGAAGTTATCTTTATGAGTACTCATACAGGTACCCATATGGATGCTCCATCTCATTTTGTGAACGATTTTTCATCTATTGATAAAATAGCAGTCAACAGATTCATTTCTAATGCTATCCTAATTAGGATAAAAAAGGGTTTAGATCAACTAATAACAAAAAGTGATATCATGGCATCCAATGTAAAAATAGGTCAGGCTGACAGTATAGTTTTTTCAACTTCGTGGGAGGATGAAATAGATAATGATGATTATTTTAGTCATAGTCCTGGTCTTTCAGAGGATGCTGCAAATTATTTGACCGAAAAGAAGGTAAATGCAGTATGTATTGATTCACCCAGTATTGATAGGGGAATAGATAGCAATTTTCCGGTACATAAAATACTACTATCTAATCAGGTATTAGTAGTGGAAAATCTGTGTAATTTGGAAAAAGTACACGACCAATATTTTACTCTAATATTGATGCCGTTAAAGTTATCTGGAGCATCAGGTTCTCCCGTAAGAGCTGTAGCTGTAGATAGGAAGTTTGGAAACATAGAATAGATTTTACAATAGTAAATGAACATTTCAATCTGAGTAATAGCATTAAATTCCTTAATTTACATCGAGTTTTAATACTTCCTAGAACTATTGTATTAGTATGCCAACAGCTTATGTTTTAATAAATTGTGATCTCGGCTCAGAAGAAGAAATATTACAAGAAATTAAGAAGCTCCCGGGAGTAAGTGAAGTAAGCGGTGTATATGGAGTATATGATATTATTGTAAAGATATCTGCAGATACTATGGACAAATTAAGAGAGACGATAACATGGCATGTGAGAAGAATAGATAAAGTCAGGTCGACGCTGACTATGATTGTTATAGAAGGTCAGGCAGGAAAGGACAAGAAAAATCAACCTAACATGTTTTGAATATTTTTCATATTTTGGACAAACGTTGATACTTCATTTAGGTCATTAAAGAAATGTGGAGATGCTCGCACCGCCTTTTTCTTGCCACCTCCAACAATATCTCTCTCTGCAACAATTATGCCCCGCTCTTCTAGGCCAGATACTATTTTCTTCGGATTTACCGAGTCTATTGTAAAAGATACAATTGATGATCTCATCTTTTCATCTTCGGGTCCGAAGATAGAGATTCCTGGAATTCTTCCAAGATCCTGTACAAGTTCGTTTGCTATTTTCATGTTCATTTTCCTTATTGTACTAACTCCCAAACGGTGGATGTAATTTATTGAGGATAAAAGACCTGCAATTCCAGGATAGTTTCTGAATCCTGTTTGAAATTTTTGTGGAGATTCTGTATATATGAGATCTTTTTTTTCAGTTATTATTGCAGATTCTCCTCCAATATACCTCGGAGTTAACATGTGGGCTGATTCCTTTTTACAATAAAAGATTCCGATACCTGATGGGCCGCATATCCACTTAAAACCTGGAAATGCTAGAAAGTCACATCCAATTTTTCTTACATCTACGTCAATAGTACCAACGGATTGGGCAGCATCTATTGAATACAGCATCTGATGCCTTTTTGCAATTTCACCAACTTCTTCAACAGGCATTATTGCCCCATTATTATAGAGAACATGACTGAGTGTTATCAGCCTTGCATTCCTGTTCTTTGCAACCTTATCAATCTTATCGAGATCAAAGAAGCCCTTGTCATTTATCTTAATTTCCTCAAGTTTCACACCAAATTTTTTTGAGATATTCAACCATGGGAAATAATTAGCATAGTGTTCATGAAGGCCGCCTCGTACAATAATCGCATCCGATTTTTTCCATTTGATACCAGACGCCACATGATTTATCCCTTCAGTAGTACTTTGCGTGAAGATTATTTCTTCGGGATCACAATTTATGAGTCGGCTCAAGTTATCCCTAAGCTCTTTCATTAGTGTTGTTATATGTTCTTGTACAGATGTAGAATCAGGGCCTTCCTCTGAGCACCTTACTAGAAAATCAGTGATTGATTTTATTGTAGATAATGGCATTGGAGCAAATGAGCCACAGTTCATATAGATCTTTTTTTTTGTGACAGGAAAATCTTTACGAATTACGTCTATATCATTTTCTTTGGTATCATCATAATCCATTATAACCCCTTTTAATAATTCATTATAATAAAAATCATGATTTCAGAAATGCTGGATAAGGGAGGATTTAATACGTTGATCTTTGACGACACTTATGCTAAAATATGTCTAATTGCTTCGATTATTTCAGAACTCCAATCTAAGAATAATAACGACAAACATCACAAGATATTCTATTTGGATTTTGATGCGGCATTTACTGCATATGCTAGGGCTGGTTTGATTCCTGCCACGAAAATAGAGAAAATAGATGAACATTTTTATCAATCCGAATCAAACACCTTGAAAATTTTTCTACCATCTCAAGATATTTTTGGTGTTATCACAGCAGACATTATAAAATCAATCAATGAATGTTCTATAGTTATTTTTGATTCTATAAATTCATTTTATAATCTTTTTTACGACAGACTTGTACCGAACCAAAACAATGGGAATATTGGAAGTCTAAATCAGCTATTATACTTTGTCCTCATGATAATTTTAAAACATACGTCAGAAAATAACATCCCATTTTTGGTAACTAGTATGATTCGTTATAGGGGAAAGGAACGAGTCACAAGTAATAGACTACTTAGTATGAAAAGTTCATTTAATTTTTACGTTAAAATTAAAAATCTAGAGGATCTTTCAATAACGGTTCTTAGACATCCAAAACTCGATCATGAAAATTTTATTATAAAGGACGGAGTTTTGAATTGGACCTAAACGCCTGTCTTAATCTTTACTATAAAGAAAGCAATCATTAAGGCAATAGTGATAACAATAAACCCTGACCCCAAATATGCCCATTGACTCTTTTGTGTTGCAGCTTTACCTGAATTATATAGCAAATATGCACCGAACATCCCCATAAATAGAATCATTACTATTACAATGGTTTCTCCGACAGTTTGTATTGATCTTGATTCAATAATAAATTGTCTTGATCGTGCACCCTCTATAATAGAATTTACAAGTCCCGAAGCAAAAGCAAAAAATGCAACGAGATACAATACTGTGGCAAGTGTGACATATTTTGAAGTACTAGTGAGCATCGAGTTACTAGTATTATGAATAATAATTAAATTTATCGACTATTAAGATGCGTTTTAATAATAATAGGTTGGAACATCGTAATGGTACAAGTGTATCCCAATTTTTTTTGGGCGATTTCCAAGTCATTAGTATATGGACTATTGAACAATTATCGAAGCAGTATCAAGAGTCTTTTTACTCGACGTGCCGATGTTTATTATAATCAAACAGCGACGGCACCTTTGAAATTATCAATTTATGATATAACGTTTCTAAGGATGATTAACTTGGCCATGATTATGGCTTGAATTACGCTTAGGATATTCTTAAAATAAGAACGTATTTTTAACATTGATTTAAGCATTTACCTGCGAAATAGTTATCTATTCTGAAGCCTTATCAATCGTACGAAAGTTTCAATTAGAAATATACGTGAAACTGATATAGAGAAAATACTACAACTTCAACGTGAAGCTTATCCGGAAGTGGCATCCAGTGAGCTTTATGCACCCTTGTTCATAGAAAAACACTTGCACGTATTTCCGGAGGGACAATTTTGTGCTGAAATGGATGGACAAATTGTTGGCTCAGCAACTAATCTTATTGTATCATTGAAGCCTCAATATCGACAGCATTCATGGCATGATATTGTTGGTTACGATAACCTTACCGCCCATGACCCAAATGGCGATAGCCTCTATGCTGATGACATTGTCACTAGTTCTTCATATCGTCGCCGAGGTATTGGCACGGCATTGATGTCCGCTAGAAAGCAAATATGCATTAAAAACGGCTTAAGAAGGATAATTGGGGGAGGAAGACTATCAAATTATTCTCTTTATGGAGACCAAATGTCTCCGGACGAGTATGCTAATCTGGTTGCAAGTAAAATTCTTATCGATCCCGTATTATCATTCCAGCTTAAGAATCAGTTCAAATACATCAAAATACTTCCAAATTACATTCTTGACCGTCGTTCTTTAAACTTCGCAACTTTCATTGAATGGATTAGACCTCACATCTTTCATTAGATAGCATCAGCTTTCTAAGCGCATCCGTACTGCTTATACGTGACTAAGTACACACCATTCTTGTCAAATCACCTTTTAGATTTAGATGAAACTATGTAGAGAAACGTACAAAATTGCTTATTACTTAAAGACTTATCTTCCTATCAGTATCTTACAATAGAAACACATTGTGAAATCATCTAAAACAATCCTAATTGAGTATCGTAAAATCGAAAAATTTATTTCATTTACGGTAGCGTATAATACGTCCTCAAAGTACCTGGTGCTTTTAGAATCATAAATGGATTGGAGTAAATTTAATAGATAATTCCATTTAGCCGGACTAACTTGAATTGCACTTGAGTTCCATCGAACCTGCACAAAAGCTCCAAGCTTTTATCAAGTTTATTGTCCATAGCTTAGCTCAGCCCATGACAACTAAAAATCATTTTGATAAGATTTCAAAGCTTCTGGACTTGCTTGATAGACATATCAATGAAAAAAATTGTCGTCACACGCCAAAAGAACTTCTTGAAGAATATAAAACTGAGATGTTCTAAGGGAATCTGATAATTAATCTGAAGACACCTTTAAACCAAAAGGAATGAAGGTCGAAACTATAATCCTTAAGTAAAAATTTGAACATCTAAAGCTTATGAATAAAGAATTAATCATCAGTGCAACTGTGGTTTTAATGTTGGCTTTCGCTACCTCAGCAAACAGCCTATATGCACAAAACTTGACTACGAATGCCTCAAATGCTGCAAGCAGTATGTCAGCTTCAGCTAACCAAACTGCCTCAGAACTAGGACAAAATACATCATCTGCGTTAAACAAAACAGGTGAATCACTTCAAGGAATGGGAAAAAATGTTACAGAAGCAGGGAAAAGTTTACTCAATAAGACTGAAGAGGCCGCTAAGAAAATCGGTGAAGGAGCAGCGGGAGTGTTAGGTAACTTAACTGGAGAGATTAAGCAAGGATTAAGTGGCAATAAGAGCCAGTAGTCAACGATACTACTGTTATATTTTTTGTGGCTCATATGACTATTACAATTTAGATCTTTTCATCCTATTGGGTTCAGTGTACTCCTATAAAAGAAAGTTGAACCCTTCAGTTTATTCTTTGTTTCTAATACCAGAATTACGATGAATTAGAATTTGTGTTATCGACTGTTTATCAATTGATAATTAACTTTTATCGAAATGATTTTTCGCTCTAGTCAGTATTAATTGTAGTAACACAAATAGATTTATCAGAATAAAATGAAAACAACTGGGACTTCTCGGATGGATGTGATGAACAAGAACAACCAATAATCCCAGCTGGTGTTTATGCAAATTATAAATGTCTAACAAAATATATATACTTTTTAGATATTCTGTATTTCTTCAGGAGATTATTTCCTTTTCTAAATAAATTCTATCTTTTCCTTCGAAAGTTAATTTTAATAGCCAACTTAAACTAATGCTATAATTGCCGTAAAATTGTATATGTTTTTTCACAAGTCTCCACAAAACTTCAAGAGAATTATACAATATTTTTTGTAGAAATATTATCTTCACAAAGTTGTTGTTTTGGCTACTTTGACATATTATTAACTTGCTATCTGCTTATCCTCTTTTATATTGACTATGGGCATTGTGGTATCGACCTCTGCTAACTCCGCCGCGACTATACCCAAATCTTCTTCTGCCTTGGCTATTATAGTTGAATGACCTTTGTCTATTCACTCTGTTCCTGTTCACAGATAATGTAGGAACTTCAAGTCCTATTTCATCATTAAGCCTCTTGACCGTAAGTTCAGTGCGTTTAAGAATCCTTGCAAAATCGTCATATCTGCTGCTTGAAACCAATGAGATTGCTTTACCACTTGCGCCTGCCCGTGCAGTTCTCCCTATCCTGTGGAAATAGATCACTGGATCTTCTGGAATATCATAATTGATAATATTTCCAACCGTGGGAACATCTATACCCCTTGCCGCAATATCGGTTGCCACAAGAATATCTTCACTCCCATTCTTGAACCTGTTCATTGAGTAATCCCTCTGTCTCTGAGATAAGTCTCCATGAATTGTAATTACTTTGAAACCTTCTTTATTCAAATCATCAGCTATCCTTTGAGTTCGTTGTTTTGTTGCAACAAAAACAATAGTTTGTTGCCCTTTCTCTCTATTCCTAATAAAATTACAGAGATGCTTGAATTTTTCTCGTTCTTCTACAATAAGATAAGATTGATCGATAGTCTCTAAACTTATTTCATCTTCATTAAGTCTGATTTGTTCTGGTTCTTTCATGTATTCCCTGGATAATCTTAGAATTTCAATTGGCATAGTTGCAGAGAACAGACATGTTTGCCTTCTCTCATTAACATAAAATAGTATGAACTTTATGTCATCAACAAATCCCATGTCAAGCATTCGATCAGCTTCGTCTAATACTACAAACTTTACATCTTCTAATTGAATTGTTCCTTGTTTCAAATGATCTATTAATCTGCCAGGTGTTGCCACGATAATTTGCACTCCCCTTCTTAGCTGATCCTTTTGTATGTTGATACTCTGTCCTCCGTAAACTGCTAAACTCCTAATTCCCATATACTTTGAAAATTTTCTAATTTCAGTAGTAACCTGCATAGCCAGTTCTCTTGTAGGAACGAGTACTAATGCTTGGATTGGTCCTCGTGATTTTAAACTACTTATGAGAGGAAGAGAAAAAGCAGCCGTCTTCCCGGTACCTGTATGAGCCTGTCCTATCACATCTTTTCCTTTTAAAATAAGTGGAATACAATGTTCTTGAATAGGAAAAGGATTTTCCATTCCTATTTCTTTGACAGCCTTAACTATAGACAAATTTAGACCTAATTCTTCAAATGAAACCATTTTCTAATTCACATTTTGTTTTATATTTTACAAAAGACACGGAAGATCTGGAAAGAGTTTGTGTTAACTTAACTTATCTGCCGCAGCTTTAGTTAAATTAGAGTGCTTTCATCGGAGATATAAGTGTGATGATGTAAAGTTTCATCAACTGAAACTGAAATTAATTGTCAATTTCCAATATATCCACAAATAGAAATTTGTAGTACGAACTTTATAATTTAAATTCTACACAGGTGAATATAAAAAATATGATGGAAGGTCAGGATCAAAATCAAGATCTGCGGGAGAAAAAATTACGCGGCTCTGGAGGATATGTTATCGCTCACATTTCAGATGAAGAACAAAAGAAAGGAAATTTAGGAGGACCAGAATTATTTCTGGCAGGAATAGGACGGCTTCCTACGGATAGATTAGTAAAATATCATTGTAACAAATGTGATAAGGACTATGATGGGTCACCGAACATTAGTTTCGAAAATCCTAACGAAGATCTAGGCGAAGGTGTGACACTATACGAAAAGGGTGAATACAAATGTAAAACCTGCAAGAGCATCATTGCGCAGTATAGAAAATTTGATGCTCCTGAAGAGTCACAACAGGGGCAAGAATCAAACTCATCGCAATCTGAATTACCAAGTACGACAGATTTATCAAAGTCTAAAAATGCTGATGAAAGTCCCAAGTCAAAAACGAACCAAACTAGTCCAGCTGCAGACCTAACTGCCCAAAGTGACTTTATTTCAATTCAAGCGTTAGTTGGTATGCCTGCATATGATTGGGATGCAAAGTTGATAGGAAATGTACAAGAAATTGGTCTCAAAAGGACTTCAAGAGGAAAAATGGAAATAAATCTAAAGATCCCTAAAAAGATCAACAATCAAAATGTTGAAGTCGCATGGAATAGTATTTCTAAAATTGGAGATATTATTTTACTCGAGAATTCAGAGAATTCAGTATCCACTCAAGTAGGTAAATGTCCTTATTGTAATTATCAAAATGAAAGCGATGCACTCTTTTGTTCTGAATGCGGTAAAAAAATTACTAATGAATAATTCGAGTTGGAAAAAATATAAAGAAATAGAATAGCTTTCTGATAGAATTATCCAAGGCCTATTCTAACATCAACGGCGCATGCTCCTTTTCCTTCTTCCAAGACCAGTAGTGGATTCATATCGAATTCAGTAATCTCGGGGAAATCCGTAACCAATTGAGATAATCGAAGTAGACATTCAATTAACGCGTTGATATCTGAAGGTGGCTGTCCTCTTATACCCTTCAATATCTTGTACGTTTTGATTGATTCAACCATTTTCATTGCTTCGTCTGCATCAATTGGCGCTAGTCTGAACACAACATCCTTTAACGCTTCAACGTAGATTCCGCCAAGACCAAACATGATTAATGGACCAAATAAATTGTCATGTTTAGCACCCAGAATTGTTTCCCTAGAAGATTCTATCATTTGTTGAACGAGAACGCCCTTAATGTTTGCATCCTTCTTGTAGTTCTTTGCATTGGTAATTATCTCGTTAAATGACGCTGAAACTTGTTGCTTATTTTTGACTCCTACCTTTACTCCTCCAGCATCTGATTTGTGGATTATATCCTGGGACGCAATTTTCATAACCACAGGATACCCAATTTCCTCGGCTCTCTTTACAGATTCTTCCTCACTTGTGCAGAGATAACTTTTTGGTCGAGGAAATCCATATGCGTTAAGCACATCATACCCCTCGTCTTCCAAAAGATTTTTTCTCCCTTCCTTCCTTACACTATCAAAAATTTGTTTGACTTTTTCCTTGTCAACATCAAATTTTTTTAATTCAGATTCTTTTCCTGAACTCCAATTAGAAAATTCGTACATTGCTTTTAGTGTTCTAATTGCCGGCTCTGCATATGGAAAATAGGGTATGCCTCCATCAGAAAGGATTTGCTTATTCTCTGTTCCTTCAGCAAGACCCATAAGCGCTGCAAGGGAGGTTTTCCCCGAATTTGCTGTAATCTTGACAATAGTTCTGGCAAGATCATTATAATCAAGAGTAGCGGAAGGAGTACACATGGTAACAATTGACCCTACAGTTGGATTTGAGACGATTTCATGCAGGACCTTTTCAAATCGATTAAAATCCGCATCTCCAACAATATCAACTGGGTTCCTTGCAGATCCATGAGCTGGTATTACCTTTGATATTTCTTCTCTTGAACTGCTTATGTCGGCTAGCTTCATTCCATATTTTGAACATGCGTCCGTTGATATAATGGCAGGTCCACCGGCATTTGAAACTATTACGGTTCCTTGGTCACTCTTGGGAACTGGCTGTTTTGAAAATGCAGTTGCTAGATCAAAAAGCTCCTGCATGGTGTCAACTCTAATTACACCGCTCTGTAAAAATAGCGCATCATAAACCTCGTCGGCTCCCATCAATGCACCAGTGTGAGACATAGCGGCCTTTGCGCCTTCCGGTGTTCTGCCAGACTTTATTACAACTATTGGTTTCTTGAATTGCTTCGTGGTTTTCCTTCCAATATTCATAAACCTTCTACCATCGTGGATGTCTTCAAGGTACATTATGATTACAGAAGTTTCCGGATCATGGCATAGTAGCTCCAAAACATCATTTTCATCAACGTCTATTTTGTTACCCATACTAATTACCTTCGAGAACCCTATTCCCTGAGCCATAGCATCTTCTACAGTAGCAGCACAAATGGCTCCACTTTGTGACACCAGAGCAATATTTCCATGTTTTGGTGTAATTTTGAGAAAAGTGGAATTCATCATGTTCTCTTTAGAAAGGCTCATTATACCCAGGCAATTTGGACCTATGACTCGGGTACCGTATTTTTTGCATATTGCAGCAACTTCCCTTTCAAGAATAGCTCCCTGTTCATCAACTTCCTTGAATCCTGCTGAAACGATAATAGAACCCTGAATTTTTTTCATTCCGACTTCTTCCATTACCTTTGGAACTATCTTGTTTGGGGTTGCCACCACAGCAAGATCTATGTCCTCTGGTATGTCAAGAACACTCTTGTATGCCTTAATTCCAGAAACATATTCGTTAGTAGGACTGACGGGATAGATTTTACCTTTATAGCCATTCTTGATATTGGTAAAAATGGCCCTTCCTATTCCTGGTTTTTCGGAGGCTCCTATAATCGCAATTGATTTCGGTGAAAGAAATACGCTATTTTTGTATGTTTCACTTTGCGAATTCATACAAAAATAATTTTGTTTACATAGTTATAAATGCAGTGATATTACATGCCGTGAAATTATCTATTGCGTAGGATATTCATCATATATAGATCATGTAAATGGGCTAGAAATCAATACCAAGACATGACTTCTGTGTGGTTAATCTTTGTTATCACTTTTCCATATATTAGTAAGACGGCAGTTACTACACAAGATACACCGATAAAATAGTTATTCACCATTGTCTATTGACAATTTGAGATTTCCCTATTGAGGGTAATTTCTTATTAGCAATTCTTCATGTCCCGTCCTTTTAGATCCAATTGTGTTAATAGATCTATTTGCACTGGTTATTTCAGTAAAATGAGAGTAGTCTGAATAAAGCCTTCTTATCTCCTCAGTATTTGAATTGCTAAGTAAGAGCTTACATCCTCTTTGTGTCAGCTTTTTAAACATGACTGCTAGGTCTTGCTGGTCTTCAAGCGTAAAGCCATTATTAGTATAACTGGTAAAATTTGCAGTATTGCTGACTGGATGAAACGGTGGATCAAGATATATAAAATCATCCATGTCGGCTTTTTCCTCTAAGATTTTCTTGTAATCGCCGACTCTCAACGAGGATCTGGAGTGTTTTAACACAATACTTGCTTTTCTTAAATTATTGATATCACAGATGAGTGGATTTTTGTATCTTCCAATTGGAACATTGAACAAACCGTTCTTGTTTACACGATATAGTCCATTATAACATGTTTTATTTAGTGTTATGAATCGTGCAGCTTTTTCTATATTATTAAATACTTTCTTTGAATTTCGCAATTCATAATAGTATCTTTTTGGAGACTTGTTGTATTCTGCTTGATGATAATTTAAAGCCATAATAAGCTCTTCTACATTATTTCTTATGATTTTATAAACATTAATTAAATCTGCGTTTATGTCAGAAAGAATTGCGTTCCTACTATAGGGAGCGATATGAAAGAATACCGCCCCTCCTCCGAGGAAGGGTTCAAAATATCTGGTAAACTTTTGTGGAAAATAATGCATTATTTGAGGCAATAATTGACTCTTACCACCTGCCCATTTTACAAAAGGATGACAACTGGGAATTTTATAACGTTCGTAATTCTGTCTTCTCTCAGATCTCATAATCTGACTATGCATTGATATTTTACAGCCAAGTACTTTACATATAAGCATTATAAAATATCGAATTTCTGTTACTTCAGTGATTTCATTAATTTCTTTGAAGTCTTATCTGCTTTGGTCATTTTGATATCACATTTTATGCAGATTTTCCCTAGTCTTACATTTATCATAGCTTCAGTGGGAGTAAGTTGATGACATAGGGCACATGCTGTTACTGAATTATAGAGATTCAATTCGTTATAATTTCTAATACTACTTTATTGTATTTATTTGTAAAAAAAATTCTTCTCTTTGATTTTTACATAACGATTAGAGAATCTATAGCTAAAAAATAAGTGAATTAACTAGTATTACCGGTAACGACATCGATTTATTATAATCCCTAATATTTCCATTCGCTTGATATGTTATTCCACCAGGATCGATAGGGTTTAGCATCCTTTCCGATTTCATCTTTATTCTAAATTCAATTGAATAAAACATATTTTCCATAGCGTCAATTCCTCCGTCAGAATAAAGCTCTTTACCAATTGTAAATACTCTTTGTTTTTTTTCTTCAAAATCTGCAGCATGAGCACTTTGTATACAATATGTTAGAATGTCGTATAGCTCTTCTTCAAGATATGCATCCATATTTTTTATGCACTTTTCATACAGTTTATCACCTGGTTGATATAAATTCTACGAATCATTCTCTCCTTTAGAATCTGAATCGCATTTGTACTTTTTTGCCTACAACATGCAATTAATATGGTCAAGGTTTTATGGTAGTTTTGCTTGGTATGACTATAGGCACAATTTGATGAGCCCTTGAGTGACACACAATTTCTATATTTGACAACAACCGGATGGAAATCTGCCAAAGAACACTTGATAGAAATATGGTTTGTAAAAAATAACGGAAAATATTATGTAATGTCAGAACGAGGTAGATCGGCACATTGGGTCAAAAACATTAGTCATGATCCAAAAATTTTATTCAGAATAAACAATTTGATATTTAATGGTCATGCAAAAATAATCGAACCTTTGGAGAAAGCTCAATTAGCAGCACAGGTCTCGGAATTGATGAAAGCAAAATACGGTTGGGATCAAGGATTGATTGTAGAACTCGAACCATTAAATTCAACCAAAAAAGCGACTACATAAATTACTAGACAGCGTGTCAGTCAAACTATGATAATCTGATTTGAAATTCAGACATTTGTGATGTGTCAAGTTGAGAAATGAACTGCTTATGTCACTTGTTCTAATACCCATTCCTTGAATTTTCTAATTGCAAATTCTTCGGATTGTTTTATGAATTTGGGATCCTTTAGATTCCATCGATCTTGTGGAACAGAATCAAAAAACTCTTGCATAAACAAAGTAAATCTAAAGCGCAGATTTCTTGGATTTTCATTTAGGTCATAGCGATTTAGGATTGTTGTTATTTTCCCAAATGAGATATCATAATTTCTTTTAAACGGGGTTATTTCTAGAGTCTGATATAGAATTGAATCTATGCTGTCCAAATCGTTTTTGATTGTAATCAATGCATAGTTAATTGACTTGTATTACTAGGATTTATCCTGTACTATTTCAAATTTCAAACGAACTATCTTTCAGGCGGATAATAATGCATAGTATTATCGTTTGTAACACGAAAACCTGTTTAGCTCTAGTTTATGTGACGACTCCCAAAAATGTCCTTGTGAACTTTTTCTTGGCTATTTCAAAGGCTTTTTCTCCCTTAGGAGAAAGTGCATACGTTATGATCTTTCCCTCTTTCTCCTCATCGAGGAACCCGAGATCTTTGAGACTCTTAAGAGCTGGATAAATTGTTCCTGGGCTGGGTTTATCTCCCCTTCTTTTTGCCAACTCATTAGCTATTTCTTGACCGTGCATTGGTTTTTTTGAGAGTAAGAAAAGGATTAGGAATCCTAATAATCCCCTCATATCGCAACATTCGCTATCAATACCCCGCAATGTACTTAATATTGGATGTCCGATATATATAAATACACGGTTTCGCTATATATCGTATGACCGATAATGGTGAATATGGAGGTGATTGAATGGGAATAGGATGCTGTGGGGTAGGAGTAGATCAAGTTAGAAACTTTTTGACTAGGGAAGAGAGGATTGCTTTGCTGAAAGAATACAGCGATGGTCTTGAAAAGGAAGTCCAAGGAATTAGAGAAAGGATAAAAGAGTTGGAAGAAAAGTGATCCTTTCTCCTTTTTTTTATTATTTATTTTTGTTTGTTACTGTTGTTGCTTCAATCATAACGAAATCTTAAAACCTGCTCAATTGGTCGAATTTTTATTTTAATATTGTAGAGTCTGCTATCCCTTGGGTAATAGAGTTACTAAGTCAGTCTCGCCGGAATCGTTTCGCATCTGTCTTTGTAATTTTGAAATAAAGTGTATGGCCATCAAAGCCGGCAATGAAATTCTTTGGTATGAAATATCTTTTTTTATTAACAAATCCTTTCTCGGTCATAATGATGTCTGGCCCAACCTGCTGAACTTTTCCCAAATCACAATTGTCTATTCCAAATGCGACTTTATTGAGTACCTTAAGCCATGCAGCATTCTGGCTCATGAGTATATCGCTGCAATATTTCTTATAACAATTTGTTATCAGCATACATTATGGTTTCATTGAAAATCTCAAGCTTTTTTCGACTATTATTTTTGTATTAATCCCAAGAGAAGCGCGGGGAGTGGGATTCGAACCCACGAGTTCTTTCGAACATGGGATTAGCAATCCCACGCCCTACCAGGCTAGGCGACCCCCGCTTAGGTGATGATTTAGATTTTTTGCTATTATATTAATTGTGTAGACGATTACATATATTCAATTGATTTAAGGATGTCATGACAAATTTTTCATTCTTCTGCTAAAAAGATTATAAAATAGTCATCATGTGTTATTATATTATCTTTGAATCTGAGGGAATCCAATGAAATTTTTAGGCGAGCAATAATAAAATCTTATTTTGAAGTCGAATTGTTAAAAATTGATTATCATAAATCAAATGTTAGACACCCTCTCATAAAAGATGAAGGATTCACTGTAGAGGATAAATTACATCTTTATTTTGATCTTATGACAGGTAATGATTATCCTGACGGAGACGAATGGTTTGGTGTTGAATATCTTTTCCCATATAATATTAAGTTGCCAGATACTCTTATTGGCCCTGATTATTTTACGACTATATATGTTGCCGATGCAAAGCATTTTTGGAAGCACAAGGAGTTAGTTCGATTTAAATATGGAAAATCAAAGAAGCTCGTTGAATCTCTTGATTTTATAAATAAGAAATATAGAGAATTAAGTAGAAGTTTATACGATTCATCAATTATTGATCAAATAACAAAATAATTCAGATAAATTTACAACTATCAAGGTATAAAGAATATCAAAGCTTCGATATTCTAATCCGAACTATCCCATTGAGATACTCTATTTTGTCAATTTTGATATTTCCATCTTGAATATCAGATATTCTAACGTTTATGTCATATTTTCTCTGACCGCTGGTAAATATCCTTACACTCTGAGTGTTTGGGTCATAGTTTGCCTGTACATCTGTCTGCGATGCCAGTCCTGGCATTTCGGCAATAATTTCATAAAAGTTAGATCCCTTGATGACTTCTGGTTGAGTATGAATAGTCATGTCGGGGATATTATTAATTTTTTGCCGATCCTTTGGGGGATATCGCATTTGAGGTGTTACCATTCCATATCTAGGAACAACGTTCTTCAATAAGTATCCAGTCAGTAATCCCGCAAGAAAGCCTCCTATATGTGCAACATAGGCCACTCCACCAGATTGGTTCAATAGGCTAAAGATAACCTGCATTATAAACCAAAAAGGAATGTATGCTACGGCAGGTATTCTTACAGTTGTAATAAAAAATGCGGCAATTACCGTAAATATCTTTGCTCTTGGAAATAGAACAAGATATGCTCCCAGTACCCCCGAAATTGCCCCTGATGCACCAATAGCTGGAACTGATCCTTCGCCTGTAGACATGGTGAAGAAACTGTGCGCGAATGCTGCTGCTAAACCCCAACCAATGTATATAAGTACAAATTTTATTCGACCAAATTTATCCTCAATATTATCCCCAAATACAAATAGAAATAACATGTTACCTATTAGGTGAGCTACACCAGCATGAAGAAACATTGAACTGACAGCCGAAAATATATCACCTTGAAGAATTTTATATGGAATAGCGCCATAGTTTTGCAGCAAAGTATTCGTTGCAGCTTCATTGGAAAAATTTGCTGTAACTATCACCTCTCCTAAAAAAACAATAGCATTGATGGCAATCAGCAAATAAGTTACGTACGGTCTACCGTGGATTCTTTGGGTGTCATCATGAAGTGGAAACATGTTTATCGTCTACGGACTCTAATTGCCAAAAAGGTTGAACTTTGGCATGTCTCCACCTTTTTCACTGTGAGCTTTCCTGATATGTCTTTTTAATCGTTCTTTGTCTTGAAATTTCATATCACAATACTTGCAGGCTATCAGCTTAGGTTCCTCGTCTGTTTTGTCATGATTGAACCATTTCATAAATAATTTACAGGATAATCCGCTTCATTAAAGTTGTGCTGAAGCTTGCTTATTTTTTGGCTCACTAGTTACGTTTGTTGGGTTAAAATATGAGAATCAAGCTAAATATCTGGATGCAAGTAGGATAGGTTTTTAACACCCTTTGAAAAATTTAATTTAACGATTTAATGTCAGAAGTTGAAGAAGTAATTCAGTATAAATGGGGTGTAGCCCATATTTTTAGCAGTTATAATAACACTCTAGTTCATATCACCGACATCAGCGGGGCTGAAACGATAGCCTTTAGTTCAGGTGGGAGGCATGTAACTGCCGATAGATATGAATCATCTCCGTACGCTGCAATGAAATCTGCAGTAGCCGCGGCGGATATTGCAAAAACGAAAGGTATCAACGCTTTGCATATTAGAGTAAGAGCCGTTGGAGGCGTAGGACCGAGAATTCCAGGACCAGGTGCTCAGGCTGCAATTAGGGCTCTCGCCAGAGCAGGATTTAGGATAGGCAGAATTGATGATGTAACTCCAATTCCTCATGATACGACGAGGAAACCCGGTGGCCGCAGGGGAAGAAGAGTATAAATCCTCAATATTTTGGGGTATTATGTTTGCAAAATTTTATTTTGCAAAATGGATAAATCCTTTATCGCTAACATGCTTGCGAATTCCATTTTTTTCATAGAAAACATTTCCTCCGCCTGTTGATACGTCACCAATATGAAATACATGGATTCTGTGCTTTTTAGCCTCACTTAACATTTTCTTGAAATTTGTCTTTGGGATTGTAGCAACAGTTTCATATTCTTCTCCACCAAAAAATATCAAATCCTCGATCCTGACGGAATTTAAACTGGCAAAATGAAGCAATTCCTTTGGTTTAGGGATATTATTAATAATCAAGTCAACCTTGTTACTTTGTCTAGCAAGTTCGTATAACGAGGAAGATAGCCCATCACTAGAGTCAATTGAAGATGAAAAATATTTTGCAAGCCGGAATCCAAATTCAATTTTCGGTTTTGGGAATGTTACCGACTTCAGAGATTTTGCTTTAAATTTTTTTTCGGCCTTCAAGTGAGATAATATTATTTTCAAGCCTGATGAGGTATATCCAAATTTTCCGGATGTTACTATCAAATCACCGGCCTTTGCACCGTTTCTACTCGGAATTTTATTGCGTGGTAACGAAGTAATGCCTACCATATTACAATCGATAGTTAACTCTTTAGATTCATTAGTATCTCCCCCCAATATTGGTACTTTGTACTCCTTTGATGCAAGCGAAAATCCAGTCGCCAGACCAATTATGTCCTTTTTTGAATATTTTCTTGGGATTCCAATAGAAATGAGACATGCATAGGGTCGTATACCTTTAGAAGCAAAATCGCTTACACATGCTAATATACTCTTTCTTGCTATTTGCCATGGTTTCATAATTTTTGGCACATCGGTGCTTTCAACTAACATATCACTCTTTAACACAAGGTTTATCCTGTTGGTTTTAATTACTTGCTTTATCATGTTATAATTTAGCGGAGAGATTACCACATCATCTCCCTTTACCTCATCAAGTAATGAGTTATTGAAATATGAAATAAAGAGATCTATTATTTCTCTTTCATTTAATCTCTTCATAAATAGACAATACCTTTTGTTTGACTTCATTAAAAAGAGTTAGGACATTATCCGGAGTGGATTCTACTGAAATTCTAACAGCATGTTCTGTATTAGAGGATCTTATTAGAATCCAAGAATTATCATCAATCATTATTTTCATACCATCCATCTTTACTGTGTCATAGGATTCTTTCTGAAATTTGTCTTCAAATTTTTCTATTACTGGCTTTTGCAAACTCGATTCCATAGGAATTTTTGATCTAATAGTCGAGTATTTCGATGCAATTTCCATACAATAGTTGTATAGATTATCACTCAATGAGGAAATAATTGTGCTGGCCAAGATTCCATCTCTACACATGTCAAATTTAGGCATAATAAATCCGGCACTGCTTCCCTCACCACCTGCATCCGCATTTAATCGGATTATTTCCTTTACCACATTGGCTTCTCCAACCTTCGAATGAAATAAAGACCCACCATATTCAGTTATAATGCGTTTAATACCATTGCTAGTATCTAAACTGGCAACAAATTTTTTTGCCCCATGATCTAAGACACTTGCAATGCATAGTAAAAGTGTAAGATCTGGTGAAAGTTTGATACCTTGTTTATCTACTACTACAAGTCTGTCTGCATCCATGTCATATGCAAATCCCAAATCTAGCTTTTTAGACAATACAAGCATTCTTAGTTCAAGCAAGTCATCTGTTGTAGGATCAGGAGATCTTGATGAGATGCCTGGAATGTCATTAATTGTGTAGAATTCTTGATTTAATGAATTATATAAATTTGGAATATATGAAGACATGGCTCCTCCTCCAGGATCCAAGCCGATTATCTTTCTTTTTTTTCCATTGACTTGAAAGTATCCATTCTTTCTCAATAATTCAAGAATATCGGGTATATAGTTTGAATTTAACTTGTACATTTCTCCAAATTTCTTGCTTGATAGAATTTTTTCTTGTTGAATTAAATCAAGTTCTTTTTCAAAAATTCCCCTTCCATTAATTATGAATTTTAGACCATTCCACTCAAAAGGATTATGGGATGCTGTTACTATTATACCGTTACTATACTTTAGTGATTCATGAAATACGAACGGCGTTGGAGCAATCCCCAAATCAAGAACATCGACTCCTTGTTCCATAATTGCTGCTGATACTGTTTTAAGAATTAAATCACTTGAAGGTCTTGTGTCTCTTGCGACCAGACATTTAATATCTGTTTTAGTAGAATTATTAATGAGAAATGACGCAAATAATCTTGAAAAATTAATAATGGTATGTAGATTCAAATCTTGTCCAAAGATACCACGGATACCAGAAATTGAAATTTTCACTTTTAAAAACTTGAATTTTCAACTATTTAATCTTGCTTCACAATAATAAGAAATTCAATGGCATGTACCAAAATACTCTATAGAATTAGAAAATAGTTAAATTGGCTAACTTAATGAAAATGTAACCATGACCTGCCTCTATAGCTCAGTTGGTAGAGCGAAGGTTTCGTAAACCTTAGGCCGTGGGTTCGAGTCCCACTAGAGGCTCTCTAACAATATGCCAATATTTTTAAAACTTTAGTGGTATTTCCTATGTAGATGATCCTTGAGGATAGTAGTTGATAAAAGAGAAAGAAACAGTGGAATTCCAGAATTGCTGAAACAATCAGGGGTTTTTGTAGACTTTGCTACATTGAAAGTTGGGGATTATATTGTATTCGACAATGTAGCAATCGAAAGGAAGACTATTTCTGATTTGTTAAGTTCTTTTTACGATGGAAGATTATTTATTCAGTGTTCGCAACTCATAAAACATTTTTCTTCACCGCTCTTAATTGTTGAAGGAAATATTATTGAAGATCTGAAATCTGATTCTAACAGATCCTTTCGAAGCTATGACCAAAAAATTCAGTTAGTCTATGATTCACTTATTACGATAGTTTTAGATTTTAAGATACCTTTAGTTTATACGCCAAACGTCGAACATACAACTAATTTTCTCATTGCTATTGCAAACAAGCTATCAAAAAAATATTCATACGGACCCCTTTTACGAAAAATAAGAAAGCAGACCTCAGAACAAATACAGCAATTATCTGTTCTATCTTCCTTGCCTGGAGTAGGTGGCATGTTTGCAGTAAAAATGCTGAAAGAATTCAATACTCCCAAGAGAGCATTAAATGCATCTGCTGCAGAACTAGCGAAAATCCCTGGGTTTGGAACTGCGCGTGCTCAGAGAATACGTAAGATATTGGACAACGCATATGAAGATGTTGACAAAGAAAGTCAGAAAACATTACTGGAACATATCAAGTAGTTACTTAAATCAAATTCCCCTCACTTTTTAATTCAGCTATTATTTGCATCAAAGTATCATAGTCAATATCCATATTGTTAAGAATCATTGCATGATCTAGTTTTTTGTTTTTTTGAATAAAGCGCTTTACTTGACCTTTGAGTTTTTGATATTTTCTATCTTGGATATTATTCAATTTAGGATTATTACATATTAGATTTTGAATTAAATCTAATAGCTAGACTCATCAAACAAGAAAAAATAGATATTTTAATTTTAAATTAAGAAGTGTGGTGCTTGTCAATAAACAGCCTGTACTGCGTCCTTTACTTCTTTAGATAATTCTCGGTATCCATCCTTGTCTATAATGACAGCGTTGATATTGTCACCGGTTCCGGAATTTCTTCTAATAGCCGCAGCTATTGCATGTATTGCAATTTTGTATGCTTCATTTACACTAAGGTCTTTTTTGTATTCTGACTCCAAGTATCCATATGCAACCGGAGAGCCGCTGCCTGTTGAGATAAAGTTTTCAGTAGTCATGGAGCCGAATAGGTCAATGTTGTATATTTGTGAGCCGTCACCATTCTTGTCAAATCCCGCCATGATTATTTGTACGTAATAAGGATAGTATCTCTGGTTGAAGAGAACATTAGAACACAACCTTGCGGCAGATTTAACAGGAATCAATTTTTGGTTGTTTGATAATCTGTACAGATTTGCATTATACCTCAAAAGATCGACCAAATTTTGGGCATCAGCGACACCCCCAGCAATTGTCATGCCTAAATGTTCATCTATCTTTTGAATTTTCATAACATTTCTATCTACAATAAAATAACCAGCACTAGCTCTTGTGTCGGCTGCCAAGACAACTCCATCCTTGCATGTCAAAGCACAGGTAGTTGTTCCTTTCTTTATATGGTTCATAACGTACTCTTCATAGTTCTTATTGTCAGGCTGAAACATTAGAACTAATTTCTATGAATACTAAATTTAAGCATTGTCACTTTGTAGTTTAATTTTTATCACATATCGGACACTTAGAAATATGATTATATTCGGAATCAACTAACAGTAAGTTGATAATGGGAAAAACGCTCTTTGATAAGGTTTGGGATAGTCATGTGGTTATAGACGATGAGAGTAAGAATGCTGGCGACGCAAATGGCCCTTCATTAATTTATGTTGACCGTCACTTAGTACATGAAGTTACCTCCCCTCAAGCTTTTGCGAGTCTAAAACAAACTGGCAGACAGGTAAGACATCCCGAATTAACCATTGCTACGACAGACCATAATGTATCGACTGAAAATAGAACACTTCCCATAGTTGATAGTGTATCGAAGATGCAATTAGAAACGCTGGCTAGAAATTGCAGAGAATTTGGGATAACTATCTATGATATTAATAGTCCGGAACAAGGTATAGTTCATGTAATTGGACCAGAACTTGGTTTCACATTGCCTGGTACTACCATTGTTTGTGGTGATAGTCATACATCAACGCATGGTGCATTTGGAGCTCTTGCCTTTGGAATTGGAACAAGCGAGGTAGAGCATGTTCTTGCTACTCAATGCATATGGATGTATAAACCAAAATCTTTCTTGATCAAAATTGAAGGCAATCCGAGAAAAAATCATGCTATAACCTCTAAGGATATCATACTCAAAATTATTCGTAAAATAGGTACAGATGGTGGCACTGGTACTGTAATTGAATACCGAGGAGACATGATTTCTAGATTATCAATGGAACAGCGAATGACCATATGCAATATGTCTATTGAAGGGGGGGCGAGAGCTGGGTTAATTGCACCTGACGAAACTACATTCAATTATCTAAAGGGAAGGAGATATGCTCCTAAAGAATCAGAATTAGAAAGATTGGTAGAGTTTTGGAGAGCAAATTTGAAAAGTGATGCAAATGCAAAATTTGATCGAGTTGAAACGATTAATGTTACTGATCTTGCGCCCCAAGTCACCTGGGGTACAAACCCGTCTATGGTTGCTGATATAAGTGACTCAATCCCTTCTCCGGAGGAATTTGCGCAAGGAGATGAGAACAAGATGAAGCTGGCCGTGAGAGCACTGGAATACATGAATTTAGAACCAGGAACGCCCCTGACTGATTTGCACGTAGATAGAGTCTTTATAGGATCTTGTACTAATTCACGATTAGAAGATCTAATTGAAGCATCACTAGTTGTTAAAGGAAGAAAGGTGTCAGCCGAAGTAAGAGCCATGGTAGTTCCAGGATCACAAAAGGTCAAATCAGATGCTGAAAAGCTTGGACTGGATACAGTTTTCAAAGATTCAGGTTTTGAATGGAGGGAATCAGGTTGTAGTATGTGTCTTGGAATGAATCCAGACATTTTATTACCAGGTGAACGTTGCGCAAGTACGTCTAATAGGAACTTTGAGGGCAGACAGGGTGCTGGCGGAAGAACACATCTTGTAAGTCCTATAATGGCTGCAGCATGCGCAATAGAAGGACATTTTGTTGATGTAAGAGATTGGTTGTAATCTGGTGATACATGTGGAATGCTTTGTTGATATCAAAAGCCAAATGATTCCGTTGGACATGACAAACGTAGATACTGATCAGATAATACCCAAGCAATTTCTTAAACTCATTGAAAAAAGTGGATATGGTGGCTTTCTTTTTTATGATCGGCGTTTTGACCATGATGGAAAACCTAAGAATGATTTTATTCTCAATGACCCAAAATTCGAACAAAGACAAATCTTATTGACACGAGATAACTTTGGATGTGGAAGTTCTAGGGAACATGCTGTTTGGGCGTTGTTTGATTATGGTATTAGGGTAGTAATCGCTTCTTCATTCGCAGATATATTCTATAATAATTGCTTTAAAAGAGGATTATTACCAATATATCTCAGTCAAAATGACATTGAATTCCTTTTTAGTGTAGTCAACAACACGGACATGTCCGCAGAAATTAGTTTACAAAAACAAATAATTTCCATTGCTGGGAAAAAAATAAATTTCAATATCGACTCGACCAGGAAAAAAATGCTATTGGAAGGCATAGATGAAATTGGTTATACGTTAGGTTTTGAGGAGCAAATTCTTAATTATGAAAAATCTTCCAAGACAGCGGATTACAATAAATATTTAGTTTAGGAACTCCAACTCCATAGCTAATTTTTTAGTGCATATACTTACTGGATTTGGATTGGAATTTTCATCTATGTTCTAGATGCGAAATCTAAAGAGCAATACCTGGATATTTCTCGATGGTATTAGCTTTATCTAAATTAATTATTTAATACTGTAAAAATAAAATTAAAAAATAGAAGTTTTGTGAAAAATTCTTAGCCTTCTTCCCAACCCTTGTCGAATACACCGTTCTTGTGTAAAGGAACTGGTTGTCCTGCTGTGTATTCCATTGGTCTCATCCAGAATATAGCATGAGTTGGACATACGCCTACACATGCGCCATCTGAAATGCATCTTTCAGGATAGAATACAAAAGCTTTACCTCTCTTCCATCCCTCAACTGGTTTTACCCTTAATACATCTGGACCAAGAGCAGTACAAATTTCGACACATAGTGCACAGCCGATACATCTTTGTTCATCAACATCTGGAAGTATTGCAATAGGCAATCTACTAAATCACTAAAGGAGCATATGTTCGAAACTATTTAAACACTATGCTTAATGCAAAACACTGTTATAAAAAATCTAGAACTAATAAAAAAGAAAATGGATAAGTTGACTACTTGTTCATCCTTAAGACGTCAACTTGGCCGCTGTGAAGCCAATCCTTCAATTCATCGTGACTTGGTTTTGCATCGTGTTTTCCAGCTAGATGAAGATGAAGTAAAACATAGTTAACCTGGTTTAACAATGGTTTGTTTCCTTCATCACCTTTACGAGCTTTTGTCTTCAGATCAGCGGGAACAGAATTCCACCATTCATCAAATTTACGCATACTGAAAAGTCATAGAAGAACTTTATAAGCCTTTTGGCAATTTGATACTAAACAACTTTGTCAATTAATTGAGCAAATTGCTCATTATTTAAAATTAAAATAATAGGTTAAATTTGAGTAAAATTTCTAATCTACTAATGTATGCCATTTCAAATTAACGATCTTCGAGGAGCATACTTAAAATACAAAGAGTTCAAGAAAAATAGCAAATTTACGTTTCATGAACGTTTCATATTTCCATATATTTGCGGTACGTATTTTGGTTATCGAAAAGTAGATGTTCTGCGTGTGGTTGCATTAGCAAAATCAATTTCTCCTAATCCAAGGTATTTGGATGTGGGATGTGGATATGGAGATTTCTTGGAAAAAATTAGAGAATTTATACCAAATGCTATTGGTATAGAAAAGGACGCTGGAATTTTCTATGAATTTAACAGGGTAAAGCCAGATCATATTCAGATTAAAGATGTATCATTGGATTTGAATGAAGAGTATGATCTAATATTTGTAGGATGGATGGACCCGGGGGTTGATTTTAGAAAAGCTGTGGCAAGATCCACTAATTGTATTATCACTAATTTTGATGCAGGAGGACAATGTGGTATAAGCGGCGGATGTGAATATGAAGAGTTTGGATTTGAAAGAATAGCTTGGTGGAGAACTCCATCATGGATTGATGTTAACTATCAGATCATGAATAATTATTATACGCCACTTGCAAATGAGATAAAAAAGGAATTATTCAAATTGCGATCTGCCCATACAATGTGGTATGTATATGCAAAAAAAGAGTTATCATCGATCATTGATAACACATTAAGGTCTTGGATTAAGAAAGAAGCGGAGCTTTCTTTAGACGCTGACAAATATGATTTTGAAGGATTAATGGATGAATGTGGATTTCATTATAACGAAGAACTTCCAATCCTAACACCGAAGAGAGCTTTATGGAAGGTATCCTTTGACTAAAATGATATACAATACCAAGACGTACAGCACCCGAAAATTATATGAAGCTTATGAAGAGTTAAGAAAGTTTAGAAATTCTTCCGTTTCTCCTTTACATGAACGTTTCATATTTCCATATATTTGCGGTACGTATTTTGGTTATCGAAAAGTAGATGTTCTGCGTGTGGTTGCATTAGCAAAATCAATTTCTCCTAATCCAAGGTATTTGGATGTGGGATGTGGATATGGAGATTTCTTGGAAAAAATTAGAGAATTTATACCAAATGCTATTGGTATAGAAAAGGACGCTGGAATTTTCTATGAATTTAACAGGGTAAAGCCAGATCATATTCAGATTAAAGATGTATCATTGGATTTGAATGAAGAGTATGATCTAATATTTGTAGGATGGATGGACCCGGGGGTTGATTTTAGAAAAGCTGTGGCTAGTAAAACAGACGTCATAGTGACAACTCTTGACCAAGGAATTAGCTTGGGAGCGGAGTTCGAGGAGTTTGGATTTGAAAGAATAGCTTGGTGGAGAACTCCATCATGGATTGATGTAAATCACGAAATGATGAATAAATATTATACCAAGATGTCAAAGGAATTATACAATTACTTGTTTGCCCTACGCGGAGCTCACAATCTATGGTATGTTTACGCAAAGAATTTGGCACATGCTGACAAAATTAGAGAAGTATTAATTCATGACCAAAAAAAGTACCAAACCAAATACGATTTTGAACAGGTAATGGACGAATGTGGGTATCGATATTTTGAAAATCAACAACTATCTAAAAATAGTGAGATAAAATCCGATTTAGAATCCTTATGGAAGATTGAATTTGGATAAGAAGCATAGTTTGACGTACGCGAAAAGTGATGATTGATGTTACCATTTTTTATTTTTGATATTTCTAATGTGGTAATAAAGATACTGTTGGGCGTAACCTGCGTATTTACCAAAATGTTTTCTCATTATTTCTGATAATATTGAATATTGGTTATTACTTAGTTTCGTGTTTTCGTTCATAAATGTCACTTTACTGCTGTCAATTAATTTTTTATAGTACATTACTAATGCCCGGCCCATCCAAACGTCAATTGGAAATGCCTCTGTCTTTTCTAAAGAAAACAACAAAATACAGTCGGCAATTTTGTTTCCTATTCCGTAAATACTCGTAAGTAACGCTCTAGCCTCATCATATGTATGGCGATTTAATTCATCTATTGTTAGTTGCCCTGATACAATTTTTTCTGCAATAGACTTGATAGCTTTCGCTCTATACCCTACACTACAGGAACATAAATCGTTAATGGATGCGTTATACAGATTCTTCATTGAAGGGAAGGTAAAGAATAGTTGATTATCAATCTCTTTCTTTGTCCCAAATTTCATAGATAGATTTTTTAGCATGATTCGTATCATTGAGATGTTTGTATTACTAGAGCATGCGAAAGAAATCATACACTGGTAGGGATCCTGACGTAACAGACGCAATCCGTTGTATTTTTTGACTAATTTAAGCAGAAAAGTATCATTTGAAAAATTGGAAAAAATATTGTGAATATTATCATCTAACCTAAAAATAAAATTTTCCCAATTATCAAATCCTGGCGTTGAATAAAATATTAATTTACTATTTTTAATAGAAAATTTCAGAACGTGTTCTCCATAGATTCCATACCACGTATTTTTATGTTTTTCCCATAAGAACATCTGTCCACTATTGATACTAATTTCAGGATTAAAATTTGAATTTAACAGCATATGAATTTGTTATTAAACAACACTTGTCTCAATTTAACAATCCTTTTGTTTTCACAAGATCCGCTTCTAGAACCTCAATTATTTTGGGAATTTCCTTCAGTGAACAATTCAAGCATATACATTGAAATGAAAGTGGATACGTAAAATATTTTTCTTGGAGTGGAATTTCTTTCTTACATGTTATACATTTTTTTATTTTATATGGATCAGTATTTTTTACTATCATTAGAATTCAAAATGATGTATTTTACATATTCAAAAATAAATCATATTAGTTTGTTGTATCATTGATACTCTCTTGACTAAGTTGATTGCCATAATTACTTTCTAATGCAGTCTTTAATTGTTTAAAGTATTTGTTAGTAACTATATCCCCGTTATCACTTATTGAGATCAAATTAAAATTCGGAGTTTGTTGCAATACATAGTCCCATTTCCAGTAAGCTAAACCCCAAATACCGAGATCCTTGAAAGTCTTGACAAACTGATTCGCTTCTTGTTGAGTAATGTCACTCTCAAAAGGATTGATCTCAAATACTGTTGCTCCTTCTTCATTAATAACTTGCTCCCTTAGAACATTGTTCCATTCTCCTATGTAGAGTGGAACCCCAGTCAAATTTGAAGCCTGGAGAAAAGTATTCAACCTTTGTTGTTGATATGAGCCTGTTGGTAGTCCGTATATGCTTATCTTAAAAACTACGTTTGTGCTGTTTTGTGGCTTCATTTTGGCTAGATTTTCTGGAATTAGGTTTATAGGACTTTTCAGGTCGACAGGGATGTTCATACTATAAGCAAGTACTTTGTCTGTGAATTTTCTCAATTCATTGACAATAAATGTATTGTACTTTCCAATTTTTTCCCACTGGTCGGCATTATGAACTTGTGGCTCGCTAAGGATTTCATAACCTAAGGTGCTTTTATGACTGTCTAAAGTATTAATTATTTTCTCCAAGAACTCAGCTTGTAAAGTCCATCCATCAGTACCATTTGCATCCTTAACTGCTCGATTCCACCAATCTGTCCACCAAAGTTTTGCAGGTTCATATTTAGGGCCACCACCATTTCCAGCAGGGTAGGATGGGTTGTTCTGAAACAGGAATGAAGGGAATCCAGTTCCTCTTTGTGGATTAAACCATGACGAAGTGTGAAATTGATGGTTATCGTAAATTACATTAACATTATATTTATCCGCAGCTTGTGCTATAGATTGCAATTCGAGCATGAAATTCGTGGGATCTTTTACATAAGATTCCCAATAATATACAAAACGCACATGATTCATACCGGCTTCTGAAATTAGCTTGAAACTGTCGTCAAAATAGTTTGGTGGCATAACACTTCCTATAATTCTACTCTGTGGCATACTTGTATAGTATCCTTTCATATTTACACCAAAAAATATATGATTTGTTTCCAAACCGTGTGAGACATGTACGAATGAATTAGTTAGTAATAAGCTGAATATTGCAACAATTAAAGCAATACTAAAATTAATGGGGTATTTTGTTACATTAAAAGTTTGCATTCAACCTAGAATAAATATTAACATTATAAAATAGTTTCCAGCCAATATTTCGCATCGCATCAGAATAATATTGGGCTTGAGTATATTTCCTAATTTACTTCAATAATTTGCCCGTTATCAGGAGCTATTGCATCAAATCCATACTTTTCTTTGATTTCATTGGCGAATGTGGTACATGACATGTCGTCTCCATGAACTGTAAGGACTTTAGGATTGCCTTTGATTTTGCCAACAACATCGAACAGATCACTTCTGCTACTGTGCCCTGAGAATTCGAAATGTTTTACTTCAGCAAGACTATTTTTCATTCTGCCATTATATGATACAAGTCTTTTTTCTAGTAGAAGTCTACCGGGAGTGCCTTTACCTTGGTACGAAACCAAAGCTATACCATTATTAGGACTTTTTGCAATTTCCTGTAAATAGAACAGCGCTGTTCCACCAACCAGCATTCCTGCAGGAGAGATTATTACTCCAGGCTCTTTTATCAACTGTTTTCGCCTATGCCATCCCTGAACCCATTCGATCTCTGAAAGGAATTTTTTGAATACTTCTGGATCCCTTAGAAATGACGGATTTCTTAACATTATTTCATTGGCTTTCAATGCCATTCCATCCATAGCCATTTTATGTTTGAAATTACTGCCCTTCAGGACAGATGCGATTTCTTGTGCTCTTTCCACGGAAAATGCAGGGATGAAAAGGGTTCCCCCTCTTTCAACAACGTCATTAGCAAATTCTACCAGAGCTTTTTCAGATTGGTCTCGTGGTGTCTGTTCTGTTTGAGAATATGTACTTTCGACTATCAAGACATCAACTTCGGGCAAATCCAAGTCTGCCGGTCTCAGTAATTTTGACCCCCTGCTGTTTATATCTCCCGTATAAAAAATTCGCTTGCCTTTATTTTCAACGGTTATTGATGAGCCTCCTATGATATGCCCCGATTCGTGCAATGTAATTTCCATGTCATTTATTGATTGTTTTTCTTTATATTGTAGAGATTTTGAATGATTCATCATATTATACAAGCCTGCATGATCGAATGGCAAATAATCGCCGGAGATTTTAATCATATCTTCGATAAGTAAATTGGAAAGTTCAAAGGTTGGATTTGTTCCTAAGACGGAGATGTTGGCATTAGATAAAAAAAGTGATGGTATAAATCCAGAATGATCCAAATGAGCGTGGGTAAGAACAACAGTACTGATATCTTTTGGTCTAATGTGAATTGGAAATGATGGCTCTCTCTTTAATAACACTCCATAGTCTAACAAAATATTAGAATTGTCTGATGTTACCAGAAATCCAGAACGTCCAACTTCTTTACCGGAACCTAAAACCGTTATTTTCATATAATATTAACCTGTTTAAGCATACATGTTTTAAGTCTTTCATTTATCTTCTCTGTGATATTATGAAAAAATAAAACGACAGGATAAAATTAGAGCTACGCTTATCTGAGTAGTTGTCAAGAATTGTCATTACAGGAAATCCAGGTGTTGGAAAGCGTACTCTCAGTAATATGCTTTCAAAAAAATTAGGATTCAAGATAATCAATTTAAATGATTTTGTGATAAAAAATAATCTAGTATTCACAGATAAGACATTAGAAGTCTATGATGTCTACCTCAAAAAGGCAATGGTAATGCTTAGAAAGGAAATAAAGCAATATCAGGACGTTATTATTGTAGGACATCTTGCGCCTTATTTGTTAGTGCCCAATCAGGTTGATTTGGTCGTAGTTTTAAGGCGTTCCCCAGAAAACCTTCTACAAACTTTTAAGAAAAGAAATTATGATTTGAGGAAAATTAGGGAAAATATAACTAGCGAAATTCTAGGTATGACTTTGTATGATAGTATAAAAAAATTTGGTAAAGAAATGATAATCCAGTTTGATACTACTGCAATGCCCAGTAAAGAGATAATTAAACATTTAATCGAGGCTTTGGCTGATGAATCAAAAAGGAAAACTGAAAATATTGATTGGATGCCTTTGTTAAAGGATAGGCAGGAAATATTGAAATTAGTGTCATATTAAATCCAGCAAATAGTACGATTGCAATATAATTCGCAGGTTTATGTCGTCAAAATCTAACAGGATTTAAATAATAAGTGATGATGAGAAAAATATTATGCGGTTTTTGTGATGAGTAGAATAAGAATCGGTGTTGATGTTGGAGGCACCTTTACAAAATCAGTAGCAATAGATATGAGTACAGGCCAGATAATAGGAAAAGTCACGGTTCCCACTTCACATTTCTCAGACGAAGGTGTATCAACTGGTATTGTAGAATCCTTAATGAAACTCATAAATAAAGAAAATATTAGCGAATCAAATATTGAATTAATCTCCCACAGTACGACTCAAGCTGTTAATGCGTTATTGGAAGGAGACACTGCAAAGGTAGGAATAATTGGCATGGGAGTAAGTTTGGAAAAAAATGATATCGTTAAAAGAACAAATTTAGGCGACATCAAACTTGGACCTAATAAATATTTGAAAAGTTGCTACAAATTCCTAGATACCTCAAAGTTCTTGGACAGTCAAGAAATCACTCAAATAATAAATGAATTGAAGGAGGAAGGGGCAAAAGTCCTCATAGTTAGTGAAGCTTATGGTGTAGATGATCCGAGTAATGAATTATATGTCATGCAAAAATCAGATTTACCAGCAACTGCAGGACACGAACTGACAGGAATTTATGGTCTTGAAATAAGGACTCTGACCGCTGCGATAAATGCAAGCATATTACCAAAAGCAATAGGTACTGCAAGATATGTAGAAAAGGCCGTCCGAGAGCAAAAAATCTCTGCACCAATCACAATAATGAAGGGAGATGGAGGTTTAACTGATATGAATACTTTTAAAACTAAACCAATTTTGACGGTTTTATCCGGACCGGCTGCAAGTGTCGCAGGTGCATTATTACATTTAAGAATACTTAATGGAATTTTTATTGAAGTTGGGGGTACTTCAACAAACATTTGTGTTATAAAGAATGGTAAACCTGAAGTTAAATACGTAACAATCATGGACCATCCGACATGCATAAAATCTCTGGATGTCAGAGTAGTGGGGATTGCTGGTGGTTCTCTTGTGAGGTGGTCGGGTAAGAAGATAACCGATGTGGGACCTAGATCGGCGCATATCTCTGGATTGAAATATTCATGCTTTGCTGAACCTCAAGATTTAGAAGGAGGACAGATAGTAACATTTATGCCTAAAGATGGCGATCCGATTGATTATATAGGAATCGAAGTTGGGGCTGGAAAGAGATTTGCGATAACCACTACATGTGCGGCAAATGCACTAGGACTTATCCCCAATGATGATTACGCAAAAGGTAACAAACAATCTGCACAGTTAGCGTTATCAATTTTAGGACAGAGATTGGGTATGAACATGGAAGATGTTGCAAATAAAATTCTTGAATTGTCAACCAGAAAGATATTGCAGACAATTAGAAACTTACTAAAGGAATATAAAATAAAAGATGAAAAATTTATATTAATTGGTGGTGGTGGAGGCGCTTCGGTTCTTGTACCATTGATTGCGGACAAATTAAATACTCAATATAGAATTGCTGACAACTCAGAAGTTATCTCATCTATTGGTGTTTGTACGGCATCTATACGAGAGGAAAGGGAAAAATTAATAGATAATCCTAGTCCTCACGACATCTCAGCTTTTATTCAGGAAGTTGAAAAAATCGCTATTTCTAAAGGAGCGCTTCCTGAATCAATTTCTACTCAATCTGAATATATTAGCGAAAAGTCTCTCTTACGTGTTACTGTTTACGGAAATATGAAATTAGATGTGGGTGGAAGTGATACAAAAGAAATCGATGACGAAGAAGCAGAAGTGCTGGCTTGTGAGTTATTTGGTATCAATGAAGGAGTACATAGAATTTATGATATGAAGGATTATTACATCTTCGCTTGTGAAATTCATAAAAAGAAATTATTTCTGAAATCAAAAAAGCAACCTGTTTTAGTTCTTGATAAATACGGTCATGTAAGGGTCTCAATTGAGAATGCAGAAGTGTATAGTGGTGATCCCAAAGAAATGAAATCTAAGATTCAATCTTTAATTAAAGAACGCGGTCTCTCTAAAGATGAACTCGCTCCACAGATTCATATAGTTGATGGAAAAAGGTTATTGGATTTTTCCAGTTTGTCGTCTACTACACATGTCTTGAAAGCAGTAATTGAAGAGCTTGATAGAACTATTAACAATCAGGTTACAATTATTATAAAAGTTTGAAATTGTTTTCTAATTTAATTAATTTCAATCAATGATTTGAAAAATAATCCGAAATAACACCACTTAAATCAACTTTAGCAAAGTCATTTGGAATTGAATTTGTAGATATAATTTCTTTGATACCAGCTTTGAGTAATTTATCCTTCGCATCGTCGAGTAAGAGCGCATGAGTACACAAAACATACACATTAGCAATATTATTCTTTTTCAATATTTCAGTGGCTTTTACTATACTACTACCTGTACTTATCATATCATCCACAATGAGGGCGTCTCTTTTGTTCACAGATTGGGAATCATCAATAGAAATTGATACATCGCCGGTGAATCTATCTCGAGTCTTTATGAGAGACAGCATATTTGTATTGATTAACTCTGCGAATCTCTTTGCTCTTTGTATTCCCCCTTCATCAGGTGAAATGACTATGGGGTCCTTTAGTCGAAAATTTTTTTTAGCAAAGTTTGCAAGAGATGGGATGGCGGTGAGATCTACTGTTTCGTAAGAGTAATTGGCTGCACTTGGATTGTGACTGTCAATAGTTATCAATTTTGTAGTTCCTAGTGTTGCTAGAATTTCCCCGATTAGATTATTAGTTGCTATCTCTCCTTCGACAAATACCTTATCCTGTCTAGTGTACGCTAAATATGGACTTACTACACAAATGTCTCTGGCGCCGTCTTGCTTGCATTTATAGATAATCATGAATAATTGTAAAAGATGTCTGTCAGTTGGAGGATAGGTGGAATTTATGATTATGCAGTTGTTTTCTGCTACATTTTCTAGCCTAATTTTGCTTTCTCCATCAGCAAATAAGCGCAACTGTGCGTTCTTGTACTCTACATCCAAATCTAATGAAATCTTCTTTGCAAGGGCAGAATTTCGATCATCCGAAATTATTACAGTATTATTTTTTTGCAATGTAAGAATATGAAAATATTTTCAACGACTATTTAAAAGTGTTAAAGTGTTAAGTAAATCACGCGTCATTGTTATGAATCATATGGAACGTAAAAGGTTTTCATATCTTCAGCTAAATCTACATTAGCATGGATATCTTTGGCTTCATTTAATAGAACTCTGGGATCATTATATCTTGAACTAAAATGTGTGAGAATAAGCTTGATGCAATTTGACTCTTTGGCGAGCTGAGCAGCTTCCACAGATGTAGAATGGAATGTCTCTATTGCCTTTTGTTGATAATCATGAGCGTATGTTGACTCGAAAATTAGGATATCACATGAATTAAAAAAATTTTTTAATTTCAGAGACGGACGCGTGTCCCCCGATATGCCTATTTTGCGGCCTTTTCTTTTGGGTCCAACTACTTGATCTGATTTTACTAATTTACCATTTACAATTACATCTTCTCCATTTTGCAATTTGTGAAATAAATCTCCCATAGGGATGCCCAGTTTAGTCGCTTTATCTATATTGAATATCCCTGGCCTTTGATGCTCACAAATACAAAAAGAAAATGCGGATACCGAATGGTCAGCTCTACAACAGCTGATTTGGTAATCGTTTTCGTTTACAATAATACCTTCCTCTTCTATCGTGTGAATTTCGATTTCAAATGAAAGTTCAATATTTATAATATGAAAATTCTGGTTGATGAATTCCTTTAATCTTGATTCTCCATAAACATCGACTTTTTTAGTGCGTCCGAGAAGAGACATTGTTTGAAAAAATCCCAAGAGCCCTAAACAATGATCAATATGTAAATGTGTAATGAATACCTTCATTTTCTTATTAACTCCAAGTTTGGCTTGAAGGAAATTTCTTTGTGTTCCTTCACCGACATCAAATATTAGCAGCTCACCAGCTCTTTTGAGGACAATCGAAGATAAGCTTCTCTTTTGAGTTGGAATCGCTGCTGAAGTTCCAAGAAAAACAATCTTCATGTCGACCATAAATAATATATCATTAGTTAATTTGGCAAATTATAAGCGTTTGTTCGGACGGTAACGTGAAATGAAATGAATTTAGATTTGTAGTAATTAATAGTTAATGGTATGGTATAACATTAATAAATGAAAACTAGTCATCTTTTTGATTAGCTAACTATTTTGAAAAAATCTTTCAATAGCACTTTTTGGTTTTGAGAGAGGACATCGTATGATTCGATAAACTCTCTTTCTATGCTTATTTGTTCTTTCAATATGGAACGGAATTTATCGACTGTTATCGGAGTAATATTATCAATCTCGCCGGTTGTGTAAGCGTAAATATATGCACTAATAATTTTTATTACAAAAGACGGTATTGTTTTTAATAGTAGTAAAATACTTTTTTTAATCATATCATTACCAGAAGAGTTGTTACTCATAGAATTGAAATAGGTTTCAAGGATGTTCATTCTAATATTTCCCAATTCTTCAATTGATGATGCAACCAAAATTCCAGTTTCTGTTAATTCGTAGAAGGGAACTCCCTCTAATTGTAGTGCCTTGGGACCTCGTCTTAAAGGTAGACGCCCCCCTTCCTTGACTACACCTGACGGTATCAAAACTTCATCGAGATCTTTGAATATTCCAGAGTAGATATTTTGCCATAATATACCGTTATTTTTTGCTATTGCATGGGCAATAGATGTTCTTGTTCTTAGCTCTGGATTTTTTTCTAGAACTAGGTGTGTAATAATACCTCTCTGCCTCTTGGCTTCACCGGTAAATTTATTTTTCTTTGTCTTAAAAGTATCAAATATGGCAATATGAGCAGATTTCAAAAAGCGCTTTCACCATCTATTGTCCGCATATTTTCCAATATCACGCAGTGTTTTATATTCTAATTGTATGATTTTTGATTATTTTATTATTTTATTATTTTATGTAGTAATTAGCAATATATCCGAATTATATGATTTTTTGATTATTTCTATATCATATGCAAGTCTTAAACTTGCCTTATTTTCGTGTCAAAATAGATGAATATCTGGGAAAGAGCATTTCAAGTATTTTCCTGAGCTAGAATGGTGTAAGTTTTTTCATTATTTTCCCCTTATTATCATAGAGTTTCAGAAAACAATGAGCTAAATGAAATCGATAATTGTATGCTGATCTTTAACGTTTTGTTTAAAAAGTAAATTTAGTTCTGTTTGTAAGGTGCTAACTCTGCTTGTCAGGTATTCGTTTATCTTAAATTCTGAACAGATGTTCAATGCAGTCTGAACGTATTTTTCAACTGAGCCTCGTGTGACAGTTTGTAGTAATACATTGTTACATTCCAAACATCGACCTGCAAGTGGCATTCGTCGGTATTTTTGTCCACATTTGGTACACCTAAATGATTGTGATGAAAATGCCCTTAAATTTCCCATTATATCCGGTAAAATATGGGTCGTTAATACCATGGACATTACTTCATCTGCGTCTACTGCATTGATTAACTTGGCTGTACTAATCTGCATCTGTAGTTTCTCTTCCATAGTACTCAGAGTTGAATACAAACTGTGTGATTCATCTAACATAATATTGTCCGTGGTATGAGTGAATTTATAATCAAAGAATTGATTCGGATGACCCAGTCTTTTTTTGACAAGATCGATTTTGTCAAACAGATTAGTTTTTTCCATGTTCCAAGAAGAGGTATAGAAATCCAACGGATATCTTTCATCGATGTCTATGTTATGCGCTTGCCTTTGAACTTCTTGTGGAAACACCAGAGGTTGAATAAGCAGAGGTGCATCCATTAGCCCCCCAATTCTGTCAGGCAAATATTCCTTTGAAAAGTTTAGGAAAGTATCCATTAGTAACATTATAGAATCTGCATCACCATCACAGTCTCTTCGTTTGGCAGAATGCCAGATTGGTGAACCTAGGCATACTTGGGAATTGACGAATCCAATTACTCTTCCGATTATACCTACCGATGTGTGCGGTGCTAAACCAATAATAAAATGTCCAATCAAGTCATCAATTGAATCTATTTTATAAAACGCGTCAAGTCCATAGAATCTGACCAATTCCTCATCTACGAACTGTGCTATTTTTACTAGGTGCTCTGCGGCGTGAATGGGTATTATTACGTCCTGAATGAAAAGTTCTAGCAATTGATCAGTCGACTCTAGGTTATTTCCTACATGATCTCTATGATATCCCAGATCTCTTAATTTTTCGATATCTGTCTTAATCCATTTGGGTTTAAAATGAGTTAGAGGTTCGTTTGTGGCATCAAAGCGTATAGTTCCATCCTTAAAAGTATACAAATTGTGCTTTTGTCGTAAGATGCCTTTCTCTATGGGCTCTGCACATCGATTTTTGCCCATTAGGAATTTGACACCTTTAAGTGGCTCTATGGGTTGTATTTCCAGATGTCTTTTGGCTTTTTCAACCACTGCTTTGAGAGGATAATTAGTAGGAGAATGGGTTTTGAGACGATTTCTGCAAACAGGACAATGTTCAGTCGGTTCCTCATCATTGTTAATTTCGTGTCTGCAAGTTGAGCACATTATTCGGATAGGAGTGCTAGAGAGACAATCTGGGCAGGAAACAGATATCGATGGTGATTTACAGTTGCTGCAAAATCTATTCGCAATTTCAATATATAGCGGTCTTTGCATCGCTTTCAAAATATCTCTAGTTGGTCCACCGTTTGTCCCAATCGGAAACAAGACATGAACAGGCGGCTTCATTTTTCGCTCTGCAGCCTTTTCTGGGCGACCAACACGGACCGCTATTGATGAAGAAAATTTTTCTTTTATACTAACATTTAGTAACTGGGAGATAACATCTAAAATATGTGCCTTAGTATTGTTAGGATCAGCGTCTAAGACAAAGCTTGATTCCAAAAGTCCGTTGATTCTTGATTCATCATCTATACACTTTGTTATCAATTCCCTGAGTATGTAGAGTTGATCAGGATCGTCTATCATTATCCTGTGTCCCTCAAGAGAAAGTGAATGGATTATACCGAGTTTTTCAAGAGCTTTTTTTACTTCTGAATCATAAAGTAAAGAAGCTCTCTCATTTGTATTTTTTATTGACTCTCCACTTTCCATTAATTTTGTTATTAAATGCTTGAATTCGTCTAGAGTTAACGCAGTCCAATAGAAAACATATCCAGGATAAAGTGGTATTTCAAAAAATTGACTAATTTTAAATGCTTCAATAGTTGATGGTTTTTTTACTAATGGATATTGAATTAATTCGGTTAGCCTTTTCCCATCAAACAACTTTGAATATGAGTCAGGATCCTTACCGGCAAGTTTAGTTTCTAATTCCAGAGCCCAAATCTCTTCTACATACGATGATGGAAGAAGCTGGGTATTGTTTTCAAGAAAATCGCCGTAGCTTATCAGAATATCGCCTAAGTAAAGAATTTTTGTAACCTTACTTGCTATGGATTTTGCTTGACTCAATGTTTCTATTTTCATAACACTTTCATCATTTAGTTTTACTATTGGTGGTTCTATACTATCTACTAGCGCGATAGTGGAAGCCTTTCCTGGTGCGTCAATTTTTATTTGTGTACCCACAGCGATTGCATAGTTTAATAATATTGGAATAGTTGGATGTATTCCAATTGTAGCAAATCCTGTATTGCAGCATCGGCCATATCGTAATCTAAAGCCGCCGATCTTTTTCTGCATCGAAAGAACAGGTCTACCAGTGATGACTTCAGTCATCCTGTGGGATACGGTATCATCGTCTGGAGTTTGAATCGCTCCTTCAAGAGTTTTGAGCCACTCCCATCCCTCCAATTTCAAGGTCTCCACAATTTTCAATAATTTTCTGCTTCTACCTATCAAACCATCGTTCATTACCCTTAATGCACCTCCACGAACTCTATTGGTAGAAATTCTTTGAAGATTCCGATGACCCACGACCTCCACAGGATCCGTGTCAACCCCATCAATCTCTACGGGGAGTGAACTTACGCAATGCATAACATCCTTGTCTGAAACCTTAAACTGGAAATTTCCAACTTCCCTTTCATAAATCCTTAACTCTTCAACATATCTACTAATTTCATCGTCAAATGAATTTGCTATGTATTTGTCTAAACCTACAATTCTTCTAACATGGTCAGCTATCAACATGGTTACGGCAGCTTCAGTTCCACCCGCGGATCTTATCGGACCAGCAAAAGATACAGATAGATATTCAGATTTATTGGCATTTGTTTTTATTTTAACGTCATAGATTCCTTGTAGAGGAGCTACTGTTACACCTTCAGTTACAACTGATAGTCCGACTCTTACTGCATTGTTTAGTCGTTCTTCAATACTGATTCCTCCGTATTTTCCGAGTGCAATCTCCTCGGCTATCTTCAATGCAGTTAATTCTTTTCCCAGTTCTGGCAACAGTATTCTTAATCTACTGGAAATGTCAATTTCGTGTATCTTTGCTATTCTATCTGGTAAATCATAGCCTATCGGAGATTCAACTTTATCAGAAATATCAAGACCCTTCTCTTTGGCTTCTTGGGCTACAGAAATGGCGTCATCAATATATTTTGAAATTTCTTGGTGATATTTTACATAGTATGGTGGAATTTGAGTGTCTTGGTTTTCTTTGATATTATTAGTCAATTTCTTAATGCTTTGATTATATTAACAAATTCTGATTCCCAGTCTTTTTCTCTTTCAATCATGGTACCGATAACTATTATGTCTGCTCCTGCGTCTGCTATTTTTTTTGCAGTTTCCGCAGAATTAATTCCACCGCCAACTATCAAGATTCCTTTATAGAATTTTTTTACAATACTTACCATTTCTGGTGGAATATTTTGTGATGCGCCGGATCCAGCTTCAAGATATAGAAATCGCATACCCATATAGAGAGCTGCTAGGGAGTACATTACTGCAATATTTGATTTGTTAAATGGGATGGACTTGGCTTGACCTATGAACCAGGCAGTAGACCCATCTCCAATTATGAGGTAGCCGGTAGGGATGGCTTCTATATTATATTTATTTACAACCAAAGCTCCTTGCGCTTGGGCACCTGTGATATAATATGGATTTTCAGAGTTTAATAATGAGCTAAATAATATTGCATCAGCCGCTGGTGATATTCCTGTGACATTTCCTGGAAATAATATAACAGGAATCGTGACGTTTTTCTTTAATTCCGTCACAAAACTAGACAATTCAATTTGATCCGAAGTTGATGAACCACCAACTAAAATTGCTGAAGCTCCTAGCTGTTCTAATTTTTTTGCCAGCTCTATAGTCTTAAAGGAGTTTTCAGAGTCTATAAGTGGAAAACATAAGGTCTTTTGTCTCTTGATTTCATTCAAAATGTATTGTTCTGTGCTTTGTATTTCCATCATTTCTCAAACTAATTACTCGTATAATAATAATCTCATCAGACAATGTAGACAAGCTTATACCAACGGATGCTATTCAAAACCCAAGATAGTAAAATAAATAAATTAATTAGAGTACTATACAAATTTGTATAGTATATGGAAAATGACAATCTTAATTATAATTCAATTTTCAATCATTTTATTGAAAATTCTATATTTACCGGGAAACAAACATCAATTATCTACAATAAAATATTGAATGAAAAACGTGCTGAAAACATCTCCGCAGGTGCATATTATCGGCAATTAGGTCAATGTAGAAACAAGGTACGAAGAACTGTTTACACATTATTGCTGTTACGACTTCTTAATGTGGTCGATGTGGAAACATTTGCTGTACTGAATCAATTAAATGATCAGTTGAATGTGATATTAAATAACCCTAGTCACAAAATCGACGACTCTACATTAGGGAATGTGATATCCTTAATAGATAATGTGATAAGAAAACTAGTTTTAATATAGAAAAAATTTAATAAATGTCTGTGTTTAATCACATGATATCACATGAATATGTTCGGTCTTAATTTGGATTATTCATTATCCGATACTTTGATTTCATTGATTTTTTTCGTATTATCCTTTTTTACCTTCTTGTATATCGGTTATTTCAGGGATATCAAAGGCCGGGTTGAGCAAGATTATAAGATGAAGGATATGTTGATAGAAGGATATTTACACAAATTCGATGAATATAATGAGATTATTTCTGATTTGCGAAGTAAATTGGATGTGATTGATCAGAAGATCAATCCTGAAAAAAATCTAATTAGGGAGCGCGGACTTGTGATAACAGATAAGCCTAGTGACGTGGTTACGAAGTCACATAAATTGATATCACATTTAGATTCGCCTGTGACTAAGAATATTAATGTCACAGGAGATGACGCGTCATTGGGAGAGGAAGATATTTTACGTGCGAATACGGTTGACGCGATTCTAAGAATGTTGGAGGTCCCACTAACTTCAAGGGAGATTCAAAGAAAAATTAACAAGTCACGCGAACATACTTCCAGATTGCTAAAAAAACTATATTCTGAAAATATTGTCATTAGAGACGAGAGTGTGAGGCCCTACAAGTATAAAATTACAGATGAAGGTCGTAGACAGTTGGAACAGACAACAATTTCGGATGGTTAGACTTTTCTAAATATTCCGCAGCATTATTTTGGTTGTCTTTTACAACTGCATAAACCCACTGTTTACCGTTTTTTATTCTGGTAAGCTGTTTTTTTAAATAAAATCGTGACAAGTAAATAGATACGATACTTAGTTGTATGGAGTCATAGTAGACATCTTTGTAAATTCTTGCTAAATCAGAAGAAGTAAAGGTATGATATCTAAAGTTCTCAGTAATTAAATTCCATAGCTTTGAGGTTAAATTTCTGTCCCCTTCTCTATGTTCTGAATTAGGTGTAGTAGAATTTTTTTCAAACAACTGCACAAATTCAATCAAATTCACTATTTTTTCCTTTGATAAAGTCCCTTGGAGAGTCAAGTTATATTTTTCCCCATTTTCATCCTCCAGTTCAATTCTAATCTTTTTTCTTGAGACGGACAGAATGGGATTTAAAAATACATTACACTTAACAATTAAAGTGATTAACAAGCTTACAAAGAGCTCAGCTTTTGTTAACTAAATAACATGCAATATCTGAGCATCATCGGCGAAATTGTAGTTATCAATGTTACGAGAACCTTATCAAAAAATTTTCCAGTAGAAATAAAGGGGTCATGTTGCTTTCTTTACATCGTAGATATCTGTTAATTAGCCTCCAGTAGAAATAAAGGGGTCATAACGAGGACTTTTTTCATAATTGTCAATTAACAAATATTAACAATATTTAGCAGTTAACTCCACCCCTGCATTTCTCATTGAAATTTTACTCCTTGTCTCACTGATTATAGAAATAATCACAATTAACAAATAAATAAAAGAAAGTTGATTTAGGAGTTTTTATTTTATATACATACCAGTTAGTAAATGAGTTTATTGTATTGAGATACAGGAGAAAAAGAGGGGTGCCGGAGGCGTCTGAAATTGGATGATGATGATATATTAGATACTATTTTTGATAGTGCAATCAAGAATAAGAACATAATAAAAAACAGGCAAGTACTAACTATAGACTACGTTCCGGATAAGCTATTATTTCGAACTAAAGAAAGTACTGCAATCGCACAGTCCCTGTCTGTTATACTAAAAAAAGGACGTCCATCTAATTTATTGATTTTTGGAAAACCTGGAACAGGAAAGACAGCTGTAGTAAAAAATGTCATTGACCATCTTTCCAACAAAACCAAACAACTAGACATCAATCTCCAAGTGCCATTTATTAATGCAAAGAACTCAAACACCCCATACAAGATATTATATGAAATAGCTGAATTACTTGGAATAAATAAAGAAGAAAAAAAAATGCAAGTTTTTTTCACAGGTCTGTCTATGAGCGAAGCGACGGACAGAATACTTGACTTCATAAAACGCAAGTCGATTAAAGTTGTGCTTGTAATAGACGAAATAGATTCACTTGTTAATAAAAAAGGGGATGATATTTTGTATAATTTTACAAGAGCTAATGAAAGAATTTCTTCAGAACAATTCATTAGTTTGATTGGTATTTCGAATAGCCTGACTTTTAAGGATAAACTAGATCCAAGAGTCAAGAGTAGTTTAAGCGAAGAAGAATTAGTTTTCAACCCATACACAATAGAACAATTAAAACAAATTTTACTCGACAGATGCAAACTTGCATTTTATGACGATGTCGTTCCTAGTGGGGTTATCAATTTATGTGCTGCAATTGCAGGCCGAGAAACAGGCGATGCTCGAAAAGCCATCGACCTTTTGAGAGTTGCTGCTGAAATTGCAGAAAGATCAATGACTATGAAAATTTCAGAAGAACACATAAGACATGCGCAAAAGAAAATTGACAGTGACACCAACTTCGAAATTTTGAGCAACTCAACTCTCCATACAAAATTGGTCATTCTTTCTACCATAAGATCTAAAAATGCAAGTACCGGGGAAATTTATTCAATTTATCAAAATTTTTGTTCAAGACTTCAACAGGACCCCCTAACCCAAAGAAGAATGACCCAAATTGTAGGAGAGTTAGATCAACTAGGATTGATAACAACAAATATTGTAAACCAGGGTCGATATGGAAGGACTCAAAGAATAAAACTACATATCCCCATTTCATCTGTAAAGGAAGCAATTAGAAGTGATCCTATTCTATCTCCTCTAATTCATGACATTAATAATTAATAATTGAAATCTTTTTTAAGAATTTGAAGGGTTGCCAGATTGACCAAAATGCAAATTCCGGGAGTTGGCGTGATACCCATTGTTTGTTGAAATTTTGTCTGCTTTTGCCATGCTCCAGAATTTACAATAAGCGTTCCCTTGTATCTTCCAACTTCGGTAATATGTACATGCCCAGCATGGAATATGTCAGGAACGTCATCTATCACCAGCATGTCTTCTGACTCTGGAGCTATGGGAGTACGATTGCCATATATTGGTGACAAATGTCTAGATTTCAATAAAATTTTCATTGCTTCTACGGGTTTTGAATAACTCAATCCTGGGACTGTGGCAATCACATCATCCAAGCTCTGACCATGAAACATCAATAACTTGACTTTATCTAATTCAATATATGAGGGGTTACCTAAAATACTAAAGTTTTCTAGAGGTTGGAAATCACGCAAGGTTGTCAAAGCAGTCTGTGGTAAGGCTCTTCTTCCAGGATCATGGTTGCCCGGAATCAAAAATACATGCATCCTTTCTGGAATTTTTTGGAGTAGAGCCGCTGCATAGGACATTTGCTTGTTAATATTTATGTCAATTAGTTCTCTATCCTGATTAGGATAAATTCCTATACCATCGACTATATCTCCTGCTATACAAACAAATTTGATTTTTCGAACAATTTCATCGTCATCTGAAGAGAGCCAATTTACAAAATCATTGAACTCACTTTCCATGAAATATTTACTACCTACATGTAAATCTGAAATCAAGGCTACGTACGACTCTGTTCCAGATTTTGAAGCAACATGCTCTGGAATATCCGGAACGATAATATCTTTAATTACAAAATCAGTTAAATTTCTTTTACCAAGCGCAATTTCCAACATAAGCATTTGATCCAAAACAAGCGTTGATGATTCATTGATTAGCTCCCTTGTTTTGCATATTACAGGAATACTGCCGGTGGTATCATCAATGATGAGCTCTACATCATTTTTTCTATTTCTCTTTGACATAATCAATCCTGCTACGAATGCAGAATCAAATGTTCTTTCATTATTATCCTCGCTCTCTATAGACGTGTACCTGGATTTATTCCTAAGATCCTTGATTTGTTTTATTTTTCTTATTTGTCTGCTTTCCGAACGTATTGATAATATTTTTAAAGTTTTTCTGTACCGGCTATCAAACAACTTGACAAAATCCTTGTCATCTTGTGCGTTAATCTTATGTGTTGGGTCGAAAAGGATCTTGTAGTTTTCACCATTAACTTCTGAGGTACTATTAACGATATCTAGGACTGGTTCGTCAACATGCCCATTATTATCATTACCTCCAGAAATCGCACTTTTTATATCATCGATTAATATTGGTGATTTTTTTTTGAATTTATTTTTAGCGTCAACAATGGTTTTTATTATTTTTTCAACATCACAATCAAGAGATTTTAGAAAGGCAAAAGCATCAGGATGAACTTGGTATCCCTTATTTATCGCATAAATTAATGCAACAGAAACCGAATCCAAGTTTTATTATTGAACAGAACAATCATAAACGCTAAAAAGGTTTTGTTTTATTCAATACATTATTAAAAAGTAAACCATTCTGATTGGTATACATGTACCATTACAACATTAAACAGAGATTATTTTATCTTGCACTTGGAATTATTGCATTTTTAATCTTTTTTATTATTGGAACATCTGTCACTTTGGATGAATCGACTTCAAGCCTTCTAAAGGAGCAATTTCAAAACAAAATCAAAAATATTGATAGTGTGGGCATATTCTTCAATAACTTTCTAATTTCAATTCTAATGTTTATCCCAGGTATCGGCATAGCATTCGGTCTCTTTTCAGGATTCAGTACGGGAAATATTTTCATGATCTTAACACGAGATTTACCAATTCAGATACCACCATTACTTGTATTCTTGACAATATTCGGAATTATGGAGCTTGTATCTTACGGTATAGCCATATCTAGAAGTTACATGCTCTTAATTCGTATTATTAAGAGAAGCAATGTTAAAGAAAGTCTTATTCATGCCGGAATTGAAATAGGAATAGTAGCCATAATTTTGTTATTTAGTGCCATTATTGAATGGGATTTAATTGTAAAATCTGGAGGTATAAATTTTTTAGAATAGAAAAAAAAACACCATTTCAATAATCACTTATTCAAACTCCAAATACGTTTTGCGACTAACTTGGTCAATAACCATTACTGACAGTGGACTAAAGATCATTTTTTCTAATTCGTTTAATGTACCTCTAAATACACGCTCTTCTTCCGTCGTCAAAAATTCAAAGACCCAAACTTTGAGAGTTGATGTATCTATTCCCTCATTTTTCAGATACGTCGCTATTTCCGATTGCATAAAATTTTTTTCTGCATTATTGTTCCACGGTCTAGGCACCAAGATAACACTTTTCTTATCCTGAATTGCTTCAACTAGCTCTCTCTTCTTATCCTCAATATCCTCGGTTACATGAAAACTAATTACCCTAGTCTTATCCAATGGAATTTTTGCCTTCGAAGCAGCAACTTGAATAGAACTTATTCCAGGCATCAATTCCACATTTTCCTTACCAAAAATTTCCAACAATCTATCAACAACTTCGGATTCTGAAAAATTTACATCACCAGTAAAAGGTATAGTACATGTTTCATTTTTCCCCATTTTCTTATATACCTCATTATAAGTTTGATCCTGATCCCTCATAGTTACTTCATAGACCTGATGAAAATTAGGAATGACTAAATCTCTTACAATTGAAAGTGTGTATTTATATCCAATCAAATATTTGGATTTTCTTATTACATTTTTTGCTACGTCTGTCAAGTATTCTGAAGAGCCCGGGCCCACTCCGACAAGAAATAATTTCTTGCCAATGGTTCTATTTTCCATCAAAACAATCAATAATAATTATATTATCTGTATATTTTTTTTCCTTTCTTTAGCAATGAGATGACTATTATTTAAAAACACGAAACCAGGAAAGCTAAAGTAAATACAAATTCATGACATTTTGTATAAATCTATTACTGGATTCCAATCAACATGTTGAAATTGTACGGGATCTTTTGCGGGATATTTCACCCAACCCTTTACAATCGCAAAGCTGTAATTTTTCTCCTTTTGCTCAAGATTGGCTTTGAATTTAAGCTCACTGCCCCATCTTTTTTCAAGAAAATACATATCTGATATTCGAGCAAATGGGAATACTATATTCTGGTCGCTTTTTTCAATATCATTCCTTAATTCAGTAATACCATATCCTTCTAAAGGCAAAAATACATCCTTATTCTCTTTAAATCGCAACAGCTGTCGTTGTGAATGTACTTCGTGAACTCTATATGACATGTTGGTCTTGGTTATGAAAATCAGATTTCTCTCCGTCACGACAATCATACCTTCTTTTTTCCTCTTCAAAAAACCATCCTCTCCCCCCCAAATCCACATAAGGTGTGCTTTTATCTGCTCATTCCATTCTAACAACATTTCATTTCTTATCCCTGATGGATTTATTTTTTTCATCCCAGAATTCAAACGATAATTATTTCCGCCGGTTGTTGGTAGTGGACGGCATAAGCTTTTTAGCATTCCACACATCAATAATTAGATTATTATTCGCAGGACATAATATACATGGCAAACATACAAGCCTTTTAATACAAACAGTATCAAATTACAAATTTAGATGACAGAGCAAAAAAGCTCAACAACAATATCGGATGACGAGAACAGATCTCTAGAAATTAATCTCCAAGGTAAAATTCTACACGAAACGAGGAAAAATGCATTAGAGAATATAGAGGAATTCTGGGCGCACCAAGCAGACAATTTGATATGGAGTAAAAAATGGGACAATATTTTAGACTGGCACCCGCCTTTCGCAAAATGGTTTACAGGTGGTTTGCTTAACGCTTCAGTAAATTGTCTTGACAAACATATAGATAACATCAATAAAAATAAGGCAGCCATAATATGGGAAAGCGAAGCTGGGGAAGTTCGCACCATTACTTACAATCAACTCTATATTGAGGTAAATAGATTCGCAAATGCTTTGCGTAATCTAGGCGTCAAGAAGGGAGATCGAGTGACGATTTACTTACCAATGGTTCCTGAATTGCTTATTGCAATGCTAGCATGTAGTAGAATTGGAGCTATCCATATTGTTGTTTTTTCCGGATTTAGCTCCCAGGCATTAACAGATCGCATAAATGATTCAAAATCAAAAATCATTATTACTGCTGATGAAGGAATTAGACGCGGGAAAATACTTGAATTAAAAAAAATTGTCGATAGCGCAATCGAATCAACACCCTCAATAGAAAATGTGATTGTATTTAAAAGAGGAACGAATGAAATCAACTTAAAGGATAAAGACCATCTTTGGCATGAACTTGTAAGAAAAGAAAAATACTATTGCAGACCCGAACTAGTTGAAAGTACTCATCCACTCTACATATTGTATACTTCCGGCACCACGGGAAAACCAAAAGGAGTACTGCATAGTACTGGTGGATATCTTACTCATATTTATGCAACAGCAAAATGGGTATTTGATTATAAAAATGAAGACATTTTCTTATGTACCGCTGATATCGGATGGGTCACAGGCCATAGCTACATGGTATATGGTCCTCTATTGCATGGAGCGACTAGTATTATCTATGAAGGAACTCCTGACTACCCCACACCTGATAGATATTGGGCATTGGTTGAAAAGCATAGAGCAACAATTCTATACACTACTCCGACAGCATTGCGAATATACATGAAATATGACTTGTCAATCCCTAATAATTTTGACTTATCCTCATTACGGCTTTTAGGTACAGTAGGCGAAGCAATAAATCCTGAAGTCTGGTTATGGTATTTCAAAACCATTGGGAAGGAAAAATGTCCAATAGTTGACACATGGTGGCAAACAGAAACAGGTGGAACCATGATAAGCCAATGTTTGGGTATTGATACTATACCCATGAAACCAGGTTCAGCAACTTTTCCAGTCCCTGGAGTAGATATTGGATTAGTTGATGAAAACGGCATTGATGTGAAACCCAATAGTAAAGGGTATTTGGTTATCAAGAAACCCTGGCCGGGGATGTTAATGACTCTATGGAACAATGATGATAAATACGTTAATACATATTGGAACAAATTTCAGGGATTTTATTATTCTGGTGATTTTGCACTAATCGATCAAGATAACTACATCTGGTTATTGGGAAGATCAGATGACGTACTCAAAATTGCCGGACACCGATTAGGAACTATGGAATTGGAAAGCGCTTTTGTTTCATTCAAGGCGGTAGCCGAAGCGGCTGTAATAAGTAAACCTGATGCGGAAAAAGGAGAAGCCATAGTCGCATTTCTAGTTCTCAAGACTGGGTACAAAGAATCTCCAGAATTAAAGACAGATCTCATTAATCATATTAGAAAGACAGTCGGACCAATAGCCACTCCTAATGAAATTCATTTCACAAATAAACTGCCAAAGACTAGAAGCGGAAAAATAATGAGAAGATTGCTAAAATCAATCAGTACAAATTCTGAGATGATTGGTGATACTAGCACACTTGAGGATGAAGCTTCTATTGAAGAAATAAAACAAGTGTATAAAGACTTTCAAGATATAGCCAAAAAATAACCTAACTAGCTTGCACTAAATCGTACAACTATATTGAAATTATTTTTATCTTGGTATCATTTGTAATCTTGTGATATTTGATAAATCCAGATGTTGCTGCAATAATGTATTTTGAAGGAATTGTATTCTTATAGGTACATTTGGATGCATCCAACGTATTACTACATGGTACCGCATTTTGTTTCATGTAAACGATATTACCTGAACCGTCGAGCCAAATCAAATCTAAATTGAACTGTATGTTCAACAACCATAGAGAATACAAATCCGGTTTATCATATACGAGGATAAGAGAGGAGTTAAGTGGTAGCTGTTCAGTTCTAAAAGTCAGCCACCTCTGTCGTTCAGCTGAGCTTTCAGCGACCTCGGTGCTTATTGAATGATTGTTAATAACTATAGTACCTCTTGAAAAATCCAAATTTCTATTTTTTACTCCCTCGGGAATAAACGTTAAACCCAAAATTCCCAATATTATACTAGCAACAATGAGAGGCACAAGTACTGTGATTTTACGAACCACATCAAACCGCTTAAAAATACGAGTCCTATCTTTTGAATTTATAGTTACCCAATTCTAAGCGCTAAATCAGAAATCATATAATTTTATATCGGTGTTATAAAATAGCACAGTGTTTAAATAGTTTCGACTTTACTTCTTCTTAAGTGAATTAAATGCCAGTAGCAATACTTCCAGATGTTAGCGAACAACATTGTATCGGTTGTGCACTATGTGTCGAAATTTGTACCGCTCTTGGTCCAGATGTATTGAGGGTAAAACCAGTTGAGGGATGGAAGAGAGGTAAAGCTTTTGTATTCTATCCTGAAAGATGCATTTCTGACGGCGCATGCATCGGCGTTTGCCCAACTAAAGCAATATTTTGGATGAGACCAATGGATTACACACCGGGTCAGCCTATTCCACTAAAGAAGAATGGTCTGTTCGTAAAAGGTTGGGAAGAAGGTTAAACCATAACCCCATTATTCATTTTTTTGAAAATTTCCGAAATTAAAATTTTAACGAAATTCTAATGTAATTATTGTAGAATCCTAGGATTCATAGAGTTACTCTTAACAGCGCTATAATTCCAATAAGTTCTGCCAGGTGTATTGCTATAAAATATGGCAACAAATCATTAGGATAAAGCGGAGCCATAGCCAAATATGCATAGATAGCTATCAAATTATGAAGCATTAGCATAACTGTAAAGAACATGAGGCCAATAGTAAATGCAGCTTTACTTTTGAAATATATCTTGGCATAAATCGCCAATAAGGTCAGTAAGACAGCAACGTTCAGTACACTTATGACGGTACTTATATTCATAAGCAGACTCATGATGAGAATTACAATAATCAAATTACTTTATCTACTTTTTTCCAAATACTGTCCAATTTGACTACCTTTAAAATTAAAAAAATAAAATAAAGATCATGTTAAATCTAGTCATTAATGGGTCTAGATCTTAAACCAATTCTTACTTATACGAACATAAAGTTGAGTGATCTTGCAAATAAAATTATTGCAGTTGATGCTTTCAATACTATTCACCAATTTCTATCTACAATTCGGGGTTCTACGGGAGAACTTCTTACCAATTCTCAAGGGGATGTAACCAGTCACTTGAGCGGCCTATTCTATCGTAATATCAATTTGCTGGCAGAAGGTATCAAACTTGTTTATGTATTTGATGGAATATCTAGTCCTCTAAAAGTTAATGAAATCCATCGCAGACATCAAATTAAAGAGGTAGCTGCTGAAAAATATGAGAAAGCACTAGTCGAAGGGAAACTAGAAGAAGCGAGAAAATATAGTCAAGCGACATCCGTCCTGACAGATAAAATGATAGACGAATCAAAGAGGTTGCTCTCTTTTTTAGGAATACCAACAATACAAGCTCCCTCGGAAGGAGAAGCAACAGCATCAATTTTAACCAACTCTGATCTAGTCCATATTTGCGCAAGTCAGGATTATGATTCCATCTTGTTCGGTGCAAAACGACTGGTAAGAAATGTTACAATAAGTGGTAAAAGAAAAGTTCCTAATAGGAACGCCTACATTGATGTTCCTTTAGAAATATATTATCTTGAAGATATACTCAAGCAAACTAAATTAACAATTGAACAAATGGTTGATGTAGGAATTTTAATTGGAACAGATTATAACTATGGCGGGATATCAGGAATAGGTCCCAAAACTGCTTTGAAACTAATTCAAAAATATTCAAAATTGGAAAATATAGACCAACTTCAAGAACCATTATCTAATATTCCATACGAAGAGATTAGGGATATATTCTTGAAACCAAGAGTTGCAAATGTGAGTAATGAGGACATTAAATTCGAGTCCGTTGAATATGACAAGATAGTACAATTTTTGTGCAGTGATAGGAATTTTTCATTAGATCGTGTTAATTCCGCATTACAGAAGGTTCAAGATTCAGATAAGAATAAGAATCAGTCATTAGAAAAGTGGTTCTAATTCTATTCTATTTTTAAGTTGTAGGAGTGGTGGTTTTATTAGTTCTTAGGAGATAATAATTCTCTTCTCTTCATTTCTTTTCTCTTCTCAGTATCAAATCTACCAAGTTCGTATTGATTCAAATCTACAAATTTCATCCCTTTGATTAGAAGTGGATGAATATCATTGATTTTTTTATATATTTGTTGACAAATGTAGCGGTAGTCAGGATGCCCTTGTGCAATAGTACGTAATTCAATCATATGGTAAAGTTCTCTCAAATTAATTTTCATGAAATATGGATATTTATAAGCAAAATTTACGACATACTGAGCTTCGACAGGCAATGTCTCTGCAATATTTTCATAAGTATATTTAGAAAGGGACATACAGTCCTTGAAATCCTTCTCTAGACCTGAATCAATAATTTCTTGGGGGATGTCATATCCATGTTTAGTTGAAAGTAATTGTCTTTCAATAGTGAGAATTCTGTGACGGTGTAAGTCACGGAACATCCCAAAATTGGTAAACATTTCAAACAAATATTCGACCATCTCAAATGCTCTGCCCGGTCTATGTCTTCTGTTTTCTCGAAATTTTGTATAAGTTAAGATTATTTCATTAATTCTCTCTTGTGGGAAGGATCTAATCAACTTTATAATATCATGCAGTGATTGACCACGTGCATTTTCATACAAAATAGCAGAAGCCACTTTTACTTCGGCGTCTTTATTATCAACATAATCAATCAATCTCACATCAATAGGAGAAAAATCCGGTTCAATATCGTACAGATATTTATCTGTCAATTTTGAAATCTCTTTATTTGTATTTATCATAAATGATTGAAGAGATTTTCCATGTTTTTCATTTACACGTTTAATAAAAGATGGTATAACACAATCAAGCTCAGAATTTACTAGGCGAGCTAATTCCTTAAGCTCATTTAATTCAGAACAATACAATTTTGTTAGGAGATATTCAAATGCCCTACCATTTCCTGTTATACCTAAATTAGTAAGAGTCGCTGCTGGTAATAAATTACGTAGAATATCCAAAGTCTTAGATCTGACAGTACTATTGTATACTTTCTTGGCAGATTCTATATCCTGTTCATCGGTTAGTTTCGAAAAGGGACTTTCTATTTTTGAAATTGAATCAAAATATATGAAATCATCAATTGGTTCTATTTCGGAAATAAATTTCTGCATTACACTAATACTTTTACTATAAACATCGAACGCATAATCACAGGATTCTATATATTGATCTGCATATTTTGATCCAAGTATCTTTTCGTCCCTGTAATATTTATACACGTTACCAACTTTCTGATCAAATGGTATATACCGAGATGATTTTTCTAAATAGGATAACCCAATCCTTTGATCCTCAATCTTTTTAGCTGCAATGTTAGAGACCCATTCTATTGCAATTTGTGCTTCTCCTAATTCAGCAACAGAATCATCACCATATTCTGATAGGATCTTGCTATAGAATTCCTTTCCTCTACTCGGATTAGTAATAAACTCATCCAAAAATATTTTCCTCATCGTCTTATCTGATCTAGAATATCTCGACATGAGTGCGCCTCTATCTACTTGTCGAGGAGTAGTAATAGCAAATACGTGCTTATCTGTATTTGAAAAATGTTGATCAAGAATTGACTTTTCTCGGTCTGAAAAATCATAAGTGGATTTGAAATCCATAATACTATTACAAAAATGTCCTTATACATATTTATTCAGTCCAGTAATTTTCAAGCATCGGTGTAGTGCATCAAGTTTTAAAACATCTACTAAATTATTGATTATTTTTAACAATGCAATCATTATATTCATATATTGACACATTCTCATGAGCGATATTAAGCTCGAATTTGTAGGAAAGCAAGTAAAAGATATGTACGGTGCATACGTGGGAAAAGTAATTGGTTTAGTTACTGATATCGATGGTTCTATCGAGTCAGTCGGGGTGGACTGTGGTTCAATCGGACTAAAACAACTATTATACGAACAACTACTTGTCCAAGGTGACTATGTTATTTTTATACCAAAGTGGCGTATGGAAGCACAAAAACTGCTTAGACAGAAGAGTCTAACAATCAAGAGAGTAAAAGCGCTTGAAAATTTGGTTGAAGAAAACGATCTAATGAAGGACGATGCTGAAGTTTTGCATCTAATATATGAGAAAAGACTTGTTGATCTAGAAAACAATGAACAGGACGTCATAAACTCCCTGAATATAAGACTACAAGATTTGGATTCGCAGAGTACAACTATCAAGACCATAATTTTTGATGCAAAGTTGCAATACAGAAGCAATGATATTGCTGAAGACACTTATCAACAAATCAATTCAAATTCAATCGAATTACTAGATCGAATAAATCTTGAAAAGGATGAAATAACTAGCTTTCTCTCAAGAATTACTCAACCATACGTAGAAGCTCCCCCTGTTGAATTAGAAGACAACCAAATTGAAAATCATGAGGTCAGTGACGATGTCGTTGACAAAGTAAGTGAGCCAGAGCCAAAATCGGGGAATATAGTTAACAATGAAAAACAAGAGTCAGCGCCATCAGAAGAGGCGCAAAATGATGAGACAGAGAGTAATTGGCTCAATGAAGTGCTTACAAGAGATACGGCCTGATGACCCCACTATGAGTTAACGACTCTCAAACTTTTTATTAAGAATATTTTTGAAAATTCTTGAGGTTAAACGCAGATTCGTAGAATAACAAATTAGAATATAGTTAATGTATTCATGTTCTAGATTATTGTGCCAATACATTAAAATAAATAAGTTTAGTGTATCTTGATATGAAATACAGAAGTAGAACAGAAATAGTAGCAATGATCCTAGAAGCAGCAAACGGCGGTGCAACAAAGACCAGAATAATGTACAAAGCTTTTCTTAGCTATGCTCAATTGAGGGAGTATCTCTCTGTACTGATTGAAAATAATTTACTAGAATATTTAGAAGGTTCACAAACATACAAGACAACAGAGAAAGGCTTGAACTTCTTGAAAATGCACAATGAAATCGGCGAGCTTTTACAAACTTCAATAAAAGAATCAAGAATTTAAAACGCCCATTTTTTCCTTTTATTCCATTTTTTATTTTTTGACTCTCGTGACAAAGTCATAAACGTCAGTAGCCCTAGTTTTGTGATATACACTCTATTAGCTCCAGGTATTATTACTATCTACATTATCAAAGGGACGCATTTTCTGAAATATCACTAGTGATATATATCTTAAAATTATACCTTGACATTACCACCTCCAAATCTTTTCATGAAATGCGGAATTTGTAAGGAAGAAATAATTAAAGAGAAGCGTAGAGAGCACTTGAGATACCATAAGTTAGATGATACGCTAGTAGAGTGGATAATAGAAACAGATGATGATCTAATATCCTCTTACGAAAAACATTAGATATTTCTCATTTTCAATCTTACTTGCCGCCAATTTTCTAGAATAATTAAAAGAAAGAATTAATTTGAACAGATCCGAATATATCACCATGTCAAACAGTCCCCAAGTAGCATGTCCTTATTGCGCATCGAAATTTAACAATAACGAAGAATTATCCAAACATATTGATAGAATTCATGGCGATTCTGGCCTATTAGAAGGAGATCGAAGAGGGTGGAAGTAATCCACAATCTAATACGATTTTGATGATAAAACGAATTTTTTTATTTCATGATTTTGATCTTTAAACTACCAATTTACACCAGTTCATTGATGTGTTGAATGCGAATATCAAAGTTATCTTCAAGCTACAAGCTACATTATATTACTAATTACTAATTCATGATATCATTATATGAAAGCACATTATTCTTCGATTGTACTATAAAGAACGATATGTTATTTGGTATTATGACATAATGGTTAAAAGAGTTATATTTCAGAATGAACTAAATTTAATTAGATAGAAATGAGTTCCCGACTAATCGGGAAAAAAAACAAATACCGTAAGCATGAGTATTTGAGAAACACTATACAGTTGGAGTATAAAGAATGCAAGTCATGCAAAATAAGGACACAATTTACATGCATTGTTTGTGGATTTTGCTGGAGCTGTCATTGGAAAGTGGAACAATTGGCGAAAATACCAAAATATTTACTAGAAGATGTAATTAACGGATGATCAAAAGTATTTTCGACTAAACCTTTTACCGATCAATATCTCAAAACCTTTAGTTGCAGGGACCTTCTACTTGTTATATTATCCAGTCTTGATAATTATTTTATAATGGAGAAATGGTCTTTGTCCGAGTTTTCTCTGTTTTCGTAAAAGACAGCATTCAACCTTTTTCCGTTATCCACTATATCTATATTCAAGAACCCGTGCCTCAGAAATTGAGTAATAACATAGGGAGCCTGACCAGTAAATTCATACATATCTTCTCCACCGGTTCCTAAAGTGACAAATATGGGTCCTTTGGGATCATTTTCGTATTTCTCTGTATTTCTGTCTACAATTATGGGAGTAAAAGTCTTAGTTGCATTGTAGTTTATAGGATATGTCCTTTGATAGTTATGATTGTGGGCCTGTAGTACAACATCAACGCCGTATTTATCAAACAGGGGATGATAAAGATCCTGTAATTCATCAAGCCCCGGATGAGTTGTATTGGATGAATAGAATGATCTAAATGAATATACTATAATCCAGTTTATACTCTTATTATCATGTGCTTTCTTGAGATCTTCCTTAACAAACTTGTATTGTTCTGAAGTTTCATTGTATGGTATTACTCTATTTTTAGCTGTTGCCATTGAAAGGAAATGAACATTTCCATGATCAAATGAATAAAACGGGCTATCCATTTTGAAATGTTTCATATATTGAGTAAATTTAGATGGAAACATCTCATTATCCCCAATAGCAATTTTTAATCTACCATCGGTATCTAATGGAGAAACAACTTGAAACCAACAATCTGCTGTTTTCTGATACGACAAATCTCCTAACCCTATGACCACTTCTGGTTGCCTGAGTAACATATTGGTTATTGTTCTATTCGCGTTCTTACCACAACCAAAGTCTCCTGCGGCTACAAAGTTAAAATCGGTATTGTTTGCTTGAGTCGTTCCGAACACGTAATTTACAAAGATTGTGCTCAACCCAATAAAGAAAAACATCATGATACATAACACGGAAATTTCTTTTCTAGATGATTTAAAAATTAAAACTGAAAATAAATCTATTTTACACTCCTTTTTTTTGATCCGTTTAGATATATTTTAACCTAATCATATAAGAAATTTTGGATGATTACAAACTTAGAGAATCAAGAGAGGACAAATATTTCATACCCAATTAAAGTTGATATATCTGTTTATTGCTAATATACTATGTCCAAGCTATTTTCTTCGAACGGATATAAGGTAAATAAGAAAATATTAGAATATCAATGTGGGTGCAAATATTCTTTCCAGGACTACACAAAACTTGAGCATGTATGTTTCACACATGAAAATGAACTGATTGCACAATGTGGTTAGCAATACTAATACTGTGACTAAATAAATCAAGACCAATTTAGTAGTAATAGAATTCTTACTGTTATGACTGTGAGCGCCGGGAGTGGGACTCGAACCCACGAGTTCTTGCGAACATCAGCTTGCGCATCGGTAATTTTGATCTCGAGGCTGACCCCTTTTAGGGAATCATATGTCTTACCTAGCTTGGGTACCCCGGCATTGGATTTACTATTTGATAATCTTTATAATTCTATAAATATTGAGTCCCTTGGCTATTTATAGACATCAAAAATTATATAATCATGAGTTTATCAATTTCATCCTATGCTGGCATCCACAGAAATAAAACCCCCAACTCCAAGTCAACTAAAGACACTGACTTTAGAAGATCTGGTATTGATGAATAAGTTGTCAGTCTCTATGAGAGAACAGATTAAGAAATACGTTCAAATCGATCCGTTCACAACACGCGATCCATTGGAAGAAAATGATGATTACGAATATTCTGTAATTCTGGACAAATTCGATACAGATAGGATAATATCCATAGTTGCCAAAAGCAAGGACAGTGGAGTTCAATTGCCTTGGGATTCCATACTTGGAAATGACTTGGTACGGCTTTCTGTAGCAAAGGCCGAAGCAGCTTCATTAAAGTATGAATTAATGCCGAAGGATACTAACAATTTCTACCCTTTTCGACAATCTTCAAAAATAGTTGGATATATTACCTTTGCATTTCAAATATGTGGTTTACATAAGTAACTCTCAGTGTACAGTACATTGAATTGCACGTCAAGATAGTCTAATGCACATTATTGAAATTTTATGCATTGGCAATGAGTTACTTTCTGGAATTACCCTAAACACGAATGCTCATTGGTTATCAAAAAAGATTACTAGAATTGGTGGATTCGTAAGAAAGGTCACTGTAATAAGAGATGACCTAAATGAAATCAATTTTGCGTTGACAATTTCTCTTAAAAGAAATCCTAGTTGGATAATTGTTTGTGGGGGATTGGGCCCAACATATGACGATAAAACACTACTGGGAATTGGTAAAGCACTGAAAAAAAATTTGGTATTGAACAATAAAGCACTGGATATGATTAAAAAAAGTTATAATGATAGGCACCAAAAAGTGAAATTAAATGAAGCAAGATTGAAGATGGCGAAAATTCCAGTCGGATCGATTCCAATTCAAAATCCTGTGGGAAATGCCCCCGCTGTACTACTATTTATTAAAAAAACACGGATAATTTGTTTGCCCGGTGTCCCAAAAGAAATGAAGGCAATATTCTTAAGAAGTATTTTACCCCAAATCAAAGGTGAAATAGGCAACTTTACAATAGCCGAGATTAATTACTTTGTTCAAGGCATTAGTGAAGCTATGATTTCGTCAAGGTTGACAAAAATAGTTGCATCTGCACCATCCGATGAACTCTATCTAAAAACCCATCCACAGGGTTATGTCAATAATAATATCCCAACAATAAGAATTCAAATTGTTTCAAAGGGGACCAAAAAAGAACAGGTTGTTCGTCTGCTTGAAAAAGTTTCAAGTCAGATAACTACAACGATTCGAAAAAATAATGGAAAAATACTAAAAATAATATAATACAGACTATTGCAGGTAAAATCATTAGATCAAGATTAGATAGAAATAGGAATTTAGAGTCATAACAATTTTAACTAATTTTTAGAAATTTACTTTAAATAGCAATACTATAATTAGTATTATAGCGTAATAAAAGTGAACAATTATTGACAAACAAAAATCTCGTCCTTAATCCAGAAAGAATACTTTCTCAAACATTAGATGAGTTGCGAATAACTGATAATAAAATAAAACAGAATACTTCCTCATTAATGAAAAATTTGGCAACTTCTGACAATGATGAATTTTGGATAAATATTATGAAATCGATAGTTGTGACATGCGACGAAAATAATTATATTTTTTCAAAAGCTGAACTCTGTGACTTTCTAACTATTGGAGCAAGAGGTTTGGATAGTAGAAAATATGAAACCAAAATGAATTCTGAAAACCAGTTAATGAATAAGGTAGTCAGCGACGCTATCTTTAGTATATACAAGGATATAATGGAAAATTATGATACTGTCGATGACGACCATAGAAATTATTATCCAAAAATAATTTTGAATGTTATTTCAATAATTAGAACAGGTCATGATATTAGGGGAGAAAAGGTAAATCTCTATGGATTGGAAAGGTATTATCTAAAAAACAAACACTATGTCATGGATAATAAATTAGATGTGTCTGGACCATCAGTATCTTTAGTTGAGGATTTGCAAAAAACCATCACTATCGATGATAAAAAACCAAATGATATCGTCGCCCTGCAGACTTCGCCTGCTGTGCTAAAGGAAAGTACCCTAAGCAAGAAAGACCTTGTTAATAGCCTCAGCGTTATTACAGGTAGGAAAAAAAATGAATTAAATGAATTGCTCACAAAGATACCAGAACAAGATAACAAGAAAATAACTGATTTATGTGTAAATTATAGTAAATTACAAAAATATTCTAAACTTATTGGAACCGCAGAGTTTAGTCATCAAATTGAAAAAGAATTGGGAAGAAAACTAAATGAAAGACAGCTGCAACACGCAACTATTTCGATTAGAAAAGTAAAGACGTATGTTGAGAATGTGTTAGATGGTAAATTCATTCCGCATGGTTCGCACGGGATAAATCATGTGAAACACAATCTAGAGTATGGATATCAGCTAATGGGACTAATTGAGTACAGAAGAAGAAAGTATTCTCAATCATACAATAAGAATTCTTAAAATAAACTGACATATTTTGGAACCAGGATCTCATATTATGGAGATTCATCTTTTGGGTTCACCTTGTGTTTTCTTGCCATAAATAATAACAAGATCCCAAATAATATCAAAACTATAGCAAGGCCCTGAGCTCCTCCTCTTGGGATCATGACAATGTAAAATAAAGCAAATAAAAGACAACTTGCACCCTGGAAAAAATACTTCAGGGCTTCATTTAGATTAAATTTCCTTCCAACAAAACCTATTACAAAAAATGTGATTATAGGATAAATTGTGAGTAGGATATAAGTGTCAATATCGATTCCATTGTGAGGCAAGAAGACTTACTACTCATGAAATAAATAAAAACAAATATCTATGTTTCCTTAACGTGAAATCTTGAATCATTTATTTCAATGGCAACTTTTCTTTCGATTAAAGATCTTGCATTTTCAAAGGGTAATACAGCAATATCCTCTTTAATGAATGGACCATATTTTGCCATATCAACTCCCATGAACTGATCCGTAGATTCCAAAAATCTGATAATAATCATTTTGGATCTTATGATTTTTGATAGTGTATCTAAATTGTTCACATTTCCGTCGATTAATGACTGTATGATAAGTTCCTTTCTTTGTGAAACTTTTCTTTCTTCTTCAAAAATAAATTTTTCTTCATCAGTTATTTTTGAATAATCATCACTAGACAATAATGAAGGATATGAAAGTTTTTGACCGTTAGAACTTTCCAAGAGCTTTTGGATTCTCAATTCAAAGAGTGATTTTGTGCAAAGTGTTAGTAATTTGATGAGTTCGTGATGTATATCCAATTCCAAGTCTTCGTATTTTTGGATAGAAAGGTTCCTGATTATCTGTGCAATTTTTCTATAAATGTCAGGCGATATGGCTTGAATCTTTGGAATCTGCGTTTCTTTTTTTAAAAGTTCCAGTACGAACTCCAATCCAATCACGTTTTCGGGATTATTTTCAATTTTGCTATCAGCATCTATACTTGGCAATAATTTCTACCTTTTAGTAATTTCTATTTAAATACCAGTTTATTAAAATTTTAATAGATCAATTTTTTTAATAATAAAAACGAATTTTCCAAAGTTTACACATCAACCAAAATCATTTTATTTCAATTTAAAACTTAATTATGAGAATAATATAATCGGTTCTGATTGCCTTATAAAATAGTTAATGGAAAAATTGAATCCTTAACCTTCAGTAGTGACGATGTTCTTCTTAAAATCAAAGAGGATGGAATAAAATTTGTTGATTTACAGTTCACCGGATTATTTGGAAGATTTCACCATACCACGATGGCATCTAACATGCTTAGAGAGGAGGATTTTAAGGACGGGCTTCCCAAACTTGATGGTTCTTCAATAAAGGGATTCACAGAGATTCACGAATCTGACTTGATAATAAGACCAGACCCTTCAACATATGCGTTTATTCCTTGGATAGAAAAGTATCCAACGGCCAGACTCATATGCGATATCCTCTCCGGTGGTGAGAAAAGAGAACCGTACCTAGCAGATCCACGTGGAATTGCAAAGAACGCTGAAAAATACGTTAAAGAAAGCGGTTATGATATTTCATACTGGGGACCTGAGGTAGAATTCTTTGTTTTTGATAAACTTCAAGTAAACACATTAACCTCTTTTCATAGTCAGAGCTATGAAATAACTTCTCGTGAAGCACCCTGGTCGACAGAAAACGTTGGCTACACTCTTCGTTTGAGGGAGGGATATCTGCCAAGCCCGCCTGGAGATACGCTCATGGATTATCGTCATGAATGTGTAGATGTATTGAGCTCGAATTTCGGTATAATTTGTGATGCGCATCATCATGAGGTAGCAACTGCAGGACAATGTGAAATTGATATCCGTTACGACACTCTAGTTAATACTGCTGATTCAGTTCAAAGTTACAAATACATTGTCAAAAACATCGCACAGAAACATAATATGATAGCCTTTCCAGCACAGTGGGATCCGAAGCTTGGAATTCACGTGACTTGAAGTCGCGGCCGCACTGACCCTATAGTGAGTCGTATTAATTTAAATCATACCAACATGGTCAAATAAAACGAAAGGCTCAGTCGAAAGACTGGGCCTTTCGTTTTAATCTGATCGGCACGTAAGAGGTTCCAACTTTCACCATAATGAAATAAGATCACTACCGGGCGTATTTTTTGAGTTATCGAGATTTTCAGGAGCTAAGGAAGCTAAAATGGAGAAAAAAATCACTGGATATACCACCGTTGATATATCCCAATGGCATCGTAAAGAACATTTTGAGGCATTTCAGTCAGTTGCTCAATGTACCTATAACCAGACCGTTCAGCTGGATATTACGGCCTTTTTAAAGACCGTAAAGAAAAATAAGCACAAGTTTTATCCGGCCTTTATTCACATTCTTGCCCGCCTGATGAATGCTCATCCGGAATTTCGTATGGCAATGAAAGACGGTGAGCTGGTGATATGGGATAGTGTTCACCCTTGTTACACCGTTTTCCATGAGCAAACTGAAACGTTTTCATCGCTCTGGAGTGAATACCACGACGATTTCCGGCAGTTTCTACACATATATTCGCAAGATGTGGCGTGTTACGGTGAAAACCTGGCCTATTTCCCTAAAGGGTTTATTGAGAATATGTTTTTCGTCTCAGCCAATCCCTGGGTGAGTTTCACCAGTTTTGATTTAAACGTGGCCAATATGGACAACTTCTTCGCCCCCGTTTTCACCATGGGCAAATATTATACGCAAGGCGACAAGGTGCTGATGCCGCTGGCGATTCAGGTTCATCATGCCGTTTGTGATGGCTTCCATGTCGGCAGAATGCTTAATGAATTACAACAGTACTGCGATGAGTGGCAGGGCGGGGCGTAACCTAGGTGACAGAAGTTAAAAGCCTCCGGTCGGAGGCTTTTGACTTTCTGCTAGATCGGCCGCATCGAATATAACTTCGTATAATGTATGCTATACGAAGTTATTAGCGATGAGCTCGGACTTCCATTGTTCATTCCACGGACAAAAACAGAGGGGAAAG
>JADMIO010928558.1_pt1 | contig 93455 bp, 84 predicted proteins | sample 8958161 | NCBI WGS metagenome assembly JADMIO01 (sample SAMN16585339, study PRJNA669376) | soil metagenome | isolation source: Crop rotation soil | place: USA: Cullars Rotation, Alabama | collected 2011
CGACAACTTGTCCACGTGGAATTCTAAGCTTAGGATCCCAATGTGCTGGAAAGCCAATCTCCTCCTTCTCATCTACTTTGTCTGGATCAATCTGGCGTATTTGGTCATGGTGGATCAACAATCACTGCAACGACTCGTGTGATCGACTCGCGCTTCGCTGATGCTCCAGCTGAAGATGTGTCTAAATCGAGAATGCTTGAAAATTAAAGTAGGATAGTCTATTCACTATTCACTAATACCACAATGTTCCTCAATATTGGCTATTGCGATTAGTTAAGATGATCCTCCGCAATTTATCTATGCAACGACTTGAGATTCACGTTCCCTGGAAGAACACATGCTGGTGGAACTTTAAAATTATACAAATTGTAAACTGGACAATATGTGTTGTAATTTAATTGAAGAGACACTCGACCAATGTTAATGTTATTAAAGTTGTTTGGTGCCTCAATCAATTATCCAAACTTCGACAAATAACTGTGTGTAACAATAAACTTGCATTGCAAGAATTCAAGTGAACTGTGAAGATGTAATTATTAAATATAATCTGTTTATTTCGTGAATAAAATATTCGTTTAAAAACAGGCAGAAGGCAGGCTGAGCAATTGCTACTTGAACTTAATTTGATTCTTCCGACTTGGACCTTTCTGTTTCTCCTCCATTTTGCTATTAAGCTTGGCTTGGAACCGTGCTTCCTTCAGCTTCTCCTTCTCTTCTTTCGCCTTGTGGATGAATTTTTGTTTCTTCTTCTTGATTCGCCGCTCGCGTTTCCTGTCCGTGTCGGTTCGCTCGTCTTTTCCCTTAACTTCTCCTTTCGTTGGGGCTGAAAATCACGTAAAGTGAAAATGTTTTAAGATGTTAAATACGCACAAGATTTAAAAGCTCGTGTGATTTTAATGTATAGCACTTCAGAAACGAGGAATTCCATGATATTCTCCATGAATTAGTAAGAATGGAATGATCATCATTTGAGGTTGCGCCCGACGCTACGGACGCTAGCTCCATGATTTTCAGTCGAATGCTTACCTTGAATTTCTTGCGGTGCAAGCAGCATGGAATCAGCCACATTAACCGGAGCAACCTCTTCCATGGCTATCGCGGGTACATTTGTCACAATCTTAATTTCAGTGGAAACCTAAAACAAGAAAACCCATGTAAGCTGTTGCGAAGGTTGAAGACAAGAATATCAAGAATTATGGAGTAGAAGGGATTGGGATCCGGTGGCTTACAGGCTTTGGAGTGTAGTGGAAATTGGAAAGCGCATCCAACTTTGTGAACAGTGATTTCATGTCTCTTTCTATCACAGCTTCTTCCTCAGGCTTCGACTCCACCTCCGTTTCGCCTTCCTCTGCCTTTTGTTTCTCGATATATTCCTAGTCAGAAATCAAAACTGGAGGGTTAACAATGCTCACGTCTGATAACTTCTAAAGATCGCAAGACAGACAAAGGTTATACCTGTTCATATATTTGTGCTAAGCTCATTTTGTTCTTTTCGGTGCTCAGCACTATTTTCTTCTTGTACTCGCTCGGGTCTTCGACGGGCTTAAACTTCCTTTCCACATCGTCCCAAGCCTTATCTTTGATTCTCTGCTTGATGATATCTTCTAACTTCTGCGTCGTCTCAACGGTAATTTCAGGAGCTAAGGAAGTTAAAATAAAATGCGTTTCATTTGAGGAAATGACAAAAACGTGAGTATGTTCATGATTATTGGGTGTTATGATCAGAAACGAGGAATTCCATTAATTGTTTCTTCAAGAATGTTAAGATTGGAAATATCATCATGTGTTGTTGTTGCAGCAAAATAATATTGACTTGAGTTAAATTTTAAATAATAGCTTACCTGCCCTTACAAGGCTGTCGTACACTAAATGCTCCTCAAGCAATGAATTTTCAGGCCGCTTCTCTGCAGTGATTTCTCCTTGATATTTCCAGGCTTTAGCTTCTAGCGCTGCTTGCTCAATTTGTTCAATGTTCTCCTCAATTTTTCGTCTCCTCTTCTCAAAATTTGATGGTTCGTCTTGCTTGGTATTTCTGCTCCCGCCTTCGATATCGCTGTCCTCCTCCTCATTCTCCACTTCCTCGTCGTCATCAAGCTCCTCTTCGTTCTCATCATCTTCAATTTCATTATTGTCAGACTCTTTGCCAAGATTCCATTGAACTGTTTTGGACTTTCTCAGCTGAACTCCAGTCCCGAAATCTTTATTGAAATTTTTATCGGGTGGTTGACTATCGTCTAATGGCTTGTCGAAGAATTTGTCATAATATACGTTCGATTCATCTTCATCTTCACCCTGCGCTTCCTTTTCTCCCTCATCGATGTCTTCAAACATGTCGATGTCGTCTTCTGAATCCACATCTTCCGGTTCAGTGCTTTCCATTTGTGCTTCAACCTTCTCCAAAAATTCCGTCATTTGCGCCAGATTAAAAAATTTATCGTCGACTTCGGATTTAGGATAGCTTTGTGAGTGTTTCTGTTTGCCCAGTCGAGATTCCTTATTGCTCTTGAGCCCTTCAAATTCGATCACAGACACGTCTTCGTCATCTTCGCCTTCGGATTCTTCGAAGTCTTCCTCAGGCTGGTCGACAAACTTGCGCTTCGTTGCTTTTTCTGGGGCTTTTGCAGCCGCGGCTTGGTTAGCATTAAAACTTCTGTTTTTCGCCAGTATCTTTGAGGTGGATGAGACAAGTGTGTCGTATATTAAATCATTTTGTAACTGAAGTTCTTGCCATATTTGATCAGCATCGAAGGAGTCGACAATTAGTCTGTCAACTGGTCGTTCAGTCGTGGAAAGCAGGGTGCGCTTCCGTTTCTTTGATTTCTTATCTTTTCCCAAATTTCCAAATGTTACCGAGCTGAGGACAGAAGTAGCCTGCGACTCCTGTTGTTTGGTAAAGTCGTAGAGACATCTTAGCAGAGAAAGTGACTTGGACGAGTTGGACTGGTTCGCTCTGTGGTAGGAGAGTATCAGTATCAGTATATTTAAGGCAACTAACCCCTGACAGATTTTATGGCACCTTCATTGAAGGCACCGGAAAGCTTACCGAATGAAATCTTCAGGCTTGAAATCTGTCACTTTCAGCTGCATCTCCGCCAGCGCCAGTGCCCCGTCCCCTCCTTTGCCACCCGAGCACGCTTCATTTCCAAGATTGCACATCTCTCGCTCGTTCCAACTTAACTCGTAAGAAGGACAACTCCCAGTTTTCAGTTTACTAATATAAACACGCTATACTTGACCGGATTACTGACTTGACTAATTCAACAAGTAACCGGCAAATTAATTTAGCAAGCATTTAATTAAGTGCGATGAAGCGGTGTTACGCCAATAACACGCTCGTCCGTTCAGCCTCGATACCTCGTGCACGTGCTTTTTTGGTGGAATTGAAAGAGCCGGAGTCCTTGCGCCAGTGTTACGTGACTTCCTTGCTATTTCATTTGATACGTAAAACGTAAAATATCAAATTGAAAGTTTCGAAGATCAATTTTGAGTGTCTTCAAGTCGTCGACGTTGGAAGTTCATAGTTCACTTGATTAAATCGCAATATCGCAAATTACGATCGACCCTTTACAGAATTCGGGTATAAAGATAATCATGTATTATTTACCATCAAGCTATCATTGCGTTCATTGTTATCCCGCTGCTAAGTAATGGTTTCTATTGTGTGTACAGGAAGGAAATCCAAACGTGAAACAGTCTTTAAGAAAGCTAATCTAGCACAAAGGTCTGGACCCGTCGTGCGTGCCCCTTGAAAATGGCATCTGCTGCGACGAGCCATGCCCGACCAACGAAAGTTCTATTTGACAAAGAAACCTCACAGAAAAAGAGAAGAGAGTTATTTCTGGATTGGCAACAAAGGTATTACATATGAACATGCGTCTGAAGTTAAGCAATTAATGCTGTGTAACTCGATCTCATCCTGATTCATGTCTTTACAGAAGGAGAGATGAAATACTGGACAAAATCAGGCAGCTTGAAAGCAGCGATAGCTGTAGTGACAACGAGTCTGACTCGAGGTACGACTTCCTCGAAGTTATGAGGGCGAAAAAGCGAAAACACGACGAGATGGATGAGGAAGGCGAGGAACTTCCAGAGGAAAGATCTACTGATTTTGCCGGCGTCGGTACGAGCGCCATGACATACGAACATGAAGGAGCAATAGACAGCGAGCCCGCGCATGGAGTTCACGCCAGCAGTGAAATGGAGGTACAGCGTCAACCTGAATCTGACCAGAGCCAGGGAAAAAGGAAGAAGAAGAATAAAAAGAAAAAGGCACAGCAAAATGACGAAGTGAAGCCAAAGCGTGAAGCACCAATTACTTTAATGTCATCCGAGTGGTTAACGGAGAAGCCTGAAGATTTTGAAGAAAGTTGGGCTGGCGTACTTTGCCCAGTTGGGAAAAGGACGCTTCTTGTTGCGAACAGGGTAAGAACATGTTGTAGATGACAGCTAATTCAGAAATTAAATGCAATATTTTTTAATTTTGTGATACAGAAATCGACGAAAGTTTTCAGTAGAAAAGGAGAATACTACGGCCATTTTCAATCTTCGCTCCCCAGTGGAAATTACGATTGCTACAGATGTAAGCTAAACTAATAATTAGGTAATCACCTCTTAAGTATTTGTTATAATCAATTTCATTCTCATTTCAGATGGAAACCGAACAAGAGGCACCACAATTCTGGATTGCGTTTGGTCAGATTCTAGTCAAGTCTTCTACGTTTTGGACCTAATTTGCTGGAACTCGCACTCGTGCGTTAATTGTGATGTAAGCCCTAAACGGTAGCACGCTTATCACTTAAAGTTTCTAGTATTTCGTTGTTTCCACAGATGGATTACCGTCAATTCTTTCTCACCTCGCGATTCGCGGAGTATCCTGAACTCCAGAGCCGAAACCGTCAAAATTGCATCCCTCTGATTCTACTGCCGTACTTCCGTGCACTTGACTTTTGCAACGGACTCGCTACAACACTGTACCCAACATTTCCTGAGCCAGTCGATGGCATTTTGTTTTACCACCGAGAGGGCTTTTATATTTCCGAAGCGAACCCGCTGTGCCTGTGGATTCTACTCGATCAGGTTCACAAGAGACTTGGCATCGACTTGCCGATTGAATTGCGCTCGAGGCAGCAGACTCCAAGCAAACGCCAGCCACCGAGATTACAGAAAGACAAGCCTAAGCAGCCTTAGGTCGACGTGGCCGGTGCTACCAACTAATGTATTTTTGTCGCATTTCGTGAAGAATTAATTGAGTTCTAGTTGTTCTAATGACTTCTTCTCCTATCAGTAAAACTTTCGCGAAGTGGTATTTTTTGTTATTTTAATTCTTAATTACACATATTAAACTAGAAATGACAAAAACCTTTAAATACATTGTGCCGCTGTGTATTACCTCGAATAAATTCTTATGACGGTTAGCATCATTTCACTATCGATTTGTGATTTGTATGCAATTAATTCATTGCACTAAACGATACAGAAGAAACGAAAGAGCTTGGAATGAGGTGAAACGGTGAAAGCTTCCTCTGAGATTTAGATTCAAGCGACGAAACCGCGAAGTGAAGGAAGTCATTCTCTGTTATCCATCCATCCGGTCGTTGAATTAATAGTGATTTCAGTGTGATTCTCATTGGAATAGGAAAGTGTACCGCTCCAGCTGGACATGAGGGCGATAATCCAACGAGTTACGAAAGCAAGTGTCACCGGTAAGTCTTCGAGACGTAAGCCAAATCACATTTTTCAGCGAGCTGAGCAAATGATTGCAGTTCCTTGTAATTAATATCGAGTTTGTTCGTTAACTAGTAAACGATGAACTGGTGAGTTCGATCGGGAAAGGAATGTGCGTACTGATCGGGATTTCCAGGGAGGACACCGATAAGGATATCGAATACATGTAACAGATTACTCATTCAAGTTTCACCTGTTAAAATGGGAAGTTGTACAAATGCATCTTTTTCAATTCGTAAAGGGTGCGGAAGCTTCTCAACATTCGCTTATGGACAAGTGACGAAGGAAAGCGGTGGGACAAAAATGTCCAGAATCAGAATCTGGAAGTGAGTGCCATACTCCTTCAATGTTTTACCTTTGCCTTCATTTTATTTTGGTGTCCTGAGTTCAGATTCTCTGCGTAAGCCAATTCACCCTGTACAACGTGATGAAGGGAAATAGCCCGGATTTCCACCAGGCGATGGCGGCGACAGAATCCAAAGACTTCTTCGACAAGTTCATGGCCAAGCTCCGGAGTTCTTATCAGCCTGAGCTCGTGAAAGGTGGGTTAAAGTGTTTTCCTGAAGTATTCCATGCAGACATTAGTATGTGTTGTCATTTTATTGATTTCAGAAGGAAAATTCGGCAATTACATGCAAGTTCACATACAAAATGATGGACCCGTCACCATTCAGCTTGAGTCGCCCAAATCATAACCATGCATAGCTCATTAAAATTAGAATTTTATGATTGTGATATATTGCCATTGTAGAATAACATTTACAGAAAATTACACAATTTCCATGTCCGATCTTTCTTTGGTATTTTATAGTATAAAGTTTCCAGTGCCACATCAAAAGAATCCAACAGCGGTTTCGTTTCGACGCTTTTGCCGAAAATCTTCTCGATAAACAACTTCATTTCAATCAGTTGCACGTTCCTGTCGAGCAATGCTGGAAATTCGTGGATGGATTCCTTCCACATGTTGAAGTATTGCGTTCGCTCGTTTGATCCAAGCTTAACGAAGCTTTCTATTTCTGTATTGGCAAGCAATGAATTCCCTCCTTTCGTGTCAATCTTGAGTACGAAGCCTTCGTCGAATTTGTATTTGTCTGACCCAAAATCAAACAGATGCGTCAATTCGGCCCGCATGTCGTTCTCGTACGTTGAAATGTTGGAAGCGTTCAATTCTTTCCCTTTGCTTTTGAGTCGCTGGATCAATTTTTCCTTGTCTACTGTAATTTCCACGACTCCGCCGATGTACGCGGACTTTACGATGTGTGTGCCGAACGTATGCAGGAAGCCACGCCAGTTGTTCATTGAAGAACGCACTGATGGATTGAATGATTGGAGCTTGGTCACCTTCGAGACGAAGTTTGGGTGGAAAATGTCTTCGAGGTTCTTCTCATCCTGCAGGATCAGTCTGCCTATTCGGAACTCCTTCGCGATGGTGATTGACGGCACGGGTTTTGGTGGCCCGTCCGAGTTTGGCGGGTCGGGCGCAAATGACTTCCGTGGCCCCAGCGAGGAACCGGAACTGACCTGATCCAATTTTGTTCGTGGCGCTGGGACGGGTGCTGATGATTTAAGTCTTGATCTTGCCACTGGTACTGGACCACCGCCCGATTTCGATCGGGATGGCGCTTCCTTGTGAAGGATGTTGTAGCCAGACTTGAGTTTCCCTTCTGTAACCACCTTTTGCCCAGGCTTCAGATGAAAGTCGTTCATTCTGGCGCTCCAGTACTCTTCTCTCGTCGAAAATAACCGGAAAATAAGTTTTTCGTCTTCCTCCTTCGCTGACAGCGGTTGGTATTTGATTTCACTGGTCAGTCTGTACACGAGCGGTGTAATTTTGTACTGGTTAACGTTGAACTCGAAGGGACACATCTCCGTCAGGTCGTCGTACCCAATGTTATAGCCATAACCGACATTTCTCTTCATAACCGTGACGAGCCGCGATGGTCTCCAGTTGAAAACTTTCTCGACCAGATGAAAGACACCTTCATCGTAACCGTGCTTCAATCGGATAAGAAATTCGTTGATAACCTCCTGAGTCTGGGGCAGTTGGTCAAAGTCTCGATAGCGGCATTTCTCAAGGTTGACAAGCAACGCTTCGTAGCACGCGTCGGTGGAGCTTCGTCCCATTGACTGCGTCCACACGTCGTTCAGTCGTGAAAACATCTCCGAGCTCCGTGTGCTGAAGTAGATTGTTGCCAGTTTGGCCAGAATGTTCAGCGTAATCGGATTGGCGATGTCCACCACGTTGAGCAGCTTTGTATTCTTAAATTGGAGAGTTCCTGGCTCGGCGAATGCTTCCTGGAGTATTTTCTGACTGAGCTCATTCTCTGATTTGCTGGACAGTTGTAAAATCGCGTCGATTAAGTTTTGAGGGTACGAGTCGCCCGTTGGTAGGAAATGCGACTGTGAACTAACAATGACCTTTTTCTCCTCAACATGATCTTCTTCTTCGTTTAAGTTTGAGTTTTGTTCTGTCTGTTTTTTATCGGCACAGAGCTCCTGATCTACGTCTTTTGTAGCCCCAGCTGGTGCTGATGCACTTGCTCTCGTGCTTTTCTTATCGATCTCCAGGTCCCAGTCGTCAGCGTCGTTTTCCCCGAACAGGACAATTGGTTCGTGTCCAAAATTAGTGTACGTCTTCACCAGTGACTTGATCAGTTCGACCCTCGTCTCGGGGTTTGCCCTCAACGCCTTGCTGCCATTCATGAAGTGGGTGAGAAGAATTATCAAGTTATTGTGCTTCACCTCGATGAATTTACTCCGCTGATAGTTGATGGATTTCAACATCTTCACGAAGGAGGATAAGTCACCAACGATCCGGTTGTCATCAAATCGCGCGACAATGACGACAATGTTTGGGATGCACGTCTGAAGGTCTGTGTGTGAGTTCCGGAAGCTTTCGATGGTCGCGAGCACTTGCGAGTCCCACTCAAGGCCATTGATGTCGCCCAAGCCTATGCACAATCAAGCAATATGCAATTCCCAATCCAACCAATGAACCAATCAAAGAGCACTTGAGTTAGAATTGTTGCCCTACCCGGCGTATCAATGACGTGAAGGTGCCCGGACTCAACGGTAGCTGTAAACTCAAGCACTTCTTGCGTTCCGGTGGCACGTTCAACTGGACTAATTTCACGGCCTCCAAACAGCGTGTTTAACGTCGTCGATTTGCCTCCTTCAGCTTGTCCCTTTAAAAAATATAAAACATTCCCAGTTCAATTACTACGCGTGAATAACGGAAGTGCAGTTAAAAGATAAGAAATACGAACCAGAAAGAGAATGTAAGCATCCTTCTTGCTTTTTCGTTGAGACTTATGGCGAGGTGGAACTGCTGGTGGGCCCAGCGGCTTGGGAAGTGGAATTCTAAGCTTGAGCTTGTTTCTGCCTCGACCCAACGACTCAGACCTAAGATTGCATAATTTCACAGATCGTGCCAAAATTGGGCGAAAACGGAACTTACATTTTGAAGGATGCCAATTTTATACACGCGACGAATTCTTCACGCTTACCCGAAACTTGTATGTACACAACTTTGAGCAGAGCCTTGGAACGGGACCGGGACTCAGGCGTTAATCGAGACTCGGCTTATCATATTGTGCTTAAAATGTGTTGAAAGATTATCTCGTTGAGCACGTTATGGTCGTCATTCGTCAGTGGGATGTCGCCGTCGCGTTTTCGGTTGCGCAACGCCATGTGAATCGGTGGATTTCTGATTTGAATGAATGGGTGAACGTGTCCCACTTGAACCAGGCAGGCTCCGGGTGGGTGCAGTGCAGCTGTTTTGTTGGAAGGCGACTACAAATGAGATAAAGAGTCGAGAATCCAGAGTTGACATACATCGAATTTTACGCTATCAATTCCAAATCCTCATTGATTGAGAAAGAACACAAGGACATTTGTCTCTTTAGTTAAGCTCCCTGTGCACAGGAAACCAGTAGGCTTTAAAGCCCATCAGCAGCGTAGCGTGGCAAACTATGTCAAGTGCTTGAATGATTGAATAATTTAAAAACTTGACCATTGTCACTGAAATTCATGAAGTACTCGCTAAAAGTATACGTTGGCCCTAGGATTAGGCAATTTCAGTAAAAAATTTGCAAAAAGTAATCCATTTACGATTGTCGAACATGAAATTCCACTACAATGAGCATTATCTGCCCTTGCTATCAGCTATCATGAAAGCGACAGCAGCAGCAGCAGTTGGATGTCCTTCAGACTGAAAATGAGTTAGCATTTGTGATCCCACTTAATACTTCCGTCCTTCGCAGACTGCATAAGCCGATACGTGCAAAACTACGTGACTGCGATCGCAAGCAGAAAAGCCTGTTAACAGCCATAAAATCAGTGCAAATTCGGCACCGGAATGTCCGGATCCATCGGAAGAAGTGGCAGCATGACGTCTCGAATGCCTCCGCAGATGCTCGACGTGCCCGCCACCGAAAAACAGATAAAAGAAGTCATTCGGAGCACGGGTACAAAAGGAAATTATCATCCTGGCCTGCTCGCTGCGCTCAAATCAGTGAAGAATCGGCGGAGTGCGAGAAATGCATACATTCTGCTGCTGGGACAGACCGGAGCCGGCAAGTCGTCCAGTGTAAGTTGAAATTAGTTTTGGAGTACAGAATTTGCTTTCAACGCTGTTTTTAATTCTCTCAGATTAATTTTCTCTTCGAGAACCACCAAATCACTAAAACTGGTCACGAGGGTTCGGAGACTTCCGACATTCTCGAATTTGCAGCGTCTGTGCCAGTTCTTGAGTTGGGAGTGAAGAATTCAGAGATAAGGGTAATTTCAGACCAGATTTTTCGTGATGCAGGTTGCCTTCTATGGACAGTTGTTCACTTTTTGATCATCCCAGGTGATTGACACTCCTGGCTTGGGCGACACCCGCGGTCTTGAAAATGATGCGAAATTTATTGCTACTCTCAGCACATACTTGAAGACACACGAAGACCTGGCGGGCGCCGTCCCAAACATTGTACTCATCGTCGGAAAGTTCGACGACAACCGCCTCGACGGTCCGTCATCAGGCTTTGCGCGGATGCTGAAGGGAGTCAAACTGCTTGAGGGTCAGCTCATCGACAAAAAGTTCTCGAACATCATCATCGTGCTCACTCACTACATGAACGGGAAGAAGCCATTAAGGAACAACCCGCTTCCTCGGTACGAACTCGTGGCGCGTCTCGTGAAGGACGCCGGCTTTCCAGAGCCAATCAGCGTCATCGGAGCCGAGAACGAGGCGGAAGACTTGCCGGAGATGAACGGATACTTCAAATTGCCGAGTGGCGAGTATTACCCGTACAACATCTTTCGTCGTATTCAGCAAATAACGACTGAAAACGATCCTATCGGCGAAGCCATCATTCGCACGGCGTTCACGAACCCGGCTCAGTTGAGAGTGTACGAGCGAATGAAAATGAAGCTGGACCGAGGGAGTGAAAATCCACTCTACTCCTTAGTTCTAGCCGACATGATTGGCGCGCAGTTCTCCGTGCAGCCAACACCGATCGCCAACAAGCTCGACAGTGTGTGGAATAATGCAATCAATCCCGAACTCAGGAAAAACTATAGCGGCTCCCTCAAAATCGTGCAGAACATCTTCCAGGTTCGGAATATCCGAGAGTTTAACGAGCTTCCTCGGACTTCGGAAGACGTCATCAGATTCTTGAAGGAGATTCCACAGAACGAGGCGATCCTGACTCTGCTGGAGAAGGCGCTGGGAATCGTGGTTCCGGAGCTGAACATAGCGTACCTCGTCGGGCAAGGCTATGACGTGCTGAAGGACCACCCTGCGCAATCCCCCTTCCATTTTGTGGCCTACAAACCCTCTCCGCTGGGGTACAAACTCCCCGTCGGCATCAAATGCGAACTCGTCACCGAAACAGAGGACATCTGCGTGTTCAACGAGTCACGGCTCGATTACACGTCCAGAAGGTTGACCGACCTTAACCTCCCACCGACTGAAGTCTCGCTACTCAGCAGCAGCGTTAAGGCAGGCTACAATGTCATGCAGCAGATGAAGGCAAACAACAACAACGAGTTCACGACGGTGCGAGAGCATCGCATTTTCCAGCTCACGCTCGAAGACCCTCCGCTTGCACCGGTGTTCATCAAAGAATTGGAGCAGCTCCCCAAATTCAGCGACCAGACACACATTAAACAAATGTGGAAAGCGTTCTTTGATCGCTACGGCACGCACGTCGTCACTTCTGCGTTTGGAGGCGGCTCGATCGAGACGTACATTCACGAAAATCAGGTCAAGACGCTCCTGGACTCTGTCGGCGGCGATTTTTCAAAGGCGATGAGTCGTCTCTCTGAATTGGACAGGAATTTGACAGTTTCACAGTTTAATAATAACAAAGGTACGAAAATGGGCTTAATTCGTGGAGTACTTGAACCTGAAGAAGCCTAGTTAATTAATTGCTGTCCTTTTTAATAGGTGAAAAGAGCAGCGACATGATGAGAGCGTTCGGAGTCAAATTCCGTGGTGGAAGCATGAAATACCACAAGTCTGACTTGTCCACGCTCGACCCGGACGAAGCCGCAGCTACGCTGGAGAACTGGAGAACGTCGCTGGCAACGGAGCCCATTATGCTTGACACGAAACTCAAACTGATGCCTCTGAGCTACCACGTCCGCAAAAAGAACTCCTCGGTTGCAACGGAGATGGAAGTTGCGTGCAGAGCGCTGTTTGACAACTCCTTCAATTTCGTCCCGACAGAGAAAGAAAAACCACCACCCAAGCGACCTGACGTGAAGGGGCTGATGGATTTGGATCGATCGTCTTGCCTGAGGGCCGGGACTCTGATTCTGATGGGAGACGGGAGCTCGAAACCCGTTGAGTGCGTGAGACGAGGAGACATCGTCCTCGATGTCGATTTGAAGCCGAGTCGAGTGCTGGGCTGCAATTCCTTCTTCTTGGGTGATCGATCCTTCTACGGTTTCACTCCGAATGCGGGTACAGGCTCAGGCTCAAGCTCAGCTTTCTTCACCGAAGTGCATTTATTCGTGAGGCCCGACAGGAAGCTGAATGTCGTTTCAAAAGATGCGTTCCTCGAGGAGAATCCTGTGTTTGAGCTGTTGGCGGATCAGATCGTCTGCTTAAAGAAGGGAACACAGTTCCAAATCTTGGGATACGATCCAAATTCACACAGTGTCGTCTCAATCGATTGTCAGTTGCACGAAGAAGACATCGGATCCGACCCCGAGTCCTTATCACCTGATACACCAGTCTACTTCCTCGAGGTAGACAGCTCAACGGGAACCTACTTTGCCAACAATTTCTTGTGCAGGCACGAACTTCCTCCCTTCGAACTGTGGCCGAACACGTTCACATGCCTGCAGGAGATGCTGCTCTTTGACCCTGTCACGATCGCGAAGCTGGCTCAATTTAAATTAACTCATAGCACTTACGCGGCTCTGTCCAAGCTTGCAAAAGAGATTGCGACGTGCGTACAAGTTTGTTTATACCACGGCGTTCTCGGTCAAAACGAAAGGCAGAGCCAGCGCCTAGCCCAGAAGGCAACCAACAAGGAACAAATCGAACAAAATCTGCAATTTGTACTCGAACACCAAACTCTGGTCGCATTTGGGCTGTTAATTTATAGCAAATGCGGTAAAATGTTAGCCAATCATTTAGACAAGCCTGATTCCATGCACAGCACGAAAAGTATAAATACTGATGCGATAAGAAATGTTGTAAAAGAGAAAATTCACCAGTTTCTGGAAGTGTGGTCATTCGAAGATGAAGAATGATGCATGCTCCATTACAATAGTAAAGACTTGTGATATTATTTGCGGCAAATATAATTAAACGATGTTGTGTAAATAAATCATCATAACTTTAGACAATCGATCACTGAAGTACCTGATCACAGGGAATCCATGGGAATCATCTGCTAGTTTGATTGTTTGAAGAGAGCTTTCAAAGAGCAATTCGAATGGCAAACTGTCCTCATTTCATGTCACTCCTTACCGGCTCTGAACTCATTTCCTATCATATAAGATTGTGGAATTTGTCTTCCAGCATCCGGTTCTTCTTGCTGCCACTTCATAAAATTCAATGCTATTGCTATTTAACTTCACATTACTTTTAAATTAGCCATTACAGTGACTAATCTGGTTCTTGAGTATCTGTAGAAGTATAAGAAGCCTGCCCGCGCCACACAGAACACAATGAATTGCTGCCCTTTGACACTACCGTCGTGCAATGCCACCCAGTCTGGATTCACATTGGGGACTCCTGAACCACATTACATTCCCGGGTATCTTGGCTACGTTCCACAAGCAAAGGTAAGCCTCGAATTCCAACTACGAAGTTGGTCCAAGCAAATCATCAGTGACCACGTCCATGGCACGGCCTTGATTTTGACTTTGGTTCTTCCAGTATCGTCCCGGCCACACTTTTGGAGTGACTTCTCATCGAATTTTGATGGATCCATGCATTCACATGAGTCCTCGCTCCATCCTGACGAACGTTCACCCGGACTACTGTGCGGTAAGGCCCCTGGTCTAATCCTAAATCTCAAGCAGAGCAAAATGCTAAGAAATTCTGAAATTCTGGATTTTACTTTGCTGCAGGATGATTTTGGTCGTCCCGGACTTGGCGCAGATCCATTCTTGCAGTCACAAATGACACTTGTCAACAGCAGAGTCAACAGCTTCGGTCGCCAGCAGTATCAGCCCAACATGACTCCAGGTAAGACCGAAATATTAAACTCTCCTTTGCAATTAAGCTCTGAAAGTATTGTCCTTCTAATGCCGTCGGTTGTTTGTATGCAGGATACACTGGTAATACTCAAAACTCATACAGGAGAGAATGAGAATATTCTTTTTTTAGTTCTCACTTCCGGACTCCAACTTAACTCCGTGCTGTATCCGCAGGTTACGTTCCATGCTTCCAAACCATTCTGGGGCACACGTACTCACCCGCATCCAATCAGGCACTGGCACGCTTTGAGCAAGATCAATGGCGTGACAGACTGTTCAACAAGGAGCTCCAAACTTTGGATGGCTGGCGCTTCTGTTACAAGTCCAAGCCGTGGGAGTCACCTGAAGTCATCCGCCCTGCTGCGTTCGACCTTCAGGAGTTTGCCAACCCGTCCTGTCAACAAAACGATCTTATGCCCATCTGTGGTAGTGGCTGCTGTGCCGGGTACTCAAGCAATTCACCGCCTGCGCCGATACTGATGCCTGTCAGCAGCGGTGGTGGAGGCTGTGCCAGTTGTTCAGGTCAGTAGAGTGCGTAGCTCTGTTATTATTATTATCACGGTTGGTAGGACGAAAGCTCCTAGTAGTGACCGTGGTTATTATCTTAATTTGTGAACCTCAAAATTGATGCTCGTTTATTGTGCAAGCAAGACTTGACGTAATAAAGCCAAGTCGTGTAAACCCAAACCGTCCGTCCGAGAAAATCAGAGCCTTGGCTACTTACATTTAATTTCATGTTCAGTTTGTTCAGTTGATTTTCTTCTTTATTCACATTCACGCCTTGCCTTTATTAAGATATTCTACGGTGAAATTTCGATCGTAACATTTATTTTCGTAACTTGCGCAGGTAGCAGCAAAAACAGGGCGAGCACAGCGTCGTCTTGCGGACCATCTGCTCCTTTCCGTATTTTGTCATCGAGTCATCTAAACTGTGAGTACGCTGGACGTCGGGCATGGGGAGTTGCCACTGAGCAGATTCTAAACAAGGATTGTGGTGTCAATGCCTTCAAACCTGTGAATAAATATGCATTTGTCAAGTAAGTTGCTTAGAGCCCGGTTAAATCTCTTGGGTCGAATGGTATTTTTACGGTAATTTCTAATTTTACGCTTGCTAAATTCGTTGCAGGCCAGTTCAGCGAGTCCAGCAACTGTACAAAGACTGTGAAGGGTAAGTGAGATAATTTTATCTGCAAAACTAATGCACGTACAGCCCAAATGTGATGTGGTATTCCTTTTCTTCGCGTGCTGCCTTAGAATGCTCCCGAATTACAATGGCCACGTTCCTGGTGAACAGTTTCGAATTGGAAGAACGTACGGAAATGCAACTCGGAATGCTCGGCGTGCTCTGGAACAACCAAGTCATGCTCCACTGTGTTTTCCTCTCCCGAGTGACTGAAGAATTGAAGATTCGCACCAGGTCCAGATCCACTTCACTCAAGAATCAGAACATCAAAATTCCAATTTCAAAAGTGTAAAGACCAAATTCAAAATTAAGCGAAATTCCTAAAGTGTAGTGGTTCGAAATTGTTAGCCCAAACTGTGAGGAATAAATCAATTTTCAAGACTGTAAACTGCATTTTTTCCATTCTTAATTTATTTTCCAGCCTGTAAGAAAGAATTTTCCAGGCGCATTGTCCAGAACTCTTTCACAATTCTTGTGAGAGACTGTTTCTATTTTAAGCAACAAAGTTTCGGCCAAATCGTGAACAGCATTCATTCACTGTGATAACTCCTTTCACAATGCATGGCATATTTTAGAAGCTCGTCACTGTTTGTCATTAACACTTAACTAAAAATCTTTTGGTATTTTGCGTGAGTGACTAGAATATCATGACACATTAATGCGGAACGTATTGTATGCAAATAGCGCGCAAGCGCAAGCTATTAACTAGTGTAATAAATATACAACAACAATGCTTTGCTTGAAATTACTGCAAAGTGACACTTGCTGCCATCTTGCTCGCGTCTTGATTAGAACAGCCCACCGCTGTCTTCACATTGACAGCTGTCGAAGGCGCCTCCAGAAACGGGCGACCAGGTGCTTGAGCTCGACGGGCGTCCGGACGCCCAGACGGACGACACCCGTCCGCTTGACCAGCTTCCTCCACCCACATTGCAAAGTCCCTGTGAATGGTAGCTCAGACTTCCTCGATGCAGTGTGGACACGAGCAGAGCGACGGTTCCGGCGCCGACCCCCAGACCGTCCTCAGATTTTTGATTTGCGCCTGAGCTTGCGATTGGGTTTGTGACGTGTGTCGCTGTCACAAGCTCATGATTATGGCACGCTGGAGAACAATAAGAAGACTGCCTCGATGGTGGACTCTTACAACTTGCACTCGCTGCAACTGCGCCCGAGTCTCCGTTCGCTTCTGCGTCTGCGCCGGAACCGCACCCCGTCTCCAAGTCTTCATTTGCGGGGAACTTTGAATACACTTGGCTGCCATCGCCCCCGATCGTGGTAGAGGCTCGCCTGGCGATACTCGCGAATGACGGATCTCCGAGGCAGTCCAGCAACTGAAACGTGCAACAAAATCAATCATAATCAATAATTAAGAGGACGTCGAGCCCGCACCGTCGCGTCGCGTGCGTGGAAGGAGCGACAAGCGAAACCGATTCAAATCAAAACTGTAACTCGTAAGACTTACCATGTAGAGGCCGATGAGCGTCAGGCTCAGGAGAATGATAAGGATTATGATAAGATAGCAGTCCATCCGAGGCTGTAGAAGAAGAGTGTGACATTCAGAAATCAGAGGAATAAGAATTTAACACCCGGCAGGCAGACAGGCAGACAAGAGAAACAATCCGAATCGGATGCAATGAGGGAGTGTTGCCAAAACTCGTAATGTGTAATGCGCAATTCGCAAGAACCCTTCCGAAGTCAAGTCAAGAAAGTAAACAGTGGCGTGCGTGCTTGCAAAAAAGTTGCAACCCCTTCTTCCCTTCCCTTCCCTTCCCTTCCACGTCCGCTGTCACTGGTACTGGCCTGGCATGATGCATGCAGACTAGACCGACCCGAGTAATGGAATGACGAGACGACTGCCTGTCCCTACCACTGCCAATCTATAAAAAGTAATAAGCATTAAGCGTACCGTAAGAGGCTAAGAGGGGAGTCCCCGGTTCCGTTTTGCCATGTACATCTAATCGATAGGGTGAAGACTGCTAGGAAGCAGTGAAGTGAGTAGTAACTTACCAAATACGCAAAAATCTGCCACTCCCACGACTACAACTACGTTGACACTGCGAAAAATACGAAACTGCGAATCGATAGCTCGGTAATAATGAAATGTGAAACCGCAGCGCAGGCAGGGTGAATTGTCATTTCTTCTGCTTTTACGTCGATGCGGTGATTAAAACCCACAATGCACTAGCAGGCAGCATCGGGTGAAGTAGCGAAATTCGTCTGTCGTCAGTCATTAAGCGAGTCATTTGGAGTTTTGTGGTTTTCCTTTCCAGTTCCTACTTAATTCTAATTCGTGTTCTTCATGTTCGTGCTAAGCGTGGCTCATGAAGTCAAGCGTCGACTCGAAATCTCGAGTCGAATCGATGATCATCGTCAGTTGATGAATTTTTCACAGGTTCCAGGAACAAGGGCCGATTTTAGCGGCAGCAGCATTCGTGTGTGTTTGGAGTCTGGAATTCTTGACGTCACGTTGCAGGTTGCACGCGCATGAGACAATCTGTCGCTTGATTCCAGTATTTTAATCCTCTTCTCTGTAGATTTCTCACCCAAACCATCGACGGCCATCGCCCAAACTCAAAGCTGCAATTAAAAGATGTGTAGCAAGTATAGCAATAACCCGTGAGTGTCAGCAGATACAGCGACTCGGTAATTTACGGTATATACGCACGCGAGAGAAGACTTGCATTTCTAACATACATCAAAACGCCTAGAAAAAGGTATTAGTACTCGGGGTTTTGAAGTAGAGCATGAAACTCAATTAAAACCAACTCAAATCACTAACAAATTCTGAGCTTAATTCTCAACTTGAGTCAACTTTATTTGCTTACGTTTACGCGAATTTTGTTGTTATGCATTAGTTAGCCAACTACATTAGTTAGTACGGGCAACGGAGAAATTTGTACGGCCCCATTGACCGGATCTTCCAGCAGGCAATTGAAGTACGAGACCCCGTAGTACCAAAAGTGTTGTGTCAAATCGTACACAGGGGCCAGTGAATTACTACAGTCCGGGTCTTCAGTCAAGTCACTTCGGCAGATCACCGTCTGATTCCCGTCCACTTCATCGATCCAGTACTCCGTCCCAAAATGAGCATACCCCTGCAGTGGTGGGAATAAATGCGGGACGAGATCAGCATAGTGCACGATACGTGCACAGTCGAATCCGAACGAATTAGCCCACTGGGCAAAGGCCACGTCCCCCACGCGCGGTGGAGCGTAGAGAAATGCAGAAAATCGTGAGTCTTGCCCCTGAAATGCGGGTTCTGTACTCAGGAGTCTGAGGATCGTCAGAGTGGCCAGGGCGCTGCCCAGACTGTGACCACCAATCACAATTTTGTAGTCGGGGTGAGCCGCTGCAAGCGGGAGAAGGTTGGACCGGACTTGAGCGTAAATTGAATTTGCGTAGTACAGAAAGCCACTGTGCACTTTGACGTCTGGGTTCACTCCAGCCCAAGGCACCAGCACAAGAAGGAGATCCACGTCGAAATTCTGTTCAGCATACGAACCCCTGAAGGTTACGATGATCTTCTTATCCTCATCGTTCACATTGATCATGCCTGCGACTTGAGTTAAAGAGTTGAACAGAGTTGAGTGAAAGCTCACACTTGGCCCGGTTGCGCGGCAGTAGTCGCATGTCCATGAGGTTAGAATGGGTGAGCCATAGCAGTAGACTGCACCGGAGAAGAACATGTAATACTGCGCATCTTCGAGTGTTGGCAGGCCGAGAGTGTTGTTGGTCGAGGGAGGATTCGAAGGGTTGAACAGGGCTGCGTTCGTGGCATTGACAAGGCCAAGTTGCTGGGCGACGGAGGCCAAGCGAGATTCGAGAGTTTGGATGAGTGGGGCGACGGCAGGTGGATACTGGCCGTTGGCGATGCGTCCATTGCACAGGAGAAAGATGAGGGGAAAGAAGTAGACAAGTCTCATTTTGTGAATCTGCAACGTCTTGAATCTGAAACTCGATTAACTGTTGAGCATTGAGGTCTGCATGAATAACACTTGTTTGTGTCTGTTCTGTTCTAAATTTGTTGGTGACAGTATGTGTCAAATGTCAAATTAGGATAACCTCGAACTTCACAACATGAGCGTATCTCCTTCATAGTCAAAGTCCGAGTGGCCAAACTAAAAATATGTTGTGCCGAGCAAGTTCAAGATTCAAAGCTGATTTACGTATTAGCCTTTTAGAGATTAAGAGATTAAGGTATCACTTTCAATTTAAATATTTAATGCATTTTATTTCCATCACCAAATACGAAATAGTAAATGTTCTTGAGTCATTCTACCTATTTTTAGTAGTTTGAAGGTAATCGCAGCGCAGCATCATCGCTTCGACGTCAAAAGAATGGCCTTGCCCTTCCTTTCCTTCCTTTGTGAGTTTAATTCAATAATGGAGTCAACCCAGCGCAACGTAATCATAGCACGTGTTACGTGTAGTTCATACGTGTTTGTAAGGACTCTTGAGTCTCGAGTCTTCGCTTGACTCTGCTTGTGTCGCAAATATCTAAAACTTCATAACGTTTTTTTCCAGGTGTGAAGTGCCATGTCTTAATTTATTTCTTCTCTTTTAATTACGTGTTCCTCAGAATCAAAACTTCAGCGCAGTCGCTATCGCGTCCCAGTCGTCTAACGTTCTAATGAATGATTAATGTTTGCACGCATTACCAAGCAAAAATTTCTCACCATTCACAGAATTCGAATTCACAATTCACATCCTCAAAAGATAAGGAACGAAGGCAGAAAGTTACGTAAACTGGTGTGGCGTGGCGTACAGCAAAGCATTTAGCGCGCTGGCGTGGGAATTTCTTGAGTCGCGTTTCGCGTTCGTGTCCTTCCAAATTATGATTATCCAACCCTCGGCTCAATTGAGACATTACAGCACACAAAAGATGAGCCCCAACGCTTTAATTCATAATTACAAATTAATCTGCGGTTTCCTTTGCTATTTTTACTATAATGTGAATTGCGAATTAATTACAAGCTGTGGTGGTCCTCAAATCTTATTCGTATTCGCATTCATTGCCTATTCGTATTTTTCGTATTTTATCTCATAGGAAGCAAATCTTTCGAAATTTCACGCATGGCTGACCAAGTAACCTTTTCAACCATTTCATTTTGCTTTTAGCAGCATTGCGTTGCATAAAATTTTGTGTTTTGTGTTTTCATTTTCATTTCTTTGAACTCATCTTTCGTCTATTACAAAACCTGCGCGCGCTTATCAGCCGCGGTGATCTTGACATGCTAAAGTTATTCTCGTGTATGTTTGTGATTTGAGTTACTCGTCGATGTTAAGGAACTCGCGCTCTCGTGGACGCTGTGAACCATAAAATTAAGCATGGGGCTTGTAATTACGTGCGCGCAGCGCAGAATTTCCTCGTACCTTGAGCCTGATTTTTTCTGTTTCTGCTTCAAACTCCAAAGATTTCGCATTTTGTATTTTGCTGGCTATACATTTGATTTTGCTATTAACAGGCTCATGACACATGCAACAGGAAGCGATCGCGTGGATTTGGATCGTGAATGTGAAGAACATCATTACGCAGTCAGTCAGTCTGGTCATAATCCTCGCACCTTTCGTCCACGCTCATGCCACACCAAGCCACGCTGGCGTTATTTTGCTACTCTGAACTTGTGTGAAAAGTTTTTTTAAAGTGAGCCAGGCCTGGCTACTGGCTTACTGGTAATCCTGAGTTTAAGTTTTTCAGCCAAAAAAAGGTTATTCCACCCAACCCTCTTTAGTCTGTCTTTATTTACACGCTATTCTCGTTCGCAATTGCGATTTTGCGTTTGCGAATCCTCTCATCACATGCTACGCTTTAATTGTAGTGATGTGAAGTACACACGGATACTAAAACTATAGGCACTAGCTCTGGGGCTTGACTCTTTGATTGTTGCGTGAGCGTATCAAATTGAGACCTGATCCCTTCCATTCCATTCCAACTTCGACCAGGCTCAGACTCTCAGACTCACATCAGACGTGATTCAAGACTGACTGAACGAAGAAGACCCATACAAATGAGCACTGTAAGTGGCAGTGAGTTTAAGCTCGAAGTGTCTCGATTTCTTCAGAGACCTTTTATACAGTTATTCCATCAGTGCGGGTTGTGAATTGTTGAATTAGTACAAAATTCGGACAACATGTCGAAAATGTCGATGCCCAGCGTGCGCGTATTTACGATTACGTTGCTGATATTCGGCGTGACCTTCGCCTCCACCACTGCCGCAGTAAACCGAAAATTGCCGTCATCCGAAGCCGAAACAGTCGAATTCGGGTCAACAAACAAAGAAGAACGCCAATTCGATTTCAATCGTGAAAATTACGATCCGTACGATGCCCAGGCTTCCGCCGTCGCATTTCGGCGTTACAAGGAAGCTCAGGCACTGAAGGACGGGCAGGTTTCAAGCATTCACGGCGCAACAGTGCACGAAGACGCGCTGCCAGCAGCGTCAGGCTCAAATTCAGATGACAAGGCCTACGAAAAGAAGTTTTATGACCCGTTTTTCTATTTCAACGGTCAAAATAATGCAAATGGCAATGCCCATGGCCAGTATCCACAGTATCCATCGAGTAGTGCTGTCAGTGCCAGCAGACGGCATGGAAGGCTCGCGCATTATCAGCAGACGCCAATCTATGCGATGCCCATCAGAAGCCGAAGAAATACTGGAACCACCGCGTCGACGTCCACCGTATCGGATGGGATCGACAACAACTTGCTCGCCGAGGACGTGTACTTTTTCCGCAGAGACCCGGATCGCAACAAGCAGCGTTTAGCAGAATTCGAGAAGAGTCCGTACTTTTATCGGGAGTCGCAGTCGCAGTCAGCACAGATCCAGCCAGAGGAACGACAATTTCCGGTTTCTAGAAGTCCACCGAAAGAGTATTTCGGCCCGACCCGGGGTAGAATAAATGATCAGTATTTTTCGAGATTGGAGCAGCAACCACCGCGATACAATGCCGTAAGTATTCATTCACTTATTTTCAGACACAGGCGCATCTCACAACAATGAAAGTTAGAATTAGTAATTAAAGTTTATATGTGGAATCCAATTCATTTCATGCGGTTCATTCAAAGGAAGGCCGCAGTCCTGTAATGATGCCGATTTGTTTCTTGAAAAAGTTTTCTCAAGCGATTTTCAAAGAAGTACCAGTTTTTATTACTGCCAAGCGTGATTGCATACAAAACAGATTAACACAGCGACAAAGTTTGTATTGGCCACTTTTTGCTATAATGAGTTTTAAATTCAATTCGTGAATCACGTCATTTGTCATTTGTGGTTAAAAAGAAATTAAACCACAAAGTTAGAAACCTCGTCCGTGCAGTTGCGGTGACAGGAGACATGTGCGAGCATTAAAATAGTAGAGTGCAGTCCAGTCTGATTTGATTACTGATGGACATCATCAGGGACCACAAAAGCAGCTTAGGAGCACAGTGTCAATTATCGTGCCACTGATGCCACTGTAACCGTATCTCCACAAGTGTGCTGCGAGTTCCTTTCGCATTTCACGCTTGACGCTTCGAATCGAGTGTAAATCGTACAGTACAATAAATGAGATGATCCCAATTTTTGTACAATTGCCTGGCTGCCTGGCCCTGGCCAATGATTAATGAATGCATGTTTTAGGGCAGGTTTCAATATCCGGCGTGCTATGCTTGTGCTGTAGGGCATCATTGTTGTCCAGTTCAGCACTGAATTCGAAAGTACAAGTGTTATGCCTGTCATACGATGTCAAGCAGCAGGCGCCTATTGCACATGATTAATGTGATTTATCCTTCTCATCCGCAGAATTTTGGCGCAGCACGTCCGGCTCCAGCTTACTACCAGCAATACCAACCACCACAGAGCCGTTTCGGACCCATCGACCACAACGGCGTGGACGTGGACGGACCACGCATACGCGATCGCGGCGAATTCGGTCACTCCCACTCGGTGCCCCGAACACTGACCGCCATGGGATCGGGGCTCCCGGGCGTGAATGGCTGGGCGGTTCAGGTCGGAACTCAGCTGCGAGTGCACGACGATGGCAGGACAAGACACCCGCACAGATACTACGTGAAAGACGAGAAACCCCGGCCGATAGGTAGATACCCGTCGTACAGCACGGGTCGACAGAGAAAGTAGCGATGGCGAAAGGCAATAAGTCTAGATTAGGATTTAGTGTTAAGAATGGTTAAATACTTTAATTATCGCACAAACCTGCTTAGTTGTTATTTGATTACTGTGTCGTGTGATTATTTGTGTGCGTGTCTTGTCCTTTGGACGATTTTTGCGACCTAATAAATGAAAGGCATGTGATATTAACGCAGAATTGCAGAAAAGTTGCCAATGCAGCTTCAGAAAATTTATTCATCAAGATTTTAATTTTAATTACTCTTGCAAGCAATTGAAGATGGACAGTTATTAACCGCTGTGTTCTGCCGCTGTTCTTCGAACCAGTTCATTAAGGCGAGGCGATGCAAGGCAAAGTTGGCAAACTCTTAACCGTGACGGCAACGGAGCGCATTAAGCCGATGCAAAATTCTGAATGCATCCTCGCCTCATCTTTGCATTTGCTTCTTGCTTCTTTGCATCCTCCACGCCTAGAGACAATAAAAAACTTAAATGCCGTGAAAGGTCATCGGATTTATGAGAATGCAGCTTGCAGCAGCAAAGCGAGATTATTGGCCGAAACAGAAAAACAGTAGCGACAATCTTTAACCTTAACATTTTGCATCAGATTCTAATCGCAGACGCAAGTCACAATTTTTGCATAGCAAAACGTAGCATGGCATTTAACGTGATTTTATCTCGCATCTCGCAGACAGGATGACAATTTGACGCATTGAGCCGCTGCCTTTGCTGCTCATTTAATCTCAAAAGGAGTAAAGTACGGCAAAACAATGACAACTTGAACCTGTACTTCAAACGAACGAACTTCGCCATTCTCATTCGCATTGTTGAATGACAAACACATCTGCTGCGGCTTTGAATACGAAGGCTTGACACTTTTTGACACGCAACGCGCAAACGCGACGGACGTTAACTTTGTCGAGGTCAACGGAACACAAAACTTAACTCAAGAATCTTGAAGACTTTGACTTGACTTCATAAACGTTTATTTTACTTCTTTATTAATATCTTTTGATTGTACTAACCGAATTACATTTACTTGCGCTCATCTTCACAAAACAAACGCTTCACGCACTCGAATATAATTTGCCTTTTGCAGATTTTGAGCTCGGAGTTAACAATAGCTTCATAAATAGAACAAAATATTAAAGTTCACTAAAAACTATCTAACTACGCTCTACTCTACGTTGTTTTGCACCGCTCAACAACCTCCGCGCCCAAACAAGCGACGAATTCGCTTGCCATGCCGGTCTTGGATGAAGAATTTGCTTGCCTGGATGTAAAAGTCGTGAAAATGCTACCGCTAATTAATGTATGCTGTCGCATATCGCATTATGAATTAAACTTTTAGATTATAAAATTTCACGTACACGTAATTCGATATTCGGTAGAATAGTTTCTTAAAATTATTGATTCAATATACCGCGTATTTCTTTATGCATATGACAAAGGAAATCGACGTATGAAGAACTGCCATCGCTGCCCCGATCTTCCGCCAAGAATCGGTTCATTACTAGCTCCATCTTATCACGCTGGCGAATGACAGTCAGCTGAAATTCAGACACAGGCAAGTTTGTTATGGTTATAATTCAGGCTATTCAGACGGCTTGTATTGAGTAAGAGCGTAAATTATCTTACCCTCATATGCCTCTGTCTCTCTTTTCTCAGACCACGAAGGAGTGCCTTTAATCTTAGCGATGCATCAGTTGTGATTTGATCCGGGAGTTCAGTGATAACTTCAACGTTCAGTTGTCCTAAATTAGAAACGCCGAAAATGTCTTGCAGCCATTCTGGACTGACACCACTGCCGATCCAAAGAAAGGCGTATATTCCGTTCTCTGAAAGCATCAACCAAAAATGAACGCAGAGTTCCTTCAGAATTCAGAACTTTAATGATAAACAAGATAACAAGACGGCCACTTACCGAGCAAAAAGGCCGAATCTTCTCTCAGTTTATCGTGAGAGCACCTCACCGGAGACGGATTATCCAGCTCCGCTGTTGGACCAGCGACAGGCACCAGTTTGGGGTAAAAATAATGCACACTTGAGGACACGCCCATGGTCATCACGGTGTACATCAACCAGGATCGGTCATCCGGAGTGAGTTCTTGCGTGCCAGCTATCGCATCACTTTTAAGCACACAGTTGGCGTAGAGAGGAAGAAGCTTCAAGCACTCAGGTAGTATCAGTTGACCCGGCATTGACGGGTTCGCGCAATGCTTCCTGTACGTTGCCAGCATGTTAGCGCATCTGCAAAATTGAAACAGTCACACCATTTGTAAATAATCTCATTTTGCCTTGTCCATTGATAGAGCAAAGACTTACTTATTAATTAAGCCGTCACGAATTGTCTGAGGAGTCGTATCGACCGATTTGGAAATGGCTTGCTTCGCTAGGAAGTTTGTAATCGTGTCCAACTCACAGTTTCGATACAAGTCCGCCATTTGCAGACAAGTGTTCAAGGCTAAATTGTGAATTCTGAGTCTTCTTTGGCCTGCAATTTCAAGCTTCAAGTTAGATATTGGTAAAGTACGATGAAGTTTATGACGTACCATAAATGGAAGTATACAGCAGCGCTATTTGAATATATACACCATCCTCATCAGTTAATTTATCGTCATGCTTGATTTCTACAGCAATTCCCTTGTACGAATCCACAGCGGCCAGCTCCACATCCGTGGTGTTTGACATGTAGAAGTGTCCGAAGAAATCTGTCGGTCTGACTCCAGTCGAGGTTCGTACTCGCATTACCGCATCGAATGCTGTAGGGCGACTCAAGTGGAAGGTCAACTCCCCAATAATCCGAGCACCGTCTATGTCAGACTGCGGAAAACGCAAACTCACGTGAGCTATCAGTAAATAAACGTGGACGGTGCGGTACTAACCTGGAAGTACGTGTATTTGTTCACGGAACCTCCTGTGAGTCGGGCAACCTGCCCGATTGTGGCCACATCAATGTACGAATTGTTGAATAAGTACAAATCAACGGAGACGCCATTTCCTACGCATTCTTGGCCCAATGTATTGTAGTACGTTGATTGTGGAGTCAGGACCGTCTTCTCTTTGTCTGTTCCCAATAACCTTCTGTCAGCTTCGCGGTTTTTTAACTTTCCGGGCGCAACGTCGGAGATTGGGAGAGTCGACTGAAAGATTAGCACCTTTCCAACTCTCTCGGACGCCTAAGTTAAGTTATAAAATTTCATGACTCAAATCAATTAAGTAATCATTTGAAACATTGCGATCTTACCTTCAGTGCTTCCATCCCAGCCTGAATCGCTGGTCCTAAAACTGCTTCTGTCTCCTTTGTATCCGCAAACATTGCCGGAATTAGATTCATCAAACTTGTGATTGAATTGATCGCTTCTGCCCTTGGCACAAGGAATCCAGTAAGTAACGGCATAAACATGTCCGCGATGTCAGGCACTACAACCATCTGGGGGCTGGCCAAGTTTGGATCAATATTATAAAAATGGACCTGGACATAAGAATAATTTAAATCAGTTCAAACACTACATCTTATTACGCATTTAAAATCATTCATTTGATCGATCTCACCTTTGAATTGTAAGTGATAAATCCGACTGGAGTATGCGAAGGAAGCGATTCAAGAATTGAAAGCATACGAGAACACAAAAGATTCACGAGTCCATTCTTAACATTGTTGTAGGATACATCAATTGCAAACACGTAACCAGGCTCCTTCGGAAGGACGCTATTCTGCAATTGTTAGAACACATGAAAAGTAGAAAGCGTCAAGGTAAGGATAATTTCACCCGCATAAGATGATGTGTCAACTTACTCTGCAATATTCCGTTGTGGCTACCAATTCGTAGGTACCTCGCCACAATTCCGGTCTCTCCCACTTGTCGACGCGTTGCCCCGTGTGATCCATATGCTGGAAGTATTCAGGTGGCACTTCAGTCGTTGCCTTACACAGTAAGCACTGAAACCTCCTTCCGCCATCAATAAACTGCATGAGTGGAGACATGTAAGCCTTGCATCTGATGCAGCGAATCGGTCCCATTGGTCCTAAATCTACGCAGGCCAGGGGCTGTTCATCCTCCGCTGGGCTTTCGAATGGGTTAATCTGTAAATAATTTAAAATCGTGAAGTTGTAGCTAATGAAGTTATAAGTGCCCGGCGCCCATATGTCATACGATCAATGGGACTTACTACAAGCGCAAATGGAACAGCTGTTTGCTTGAGCATGTCAGGCTGCGAAGGCACCGAATAAATAGTCGACCTCACAAATCTCGGGCTAGCGTTTCCTTGATCTTCGACCAAAAACTTTGTGGTAACCAAAGGAGGAAGTGCTCCTCTAGTCCCAGTCTGAAATACACCGCCTCGTGACTGCTGATCTTCTTGCATTACTCCAATCTAAAGAGACACGTACGATATACACATCAGTTACATGTGGCATAAAACCGACAAAACTTTAAAACCCATTGATCTTACCGCTGATGGCATCTGCTCCGGATCCAGCTTTTTCGCCTGATTTTGAGCAGCCATTGGATGCTGAGGCATTCCCTGAAATGGCTGCTGAGGGCCCATGCCCTGAAAAGATTGCTGAGGTGGCATGCCCTGGAATTGCTGCTGCGGTGGCATGCCCATTGGCCCAGCCGGGGGACCACCCGGACCAGGAGGCGCATTATAGCCGCCCATTCCTTGGGGCATTTGCGATGGATTTAATGGTTTAACTTGCTGATTGGGTAATGGAGGGTTTGAAACGTGCATTCCTTGAAACTGCTGTGGTAAGCCGCCCATTCCAGCACTTGACACCGGAGGCATGGGCCCATTTGGTTGGGGTGGCATTCCTGGATATTGCTGCTGCAGCAAGCCACCGTGCTGTTGTGGAGGAGCTTTCTGTAGAGGCTGAGGCGGCATACCTGGATACTGCTGTGGCGGTTGTTGTGGACCACCACCGCTTTGAAAAGACGGAGGCATGCCTGGGCCTTGCATTTGCTGTTGTAACCCATTTTGTTGTGGTGGATGAAACTGCTGTTGTTGTTGGGATGGCGCAGGTCCATTCTGCTGAGGCGGCGGGCCCGGATATCGTTGTTGGGGACCATTCTGCGAAGGAGGCATACCTGGCATCTGTTGTTGCGACGGGGGTGCGTTCTGATTCAGTGGAGGCGGCATGCCAGGATACTGTTGCATCGACGGAGGTGCATTTTGATGGGTTGACGTCGGAGGCATTGGCGGATACTGATGAACTTGCGAAGGCGCACTTTGATAGGTCGACGTAGGTGGCATGCCCATGCCCGGGTACTGCTGTGGCATCGGCTGCCCCATGGGTCCTCCTCCAAGCGACGTCGGCCCGTTTAGCTGCGCAGCTGACATTCCTGGGTACTGTTGTGTCATTGGCCCCGGACCAGGTGGTCGAGCCATCGGTCCGTTCAGATGCGGAGGCAAACCAGTGAACGGCTGTTGAACACTCATTGGACCATTTAATTTGACACGAATTCACAAGCAGTATTGTTCAGAAGACAATCAATGCACAAATGAATTAATTAATTGAACGAAACCACAAAGGTAAAGTGCATGTAAGTTTCACGATCACAATACTCGAGATTCGACTTTGCTTGCCAACCTTTCACCGAACTGACGTGTCATATTTTGCGAAACGTCTATCTTCGTGTACACGTATGTTACTTCAGGCTACAGCAGCAGATCACGACATCTGCCTCACGTTCACGTCTGCGCTTTAATATGCTTTGCTTCTATGCACTTGCATAGAAAGATGTAGTCGGCTTCTTTGGTATGTGTGTTGTCAAATCTGACGTTTGTAAATTGAATCTTGCAATTGCAATTTAATGAATTTAACTCATGCTTCGTTAAAATTGGAGGCCCATCTCCAAATATGACCTTTTACAAAAACTTGAGTTTATTTTGGTTGCCCTTAATTTACTCTGTTTTTAATGCACAAAGCACAAATCTTGAGAAACTTCCACTTGGCCATTGCAATTTTGACAATTGATGACATCATGCCATGTTTAATAGACAAGTTTGTAATTATTATAATTTATAAGCATAAGTAGCTTAAATCAGATGTTATTTTTGAACGCTAAGCTTTACTTTAGACGATCATTTCAAGCTCCTTCGCATATTCAATCGAATCTTTGGCGAGCTGTAAGGACGGTACGCGATCTTCTTGCTTCTCCTCCGAAAGATACGTGTAGAATCCGTCGGGAGAGTAATTCCAGCCACGCTAAAACAATAGAGGAAGACATTTATTATTTAGTCAGCCATTGGCAATATTTTAATGACAGCTTTGATCCCTGTGAAGCTTGTGACCACTTACTTTTGCGGCATACGCCTGGAGCTGATTCTTGTTAAAATTCAAAGCTTTAGCAGCAGCATCCTGACTCAGTCGAGTATATGATTTTTCCACACAAAGAGAGATTTCATCTCGAATTGTGTCCAGCAAGATGTCGATGAAGAAATTATAGGCTTCGGCTGGAACAAGTCTCTTCGCAAGGAAGATCTTCAGACAAAGTACAGGAAATGAAATGAAGTGTGACAACGAATCATTAAAAGGCAGCAATGCCAATGCGTACTAGTATGATGTATGTCATTAGTTAATTAGTTAATTACTAATTACCTTGTTGTACCTCCCTTCCATGAGGTATTGCTCTAAAGCCACTGCATGCTTGATGTAAACATTCTCAAGAATGTGGACATCTGGGTGTGCAAATAATTCTAGCTCTGTGTGAAATTCAGCTACTCGATTCTGGCTCAGGAGGCAGAGGAGATTTAGACCCAAGAGTTCACATTTGAAAGCGGACTCCGGAAGTTCAACCCTACAGAAGGAAAGCATTAATTAAGCATGTCTGTAGAATCCCAGTTAAATTAAGGATGCACTTACTTATAATCGAGATAATAACACTTGAGCTGAGCCATGTATCTTTCGAAGGATGGAATATCTTTCTTAGCAATGCTCCAGAATGCTCCAATCTCGAGAACATCTCTTGCAACAATTAATTCTTCACGGCTGGACTCCTTGCTTGTGTCCGGGATAAACTTCAAATTCGTCAGGAGTATCTGCACATAGTAAACGTAACGTCAGAATTAAGTCAAAGATCTGCCTTCACGTTCCTGCCAACCTTGGTTACGGCTAAGGTTGTCAATACCTTAATTTTATTGAGGAGATCGCCGCATTTGTCCAAATTGGTGCATCTTCCTGAAGCCCATTCAGTCCCCAACTGCTGCCGGAGTCGGACAGCTTCTTGCAGGATGGTACCCATGTTCTGACTGTACTGAATTCTTAATGAAATGAACGATAAAGACAGATTTGATAAACACAATCAACTTGCACTTAACGACGTTAATCAAGTCGTTCTCGGTTTGCACAAAAGGACGTAACAAGTAGCACTAATTTGGTAGAATGAACCAATGATTTAGCACTTTCAGTTCATTTCCCTCTGCGGTTCCTGCAGTACGCTGCTGTGCCACATGAAAAGAGAGAGTTGACTTCCAAATGCACGTACGCGGCAACACGCGTAACTCGTTTAAAAATTCGTAATAGTTGTCCAGTCCAGTGAGCAACAGTGTCGACGCAAAAGGCGATAAACGTGGGAAATTCCAGCATTATCAGTGTGTGTCAATAACTAAAAATCTACCCCACAAGCCTGAAGGATGGATCTGGAAGTTTTGGACGCGCTGGAGGCTTTGGGGTAAGATGCGCATAAGATTGATACGGATTTCTGTGCCGGTAAACGCGTCCGTGAGCGTTTAGCGTACGTTTGCTTGCAGATATGACGAGATAAAGGTGGACGAGGCGAGCATTCAGGCAATTCTTGGAGACACCGTCCTATTTTCGAAAATATTAGCGTGGATTGTCTCAGAAATGAAAGCTATTAGTAAACTGGACGAAGGTATTACCGAAATCAAAAATGTAAAGGAAGATCTCGTATCATTTCAAATGGATCTGAGCTCGTTGTTAAAAGGTATGTTGAATTCTTGCGTTCCAGGCTTGAAGCTCTTGTTAATTCTATTTTGTACCCATTTCAGAATTGGGCTGCACGTACGCGAAACTAAATACTGGCAGTTTAGATGAAAGGTTCAGTTCCTTGGAAGCAAGACTGCTGGTGTTGACATTCTTGCTAAGTGAGCTCCAATCACTACGAATGCTTCACATCAGGAAATTAAACGGTCAGCCGTCACAAGTAAGTGCATTACGTTGTTTGCTGGATCATTGTCGGGAAACTTTCTAGTATTTGGATTTCTGACTTTTGTGTTATTAGAAAGAAAGTCAAGAAGCGAAGAATTTACGTGAAATATGCCAAACGCTTGGTCTACCAAAACCTCCAACTACAACAGATACAAAAGCATTATTCGCCAAAATTGAGGAAAGACTGGGCCAAGTTCAGGCGATGATTAAGCCGTCTGCAATCTCTTACAAGCCCCTCTTTTCTGGTGTGCTGTCGTCAAAACAGTGGACTGAACTTAATGGCATCAATAAGGAACTGCACCAGGAATATCTGCTCAGAAGAGAAATGTTACTCAAAAGACTTGATGTTACAATCCAATCATTTCATGTAAGGTATTTTCTATTTTGATTTACTCTTCTACTTCTTAATTTCACATCATTGTCCTACAGTGGTCGGATAAATTGGAGACCAAGAAGCAAGCTATGTCCGATTTGTTCCGTGAGCATCGATCAAAGCTCAATCCGCTGCCCGAAGTCAGTATCAGTGATGTTCTATCTGCCCGAACCGATATACTTTACAATGACAAGACGTCCGCTGCATCAGTCAGAGAACACACAAAATCGGCGGTGAACGACTTCCTGATTGGGAAAGTACCTGACCGAGGTGGAAGGCCCGACGAAGCAATACCTCCTCCACCAGAAATGCCTCCCTGGCAGCAAAGATCAGGTAAAGCAGGCGGTGGATGCGCCTTTACCTTGGCTTGGGCACATTGCGCAATCAGAGTAATCACTTAATCACAAATGCTGCTTTGTTTATAGGTCCACCTGCTGCAAGTGGTTCACGTGGGTGGATACCGAATTCTCAAAGAGGAGGTCAAGGCCCTCGGGGAGGAGGGGGACGAGGACGAGGCGATGGAGGTGGTGGTGGTAGGGGACACGGCCGCGGAGATTATCAGCATGAAGGCTATCAACTGCAACAGCAACATGGCGGCTATCAGCAGCAATACGGAGATTACCAACAACATCAGCAGGGTCCCGGCCACGGGAGAGGTGGATACCAAGGCCATGGAGGTCCACAGCGACAAGACCACTATCAGCAACGAGGCGGAAGAGGAAGCTCTCGAGTGCAGGGCGGTTGGAACAACAGCTACTACTGAGCAGCTGGGCGGTGTCATTTCTTGTCTTCATTAATTGTAATGTGTCCAACTGAATTCTGAAGCATGCTTAGTCAAATCTCACACAACTAGATCTTAGATCTTACTTAAATCAATGTTTCCAATAATCATTGCTGTAATGGTAGTGTAGCAATAAGTAAATAAGTGCTAACGTTTAAGTTTGAAAATCATAGAATTGGAACTGGGAAATAAAAGAATACATGGGGTTCGATGTCGTTACTTTCTTTACGCTTTAGTGGTTCTAAACAGAATACATACCCTCAGATGTTTCGGTTCGATGATGAGCTCCTCTTGCTGTCTTGCTGTGTTCCGTCTTTCAATCAAATCTGGCACAACACACAAGTCCAACAGAGAGCTTCGCAAATTTTGTACTAGCGAACCTGTTTCATTAGTCTTCAGAATTTCGAATTCCGTCCAAATTGCCCCTTCTCTGGCTTCTGCAGAAGATTAGAAAATATAAAAATCGAAGCGTGTAGTAACCGAAAATGAAAATGAAGAGCTGACATGAGGCGAGGCTTGAAAAATGTGAGACGTCAACTTATTGTGTGGAAGTCATAAACTACGGCGAGCTGCTGCTGGTTGTAGCAATTTCGTGGCTTGCTTCGTTTGATTTGCATTTCCTTCATTATGTTCCGTACATTAAAATATTTTAGGTTCAACAAAATACTGCGCTTTTTAGATCTGATTTTGATATCGCGCAATTCGGTTTTAAGTTCACCAGCAGATTTTTGCTGCCTTTTCATGATAGAATTGAAATTATTGACGCACCAACTCTGAATCGAAAGCGTGTAAGTTTGAACTCGTGTTTGGTATGACCATTTACATCGATACAATAACGATGCCTTGTCTCTTCACTGATCTGAGCGAGTGCTTTCATACTCGCCCGAGCTTTCACCGCAGCGCAGCAGACGAAGACGAACATTTATCAAAATGGAGAAATTGGGAAAAGCAGACAGCCAAAGCAGTCAGACAGGAAGAAAGACAGAAGTGGCAGTGGCAATAAGCAAGAAGTATGAAAGGACTTGGCGCATGAATCAGGCGGAGTTGAAATGAAATTCTCCCCGCATTTGTAACTCCGATTGGTTCTCTGCCACACTTTCCCGTGTCTGCGGCAGTGCAGAAGAGCTTTCGGGCTCTCCTCTCTTTGCCTTGTCTCTGTCTCTGAGTCGAACGAGTGTGTACTGCAGGAAAATGTCTAATAGCATTCCTATAGCACGAAACACAGAAACGCATGCACAAAAAATTCAATTTCTCAAATGGACTGCCCAAAGAGCCCGATATTTCAGCATTCAGCTCGAGTATGACCCGCACCCGCTGTCGCCGTACGCCAGCAAGAGCCTCAGCCAGGCTGTCTAGCGGCCTGGCCAACCCTTCAACCGATTTCGGATGCATGACAGCCTGCTGCCCTGCCGCCGTCGCTGCCTACTCCTAGCTGGAAGACGGAAGAACATGAAAAATGAAACGTTGGCCACCAGCTCAATAATCTGTCGGTGGACGAGACGGAGTTCGTTCGCTAAGCCAAGCCAAGAGCCAGCAAATTCTCTCCACGTAGGACCTGGCGACTGGTGGTGGCTGTCTGCAGTTTGCAGTCGAGCCAGTGCCAGTGGAAATCGTAATCGGGCTCGCAAGTCCAAAGAGCGGAATCTGAATCGGAGTCAAATTCAGTCACCATAAAATACTGGCTAGCTGTCACTAAACATAAAAAAATTTAAAACACTAGGTTTTCTTAAGCGTATTTTGCTGGAAATCTGCAGTAAATAACGGCTTTGAAGCAAGACGAGCAACGTGCTTTGAATTCGCTAAAGGCGACGAATTAACCAGCTCATAGATTTAGCTGCCACTTTAAATACACAATTCGAATTTCTACGGTTTACTGTGTTGAAACTAAGTAGCTTTGTTTAAGTGGCTGAATTCACGTTTAAGGATAGAAGCTTCAGTGATGTGTGCCGCGCTGATAAGCAACAGTTCCAGTGAGAGTCTTGGAATTGGATTGGGCTCACCTTCGTCGTCGACGGTGACAGTGGCGCATTCACATTCGCACCACAATTCTCATCCGAATCTCGGTGCATTTGCATTAAATCTTGGTCTTCGACCGCGGGAAATTCCGCCAGCCCATCAACCACCGCCGCCGCCGTCGTCTCAGCCGCTGAGTTCGACCTCACCAGGGCCCGGATCCGGGTCAGGAAGTGGCATGACCAACATCAACAACAATTACATCGACCAGCCCACGCCCGACATTCTTCTCGCTCTGGTTTCCAGGAACAGGGCTTTAGAAGGTGAGTCCTAAACTTAATCTGTCATTCGCCAAGCCAAGCAAAGCCGGGCATGACTGCAATCAAATCAAACTAAATTGTTGCTTTGCTATTGCAATGAAACCAAGTCAGTCAGAACGGTACACGAAAAAACATTAAATATAATGAAATTAAAGCGCAACTGCCACTGCATGGGAAAACCTTCAACTGTCGCTGAACCGCTTTGAGTAATTTAATTTGTGAGCTGATCCAGAATGCGGTCACAGAGCGCAAATCAAATCACACAGCGGCAGGCGAGCGTTTGGGAAGCCGTAAAAATTGTGCTGCCTAATTACATTTGCGAACACTGCTGGAGACGAAACGGATAATTGCAGTGCAGTGCATTCAGCATCCCCCAGTGCAAGCCCAAGCCTTACCGAAATTCAATACACCCTTTGATCTTGCACTGCACTGCTCACGTTGGACGAACAACAAAAGTTGAGTCAAACTGTCAAAACTGGAATCAAATCGAATCAAAACACAATTAGGAATGAATTACAACCCCTGACCTCGTGCCGCCTCGCACCAGACGTCCGCATAAACATGAAATATTTATGAGATCCACGCACTAAGCATCCGCATCATTCCTTCGCCGCCATGAGCCACCAATTCCCTCAACGACTACTCGCATGACGCTAAAAATTCAAGTTCTGCCTGCCAGTCTCAAAGACGAGGCGAGGCTTTCGAAATTCCGAACGAACTTCGTTCAGAGATCTAATCAGTTGTTTCGTGCACGAGTAATTCAATTAACAGCAGCCAGAAAGAAAATTACTTGCCTTATCTTTCACCCTTGCACCGATTTTCTAACACAAATGCATTGCGTGGTCCTGTTTCATTTTTGCGTTACGTCAATGCAAATTAGGCTTGTGTGGCGAGTTTCCTCACGTTTTGCATTGTCAATAAAGCAATTAAAGGCACATTGCGCAGATGAGCCCACAAATCAAAAATACGAAAATATTTATTTTGAAATAGCAAACGAGGGGCGGGGGCCGTCGTTCTTTTCCAGATAGGCCCACGCCGCTCGTGTTCTTGCTACGAATACGATCAGAGGCAGACAATAGACACGTGCCCCAGCACGCAACTCTGAAAAGCCGCGGCCGCGCACTTGAAGGGACGGGAAATGATTGTTGTGAAATGTGAATGCGTTATGCGTGTTCGATAATCACAAAATAATAACTTGTAATACGCACACAAGTATTTCTTTCCATTCTCTTCTGGTCTTTATTTGAAGGACAGAGTAACTCTTCCGTTTTAGCTTGAGCCCCTTTTGTCGTACAAATTACACGACAGTTCGTAAAGCACAAGTCGGAAGCAGCCGTGATTTGTCCATTTCCACGATTTCCGCCTGCACACACGTTTCCTCATTAATTACAAACTATCAACACGTTGTGGGCTGTGGTGATTGTGGCCCTGGTCCTGCTAATGACTTCCGTTCTCGCACCTTTTCTGTCGTTGTTGAGAAAGGAATTGTAGCATTATGCATTGGCCGTTGAGTCGAATTGGCATTGGCATTGGCTGTACGCACTCTGTAATTGTTGCGAGTCGAGCTCCCCTTCACACTTCACTTTTCAGTCATTCATTCCTTCATGCTTGAATTAACTCCTGCCTGCCTGCCTTTTTGTGTCACTCGAGCAGATTTTTCACGGTGCTCGCGCTCATGGTCGGTACTCAGCTTGATTGTTGATTTAGTGTTGATACAAACAACGCAATTAAATGCCAGTAAGCCTTGTAAAATGCTTTTAAGCTGTTTACAAGCCAAAGAATTGATGCTGGAATTTTACTACCCGTGCCATCCAAATTTGGCGTCCGTGAGAGCCCGTGAATAGTAATTTGCCTTTTGTGAGCCTTTTTATGCAAGAAATATGTGACAACTTTATTACTCGATGAAACATTCGGCTGTTTAACGTTCTGGAGAAGAAAAAGGTCATTTTCACCTTTCAAGAAGGAAGATGCAAAATAGCGTGGCAGAGGAATATAGAAGAGGAAAGAAGCGCGAGCGTGAAAACAGGAATATTTATCTGTCCTCGCTTGCAGTATATTTTATAAATGTTCAATAATGTAAACCCTTTGGGGCACATTACTCTCCTTTACTGTCTCCATCCCGTCTTTGCTCCCGGGTCTTTGCAGGCTACAGCAACCAGAAGTAAAACGTAAGGCCCTCAAACCCCGCAGTCCGCATAGCACAGCTAATTTTCTCTTTCCTCTTTCCTCAAAAAGAAGCCTTAATTTACATACGCAATAAGACAATGCAAATATGAAAGTTACCAAACGAGGCACAGCGAAAGAAAAGTTTCACCATTTCTCGGAGAAAGTTGGGTGGATGTTCAAAGAAAGGGAAGACATGAGTATTTTACTGAAACACGATCGCAATAAGACAGCTCTAATAGGTTTTTTGGTAAGCGTGAATTCCGAAAAGCACGAAACGGTGCTTTACTTGACAAAATAATACAATACGGGTGAAAGAATATCTTTAGATCTTTGTTTTAACTTCCAAATGAACGCAGAGCAAATGGCAAAAAAGACATTCAATTATTGCTCGGACGGCAATTAAAACGATCAGAGCATCACCGAACGGAATTTGAAAGCCTACGATTTGGCGTCGCGTGGTCTGGCGCGGCTCGGAACTTGGCTTACTTGACTTGATTAAAATATGAATTATTTCGCGAATTCGTTATGAATCAATTCGTTTGTCCGTCTCGTCCGAATGTGCGTGGACTCGGTAGAAAGATCGCCGCCCAGCGTACACTCATTTAGATAAGTGATGGATCGCCAGAATTTCGCTATATCTGAAATGGTCACTTTTGAATTCTTAATGCGCATTTGCGATCAAACTCATTTAAAATTAACGTGAATTTACTTTTCAGGCCGGGCGGCTAATGAAGATTGCGCTTACGCATTCGCAGTTCGCTTTCACCCTTTTGTGTCCGACCAATTTAATTACTCGGATTCTCGAGTTGTCGGACAATTGGGGTATTTTTAATCTCGTAAAATATTTCACCTTTTATTCGAATTCGGACGCACACGAAAAGCAGGCAGACCGTGTCCAAGTCGGGCACCGCGCAGCCACGCTGTCAGAGCGAAACCGCGCGCGCACCGAACCAATTTTAATAATTGCATTTTTTAAATATTGTAATAAATAATGCATGACATTTACTCATCGACAGGCTGCGGCCACGTGCTGTCATTACTGTTGGTGGGGCTGAGCGTGCCCATTATTTGTAAGGCAGTCGCACGCATTTTCGCATACAAGTACGAATTAGTTCTTAATGCATCACAACAATGCGATGGACAATAAAAGCTACGTATTGTTCCTATTGTTATCACCATTAGAAGGTACACAATTTAAAAATCATTATTATCAAATTGTCAGCCGAGCCACTCGTCGAGCGGCCTCGTGATTTTAAAGTCCTGTTATTATCGAATGTGTGAACACGTGACGCGCGTGACGGAGCGAGCAGGTTCCCATTTAAGACACGGGCATCGTCATCACGTCTCCGGTGACTACGGCCACCCTTCAATTAGGAAAATTGAAATCATAAAAGTATGGTATGGCATGATCATGATTCATAGCCGACCATGGTCAGATCATGATCGTGATCGCGAGGAAGCTCGATGAGCACTGAAAGCCAGACCAATGCATTACTACGCATTACGTGGCTTTGACTTGGGTTAAGCTCATCGAAAGGGAGTCAGCCAGTCAATGCGTGAGTGAGCATTACCAGAAAAGTCCAGTAATTACAGTGACAGGTGGTTGGATTTTGGTGTTCAGACACGGCCCGAGAAGGGGAAGGAAGATGCGTGTCAATGAGAAACCTTCCTGAACACTGTCCATCTGCCCATTAGCATTTTAACTTTCTTTGGCTTCTTGCTTTGGCTACCTTTCCTCCGCGTTCCGTCCAGAAAGAGCTTTAAACTTCCCGTTCCCGACCGCTACTGAACTGAGAAAAGGTAGAACGTAGAATTGTGGAATAGAATGGATTTTATTTACCCCAGCCGAGCCGGGCAGCAGAGTAATGAATACTGCAGGCATTAAACCTTAGAAATACCAAATACGGGATACCATCGAGAAAGGGGAAAGTCGAAGCCAAAGCCGACTAAATTTGGGTTTCACTTCAACAATGACTAAATGCCCTGCTTTTATGCGCGCACTGTATTTTATTTTATTTTATGGTATTAGCCTGATTATTACTTTGCTTTATTGTGCTGCTTTGCGCTGAGCTACGTTGTCTGTTTCGGCTTTCAATCCCTCTCGTGCTTCGTGCATCTCGCATATCGAGATCATCATCGATTCAGTGCAGTGCCCTGTCTGCCTGCATTGTCCGATACTTCGCCGTATGGCACGGTCATTAGGTTATTTCACCAGCAGATCGTAAATACCACTCATTTAGACAGACGAGCAAGTCAACAATGCAATACAGAGCCACTGAGCCACGCAAAGCAAATCCCGACTCGACTAGATGCAATCGCCTCGCCAATCGCGATGACGTCGACGAGTAATGGCCTAATGTGTTTCGATGTGTACATATGTTCGGTTTCTGAACCATGCAATGCAAGTACTAAAATATTCCACAGGCTGTGAATTTATTGGGTAACATTATTACCGTTAATATTACCGTATCAGTGTCAATGTCGTATCGTATTAACGGCATTAAATGCATGAGTACACACCAGAGTTGACAAAAACTCGTCGTCGTCGTGGCCGTGTATAATCCAATCATATCATACTCATGAGCGTGAATTATTTAATATTATTTCGAGGTACCAATGCCTTTTTGTGTAAGAATGAGAAAATGACAGGTTGCACGATGAGAAGTAACAATAGAATATTATTTGCAAGGGCGTATTTTTAAGTGTTTTCACCACAGTTTACGATTTTTTGTGTAAATACGCGCTGTATTGTTGTGATGAACTGGAATTTCTTTATTTTCGATGCTCGAGTGTGTGAAAGTAAGAAATACGTACATTTTACAATACGCGTTAGACGTTAGCATAAATATTCGGCTCGACCGAGTTGGAAAGGCACGGAAAAGCGGCATAAGAAAGAGGCATGGAAGAAATCCCCTCCTCTCTGGCTCTGGCTTCTTCTTGACCCTATCGAAGTACGCACGCTGCATGAAGGCGCTTCCCCCAATCCGCAGCACTTTTTCCATCTCGTTGATTAGAAACAGCGGGGAGGATTTGGCTGGCTTGACTTCGCGTGCACGGTTCGATGCTCGGGAAAGTCAAGTAATGAAAGAATTGCGACCGACTCGAGCATCGAGAAACAGAAAGGAACTCATCCAAAGCCTTCAAAGCGAGCTCATTCAGCTTTCTGGGAAATAAAAGAAAAGGAAATGACTCCGTTTTCAATTCGGGATTGCGAACATGTTCAATTCGAGCTCGAACACTTTTGAGAAGATCAAAAATTGCATCTATATCCATATTTTTGTTTGATATTCGTATTTGATGTATTTTTGTGTGGTTGAGCGTCAGAAGTTTTGAAGTATTTCAATTTCTGCGCCGCGTCTTTCACCAGTTTTGAGTCTTTCGAGAGGAAAACTATTTTAATCTTCTTCGTTTTTGTTCCGAGTCTGTTTAAAGGGCGAGCACTAAGAAGTCTGCACCGAGGTATTAATATTTGTAGTTTCATGATCATTTAACGACGATGATGGTGATCCCGACTTTAGATTACGGCTACGGTGATGATTCAGTCATTGAGCCGAGCAAGCGCAGGGTGCGGTTCACTCCTGCATGAGTCCATCGAGCCTGCCAGTCCACAGCGCATTTGGTATTACGAATTAATGATAGAAAGCAGACAGATTACGCGATGCACGCACGTAATTGAAGCATCGGGCAATGAACATCTTTCAGGTGTCCGATGAATCAGGAGTCGGAGTCATGAATGAATAGACCCGACCCCAGCGCAACCAACAATGAAAGCACGGAGCAGTGTAGTGCTGGTGGGCATTAATTCTCTTTTATGCTGTTTATCTGATCCTGATCACAATACCCAAAAATAAAGTAACACCTGTTCAACTGTTTGATAGTTCTGTAGGGCTGTGCTACATCTCTTTGACTCATTCATTCTGAGCGTATTAAATCGCCATTAGCAAATCAACTTTTATGCAATGCAAGAAAAATGGCTAAAATGGTACAATCAACGAATTGATTAAAATAAAACACTCCGTTTTTGAAAGTGGACAGATTCGACGCTTTGTGCCGCATTTGTTTTTATTTACTTGCACACCACTTCAGTTTCAATATTTCTTTATCTTCGATTCGGATCTCGTCACTCATCTGAATACTCGAATATTGGAGTGTATTTTCAGATTTGTCGTCGAGTGTCGTTAATTCTTTGTATATTGTGCTTTATCATAGCATATTTAAGCTTAATAGTTGTTTCTCTCGGTCTATATATCCATCAAAGGATTTCGCCTCACTTTGCCAGTTGCCATTTTCCTGATTGGCCTTATGCCAAGCTGAAGCTTTTTCGTCTTTCGTTTGCGTTTGGACCATACGATAAAAAATTCGATTCCTAAATACTGACTCCGTCGCCCCACCGCTGCCTGTGCAATTAACCAATTTCTGCCAATTAGTTTTGCATTGTGCACTAACATTTCCCAGGCTCCGTTCCTGTTAAAACTTAAAAGTGAGAAGGTGCTGACGTTGGGCCGATCGAATCAGCCGCCTTTTTATTTTTAGTGCACACAGTTTGTTTTGCACGTACGTAAGGTGCTGGAGTCGGCGGTACACCGAAGCCCGTCCGTGCATAATTGGGGCACCTCATTACGGAAGTAGTATAATAAAAGCAAACTGACCCTGGTTTCCGCTTTCTGGAGAAGGACGCGTGTCGGCCACGTGTCACTGGTTGATAACCCTTTCCCCTTTCTCAAACCCACAAGACTAATCTCTCTGCCAACACATACTTCAAACGAGCAGAGAGTCCATGAATTATTAAATATGAAAGCTTGAGCCTGCCATGCTGCGCGTTGTTGTCGAAGGGCGAGGACGCGTACGTACGCGGACGGACGGCTTGTTCCTGTTCCAATTATCAACAATGTCATGTCGTGTTTACTAATCATTCATAATTCATAAGAACAAGAGATCATCCGCATCTTCCCCTCTACTTTGCATTGCAGCAGCTTCCAATCTTGATCGCAACACAATGCATGGCTTTATTTTTGTACGTAATATCGAATCGAAATGACGGACTAATAAAAATATTGAATTATATGAAAATATTAAAATCACGTCTTTCGGGAATTGGCCGACAAATATTTGCTTTAGAATACAAAGACAATTCCTCCGAGAGGCGTTCTTTGAATCGACTCACCACTCCGAGACTCTGGCGTGGATCATAAAAATATTGAGAAGGAAAATGAAATATGAAGACGCAGTGCGGTGCAATTTTATTGTTTGAGAATCCCGAACCGAGGCTGAAACGAATACGAAAAGGTTGAGCTCAGCATTCGAACCATTCGAGCTCTCGACTCGTTTCTTTATTATGTCAACAAAAATTTTTTTTATCTGTGAGCAGAGCAGAGCAGAGCACACAATCCATGCGGCTCTGTTTGGATTGAACTCATCTTTCACTTCACCCGTAAAATTACTGTGCCATGCCAAGTGAATGACAGCGGCGGCAGTAAATTCTACAAAGCTGGAGCTAATGAAATTAGTTTCGATTTCACTCGTGAAATGGGCCCATTTTACAATTTACCAATAAAGTAATGAATCATTTCTCTCATCGCGGAACAGAGAAGAGCTGACTGAGAAGAGTACAGTGCAGTGCATTAATATGAATAAATATGTGGACATATGCGGAGCACATTAAGGACCCTTCCTTCAAAGCAGGGCACAGTGCATAGCCAGAGCGGGTAACCATTGTCAAAAAAGCGAAAAGCGAGCCCGCATGCTAGATTTATGTGATCGCAACGTTTCAAACCCTGCCCTGGCCTGATGGCTTTCAATTCCCGTTTCCCGTGCCCGTGCCCGTCCGCGTCCTCCGTTCTTTTATGGCATGAGGAATAAGGCACATGTGTTTTGAGCGATTGCGATGATGGTCAATGATTCCTTCTATTATTCCTCTGCGCCTCGTCCATGAAGCATTCACTTGCTCTTGCCGGTTGCCCTATTTCTGACAACAACGTGGTTGCATGGTCGCCATCGAGCATCTTTTGACTTCGGAACCGGAAAAGTTAAGTCTAATTTAGTTATTTATTGTGGTGGATGTGCCAAAATTAGTCGATTGTGAAACTTGTGGACAAAACTCGAACAATGATTAACACTTTCGATAATTTTAGTCATTTGAATGGGGAATTATTAACTGGTAAGCCAGTCAAGAGTGAAACTAATGAGTGAGAGAACACTGCACAGATTGACGACGCAATCTTCAGTTTCGACGAGAAACGATTTAACCTCTGTTCTCTGTTCTGTATTTTAGCGACAATCCCGCGCTGCGCCGGTTGTGAAGGAATGATTCTGGACCGATTCATCCTCAAAGTGGTGGACCGGACTTGGCATTCGCGATGTCTCAAGTGCGTCGAGTGCGACATGAGCCTGAACGACAAATGCTTCGTCAAGAACGGCCAGCTCTACTGCAAAGGAGACTTTTTCAAGTATGCAAATCCTCAACTTTCCAAGTAAATAATTGAAGGGTGTTTCTTACCATTCAGCTAAATGCAATTGGCACTTTTGAGATTCAGTGTCTTGCGCCGAATAGGAGAATTTTAACAACTCGTGTCTCGTTTACAATTGCAGGCGATTCGGAACGCGGTGTGCGGGATGCGAGCAGGGAATTCCACCGACTCAAGTCGTTCGCCGGGCGCAAGGAAATGTTTACCATCTTCAGTGTTTCGTGTGCATTCTCTGCAGCAGACAACTGAGCACCGGCGATGAATTTTATCTCATGGAAGACCACAAATTAGTATGTAAATCAGACTACGAAACGGCAAAGTCAAAGGGACAACTGATTCTAGGTAATTGCTCCCTTCATTTTTATGCCAAAATGAAATCACAGCTTGTACACGTATTCGTATTTGCGAATTTACTGTTGTGTCGTTTCAGATGGAAACGGCTGTTCGGACTCGGGCGGCGATGCCCCGAACAAACGACCAAGAACAACAATCACCGCGAAACAATTAGAAACGTTAAAAAGCGCCTACAATGCCAGTCCAAAACCAGCACGCCATGTCCGGGAACAACTGTCGCAGGACACCGGGCTGGACATGCGGGTCGTGCAAGTCTGGTTTCAAAACAGGTGAGTCCGTAATTCATTTTCGTTTTCGTAGTCTGACGGGGGACATTTTTTTTCGTGCGTGATCGGGGTATTTTGAGACAGGCTCCTATTTTTGTCTCGATCAACTTCGCTTCGTTTCGTTGACATGAAACTCATCTTCATGTACGCATTTTCATGCTTCGGCAGACAGGCACGGCGTAAGTTGTGTCTGTCATAAATCGGTTTCATCAATCTTGCTCGGCATTAGTAATCTTTTCTAGTGTCACTTTCGTCTCAAGTGCCTCTACGAATTCTCAGGAGACTGCTACGTAGAGTAATAATGGCATTAGTCCACGATGATACGTGATAGCGCAACGATAGGTTTGATGCGGGAGACTTTCCGCACCGTTTCACCGCAGCGCAGTAAAGGAAGGCAAAGGCCCTTTCTCCCGCTGCGCTGCGATGGGGCGCTGGAGTCCCTTGGCACTTGATACAAAACACGGACCAGGGTCGTAAAATATACAAACACTTGTACTCCTTTTAATGGACCAATTAATCACTTGAATGTCACAAGCTCAATTGTCCAAAGAGGCATGAATAAATAAACTTGTCGGGGCTGGATTGCTTTTCATCAGATTCATTTGTTTAAAGTCGCCGTGATATGCGAAGTCTCAGCCAGGGAATCAGTCACACTGTCAATATTTGCTTAAAGCATTGACAATTGTCAGCTTTGCGTGGGGGAATCAAAATATTAGCCAACCCGAGCATTTCAATTATTACAGCATGTTAATCCGTTTTATTCAATAAATCTCACGTAGTCGCGTATGAATTTGCATTTGCATCGCATTTTGGTCCAGGTCTAGGTACAGATTGCATTTCACTGCAGAAGAGCAGAGATGAAAATTAAATTCACAGTCGAAACTTGCTCCAAGAAGATAACAAAATAAAATATTAGAAATGAGAAAGAAAGATTAAAAAGGCAGGAAACGAAAAATGAAATGAAATGAAAACATAGAAGAGAAAGTGGAAAGTAGCAAATAGCAATACAAATAGCATGCCGAATGGAATATTAAGCCACGACATGTTTCATGGCAATGGCGGGCAGTGCGGTGCCAGAAAATGAAACCAAGAACAGCCAACAGAACAGAGAGAAAGCAGAGAAAGGAAATATGGTGGAGTTCCATTTCATGGTGGAGTGTGGCTGTGTTGCCAAGCGATAGCACCACTACGCTAGGCGCTGCTAGAGAATCTAATATCCTGCCCGAGCCGAGTCGCAATAAGCAACGCAATACGCAACAGACAAGGCAGGCGGATGGAAGCGAGAGCTGTCTTGAAGCCGTAAAGTTTCTTCACTTTCGTTTGAAATTCGAACCCCACACGTAAACGTAGCCGTACTCTTGAGTACGGCTGGAGAAAGTCGACATTGCATTGCATTGCCTTGCCTGGCTGCTCTTTCTTTAGATTCTCTTTTATTATTACGGCTTTTCTTATTATTGCTTGCGCAACATGCACGACTACGAATACGAGAAGGCAGTAGAATTGAGAATACTCATTTTTTACTGGGGGAGCAACGAGCAAGTTGAATTTGCTCGCCAGCGCACTGCAATATTAAACAAGAAATGAATTACAATACAACACAAAGCAGTACGGCAGGCAGCGGAAAGCAAATGATAACTTAACTGCGACGCGCTTCGTTCCGAGAATAAGAAAAATGCTCGATATTATTTCATTACCGTAAAATGTAAAGTTGATCGTTGGTGTTGGCAAGTCACGCCAGCCAGCCAGACAGATACTCGATGACGATGAGCCGAGCCGAGCCCTCATTATTCATGCTTTCTTCAGAAATGAAAGCCTTTGCCATTGTCACAATTCACTTCACGGGACTTGAACGCACTTGTAAATTCTTGTTTTCAGGCGAGCCAAGGAAAAGCGACTGAAGAAGGACGCTGGGCGGTCTCGCTGGGGGCAGTACTTCCGGGGACTCAAATCCTCGCGATCCGGAGACAAGTCGGACATTCTGAAGGACGACGACGATGATGACAAAAGCGACTCCGAGTCGGGATTCAATCACAGTACGTACGAAAATCCTACGCTATTAATATTATTGCGTATGCTAATGAGATGAATAAGCCTTTGCTTTCCCTGATGCTGGTACGCGGATTAGCATTTAGCATTTTTAGCATTTCGTTATTTTGACATTCGGTGGCCGGTAGCCAATAAGCGGATTTCATTTCTTACGACTCAGATTACAGATCAGGTCCGATTCGACATTCGTGCAAGTAAAGTAGCAACGCAGAATAGATATCATACGGTGAAGGATTTGTGTAACAGTAATGATCATGATGTAAAGAGCACCGAAGACCGCCGAGGATGCGGCTGGTGGATCTCAATTTGTATTTGTATTTATACGGTTTCATTGTGCCCCGTGTCAGATCCGCGTTCGCGTCCACGTCGTCGGTCTGTCGTGCAGTGCTCATCCCCTCGTTTCCATTGCCCACATCACGGTCATGAATTTTCTCTCCATTTTCACCCGTCATAAAAGCGAATCTCTTTCATTCTTTTGGGAAAACTAATCAGATGAAGGGGAATAAGAGTCAATTTGTTAATAGATTTCTCCGATTATCATTTCCTCCTCTCCTCTTCGACGCGACTCGTTCTGTCATTATTGCTATTCTACCACTTGCCGATTCAATTCAATCCGATTTTGGTCGTTCCTATGCACCGTTACACTTACGACTCGCGACTTTTGCACAATGAAAATTTGCTTTGCAATGAGAAACTATAAAAAAGCAGACATTTCTGGAGGATTTTGCTCAATTCTTGTTCTTGCATCTTGTTAAACCAATGTGTATAAATATTTTATGTGAATTTCTCCATTTCTTCCACAACGTCCCATTTTTCTTGCTTGCCACTCATTTTCTTCTGACAGCCAAGAACCTTCAGCTGGAAATAAAATGTCGCTGCGCTCTTGAGTGTAATTCTTCTTTGTTTTATAACCAGTACCCTTTTTGTATGGCTTAGGTGATTTAAGCAGTACGGACGGCTTCGTTGACATGCCCGAGATAGGACAACCGCAGACACCGAGCCAACACGGCACCTACGGAGGAAGTTCGTCCCCTTACAACCTTGGTCACGGCCATAACGACGGTGTCCCGGGTGCGATACATCATTTCCCACATTTTACACCCGACGGAATTCCTGTGTACGCCCCAATCGGTAAGAAAATGCCAAAAATGCTGTCAAAACTCCTGCCCGCGATTGTCATTGCCTGCATATATTAACGCAAATTCTTACGAATTCCAGGAACAAATAGTGCCGCCGGCACTCCTTTAGCAGCTGCTTCGCCTGGTCGTGTCGGCACCACTGACCTCGCTGCTGGCCCTCATCATCCTTCTTTTCAGGAGTATCCGCCGTCTCCAGCATCGTGGCTCAGTGATGTCGACTCAAACGCTAACAATCCACAATACTGAACGAATAATTTTAACAGCAGCTCTTATCGTGTTTAGCAATGGCAACTTGAGCTGAATTCGCGTTCCAGACTCCTCTGCGAACAAGAACAAGCGTCCGTGGCACAATTCGCAACAAAGGCATTGACATTTGCACTTGGAGTTTGGAACTTCATTTTATCAAATTGATGTGTCATCTGGCAAATGCAACCCAAAATCACAGCCATACATTCCTTAATGCTACGTTTAGTTTTAAATTTCTAATTGTACCACGAGACTTTCGCTTAATTAAGAAATCTTGTATGTAAAAATGTGTGTAATTAATGTAATGCCCTTCAAGAAGCAAACTGCATTGATCTCAATCGATTTCAGCATAAAATTGGTGTAAGTTAGCGTTAATCTAAGACTTTGTAATCATAATCATAGCTACCAGGCTGCACTGACCCCATCGCATCGTGTCTAGTCACTGGTCAGTCTTGTAAGAATTGTCCGCATTAATTTTACAACATTTTGCCCATTAAGTGTTGTGTTTCCTTACATTGCATGAAACACTAAATAAATGAAATGACCATAAACCCTTTACAATAAATGGCACCATGAATTCATGAAATCCTTGCGCTGATTGAATATAACTGAAGTTGAATTTTATTACTCAGAGTTTGTGAGAGTATCAGTGTACTTCAACCTTGAAAGAAGTTGCAAAGTAGCAATACTCAATACGCCAATAACGAAGTTCGGAAAAGGGATCAACGAATTTACGATCGCAACTACAACCAATAATTAATGACAATGAATAAAACTCGCTTAAGTAAACTCAGAAAAAAGAAAATAAGACAGGTACTCAAGAAGCTGGAAGCAGAAACACAGTAGTATGTCTTATACCCTTAGGCCGTGCGAAGAATGATATGTACTCCGGAATCCGTGTGAACAATGTCCGATAAGTCGCCCACCTGCCAAATGAGAAAGAGATCGTTAGTAAACAGAAACGTTCAAAATAATTTGGCAAACTTCAAAGCGTCACCCACCTTCAAAGCAAATGCTGCATCTTCGAACGGTTTCTGCATCGCACCTCGTTGGAAAGCCCCCAAATCACCGCCGCGTTTTGCAGAAGTGCAGTCCGAGTATTTCGAAGCTAACTCAGCAAACGACGCTGTTCCATTCATAATTTGCGAACGGTAGTCTTTCAGGAGCTCCAGCGCCTCTTCGAGACTTCTTGTGATTTTCTCTTCCCTCCATGATGATGGCCTCCTTGAGCCCCGATGCTTCACCAGAATGTGGCTAGTTGTCACAGTCTTCGGTCCAGATGGGCTGACTGGTTCAGCCGGCTTCGTAGGAACCGTCCACTGACTTTCCTTAGTGTACATGTTCAGGTAGTACGGAGTACCTGAGAGAATCAATAATTAGCCTTTGCGGTCGATGCTAACGCCAGAAACCCACTTGCTAATAATCACTGAGGATGATAAGAATTTCGAACGAGGCTCACCATTTGATCTGCTAACGCGTTTTTCCCACCCGTTTGGAAGCGTCTCATTAGTTTCGTCGTCGGAACCCATCGCTGATTTTATAAAGCCGCACCTCGTGAACTCAAGAATCACTTAATTCCAATTGCAGTGAGTTAATTCAATCCCGATGCAATATTTTTGGCTGGGCTCTAGCCGGAAACGTGATAAAGATAACGACAGTCCCGAAAAATTCTGTCAACTCCTTTCAAAATTGAGTTTGAGCATTCAGAATGCCGACAAATGAAAGCTTTCCTTGCTGTGTTACAGTTCGTATTTGTAGCAAAGGTATAGCTGACTTTTGGTTTGTCTATTTTGGTGACAATCAATTACAAGTCATTAAAAAATAATTATAAGAATAATTTCAGCTGTCCTTGCACTGGGACTGGTCCGGCAGGCTCCCGGGCTCCTGAGGCACCTGCTCGAAGGTTTTTCGTTAACTTCGATTATCACCATTTATCCACAACTGTCAAGGTTAAACTCTTGTGAACGCCCCTTCGCAAATTGCATGGGAGTCAGGAAATTGGCGCAACGTTCGTCTACCCGATAAAATGATGGCTTCCGTTTGACGTTGACGGGTATGGCCTTTGAGTGACACTCGTGATGTAAGTGTTTGACTAATTTTTGACGAACCATTCGTCTCAGGATTTCGATTTCATTCGACAGATATAATTGCAGGAAGAGGATTTAGAAGATATGACTGCCATGAGCCCGTGATCATCACCATCGTAATGCTGTAATTTTAATTAAGTATCGGGCCATCTCGACTGGGCATAATTTACTAAGAAGCATTGACCATGGAGAAGGAAAAGGAAAGCATGGACTTGAGCACCAAGTATCAGCGATTAGCCTCAGAGTTTGCTAAGGTATGCCTGCTTCAAGATTTTCGACACTTCGTAGAAATACAAGTTGAACGTAACACGTTTCATTAACTTGCAGATTCGAGCTCAAGGGAATGTGCTGAAAAAGGCCGTTTTAGACGAGCAATCGAAGAATGCAAATCTAAAGGTAAGTGTGCTCGACGACGATAGCACAAGTAATTGTCTCAATTGTGATGATAATGTTAGAAGCGCTATAAACACTATTTGTACGCCATTTTGTAGGATGACCTCCAAGCGAAGGATCAAGCCCTACGGAAATTAGAGCAAGAAATGGACAGTGTTTCATTCAGAAATACGCAGTTGGAGAAACGCGTGGGGTTCCTTCAAGACGAGTTAACTAATATAACGAACGCTGTAAGTTCCTAATTCTCATTGTGTAAAAACTAATGAACTGTGACGATCAGCAAAAGCTTTAAGCATTATTTTCATAACATTAGGGCAAAGGAAAGAGGGCCGCTAACAAGAAGAAGGAGAAGGACGTTGGAACAGAAGGAGCTGGTTCATCCGCTGGGATATTTGATTATGAATTGCTGTCAAAAATCGACGAGAACATTCAGTTACATAAACAGGTGGATAAACCTTCACCGGATGCTTGCGACAATCTTGAAGTACGCTTATGCTAATTAAAGTTGATACTCAGATTTCAGACCTCGAAGAAAATTTCCGGCGTGAAGTGATGGAGTTAAAATTAAAGTTGGAGGAGAAGGAAGAAGCAGAAAAAAGGATAAAACAGGTAAATTACTCTTCGTATTCATTTCTTCTTGAACCAATAGTACATTAATTTAATTACGGCTTATTCTATTCTGTAGGAATCATTCCATAATCTCCAAGCTGATGCCGAAGAGAAAGTATCCTTAACGCGTTCACTACAGAGTGCATTAGACGAAAACGACGCGTACCGTGACCAAGTCGAGCAGCTACAAGAGAAAATTAGGAGCCTGAGTGCATTCCAGTCATCCAACCCTGTGAGGAATGATTCCATTAGTATGGGACATAGTTTAGATAACGCCAACGGGTCAATGAAGCAAGGGAGCATCGAGTCGTCTGGTCTCGAAGATTCCAACAGCACCGATATATTCGATAGACTAATCAAATCCGAACAAAATAAGGAGCATTGGATAATCGAGTACCAGCTCTACAAAATGAAGTATTCCAAAACGTTGAAGGTATGCCGGATCAGGCTGCAAGCTTTTTGTGGCTCAAATAACTTTGGCCTCGTGTTTTTCCAGAAACTGGACGAGGCTAAGGCAATTTTGAGATCAATTGGTAAAGAGTACCTTCTGAACGAAGACGCGACTCCGATTGGAGAGACAGGCTCGGGCCAATTCACAACTTTGGTACGGTGCCTTTCATTTGAGGCTTGTCCAACCTGGAAGTATTTTCATACGATTCTTTGCTCTTTAGATTGGAAAAATGGAGCAGCCCACAGCCGAAGACCCCGAGACCAGAGACTTGCACGAAGAAAAGGAAGTCAATAAATACTTGCAATCAAGGATCAACGATTTAATCGCTTTAATTCAGTTGGCCAACAGTAAGGCAATCACATTTCAGTCAGAGGTGAGTTTCTTTTTTTGTCATACAAGACGAGACGAGAGCTTTAAATTTCGCCAATAAAATCTCGCTAATTTTCGCAATTCGCGAGTCGTAGTGTTCTTCCCTCGAGAACCTTCTCGCCCTGAACGTACAAAACAAACAAGATGTCGATAGGAAGTACGCTGAAGCAGCCGAAGAGCTGCAACTGACTAAACAGAATTACGAAGCGCAGTTAAGTACGATGACTGAACATATCGCTAATCTCAACGACCAAATGCTGGCACAGAAGGAGTCGATTGAGGAACTCACGTATGCCCTTTCAAGCAAGGTACTGGGATGGCCTGGTCTATTTATTGTATAAATAATAAGGGTGATTAATTTAATTACGTTTGAAATTGCAGGCAGCTACTAAATCGAAGAAATGATCACTTTTTGCTAGCTTTAAGTGTTTTAACCAATCACGACTTTGCTGTTATCTTTCAAATACTTGGATTTGAAGGATTTTTTAAATGTTGATTGTGTTTGGATTTTTATTCCAAGCTGAAATCAATAAAGAAATTTGCTGACTTTTTTCTGCGACTTCTTTTGATATAGATTTTGATTTTATTCATTAGCACTGCAATTTGCAATCAACAGTTATATGGTGAAATCACGAATGGTCATTTCATTGCATAACGCAAAACTCTAGTGCTCTTGCTCTAGTGCGTAAGTTAAATTAGCAAGTTTGTACCATTTTTATAGAATTACAGACGATGATGATACAAAAGAACAAGATCCTAGAATTTTATCATAAAGCGTAAGGCTTGGGTTGTGGAATAGCGAATGAGCCTTCCATTATCCTTCTACATTTCCGAATTCTGCAACAACTTTGAATTTTAAACAGACGAAAACTACGAATTCGAAATAAAGCAAAATAAAGGAATTACTTTTTACAAAGGGAGCAATTAAGTATACAAAATATAACACTAGTGTAAATGTTTGTACTCCTAATCTTTATTTGATGACTGTGGCTCATAAGTTGCATTTGTTGAGTGATACCACTGATACAGTTACAAAGAAGTTGTAAAGTTAAGGGTAGTTTTCTTTACTGTGGCTATCTGAATCGTCTGCTTCATCTTTCTTCTTGGCGACCTTTCGAGATTTCAATAGGGGTTCATCATCAGAATCTTCTTCGCTCATTTTTGAGTTGTTCGAGGCAAGGCTCGATTTTGTGCCAGTTTTGTCTTCTGATCCTCGACTTAAGTGTGAATCTTCAAAAATCCTAGCCTCAGCTTTTGAATCCTTTGTCCAGATAATGTGCGCTTCGTAAAATTTGATGACCATGTCAGGAAAGCATGAACTAAATACTTCACCACGTACAAGGGAAACAGGCTCGTTGAATTCTTCGGTCTCCTCTTCGGGTTCTTTCCACTCAACACAATAGCTACATAGGAAAGCGAATTTAAACAATCAGAACTGGACTCACCGTCAGATAAATTCACAAAGGCAACATCAAAACTTACACAAGAACATCGCCAATTGGAACAACTCCGACAAGTTTTTTCGGTACTCTGCCAGCTGGACATTCATCCAAGACGTCAAGATCCTGAGAATTTGAAATGGTTATCCTTAATCGACAATTGACCGGTGTGCTTTGAATTGTGATTTACCTCATAGTTCGGGTCATTACCCGCTTTCGCACCGATGCCGCTGTCGATCGACTTGGGCTTCTCGATTTTCTCCTCGCGAGGAGTCGTTCTGACTGGAGTCGCGGAATGCTCTCTTTTGTCCTTTTCCTTGTCAAGTTTTCTTTTCTCAGACTTTTGAGATTTGTCACTCGAACTTGGACCAGCTATAAAATTAGAAAGTTTATCAGAATGCTGACTGACGACTTAAGTCAAGTCGTAGCTTACCCTTTCTCAACATGACCGTTTCTTCACTGCTGCTGCGTCTGCTGGTTGCGCTTGCCTCCTTCGCAGACCATTCGTCTTCGAATCTTCTCAGGAGTTCTTCACAACCAGTCAAGTTTTCCTTAGGTTCCCATGTATTTGCATCACTAGTACAAAAATTACGTGAATTACTTCGTCTTCGCCGATCATTCCTCCAACGCATTACGCAGCATACCTGTTCCACCCCAGCCACTTGATGTAATACATCCACACTCCATTCTCCTTGCGTTTGTCCAGAATATGTTGCACAACGAACTCCTCTCCATCGACGCTTCCGTCGCTTTCAGAACCAGAGCGGTGCGTCTTCAGTATACGAGCCTTGAGCTTCTTGGAACGCCCGCCACTAGGTGAGTACTTTCCCTTTCTCCTCTTACGTTTTCCTCCATCCACTGATGAACCACCCATGGTAGTATGAGTAAACTGTCTCCTTAAATCTGAAGTGACAACCAAATTAAATTAATTATCACGCTTAGGTTGTAGGGTACGTAAAGCACTATACCTCTCAAACTTACTTGGATCGTTGGATCACTGTTGAAATTGGCTGATAATGCCGATGTCGAAGAGATCTCCTTTTGCTGATAATATTTGTTAAGTTTGTAGTTAGTAAATTAAAGTAAACTAACTCCAACGTTCGTCCACGTCGCTTACGAAAGAACTAACTGCAGGAGAGTTCACTGAAAGCCGACAAGTGAGAACTGAGCACCCAAACTAAAGTGTTATAAAATTGTCGATTTTGGCAACAGCAACGTTCCAAAACCAAGACACATGGGGATTTGGAATTTCTCTGACGGTGATTAGTCGTTGTACAAGCCAGTAGTCAAATGCCGTTTCGAAACTTTCGAGACAGACATGAAATTCGTCCGCCTAAACAAAAATATTTGCTCAAGCCTTGTCAATGAGAGTGAACGCAAGGATTCAAGAATGAGAAGAGCCGCATGAATTGTGTGTTATTTGTGCATGTATCAAAAATAAATTTCAAGTTTTGATAAACGATTGATGAAAATTTTTCATCGTTGTTAATTACAGCCGTCGTTCACAATTACACTTTCGCGTAACTAAGTTGAACATTCAACTCTTCTTATAGAACGTTAAACGTGCGGCTTCTGAACTTTCTGCAGCTTTTGGCGTTTGGCGTGAAAGAATTATGGCGAACGTCGTGGGAGAAGAAGACGAGTGGTTGTACGGTGAAAACGTTAATGAAGATCAAGTTAAGATAGACCCGGACGCTGCAAATAAATTGCTGGAGGACGAAAATGAGGAAGAAACGAGTAAGTCGAGTAAGCGCAAGAGTGATGCTGAAGAGGACGCAGCTGGGGAAACGGCTGAAGACGCCGCGGACGCTGGTACTGATTCTAAGAATGACGGGGAGCCGAATGATGACGTAAATGATTATTGTCTAATGTCAAGCCTTAAGTGTAAGTCAATCGCTAGAGCGCCATTAACTTTACAATTTGTCTTCTAAACTGTGGCAGGGACCGAATGCATCTGAAGAGGAAGACGCCGAAGATGAAGATAACGACGACGATGACGATTCAGATGATGATGGAGTGCAGGTGGTCATTGGAGATCTTAAATCAGGCGCACCGGGTACTTTTGCGGCTGGCAAGCGTGGAGGACCACCGCCGGACAAAAAGGTAAGCAAAAAATATTGGGATATGTCAAAATTTTTAATTCTTACCATTGTTGTGCTCGGGTTCAGGGAAAATTTGCCGTGGAAGACTTTGAAACGCCTGGAACAATCAATGGGACTAATGCTCTGGAGTACAGTCTTGATAGCTTAGAAGACAAACCGTGGAGAAAGCCAGGAGCGGACATTACAGATTATTTCAATTACGGGTTCACTGAGGACACATGGCGGGCCTACTCCGAACGACAGAAGAGGCTTCGAGTTGAAAGCGGGGCGGGTTTACCCAATCCGATGGCAAGAGTAAGGCGTTCAATATTGTGAACCGCATTTTCATTTACTGAAGTGCTACTTTTCCTGATCAGATGCATGGGGAAGGTGGAGATGCTGCAAAACTTGGGTCTCAGTCGAACATAACTTTTCCAAAGAAGTTTGGCCAGCAACCGTATCAGCGAATGCAGATGAAGCAAGAGCCTCAGGAAAACACTATTCAAGTACGTGTGGTCAACACGGTAGACAGAAGGGATAATTTTGGAAGGAAGGGCTACGACATGCCGCCACCAATGGGCCCACCTCCATTTGACATGTCTGTTCCTCCCCCACCGTAAGCTTCTCTTGTGTTACTCGAGAATAACGTTCGAGTGTTTCGAGGAATTACCTACATTTCCTTTCACCGCATTGATACAGATTCCGCCCTGAGTACATGGGACAACCGCCACCGGAGTTCTTCAATCGTCCGCCGCCCGGTTTCTATCACCAACAGGAGATGCCTGGCTACGAAGAACAGCAGTGGATGGATTCGGTGGGTTTTAATGAGCACAAGATACAATTTGAGGGCGTGAAGACTGAGTTGTTTCATTTTAATTTGATAGCAATGGGAAATGGGAGGACCGGGCATCGGAGCAAGTTCTTCCGTGTCTGTCGTCCCACTAACGAAAGTCGCCATCGTTCCTCCACCACCAGGCGAAGCGGATGCTCAAAGCTCGTCGAAAGAGGGGAAATAAGCGCAGGACGAACAGGGCATTTAGGACTGACAAAAGAAAAATTTGAACGTCACAGCTCTAGCGTGCTGACTTAGGATATTTGTAGTCTTCTTTCTTTTTAAATAATTTCAGTGCTTGTTTAATAAAGAATCGTCTCCGTCTGCGTCTATTGCGTAAAATTACATTGTATCTTGGATCTAGTTTCTTGAAGACAATTTGCTCAGTGTATATTTTATTACAATGCTTCGTTAAGCTCATTTTGTTGAGCGATTTGGGATATTGCGAATTGATTTTGCAATGCGTTCGCAAGCTGGCTTGGCTGCACGCAGCAGTGATACCAAAGCCTGCTGGTATTAAGATTCAGCTTCGCGCAATAAGAAAAATGCGAATGTGAGCTCCTCAAGCGGAAAAAAGTGGTATAAGGTTCTTCATGTTTGAGTTCTCTCCATGGACGATGTGACACGGTCAAGGTTTCGCTCATTAAGCCACATTAATGTAATTATTTAAATGTCTTTCTGCCCTGTCTGCGAATGCAAAAGCAAACTGCGAACTGCCATCAAAATCCTGCATTTTGCATTATTTGGCTTTGGTGACTGTACATCTCGTTTTGGTCGTATTTTGTCGTAGTTTCGTGTTTCTTCATTCGCGACTCGCGAAATTCATCAAGCGTAGCCAAGCCAAGAAAAGAGTTAAGATGATGACTGCAGTTATCTGATTACGAGCAGAGCGTTCGCGTTTCGCGAATCGCGACTGCGACTTTTGGACGGCTACACCTTTTTAAATTATTACTTTCGTTTTCGTTTCCCTTCTCAGAAGGGTTTGTCTCTTGTCTCTTCAATTATGCTGGCCCAGCGCATGTTTATTTATTTGCAGCGCGTCACCGTCATCGCCACCGCCACTGTCTTAATTACGAGTAACGACTACTACCTGACGATGATAGTGATTTTTTCGTCTTTCTTGAGGTGGCATGTAGGTTTCAACCCGATCGTATCTCATCTGCTTCTTTACGCGACAAAGGCAACAATTTAGCAAAGAGCAGAGTCGGAATTCAGTCAACACAACGCAGAAGCAGCAGCCATTTTTAGAATTCATGCTGAGATGCTGTGAGCTTTTAATTAGAATTACTGCAAGCTCAATTTTGAATTTTGGCAAAATTAGCCGAGAGCCGCGGAAGCTTCTCTTTGCGCACTGAGAAATATGCGGGGCACTTAAAATTTTAATTAAATTGATGAGAAACTTAATTAAAAGGCGATCCTCACTAACTGGAAATGAAGGGCGTATCTCCGAGTAGACTAAGAAGCAACGAATTCAAAAGCAATTTGCGTGATGTTTATGTTGATATGATAATTGTCCCAACTGTCATCTTTTAATGTTTGTAAAAGGCTCGGAGAGCTTCCAAACCCAAGCTTATTGCTTATTTGACGTAATTAAAGGAAGAGACAACTTGAATGAGCGTCTAGTTTCACTGGTGCATTGCACAATGTTAGACGATTCACGATTGTGATCAAAGGTGGCCATGAACATGAAATGGAATTCAATGCCGAATCTCCAATTAATTTTAATTCTGATGTGATTCACCGTGAATATGAATGCAATTGCATTGAGTTAGCGACTAGCGAGTTCCGGGTTCCAGAAATTAAACCGCGTGTTTTCAGAGTGGACGAAGAGCAATTAAGTCAAAATGCGGCGGAATTGTCACTATCACCATCAAAATATTTTGTGCCGTGCCGTGTTTAGTGTTTATCGAGTCGTAAGTGGCATTAGTTGGTCATTTATCCGTGTAAGGTCATCCATGTTTGTGTTTGCCTCTACAAGTCTGCCTTGTGCCTTTGCTTTTATTTTTGTCAACCTGCCTGTGCTCATTCTTTCCATTGTTTGCATCATTACGTAATACGAAAATGTAATACGTGGGCCGTAGGCGTCAGAAATCAGTGTCAACAATGCAATACGCTGCGAGACTAATTGGCTTCATACATTTATTGCCTTTGCCAAAAATGTGTGCAGGGCTTCAATTTTGTATTCCGAATCGCGACTCCGAATTCGGGCAATTCAAATTGCTGACATATTGAATTCTTCGAGCACTCATTCTGTATTTTATTCTGCAACATAATAAATTACGTAATCGACTGGGCAGGTTGTTACCACGATGTATTATTGAGAGCTTGACCTTTTGTGTTCGGGCGACTGATTTTTAACAACGAATAATGAACGCCAGGCCGTGCACGAGCAAAGAATTTGTAAAACTCGTGTAATTCATCTGCGACATGAAACTCTGCATGAAATGAGCTGCATTGTTGTACTCATTGCTTGTATTCAAACACAGCAGCACATGAGCACATTGTTGAGTGTATTTAGTGTTTAGTGTTTATTGTTGTGTGCTTGCTCGCTGGAAGTACGATAATTTTCGTTCATGCACGAATGAATTGATATTTCCGTTTTAGTTTTAGTTTATTTCAAAAGACCTGAGTCATTTCTGCTTCTGCTTCTGTTGTAAAGTAAACTGCAAACCCCAAATTGTAAATTGGGGGTTTAGGCTCGTTATTGTTGGGGAACAAAATTGCAGTGTCCAAGCCAAGCGCTCAAGCCGCCAATCGACATGGATCGCTTGAGTTATTTTGTCGTGTCGTGCCGCACTGTCATGTCGTGATTCACTTTATTCATGAGCCCAGAATGTGAATGCCAAAATGAGAGGCAGTCCAACTGAATGGACGTGGACTGTGGACGCTGTGTAATTGCCAATTGCTGAGTGTAGCCGTTGGCTTTGGCGTGGTCCTGGTCCTCTGGGTTTCCACCGGAAGTGCGGTACAACAAATGAAATCTCGAACGGCTGTCGACCCAACCAACTTATTTTTACAACGCATTATCTCTAATTTTTTACTTTGCCTCTGCCTCCGCCTGCGTGTATGGCGTGTATGCTGGCAGTAGCAACTTAGTCATCGATATCGTCATCGTCATGCGAGCTGTGAGCCTGAAAATGGGTGAAACGAACAGCCGCAGCCCTCGTTAATTGCACCGTAAGCGTACCTGCAAACTACACGTTGACGAACGCACTACTATCGTTGGCTTCGTTGGGCGAGTGCGAATGCGAATTAACAGTCGCGTCGTGTTGAGTTGTTGTTCAGCTCGAAGAAATTTTCATTATCATTTTTGTGATTATAACTTGTTTAGTTGCACATGACAAAATCTCGAAGCAACAGCAACACGCAGTCAGTTATCACAGCACCCCCAGAGTCGTGTCACCAGCCAGCAGCTAGAAACTAAGGCTATCATCAACATTCATCAGCTATCAGATTTCAGCTTTGTCTTGAAACTAGTTCACGGAGGGGTTCATTAAGCTGAAGTTTCAGTTGCTACATTGCGCATTGAGCGTTTGCTTAAGACTTACGACAAGAGTTCCTCTTCCTGAAGTATCAAAGGTACAAGTTACAGTGATGTGGCAAAAGTGACAGAGCCAAATTAACCATTGACAAATTCGGATGGAGTTGGGTTTAAAATCTTGAAGTTTGACGACGAATTCGTACGTTCATACAATTTTGTACAATGTGAACGCTTTCAGTGTTATTGTCGTGTTAAACGGGCGCTGATCGGTAACGTTGAAAGACAATGAGAATCAACTCTGGCAGCTCCAGCGGTCATTCTTGTCCAGTGCAGCCCAAGCAAAATGGGCTGACGTTGGCGCTGACGTTGTCGCAGAAGACGTCGAGGAAACTTCTCACCTGCACAAGCACAAGCGCAATGTATGTGTTCATATTCTCGATTGTGTCGCTTGTCCTCGCCGTGAACGGCCAAGTTGGCGGAGTCGTCATCAGTTTACGAGGGCTGGGAAATATTCAAGGGGTAAGTTCCAGTTTTTTAAGTGAAAGACAGGAAATCCGTTGCAGTTCACACTAGAATTCCTGTCAACAGGTGATTGAGTCAAATTCTTACGCGTACCTCGGAATTCCGTACGCCAAACCACCGATTGGAAACCTGCGCTTTAAGGTAATAAGACTCACGCGAATTTTTCTTGTTCCTTGTGACTAATTTAAGAGAACGCTAATTGCCATGGCAGGGTCCGGAACGTCATACGGGATGGAACACGACGTTTGATGGCGGACGATTCGGCCCAAGTTGTTTACAGCCGACGGCACGGGGGAGGACATCGGAAGACTGCCTGTACATGAACATTTGGACTCCACAGGTTAATTACCTCGCTAAGGTGGATAACATAATTTTGAGCCATAATTAAAACAAGCTGCTTGCCAATTAAATGTTTACAGTACGCTGCATCTTCACGGACACTCCTGCCAGTCGTGATATTTATTGGCGGTGACTTGTTCAGGTGGGCCCAAACCTCCGTTTGCCCGATGCATTTTACTGAAGCGTTGGTCACTCGATTTTTACGATTCTACGTACTTTTTTTTGTGTTATCAGTTCATACGATGCATCAATTTTTAATGGAGCCGAGCTCTCTTCGCATGATGTCATTGTCGTGACTTTCAACTACAGATTAGGAGTATTTGGTGAGTAGCCGGCCCACGGCAAGAGAATTAGGAGAAGAATGAGAACTGACAGTATGTCGTCATTTCTGCTCTTTTTAGGATTTTTCTCAATGGAAGATGCCAAGGCAGGAGGAAACATGGGACTTCTCGACCAGTACTTGGCGATCGAATTTGTGCATGAGAATATCAGAGAGTTTGGAGGAGATCCGAAGCAAGTGACACTTATGGGTCATGGCGCTGGAGCCGCATCGACAGTATTCCACATGACATCGCCACGCGCAGCAGGCCGATTTCACAATGCAATCTTGATGTCGGGAACGTCACTGGCTCCCTGGGCACTTGGATTTCGGGTGGCCGAAGCCTCACACATGCTCTCCCGTGAACTCGGCTGCTCCGGGGGCACGGACTCCGTGATGTACTGCCTCAGCACGCTGGACTCGGCCAGAATCTCTCAAGCGCACTATAATGTCTTGAATTTCTACAACGGGACAGAAGTGTTTGGACCGGTCGTCGATAATTTCTTGCCCAAGGAACTGCAGTACATTGGCCGAAGTCCGTGGGAAGCGTTGGAGCGTGGAGAATTCCCGAGAATACCAGTAAGAACTTCGACGGTGCAAATTCTATTAAAATGCTTAACATATTGCTGCCCTCTTGCTACAGATAATCACTGGAATTTCCGCCAAGGACGGGCTGCTAATGATAAGTAAGTGTGAATTCATTTAAAATAATTTGTTCGGTGCTTAATGCGGGTATGGTCTCTTATTTTCTCACTCTTTGAACAGAGAAAAAATCTCCGCTATACCGAATGACGCCACTTCAACTGAAGGATACATTTGAGAACGAGCTGATCCCGGAAATGCTGGAGCGGTCTCGCCTCAGCCGAAACTGGGTTGTGGTGAAGGAAGTCGTCAAGTTTGCCTTCATCACTGGAGCAGCAAATGACACTAGCGCTGTGATGGACCAGATGCTCGACGTGAGTAAAATTACAATTCACGCTCTCTCAGTGAAATCGCGGAATCTCGTCGTGGCCTACTTTGCCAATTTACGCTGACGCACTTTGTGTTTGTAACTTTCAGTTTTTCACCGAAGCAAACTTCTTGGCCCCACACATCCACACGGCACAATTTCTGTCACGGCATTCCAATCCCGTGTATGCGTACGTCTTTGACCAGGACACTCCAGACCCGAATATTTACAGCAGCTCGATTAATTCAACAGGTGGTCTTTTCCTCCATCTAACGTTGAGCTGGCTGTGGGTGGCTCCATTACATTTTCTTTGATTTCGCAGGAGCCTGGCACGGATCAATTCTTCTGTACCTCTTCGGCCGCTTTGCATTCACCGACCAACTGCGCCGCGAGTACAACCTCGCCGAGCAGAGCGTGTCCACTCGGATACAAGAACTCTGGGCGAATTTCATCCAGACGGGAGTTCCAACTCAGCGCTCACAGTCTTGGATCACATGGAGCAAATTCACTGCGAATGAACCGATTCACTACTGGTTGAAGGACGGACGAATTACGCCACGGGGCTATCAGCCGTACCGGACGCAGTTCTGGACAGAATTCCTTCCCAGGCTGAATTACTTGGGCCAGGCGAGCAATCCGTTGACGTACCCATACGGAAATTCCCTCGGTACGCCGGAAGAGTACAGAGAAGGTAAGCAAATAGAAATACAGAGCTGTAACGGAATCTGAATTCCCCATTCCGCATGTAAATTGCACATCCGCCGACTAATTTGCAGGAGAATCTTCAGTTTACAAATCCGCGACGTGGATCCTCGTTGGTCTCGTCCTGACTCTGCTGGCGGTTCTTCTGTTGGTGCTTACCGTGCTCCGGCGGAGACGAAAAGGTGAAATTTATCCTAAACCATAAAGTAATTACTAGATAACAGTAAATTCTTTCGCTAAGAAGCGTACGAGATGGCTAATCACTGGAATCTCGTTTTTTTCTTGACAGAGCAAGAGTTTGCTAGTCGGAACACGTCGCCCGAGGTCACAGGCTCACGATCTCCGCTCCCAAGTCCGAGTCCGCATCCGAGCAGTCGCCGCACCAGGACACAAGATCAAGGAGTGACAATACTCTACTAATTACTATTTTAAACACTATTTTTATCAATTCCACGCTTATTTCCAGTATAGTTTATATTTTATATGTGAATTATCTTGTACTTGTACTACTACGATTAGCCTGCTACCTGTTATATTTAGAATGGAATGAATTGAATAAAAATTGTTGTTTCTCTCAATTAGCATCGATACACGTCCGTCAACAAAATGTTGGGCTTCGAATTTTGAAGGGATTTCCAATTCCTGACCAAAATGAATAAATTCACCAAAGCAAAGCAAAAACGCATCAAACACGCAGAATTTGTTGACAGAATTTTATTCAACCAAATTGGGAAATTTTGAGAATTGACAGAGAGGATGAAGAGTCCGAATTACAATTTAGTGAACAATTTAAGGTAGCTGTAGCAGCTGGCTGTAGGGAGTGAACTTCTTATTAATGCACGCTAAGTAATAGGTGACAGAAGTGTACAAGAATCTAACTGGCAATGGCAATTAGTACATTTGTGTGGCATTTTCTTTATTGCGGCAGCGGTAGGTACATAAAAAGAACAAATCAGACATAAACTGCAAACACAGGAAACTCATCTGCATCTCACTTTTTCATTTTTGTGATACTGGTTTGATTTCCTGTGCCTTCATTACATACGTTTTAGCTTAATTATTTAATTAGTACATTGCATCGTTCGGCTTAGCTTAAATACGTATTTGTCCATTTGTCTTTGACCTGGCTGGCTGGCTTGGAAATTCTTTCATGTGTCTGGTGTAAATCGTAAATGTAAATTATAACCATAATTACGACTACTTGTGTAATAAATTGCAATCATTGCAATGCGTGTGATGTGGTTGTGGTGGATTTCTCAGTTTAATGGTGAATTGTACCTTTTAGATGGATTCAAGGAAGGAAAATACTTGTTTCACGTTAAAACGATGCGTCCACCCGAACTTCAACAATCGACACTCAAGTATTCAAGAAGGCGACACATTTCAGCCGTAAACAGAGTACTTTACTTCTACAGATAATCTACACAAAATACAACTAACCAAAAACCATTGACGACTCGACAGAATAAGCCGAAGAGATAGGAGAAAGAGAAAGAGAGAGAGTTTCTTTTTTTTCTTCACGAGACTTCATCGACCGCAATTCTGATGGGAAACAATTCTCAAACATGCCCAAAATGCGGATCTTATCAGTGCTGATTCGCTGATGAAGTTTCGTGGTCTTTTTATCGGAAAAACTGTTATAGTTGATTTTCGACTCCGCGTTGCTTCAACTGATTTCAGTGAACTTTACATATTCAATGGCTGGCTGGTTTCAGTTCTGTTCTGTTCTGTGCTCAATCAATGTCAGTCTGATTTGGCATCTGTGTAAGCTGGCGGCTTGGCTGCTAAAATCATTCTGCTGCTTCGTGAGACAATCAGATTCAGAGGTTCTTTGGGTAACAAAATCGTGTCAGGTTGCTTGCCGACGCAGACTCAACTTGGACGAGCTCAATAATGCTTTAGATTCACCTAATAGGAGTTAAACGCGCACAGACGGAGTACTTTTTTCTTTTAATGGAGAGACACGAACACTCCTCGACTGCCAGCGGGCAGGAGAAGTGCCTCCTGAACCTCAATGCTACGAGGTCAAGCAGAGGCAGGATAGTGAATCTCGACATATCAACATCAATATCTTCAAGATACGATTTCATGTAAAACTGCACTAGACAGAGTACAAATGCAAGTTGCTAAACAACTTTAGCGTTAGCTTGGAGTCGGATCTGAGACTATTTTATTTCACAGTAACGATCACGATCACGGACCACGGCTCCTCGTGTTCACTGCTCGCGTTCGGTCCCTCTCCTACGGAAGGACACGCGGCAGCAAATCTCTTATTTGCTTTCGGTATTCGATTTACGAATTCAAAGAAACTTTGTTCTACTCGAGAAAATAACTTCTCTTTCGCTTTGCGTCAGGGTTATCCTCGTATTCCTATGCTTCAACTTCGTATCAACTTTTTTTTGAAAATTTTTTGTTGCTTATTTGGTTTTGCAATGTTTTTGTTTTTTTTCTTGGTATTACTTAGCGTGATGTTCTGTATAGAGGTGAAATGGAAATGATTGCCAAATTAGAAAAAGCAGAATTCGAATTTCGAAATGTAACTTAAAGATTAAAGAGGCCTCACTTTGAAATGAAAATGCTCTGAAAGACGACCGCCAATTTTCTGCTTAACAAAATTTTCTATTACCAATCAAGAACGACCAATTTTACATACTCTAATATTAAATTTATAAACGGAAAGAAGAATTTAAAGAATTTAGAATTTTGGAAAGGAAAGGAACATTTTTTTTTGATTTTTACTTTTGTAGTTTGAAGTTGTGAAGAGCTGGATTAGTTTGCAGTTTGAGCAGTTGGTTGCTTCTGGTGCATAGACAGAACAGCCACAGCTTCCTCCACGCGAGATGCCAACAAGTCGCGATCGTCGAGCAAATGAAGGATTTCTGCGTTGTCCATTTCCAAAAGCATACCCGTGACCTTGCCTGCTACGTTGTGATACTTCTCCTACAGAACAATTCAAAAATCATTTGCACCAAATGTAATAAGATCAATAAATTAGTATAATTAATCAATAGGGGTACTCAAGTTGGGAGCTTGAGCAGTTTGGCAGCTCTGCCAAACTGCCAAATCACGTGACCAAAATTGCAGGCAATCGCATCTGCCAAGCCTTGGCAGTTCCGCCAAACAAAAGGGCATGTCTAGATCTGCCCCTTCAGACATTTACCAGTTTACACGTTCATTTTCTATCGAACTAAGCTCAAATTCGCCGGTTTGAAATTAAATTAGCTTTAATTGTTACAAAATTGACTTTGTGATTTGTTAACTGATAGATTTGACTAGCGTATGAAATTTATCCAATTTTCACAAATTCGACAAACAGGCCAAATAAGCCCCAAATTGTAGGAGGACTAAGGAGAAGGATTTGGTCTTTAAAGTTCTTCGTGTCGACGATACAAATTAGAGAGAGTGTCGTGGGGCGTAAGTTAAAGGTACTGCAAATAGCTACAAGAATTGCGAGCAATGTTGTGATTCGTGAATGCCTCGAAGATAGGGCCGACCTCGTCTTCTTTCAGGTTCGTTGGATAATAGCGAGGGCTTGGCCGTAAAATCAGTCAAATTAAACGAATTCGGGCGATTAAATTGTCTGACATCGGTGGCGTTAAAATTATGCTCAATATTTTTGCTTAAATTCTGCTAAATTGAACTCATGAATTTTGCTTTGGTACTTGGGCAGATCGATTTGCCAAACACCCCTGAGTACGCCTAATATCTCATGTAGTTACCTGAATCAAGGGGAAGAGACGCTCTCCCAACATCTGTTTCTGATCATTTGGATGAGCAGCGGCCAAAGCGGATGCAGACAGCGGTTCTTGGAATCCTGCCGGTTGTCCTGCTTGATTTTGTTGCTGGCCTGGAAGCGGGTTTCTCATGTGTCCAGTAAATTTGTATGGTGCAGCAGTCGTAGACGGAACCGGAGCACGAGGCTGAGCAGGAGCGGTAGTAAGTGGCGGTCCATTGCTGAGGGCACCACGAGCCGGTTGAACGGCTCCAGCGGCGACAACTCCAGGTTGTGCTGTATGTATAACAAACAGTTAGAGAATTGCGAACTGGAAAACCAAAAGGTTTTGGCAGCTACTTTTACCTGCAGGGATTGGCCTGCCAATTTGTGGGCGAATTCCTGCTTGTGCGGCTCCAGCTGCTGAAGGTGCTCCTCCTCTTGCTGGCCTGAATCCTGTCTGCATTGGAGCAAATCCAGTAGTTGGACCTTGTCCAGGTCTAACTTGTGCCGGTTGAGCCCATCGAGGTGACGGGCGAATTCCTGGAATCTGAGCCGGTGCATAGAATCTTTGAGGTTGTGGAATTGCTGGCATGAAATAACCTGAAAGCATAAACAGTAATTGCAGCAACTGTTTCCAACCTACGGCAGTTATCCACTCGCTGATGTTGACTTACTTCCTGGATTGTACACCTGGCCAATTTGAGGCATACGCATGTTGCTCATGTTCACCATTCGCTGCATGTACTGCGAAGTCAAGTGAGCCTTTCGATCTTCCTTACGCTGAGCCAAGGCAACATACAAAGGCTTGCTGCCGACGATTCTTCCGTTCATTTCCGTAACAGCTTTGGTTGCCTCCTCCGGCGATGAAAAGCAGACGAAGCCAAATCCTTTGCTGCGACCGTCCTCACTCATAACTTTTGCAGAAGTGATGGTTCCATATGGCTGGAACTCCTTTCTCAACTTCTCATCATCAATGGTATCATCGAGATTTTTGACGTACAAGTTCACTCCTTGATAACGAGTCATACGCTCGATCTTCAACAGCTCGAATTTGCGCTTGAGTTCCATTTGACGTTCTACAAACAAAAAACAGTAAAGCTTTAGCAACATATCTACCCACGATTCGGTTTCAATTTGGAATTCTTAATTTAGTTTTAATTTCTTACCACCACGCTTCTGAGCACGGCCGACGTACAGAGTCTTGCCCTCCATTTCCTTGTTGTTGAGGTCGTTGCAAGCGGCTTCTGCTGCTTCAGGATCTTCAAATGCAACAAACCCAAATCCTCTTGATTTTCCACTTTCGTCAGACATAACTCTGTAGGATGTGATTGAACCAAAAGCTTCGAAGATTTCTCTCAACTTTTCTTCGCTGAAGGTCTCCGGGAAGTTCTTGATGTACACATTTGTGAATCTCTTGGCCTGGAATTTTTACAATGACAATTTTTGATTGCTTGCTCAGACTATGAAGTAAATGTACTTTTCATACCTTTTCACCAAGTTCCTTCTCGCGTTCCTTGCGGGGGATAAATCGACCGACGAAAAGTTTCTTGTCACTCAACAACATTCCGTTGACTTTTTCAATGGCCTTGTTAGCGGCTTCTTCAGTTTCAAAATGTACGAATCCGTAACCTTTGGAGTTCCCGTGTTCATCAGTCGCCACCTTGCAACTCAAAATTGTTCCAAAGGTCGAGAAAGTGTCGTACATATCCTTGTTGTCGATTGATTTATCGAGGTTCTTGATGAAGATGTTGCCCACCCCAGATTTACGAAGGGAAGGATCACGTTGAGACCACATGATGCGAATCGGACGACCCTTCATGATGTCAAAGTTCATGGTGTCCAATGCACGCTCAGCTACAAGCATAAATGGCAAACACTAAAAAATTAAAGCCGCAGCATTTCGGGGCATTATAATTTTTAGCTTACCGTCAGCAGGTTGTTGGAAGTTCACGTAAGCGTAGCCCAACGATCGTCTTGTAATCATGTCTCGGCATACTCGAATCGATAGAACCGGGCCAGTTTGAGAAAACTTCTCGAACAGCATAGCCTCGGTGACATCTTGATGAAGATCTCCCACGTAGAGAGATGTCATTGGATAGTTTTGACTTGGTGCGGTATTCATGTTGATTGTTTGTTCAGGTCAAGGGTGATTTCCAGATGAAATGTTTCGTACTGCAACCAACAAATAGACGAACCCCATAAGTACGCAGGCACATAACATAAATCTTAATTATTATTGGAATTTGATCATCATGAGCATTAACTGAGCCAATTCACTGTCGCCCATTACTGACTCTGCCATCTGCTAAACTAATCCCAATCCCACAGTTAATTGAGCAGATATTTCCTCTCCTCGTCCCCTTGGAATGAATGCGCACCCAGTTATTCCTGCTACTGCATCGTCTGCTCGCTCTAAACTACGCTACTCCTACGTTGTTGTGTACATGCGTCATGCATGCATCCTGCCCCTCTTCGTTCTTCACCTCAACCACAACAGCATGAAAATGGCCACCATATTTTTTCCTTCGTATCTCGACCAACCCAGCCATATGCTAATGCTACTGCGCAGATTTCGCCAAACTAGAATTAAAATCGACGTGACTCACCTTTCCAACTGCAAATTCCAAGTAGAGTAGGCACTAGATTCCAACTGTACTTAATTAATGAGCAACGTTGTGAGGTTTTCAACTGCGAATTGGAGACGGTGGCCAAAAGCAATCACGGCTGCAACACACTTAAACTACAAAAGTTATTTTTTAATTATCCTAACCTTAAATTACGTCGAGTTATACTTTTTTGGATTTTTCGAAACCTAAATTTTTAATATTTTTTTGGATTTTTATAGTTTTTATAAAGGAGAAAGGCGTGTAAAAGTAATCTTGCGTGGTGTTTAGACCAGCGCTCACACGACTACCTTCTCCTGCAAATAAAGAAGTGCAAAAGAGAGAGAACTCGAAACGTTTTGCTCGAGCAGAGCGAGCAGAAGGGAATTTTCATGCTTCTGCTTGCCTGCTCTGCCAGGGGAACGAAAACACAAGGCCTTTGCCTTGCCTTGCCTGCTGTTGTGTGTGAGTTGTTCATTGCTCATCATCTAACCCCACAATTTCGTCATCTCCCAGGCGCAGCCCTACTCTACAACCTGTGCAATGCAAATGCAACACAGCAGAGATGCCAATTTGCCGATGAATTTTATGAAGACGACAAAGAATCGTGGCTCGCGCTCGGCGCTGTTGACAGAATTCTGAATTTGTGAAACCGTACCACCAGCTCGAAAATTTGGTGCTACAAAAACGTGTACGAATATTTGTTTTTCTTTGTTTCCGGCTGGAATTAAAGACAATTTTTATTTTTTATGGTTTTACGTCTGTTGACGAGGCGATGGGTCATGAAGCCATGATGCATTCTGTGTGAATAGTGAATACTGAAGATGGCGATTTCGTAGTTCAAGTTCGAACTCGAGCTATTTTACGATTTATTTACAACAATTAGCGTGGGTAAATGGGCACAACGACTCGGCTTGGGTCGAGTTCGAAGAGCTTAGCAAATAAGTACAGTAATAGTAGTAAAACAGTATTGATTGCTCAAACTACGTCGTAAGCGAGTGGTTCCGTGATTTAATGCTGACGAGGGCGATAACTACTCAAGAGTTAAGACTACGTTAATGCTGTGAATAGGATCAGAATTTTCGAAATGCATCGCATACAATGGACACAAGATGAGAAAATTGAGAACAATACTTAACTTAATGCACAATCTACCTCTAACTGCTGTGTGATTTCTTCTCTCATTTGTTCTGCGTATAACTCTATGTGGTTAACGTTAACGTATAATTTAAATCGTTTTGACGAGTTCCGAACAGCGGAAGTGATCTAAAGAGCTAAAGAGCACAGACAGATCGACATCGATCACTTACTTTCTTATGCATAATCATTTCTAATATCTACACATTCTACAGTGGGCAGACGAAGGTGCGTATGTAATCACAACAATTTAGGACAATATTTCTCAAGCGTTGAAAATATTAGAATTTAGTTGAATTCGCGGTTGGGGAGCAAGCACGGAGCGACCAATGTCCAGATGTAGAGTCCAATGCAGATCCATGAAGAGACGATTTTGACCCAAACAGCCGAGTTGTCCGAGCCCCATTGCTTCAAGTCGCCGCCAGGCCTGGAAATATGATCGAAAACAGTTACTTGCTGCACAACGGCAAATTGTACACACAAAGCAAAACCTCGTGTCCAACTTACGTGAACCAGTTGGTCAGTGTCATCATCACGTAGAGAGTAGCCAATGCAAACATCAGATGAAAGAAGGACCACGAGTACGCAACGCCGTCTTCTTCATTGTCATAAACCCGGTGACGCCCATCCCTTTCCTGTTGTCCAGTGATTGCTGCTTCCGCGTCTGGGCTGACCGCAGCGGTGTTGTCATCCTTCAGCAAGTTGCTCGCAAGTGAAAGTTTTCCGGCCTGCGATGATGTCCTGATGCTTGAGTACAGCACGCATGTGATCCAGATGATAAGTCCAATGATGCTCTGAGCGTCGAAGGTTGGTTGCTTGTCCGGGCTCGTAGAGAAATGTGGTTTGCATTCCCAATCTAGGCAAGGGATGAAAGAACATTGAAATCGATTGGAAAATGAGTCCAATCGATCGGCTTTCAATTTCAAAGATTCTTACTTGGGCTGCTTCCCATTGCGGACCAGGTCAAGTACATGCAGTAGAGAGATACTGCGGATGCTTGCAGAAGCCCAGAGTTTGTTTGGTATTCCTGGACTCTCGGGAGAATCGATACAACGCTTGTGACGATGCAGAGGAACAGATTGAATAGGATGAAGAATTTATGAAGTCCACAGCCCTCGCCCTGTTTCGACGATTATTATCAATTCAGTAATTAATTAACTAATTGACCTTTTATAACTCTAAATTTACCCCAGCGTAGTAAATCCAGAAGAGAACCGTTGCTGTTATGATGAGAATGTAGTGAAGTCCAGTAAACGACAATAGAGCGCAGTACCTTTAAGATTAAATTAGAGATCACAGATCAGCGCATACAAATTCGCACAATGGCACAATTAGTTAAGTCTGATTTAATTCGCACTCACCATCCCTTTGATTCGGACTCCTCGTACTTCCGGAACCAAGACTCAGCCCACGAGTGTGCGAAGTCCACAATCAGAATCAGTTGTATCAGAATGAATAGAAATGCGCCAATCATCCCAAAGTACATCCAAACTTGTCCGAAGGATCCATCCTTGATGAAGAAAGCACCGACTGTGGCTCCGATGACGACCAGGTACTTTAGCCCCCAAAATCCATTCTGAATTCCACTTCTTGGGTCGTGGGACGATTTTACTCCAATCATGATAGCAGCCATCGCGATGAAGAAGAGCGTGACCGCGAAGCAGACGCGGTACACAGCCAAGTATCCTACGACTTCCTTACAGCCTTCCCCCGCCGAATTACAGAACGGTACCTTCGACAACTCATTCTCGAGCCCGGGACTCAACATTATGCAGCACGTAATGGTGGCCACCAGCAACAACAACGCGTACATGATGCGACTCGACGTGGAATTCTTGCAACTCGGGCATGACGCACAACAAAGACTGCAAGCAGTACTTCCACAGCAGCATGCAAGCTGGAAAAATAGTTAAAGGAACTCAAATAATTAAAAAGCCCGTGAGTTTGTTATGATTAGGATCGTTCGTCAATGTTTGAGCGTGTTCTGAGAGTTTTCATAATTAATTGTGCAACGCTTGAGCAAACTTTTGAGACTTATCTTCAGGCAACAATGGAAGACGGTTCCCGTCTCGTTGCGACAGCGCAGCGTCCCAGCCTCGCGGATTCCTAAACTAAACGCAAAGTATCAAAAGTTGAGCAGAATTTGAAATCGTATTATATTATTGAGCAACAGCACTGGTGATTGGTAGTTAATATCAGTCGTAGTTAGTTTTAATGGATTGGAAAAAATATACATCAAATGTTTGATTGTTGTTCCACATTATGACTGGCGGCAGGTAAAAAATCTTCTAAAATTATTGAGGTAAGACCGTCTTCGCAGGAGCGACGATGAGTTTCTTGGTTTGGTTTTATCTACAGTAGGACTAGGTGATGCTCCGACAGGGAGACGATGTTTTGTTGGTGTCGACAAGTGGTATGGCATGTCTGCGTCCAGATCAAAATCCATCTCTTCGTGCGATTTTCGGTGACGCTGATATTCTGCTTCTTCCTCTTCTACCTCTTGACTTAGAAGATATGACTCGATGGCGGGTAGGACACTGATCTGCCTCCGCTCTGGAGGGAAGCTCACTTTCTCGTGAAGCTGCTCAGGATGCTTCTTCTTGAACCACGGATGCCTCTTGACGTCTTGCAAAGAGAATCTGCCATCTTTCTCTAAAGCTAGCATTCCCTTTAGTAAGGAACCCAGGCATTCGTCGACTTCAGGAGGTATCACAAAAACTCCTCGTCCAATGTTCTCGAAGAGCAGGAATATGGTGTCACCTTCGAACGGATACTTGCTCGTGGTAAAGTTGTACAGGGTGACACCGCAGCTCCACACATCCAATTTGAATCCGCAGAAAGGTTCGCCATTAGCTACCTAAAGCAATGAGTTAGCACTTAGCCGCAACTCCCAGGTAAATTAATGCCCAACAACCAATCACAGGCATGGAAGAAATGAGCCCGAAATTGTCCAAAACAATTACAGCAGCTAAATTCCTCTAACATAAAATCATGCATGTTCGATTGCGGTGGAAAGCGCATCGACGCATCAAGCAACAAAACAGTAACGAATTATTCGGTGCCACATCTAATTCTATTGCTACTGATTTAAACTTCATAACTTCATTACAACTACAGTGCTAAGCTTCTCCTTCCATGCCCCATTCAAAAACATTAATGATAAGTTCTAACCTCTGGAGGCTGGAAGACAGGAGATCCTTGCGACGTCACGCACATGTCTGAAGGATTGAATCTGTCCAGTTCTTCAGCTACGCCAAAGTCAGTAATTTTAAGAACATCGTCTGTGGTAACCAGGAGGTTCGCAGGCTTTATATCTTCATGAACAATCTTAGGCTTAGTATCTTAATTCACCTTCATTATTAAAACGAATATCCTCATGTTAAACTTACCTTTATGAACAATTCCCTGACTATGTAAATATTCAAGTCCTTCAATTAACTGTATGAAGTATCGATGAGCTTGCCAAATTGGAAACTTCTGTCCTTGTGCTCTCTCGAGCAACGTCTGCAGACCACCAAGGCAATATTCAAGTATCAGATACATTTTTTGCTTCTCTTCGTTGAACATTACTTCTATCAGCTTGATCACATTGGGATGATTGAGTCGTCTTAACATTTTAATTTCACGCTGGACATTTTGTTCTCCATTTGGAATTCTGCGTAATTTCTTTTTCTTTAAAATCTTAACTGCTCTTCTGTTCAGTAGTTCAGAGTCTAAAACTTCCTTCACTTTTCCGTAGCTTCCTTCTCCTAGCAAATCTCCCATTACATACTTTCCGAGAAACTTACAGTTACACTTCTTTTCGTAAATGACTTCTTCAGAATCTAGTCTTTGAAAAAATAGGTTCCCATTTTCATTTCCATAAAAATTTTCCATGTCGTCTTCAGCAGACAAGTCTTCTTCTGAATTTAGCCAGAGGACTTTGCTTGGATGGCCGTCTTCTTCTTCGTCGTCGTCTCCTTCTGCAGCTTCGAGCTGTTGAGCCCTTTTGTTACTTCCCATTCTTCTACCACTTCCTCGGAATAATTTCCGAGAAAAATAACTACTGAAAATTATTCTTAAGACGATCGTGTCGGGTCTGATTTCTCCCCGAAATTCAGATTCGGTCCTGTGAACCGAAAAACTGTTTTTAGCCTAATTCTGGTGGCCGAACCTTCCAATTCAAAAACAAACATTAATTATTCTGATTATGATGGTAAGCGCTGGGGCGTAGACCTAGGCTAGTAATGATTAAGCAGTTGCTTGAGGCTTGAGGATGAACACTCTCATGTGAAATGAAAACTCTCAGAACACTCAAGCTGGGATCAAGCTTAACTTTGCGCAATAGCGCTTAATTGTTCTAATAAGATCGAGTAAAGTAAAGACTGCTTACCTGAGCTGCACTAAAGAGACCAAGAACTGCGCCCATTGTACAAGTATCTGACTAGTATCACTGATATGAATCGATCTTTCCCCTTACGATGAAGCTGTAGATAGAATTAGAGATAGTTATCCTAATTCAGCAGGTCAGCCAACATTTTGTCCCCCAAAACTTACCTGGGCTTCACTTTTGTGGCAGGGTCCACTTCCAAAGCTGATCAAGCGTGTAATTAATTGCAGTCTTTCACTCCCAACTGAAAACTGTCCACGAAAATCCGTGCGCGTAGAAACAACTTAGAATTAATACCACAAATTGTCACTTTAATTGCTCAGGTTTTTGGCTGGAAACTGGGAATAATTTACTACTTTATTATGGCGTTGCGTATTTTCTTTCTTCTGGTACTTGGTACGTAATACAACGTAAATGAATTAGTCAACCTTCAGAGGAGTTCAACCCAAAAGTCATTCGCAGACGCAGTTGGGCTTTTATTTTTGTTACTACGCATACACATAACGACAAATTGAGTCTCTCCACTGCTCTGCACTGGGCATTCGCATTCGCTCTGAGTGGCTCCTTTCGCAAAAGTGCTGTAGGTGGCAATCTCGTGCAGGAAGTTCTCTACCACCCAAGTCGCAAGTGGCAAGCAGCAGTTTATCGATACTTTCCACTGCTGGTCATCTATTTTTAACTTACTTGCCTTGCCTGAAATTTCTGGAGTTTCTGTAATAAAAGCAGCATACTTCAAATTCATGAACGCTTCGAAGTTCAATGTTTCTTTATTCGACCGTAATGCCGAAGTGAGTCGCTGATTACTGATTACGATGACGATTACAATGAGTCACAGATGCTGATCAACGACCATTAAAAATTATTCGTCATCCGTGAAACGTCAAAGGTGAAACGTGCAATGTGCTTTCAAAAACAGCTCTGGACGCTCCAGAGCATTTTCAGCGTCCAGAATTCGAGCCCTGAGTGTTTGTCAATATGGGATAATGCTTATGTCACAAGCAGACTTGTGGAAGATTTTCTCCATTCCACGCGACTTCCCTGATGCATGATTTGATGGGATGTCCGATCTGTTGAAATTTTTCTGAAGAACAAAGCACTTGTGCGTACCTTTCCACTAAATCATCATTGAGTAGGCGTCACCGTCTTCACTGCTTCATGTACTATTGATTTGATGTGCTCATTCATGTCGACGAGAGTTCACCATTTTCCAACAAGTTTGCACTGACTGCTTATGGAATGGTGGACTGTGATAGACTCACTGGACTCTGGTGTGACCAGTTTTAGTCGAATAAGTATTTTGCCCTAATTTGTTAATTCGCCAGCATCACCATTCTTCATTGGCTCAAGCTCAAGCTCACGGCTCACGCGCATGAGATGAAAAGTCATTTAAAGACGTCGTGTACTTGTTTGGCAGAACTTCTTAATGTAAATATGGAAAATTCCGAATCCACAGGGCCAGAGTGAAATCGTGCTTCATTATCTATAATTTTGTCTATACTTCTGTTCCAAGTTCAAAGTCCAAACAGTGCGTTCCATGTAGAAATGCGCCTGTGGTTGGACCAGTTAAGGCGCAAATGAAGCTGCCAAACGCAACCGCAATTGGTCAGGCTGGCAATTGTGCTGCATTATGCATCGGTATAATGGTTCTTGACCTTAATACTTTCATTCTCACTTGGTAAATGCTTATTCAATTAACCTCCTCAAGGTTAGAGCGTTACTCAACCGCGTGATGTGCTCCTTTTTTTGCCCCATTCACACCACCACTGCTGTACTCGCTGCTCACTTTCGCCCTGCAATTTGCAATTGAAGCAAAAAATGCGCTTGTGGTCTGTGAACTCTCCCATTCTGTGTTTGCCAGTTGCAGACCATTCAGAGGGCCACCAGGTCAGAGGGTCACCAATTATACAGGCTGTATTGTGGTGACGTGATGAATTCATTTGTTTATCACCTAATTTGCGGGTAATTATTTCTTGCATCATTACACTGCAAATGGCGAACGAACGACGGAAAGAATGCTGACCGGTTGACCCAGTGTAGTGCGCAGCCGCGTTGAAGTTTCAGGATAATCCAAAATCGGGAATTAATTTGTACCTTAAGGACAAGAAACAATGCTCAAGACAAATGCGGTACTCAATTGGTCGATTTTGCATTGCAGTCATGATGACTCCAATTTCCATGCATTTCGATTTTGGCAGAAATAACTGAATGTCAAGTCATGCATGATAAGTCAAGATTAAGACTCTTCTCTGACCCCAAACATGAATAATTCGTCTGAACCATGAACTGTCTCAAGGCTTTAATTTAGCATCAGCAAATCAGCACGTCAGCTGGCATGCGAAGAATCAATTGTCACATGCCATTAATTGTGCGACATTAATTGCCGTAATTCTCACAAGCCAACCCAACCAATTCCGAATTACTTGTAGAATTCTCATTTATTGTTTCAGATTACTTGAGAATTAGATTGCGAGTAGTCCATACCGTTTACGCTAACATGCAACGGCGACGCGACGAAATGTGCCAAGTTGTCGAGAATTGTATACACACGACACCTTAGAAACCAGTTTGTTCCAATGTCACGATTAATATGACACGATTCTCAAAATCATGTCACTAGATTATGAGTCCAAATTTTGGAAATTGGACCACAGAAGTTGGCCTGAATGGTCTGGTCCGCGGTCATCAATCAATTTTCCTCGACAAAGTGTTCTCATTCACATTCGCGTTGGATTGATGATTGAAGCTGCTGCTCAGCTGCTCACGAATTCAGAAGGCGAGACAGGTTGCGGTTGCTGTTTGGTGTTAATGGTCAGGTAATGTAATTATGATTATGATTGTGATTACTGATTACCGTGTTCATACACGTCCACACAAAACAGGAGCAAACAGTCAAAATATGATACTTGGCCCGCGTACATGCGTATAAATTACACTGCACTTGTCGCTAAGAAGGAAGTCATTTAGGCACGCTGCGCTGTTTTGGTTGGCCACACGTTTTGGGTCATGCCCCATGCCTGCCTGCCTGGCTTTGCTTGCTGGTAACGCTGGTTTGTGTAAAAATGTGTAGGAGAGGCCGCCAAGATTTGCTTATACTTGTGACAGGCAAATATCATTAAACACGTTCTGTCTGTTACTCTTGACTTGAACAGTCACAATGCAGAACAAAACCGCCTATTCAAATGCCAATTTCCTTCGGTATGATTTACGAATGCGAATGAGAATGCTTAATGACATTAATTCGAGCCGAGGAGCCGAGCTGTCAACGACCGACGCGATGGAGGTACGCTGAAATTGAAACGGATTCGACGCAGAGACTGCAAGGACATGACGCACCTCACAATTCACAACTTTCAAATGCCAGACGTCAACAAAACAGCGAACATCCGAGTAGGGTCCCAAGTACAAGCAATTAGCTCGTAATTACATGCATCAATCGCTAATTTGCAAGAATTCGAAAGCAAAATCATTAAAATCAGACGCAGACGGGGAATAAATCTCGGGCGAACGAACTTTCAGCGAGTTGAAGATGTGAATTAGCAGTTGGCATCTGCCTAGCACACAAGAATAGAAAGGTCCATATTTAATTGCATTCTGAATTGTTGTACAGGTGCTCTGACATAAAACACAGCAACAGCAGAAGTACTTTGCCACTATTACCAACTAACCTACAATCATCATTTCATTGTTACGTAAACTGTTACTTACACTTACGAGCTTACCACTCGTCAACTCGACTTGCAGTAACGGAACCACTTACCACTCTCTCATCGATCACACGGTCGGCCGTAGTCGCACGATGCACTAAACCAACAATATTAAAGAATGGCAATTGTATACATTAAGATCGAAAGTGAATTTTATGTGCTTAGTCTCTCGAGCTTTGTTGTTGTTTATTGTTGACGTCTTGGTTTGGCTTGGCGAGCGACGAGACAAAAACATTCACCTCAGGAGTCGACAAGGCGAAGGAGGGTTTAAGTCGTTTAAATTTAAGTTTAATTCATTGTCAGTTTGATGCACTGGCGTGAGTTCGAGCCTAGCCTGTCAACTGTCAAGTCAAAGTCAAGTTGCTGGTTAATCGGTGCCCAGCGTCCAGTTTCCCGTTCAGCCCTTGTAGCACGTTCACGTTCATAGAACTTTTGGAATGAATTTGTGATCTGCTTGCCTGCTAAAAAATTTCTCCGTGCTGAACTCCATTTAAAATGTTTCTCAAGAAGGCTATAATGCGAGTGGTGAACCAAAGTTCTTCAGGAGGTGTGACTGTTAAAAGTACAAGTGCCCAAGCGAATACACGAGCGGTTCCATTAGTTTTAGTATTACTAGTGGGATGCTCCAGATTAGTAACCTGCAGGCCTCAGCAGGAGCCCATGAGCCCCAGCGCCTTTAATTCTTCGCTCGCAGCTGTCGAAGCAATCACTCAAACGACAATCAGTTCAATTGTTTCTACGAGCTCACCGCCGACACCGCCAACGCCATCGACGTCGACGCGGCCAGAATCTATAAGTGCGATTACAAATGCAACAACTTCAAATGCTCAAACTCCGCTGAACCAGACAGACGGCGAACCGCCTGCTGCGTCAACGCCAAAGCCAGTTACGCCCATTTCCAGTTCGAGTGCGTCAAACTCATCGGCAGATTTGCTGGCTGCTCCAACGAAGTTCGACCAGGTGAAGAATTCGTCGTCGTCACGGTCATCGTTGCCGTCAGAATCGGAGCCAAAATTGGTCGCGGCCGCAAGTGAAGGTAAGGAGCACCAGCTCATTACGGTTAATTACCATTGCCAATTGCCATCCGTATCGGTTGCTTGTTTTGGATTTGTAGTGCCATTTCAAGATTTTCAGACGTGCCGATTTCTTTTTCAACACAAAAGTTCTCAAGTCTCTTTCTTTCTTAAGACTTTTGTTAACCAACTCACAGCTTTTGTTTTACTAAACTTGTGCTCGAGTTTTATTCAGCCGTGTGCTTGTGTAAATCAAATCAGGCAGTGAATGAATGAGTGTTCACGAGTTTACGTGAACTGATGCCTGTCACCGTCTCGTAATCATGATCACGGCAACGGTATGGCATGGCACAATAGCCAAATTTAGTCAACGCGAAAACTAGGAGAAATCTTCAGCCTTAAGCCTTCTTGAGACCTTCATCTTGCCTTGCTTTTTGTGAGACCATTCTTCATTGCAAACAAGAGAACGAGTGCACACGCACGCAACTTTTGTTTCTTTTCGCCTCTCCCAAAACTTAATGACAAAATTCTGCCATGCCACTCCAGGTAGAAACGATTTTATTCGAAGCTTCCACGCGTTGAACCGATTACGACCATGAAAACGATACCAGCATCAGTGTAATTTAACGGGCCATGCCGTGCCATAAAGAAATTGACAATTTATTCTGCCGAATTGCCGTCGCCACTCGCCGTCGGTGGCCCGTGACTGTTGCATAATTTAATTATCAAAATTGTTCACGTGCGTTGGCGTTGGGAGCCGCCATTAATTTCTGATGTTGCATGACAAATTGAACTCATATTTTCTTCGTTAATCGACAACCGACAAGGGAGTACAAAAAATGGGAATGGATTGCAATTGTAAATTATACAAACGACCAAGCCGAACGGTTTGTCAGAATTCAGTCACGCAACGCGCAATATTTCCAGTTCGGTTCCACTTCACTCATCTTTCGCTTCGTTTCGCGGCGCTGCACCGCGCAGTTCGCGTGTCACGACCATTCCATTCCAATCCCAATCCGAGTAAGTATCGAATTCGTTTCTTACTCATGTCATGCGTGCTCTGTAATTTCTTTGTTGTTTTGGTGAAATTCTCAGAAATTATGTGCAGACCTCTTGAACGGGTTCTGGAGGCTTTTGCTTATGCTTCGGTTGGCCACTGGTCACTGGCCGGAGAATGAGTATTTGTAGTGTATTTTTCTTAATTGCGATAATTCACGAATTGATGCCGATTTTATGCATGCTTCGATGCAGGAATTCCCGAAACTGCTGCTGACGTTGGCGCTACTACTCCATCGAATTCCACTAACGCAAACGCAGGCGCCGTTGCCGACGATGACAAATGGGAGTTTGATGAACGTGGATTTCGAAAATGCAACGCTGCCAACAGCACCGCACTCAACAGATGTCTGCGACTTATCGTCCAGGATTTGAGGCCCAGACTGCGGAATGGATTTGGGATTCCCGAACTCAACATTCCCCCGCTTGACCCGCTCCGCCTGCGCAGTGTTTCCTTCGAACATGGATCCGGCCCGATAAAAGTGATTGCCACATTCAAGAATGTCGTCGCGATGGGGCTTGGTCACTTGAACAAGACAGATTTTGAGTAAGTCGGCTCTTTTATTGCTTGGCGTGGGTTTTTATTTCAAACTCAACCTACTGTAATTCGTCTGTATTACAAATGACTGACTGACTTCCATCTTAAGTAAGGTTACAGGTTATTGGAGAAGAAATTAAGTTCGCACGTACAACGTATACTGAATTGACGGGCGGCAGGTTCACAAATAAATTATCATATAAATTAAAGTCAGGCAATACAATAAATAAAAATCTGATTTATTTGCTATTTACTATCACTGAATTGTGAATACAAAATTCATCCAACGCGAAGCCGAGCGCGACGGCGGCTTTGCTCGTAATAAAAACGTGAAAATGCCCGCATTCGTGTCACCGCACCGTCGCGTCGACGTCGAAGGATCGCGAATCGCGTTATTTTTAATTTATTTTTCCATCCCGCAAAATGAGTTTGGCATCGGCGCGGCGAGTAAATCGTAAATGTAAATTCATAATTTGTAATTCGGGTCCACAAATAACAAAATTTACATATTAATTGTTGCGGGGAAGAAAATTGAGAATTCTGCTGCATGCTTTTCTGCTTGGAGGAGAGATCCGGGAGCTTGCGTGGATAGAATCGCTTCGCTTTTCATGCGAATCACGAACTGAATTCATCTCGCTGCGCTGCCACGGCTCGGCGCTTCCTGTCCTTAATTCAGCTGCGCTGCCACGGCCACCACATTTCTGCGTACTTGTACTGTGTACTAATATTTATGTCTATGATTACAGAGTTGATATGAAGAGACGCGTGTTGGACTACGATCTGGAAATTCCGCAGATGCAAATTATTGGGGAGTACGAACTCTCGGGCAACTTGTTCTTCTTTCCAGTTGGTGGCAAAGGCAACTTCGCTGTGAACCTTCGTAAGTCGGCCGCATTTGCTTTTTTACGTCGGTGTTTTGTATTCACGTATTTTCCTACCTCGAAGGTTCTGAGAGGATCTTCCTTTCAAAGTTGACAAACTTTCTTATTTATGATTCATGTACACATTTTCCAAGAAATTAAGTTGAATTAGTATCACAAACGTACAAATGACGTAATTCACGTCGTCTGCGTTCGAGTTCGGGAAATTTCTTAACTCTATTCATTTGCCCGTTGTCACAAGTCAACTGTTAATTAAACTTTGCCCTTTCTCACGTGTCACGTCTTTCATTTTCGTTATGCAGAGCGAATCACTGCCAAAGGTCAAGGGAAACTCGGAATTGTCATCCTGAACAACCGGAAAACGGTGCAAATGAACAAAATCGACATTGACTTGGATATTGCTAATGTGAAAGTACACCTCACAAATCTGTTCAACGGAGATCCAGTCTGGGGTGAGTTTTATGCCCAGTCGTAAGGGCTTTTCTTCGTTTCTTGAAACAACGAATTACTTTTACAACGAATAACATCTTTGGGTTTTCTTCAGCCTGCTCCATTGGCGCTTCGCTAGCGAGATTAAGGGTCGAGATCTGAAAGAAAGTAAATGAATTTGTTAACTGACGTGTCTTTGTCCTTCTTTTCGCAGGCAATGTGATAAACAAATTCCTGAATGACAATTCCAAAGACATTTTCGAAGAGATTCGGCCCAAGATCGCGATGCAAGTCAGCGAGTTGGTGAAAAGCGTGAGCAATCGCGCGCTGACGATGCTGGGAGCGGATCATTTTGCTGATGTTCGAAACACGAAGGTGGATCTGCTGTAATTTGGAAGTCAAGGGTGAAAAGTGCTCTAATCGCATTAGGAATTAATTAAATAATGGTTGAAAGGGCTCCTATTTCTTTAGCTACCCACAACACGCTACGCCGTTTCTCAACTTGTTTTATTTTAGCTTTACGCTTCTGTGTAAAATAGATGGACAGCTTATTGTTACGAAGCAAAAATGCACATAAAAAGAACTGTCTCTTATCATAATTTTAGGTACTTCTACTTATAAAATGGTGTAATAAGTGTAAATGTACTTAAAAATAGCCACATGCTTCAATTATTAAATTTGGCAATTTCGTGAACGGTGCATGCACGTCCACGTGTTTTAGAAATAGATTTAAGGGCCACAGTAGCTTAGCTTAGCAATTGACCGGTTTCAAGTCCGAATTTATGGAACTAGAATGTAAATGGTGATAATTAGTTAGACTACTAGAGTAGACGCTCATTTATGAGCGTTTGATGCTAAGCTCTGTATACTTTGTATTGTATACTGTTTAGTTTTGCCAGTTGTACTGGATTTCGTGGAGGCAATAAATCGTAAAAGGTAAAAGTTATGAGCGCGTCCGTCAACGTCGTTCGTGGATACAGCTGACGCTTAGACGCCCACACCACCCACGCCTGGCCAGGCCTGGTCTGTCTTTGGGGAGTGGTTGATTTACGGGAAGAGAAAATATTCCGCTAATTTACTGAAGGTGAAATACACGTGCCTGTCAAGTCGAAAATCATGGCTTGTGGAGTCTGGAGTTCATAACTCAGGATGAAGTAATCTAATTATGCACAGCGCGACTTAATTTCTCTTGTGAAAGTACGAAATGCCATCCAACTCAAATCAACTACATTAACTAAGCACTCTACCTGCCATAAAACAGCTTGCCGCTTTCCGGGTTTCCGTGTTCCGTAACAGCTTAAACTGGCAATTTACGTCAAGATCTCAATGGCTGCTGGATCCTCGAGCATTGCAAGCATTTAACGATTTAACTGCGTTGCGTTGAGTTTGTCGTTGAGTGCTGCGCTGCACTGGACTGTATTTTCGGAGTAGTTGTTGGTTCATTGTAGAATAGTAGTACGAGGTATTCGTTTCTGCGTTCCTTTTCAAGTCCTGACATTAGCAGCCATTAAACGATTAAACGTCAGGGGCAGGCCGCCCAGACAAGATTCAAAAATATAGTTCACTTTGTGTTCGTCTTCGTACTCTTCTTTCACATTTCATTAGTATTTCTTAATTACACTCGCAGGAGCTTCAGTTGGGCTCATCAGGAGCCTTTCGCCGCAGCACTTGTGCTCGCACCGCTTTCATCTGCAGACAGGCAAGACAACAAAACGACCAAGCAGTTACTTTTAATGTTTAAGCCTGGATTAGAACGGATTTAGTGCACGCTGGCAATCTGCCATTCACGTATTCGCAAATTTCAATTTACCTTTCACCGAGAGAGCGCCCAGCGCCTCTGCGACGGTTGAAGCGGACGCTGCACCGGCTTCCTGACTCACATCGGGCACGGCGTTCCTCCGACCAGCCCGTCCCGTCTCGACAAACTTCTTCAACTCATCCGCCGTCATTCCGGCGATTGCGGGGTCACTCATGTCCACTCCCGCGGCGGCGGCACTTGAGGTCGAAGGTTGCTCTGTGGAACTTGTACCACGCTCACCCATCACAACATAACACAACCTGCTCAGGAACAGTAACAGTAGGAACACTGCGAACTCGAACTGAATTGGTTTATTATTCGAGAGGCATACAACTAATTGAAACTTAACACCGTGCCGTCGCACCAAATTCGCCAAATTGCTGTCTGGTGCCTCTTCCTTGCATTTGCGAATAAACGTTTGCACTTACATTAAACATTCACATCGTTCACTTTCGCCTTCAGTTTCAGCAATGCTGCAAAATTACTTCCAACTTTCTTTACACCGCACTATTTCACAGTACATTTCCCTCGCTGAATTATTAAGTCACTGAGTTTGAGTTTGAGTTTCTCCGCACCATTGGCGGCATCATTCCACTTCCGATTGCAAACGATGATCCGAAGCCAAAAGTACATCAATCCAGAACGCGAACGGCGAAACGGAAAACGTCAACAAACGATGCGATACTGCTGCTAAGGTGAAGAATCACCCGTTGCTGCACAATTGAAATTGTCACAATTTTCGATTCTTCTGGCTCCTCTTCAGCACTCAGCAGTTTTGAAGTGTCCAAGTTCCGCGTTAGTCATAGATCGATATAATTACTCGACCATTGGCTGTTGGCTCGATGTACCTGGAATAAACACCAGAAACCAGAAAGTTCTTCAGTTCATTTTCGCTCAGGGCCTGCCTGTGTCCTGCGCGTTAGGACTCTTGTAATTATTTCTTGCTGATGAAGTTATGAGGCAACTAAACTAAAGAATTCGCAAAGGCAAAACTTCTGAGGATCTTTTACGATGAGAACATTCAGCTTATTAAAACTTTGACTGCCTGTCCATCTGCTGCTCCTGCTGCTCGTTCGCCATGCGCCTTGTGAAAGTTTTCATCTGTTGAATCTCTCAGCTTTTACTTTGTGCTTTGCTATGTGCCTGCTTAATTCGCTGGAACGAAACGCAATTTGACGTGTACACTTTTGATTTGTAAACATTCCCAGGCTAGCAAGCAAAGAAAAATAAAAGAATTCTGCTCCCTCCGCGTCAGCGTTTCATGGACGGTGGAAAGCGAAAAGCGAAGTGAAAGCCACCAATTAACAAAGTTTAATTCGCTCATTAACATCGAGGCTTTGCAGAATGCTGAAAGTTCTGCACGAGCAGAGTGGAGAAAATCGAGTGAAGAGCTGAAGTGTTCCGGAATGGTGGCATTTGATTCCGGCCGAGCCTTGAAATAATTCCATTATAGCACTTCCTCCTACCGACTTTCATTTAGTCACGTTTTGCATCCTTTAAGTCACCTCACTTAAAATGAGACTATGAAATCTGCGTTAGCGTTTGCATGAACTGGAAAGTTTCAGTCGAGATTGCTTTGCCGTTGCGTTTACGTTGCGTTTAGTTTGTTTTGGTAGATAATCGAGGTAAGTCGGATCGAGTCGAGTTGAAGTTATTGATTTAATCCCGAGGCCCGGACGCCCGAATCCTCCTTGACTCAATTCGCAAAATTCCAATTCAGCTCATTCGCGTTCACGATTGCTTCACGAGACTCGGGCAAATTCCAAATTCTCCATGGACGCAGACGCTCTAATTGACTTTGGATTCTGTAACTTTTACTTTCTATTTCTTCATTCTTCATAGCATTAGCGTGACGCGTGTGTAAATGGAAGCAGACTGTTATGATATCAAAACGAGCTGAGCTTTTTAGATAAGATTAGATTTGCGCAAGCAAGCAAACCTCATCAGCCCAGGCTACGCTAGGCTTGCGTTCTTTCGCTACGCAAAATGCGAGCACTGCACAAGCTCCAAGGAATTCATAACATGATTACATTTTCCAGCAGCAGATTTTCGTTCGTATCGATCGAAAGCCTTGACTTGACTGACAAAGTTACCATCTCATTCATTATTGCCATTGCCTATTTTCGTACAAAGCGCCTTAATGTGACTGTCGTTTTTAGTGCGTTGTATTGGATAAGAAATCTTCCGTAATCTTCTACACATTAATTTTGCAGGGTTATAAAGGCCGTGGCGTGATCACTCATAAGGACGGCGCACATTAGTACACATCGTGTCAGTCAAAAAGGATAATGGAGCTGGAGCACAATACAAACACAATGAGGAGGGCGTGAACGCTAATGAGTACGGAAAGATGCATGAAGATCACAAGAAAAGTGTCTCGTCTCGTCTCGTCAGTTAGCACCGTCGCCCATCGCGGCGCAATTTTTGCAATTTATGAAAAATAAGAGGAGTATTAACGCACAAACACAAACTTGACTCAAGTTAAATCATTGTCAGTTGCTCACTCATCTATCGTCTTGTTAAAGAGTCAGTCAGCTTGTTAGCTGCTGCTGGTTGAAAGATTTTTAGACACGAACATTCCAGTTTTTAGTTTAAAAGCTTCCAGTGCGATGTACGAGATCTCTAGGGAGCGACCGCCATAATCGATCGAACTGTTCATGTTCACGTTCGTTTTAGATTTCGTGTTCTGTGCTGTGCTGCGTTGCGTTGCAATAAAATGGCAAAACGCAAAAGGAATTCCGTCGTCCTTCCTTCCGTTCACTTTTTGCGAATGCGAATGTGATTCCTTCTCGTATGGAAATCCTTTCTCACTTCTCATTTCTCTATGCAATGCGGGTCAAATCAATTTCATTGCTCTTGCTTACTGCTTGGCATTCAAGACGCGTTCGATTCGATCCACAGTGCCATTGTGTTTAGTGTAATTGTATCCGTTCAATTCAAATGGCATTCGTCGGAAAGCTAGAAATCAGCAAATTGCTCTATAAAAATCAATTCACGACTCACAAAAGAGTTGATTCGCGCTCTTTTTGGTTCGTCGCATCACAGTTCATTGGAGGAACCTCACTTTTCTTTTTCATAGTGGAGCCAAAACCGAAGCCAAATTGGCAAAGTGATTGGGATCTAACCGTGTCCGCATTCCGCTTGTCATCCTCATCGTCGCCGTCGTCGTCTTCATCTGTTCTGCACTTGTGAGTATTAATTTTACACCAAACGTCATTAACATTTTAGCACCTGTGTATTTCAAGTCAACAATTCCTGCCCGTGCCTGCCCACAAACTTTTACAACTATTTATAGAACTCGATCCTTGTTGAATGATTAATTGATCTTAAAACCAAAGCGACACTGCCACGACACGACACTGGCGGGCGAAAACGCAAACGAAGACGACGACCACGGCGATACACTTTACACGACCACAATCACATTCAAAACTTGCATCGGTCGTCCCTGTCTGTCAAAAACCTGCTCGAAACTCGAAATCGACTACATTTTGCATTTAGCAAAGCTTCATTGCCATTCTCATTGCCTTCTTAATGTATTCAATGTTAATGAGATTTTGTAAAAACGCGAGCGCGTTGCCGTTGCCACGCGTGGCAGCGACTCGTGTGGCGTGTGGCAAGCCTGCTTTATGCTTAGTGCATACTGGTACGATACCAAAGTCAGTCCAGGTATCAAATTAATTCATACTCAAATCCAAGTGGTTCTCATACCCGACCCGTAGCCCTGTCTTGCTTCGCTTCGCTGATCCCAACGGCAGAGTTTCTTTTGTTCGCATCATACTCACTTATGACATCATCTCGAGTCGGATTCTGTTTCCGCTCCCTCATCACGTCACGCCACATCGCTCATGGAATCAAGAAAGCAATCATCACCTCATGCATTTTACAGACACAGCACCGTGCATTGCTCCGTTGCGAGACGAGATGAGTCCAACAATTTTTCAAACCAACCACTCCTATGGTTTGTTTTGCCTTTCGAGACTAAAATTCGCAGTTTTCAGTTTTCGCAGAGCGAAGCGAATAGCGAAGCCGTGCACTTAACATTTAATGAATTATTTATACGCTTTTCGCTGTGCTTGTGCCTGTGAGATTGGAGAATGCTGGAAACTTTGTACTGTATGAGTTCGTATACTGCCTCAAATCGTAGTCGTAGGTGCACAACGTAGATTTTTCGTGCTCGTTTCCCGTTTCTCGTTTCATGCCTCACACCGGTGTACGTTTTGCATCCTGTCAGTCGTGTCAGGGCACAGCACAGCACAACGCAGAATACAGTGATATTCGTACTTCAACACTACAGAACACAAATACCGGCGAGACCAAGGCAAGGCAATCATAACCACAAAAGGATGAATGAATTCTTTAAGAGATGTTTTGTATTCACTATTCGTGTATTCAGCTGCTCGGTTTAGTCTAGAATTGGCAATTGGATTACCGCAGATAAGTGCCATTTACTGGCACTATCATCATTGCATTCCGGCAGGATGTGGAAAGATCAAACCACTGCTTACTTGTTACTCTGCGGCCTCTCATGTCTCTCTTTGAATTTGAATTGGATTTAAGCACGCAATGCGAACGCGTACGCATTTCGCATTAAATCCACTTGTAGTGGCCTTTTTGTGTGGTGAAATACGCCAGTGTAACCTCCCCGGAGGTTAAAAATCAATTTACGGCCTCGAATAACTGTTAAATAACGATTGGGCATTTATAAGTAATCGATATTGGCGTTAAATTACGAAGCACGCTAAGCCAGACCATGTTGGCCTGCCCTCTTTGCACGTTCGCTTATTTGGAGCGCTACAATGCAAGTAGTAAAATAAAGTTAAATCGGAAAAGTGGATTTGTTGTACGTTTGGGACTCCAAGACGAATACTCCATTGACGTCAGCTCTTATGGATAACTCGCTCAGGTGTGTGCTGTACTGTTATTACTGCCATACTATGCTTTGCCAACTGCGAGTACAAGAAATTGAAGCAATACTAGATTTGCAGCCACACAATGTCTCATTCGAAGATTCGAAGATTATAAATAATTCAGGAGTAAACTTTCCTGGCTGCCTGCCTGCCTGAACGGAGCCACAAACGGGTTCCGAATTCTCAAGACTCGATTCTGATTCTGATAGCCATCCTTAATGCACCTTGCCTTTGTATTATTCCTGATCGCCAATTGTGAATGTGAACCTGAACAGCAGAATGAACCCATTTTAGCCATTTTTGTCTCGTCATCAGAATTTTAAATGGAACAGCCAAGCCAGAGACCGAGGGAAGAGCTAGTCGGACGGTCAAGCGATCGAGATGCGTCAACCATGGTGGAAACTCGGCTAGCGAAAATTGAACGTTGAAGAAGATCGATGATGACTCAATGACAGGTGACTCTGTCATTTCACTGTCATTCGACTCGATTGCCAAGCCAAGCAGCCAGGCAAGTAACTCCATATGTCTTTTCGGCTTTACGTCGTGGTAAATTAGGCAGTTCTTCTAACGTTCCAATATTAGATGCTTAGTTTACACTGACGTTAACTCAGGAGTAGACGTAGGAGTTATTCTTACCCCAGTCTCTATGCAACTCCAATTTTTTAAACTCTTACGCACATTTTTTAGAGTAAGAACGCTTTTCTTACGCACTGCATTTTTGAAGGAGCGTAAGATTTTAAACGGTTTGTAACTCACGTACTGAATAACTCCAGGGGCAAACTAACAGTCAAACACGCAGGAGTTAATTTTCGACGTAGGTTTTACTCCTACTCCCATGCGGTCGTTTACTCCATGTTTAAACTAAGCATCTATTTCAAGTACAAAACACAGCACGGAGGGGATAAATAACAATTAAAAAGCGTTAACAATTATTTATTAATAATATTAATTGTTTATTATAACAATAAATAACAAACGTGTTTGCCGAGTAAATATTTTGTGTGTTCAGTGCTTAACCGTCACTCGTCACTCGTCACTCACCACCCACTCGAACTCTGTAAAGTGGCTATCACTCCTCACACTCGTCAATTATGAGGCTCTCAATTTCAATCCCGTCATTCTGAACGAGAACTCAGATCTGAGGTTTGACCTGACAATTTAATGATCGCGCATGGCATGACTCACGTCTCATCCTCGTCAAGAACTAAAAACTAAAGTAAACGAGTTCGATACCACAAACCACGTCGCAGTAGTGCGAATGCGAATGCGAAAAACGGCGAACAGCCCGCATGCATTTCACCTTCAGGCTCAGCTGTCTGTCATTTCTCTACGCTTTGTGTTTGTATTCCTCTTTCTAAACGAATAACGAGCGACAGACAGACGATAGACGACAGCGCTGTGCTGACATGAAATTAAAAGATAATGCCTCGCCATGCATGGATAATAGATAAAGTGCGCTGTGGGCCTGTGAGCAATGCAAAGCAAATAAACGAGGTCATCTTTCTCCACTTTTCCCTGCTCTGTGCTGGTGCCAGCATGGTCGACGGCCTAGCCTGGTCGTGCCATGCACAGGACAAGACGACGCGACACACCAAGGTAATATTTACATTAAGAGATCTCACGGCCGATTGAACACACTTCGCTATTCGCCGCATTTGGGATTTTGTGTTTACGCCAGCGCAGCAACCGCAACCAGCGTGCCGCGTGCATATCAGATTTTACCTGCGCTCCAGCCGCTGCTGTTACAAACGAAAGCTGAAAATGTGAGCATCCTCATTGCCATCGCATCTACTCGCGCCTAATGAAATACTCGCAGGCTCAGGCTCAGGCAGCAGAGAATAATGGGGCTCATTTGCCTTTGTGCATGGTAATTGTGTCATCAAAAGCCTATTATTTATTACGGCCCGGTGCTCGCCTGGCCCTCATGGGGAAAGCTGAAAACTGAAGGCTGAGAAAGCTCCGGCTGCAGCCGTCTTGTCGTGCGCTGTCTTGATTTTAGATTGCAAGGAGATCACGAGCCCGAAATGTTGCTCCTTGGCATTTACGAATTCACGCTGCCCAAACTCACACTCGCTCTCGTCTTTGCTCTTCCGCCTCCTTCTCATATTCTCATTTGCAAGGTTACCCACGTAAAATGGTAAGAATGGAACTCTGACCCGAAAAGTGAAAACGTAAATGTAAATGTTTGTTTTGCACGTGGAAATGTTTTCGCACGTGAGAGGACGGGGATGACGAATAAACGAGGTTGAGTGGTATAATAAACAAGATGACAGGGCTTCGCTGCTCGGCTTGAGCTCGGAGAAAGAAGAAACACATTTTTGACATTATCAGATAATTACATTAAAAGAACTCTCCAGCATCTTTCGGCTTCTGCTTTTGGTTTCTGAGAACTGCTTCTCCTGCCTGCATGGCCTGCCAGAGCAATCCCCTCGGCTCGTCACTCAAATCCAGCTTCATCCGTCAGTGTGATAATATTCCGAGAAACCTTTTCATGTTACGAGTTTAACTTCCTAGACTGTCTCACCCAGCCGAAAAGCGGGCCAACTTGCCTGCTCCCTTTTTTAGGTTATTTCTATGCTCTACTTTTAAATTGAGAAAAATTGGACGGTGGACCCGAGAATCTCAAAATTTCTTGCAAAATATCGAATATGTGATTAAGAAATGTATTTCCGCTTTAATACTCTGCTGCTGCGTTGCGACGAGCGGTTTTACTTTTACCTCAAAACCAGCACCGACAATTCTTTGTACTCGCCCAGCAAAAACAAGCTGTTTCGAAGAAAGCAATCATTTTAACGAGTTCAGGTCGCGCCGAAGCGAGTGGGATTCGTTTGTCCTTCGCGTCCAATTCTGGACAAAATGAAACTGAAATATTTAAGAAGCTCTCCTTGACTCTTTTCTATTTTATAACATGTCTGTTGTGGTCTATTTCCATTGTACTTCACTTATTGCTTTTTCTCCGTGTCCGTGCGCATCATGTTTACTTTCTATTGCTGTCACTGTTGATGGCGCTGTTCTTGGTTTCCTCTCCGCTTTCTCTTATTTACAAACCAACAACAGATTGGTTGGTCTGTGCGCCGTGCGGCGAAGGCGAGTTGTTTGCTTGTACAATACGCCCGCGGTGTTTGGCAAACGCAAAGCCAATGTAAGTCCTTTGCTCCTGGCTTGGCCCTGCTGCCTTGTCCTTCTCGCTTAAGGCGTTATTGACATTTGTGTGTCACGATTCGCAACTGTAAATCAACACTTAATAGCACTGCCGCATTGGAAAGCCAAATAAACTCGCCGCAACGCAAACTACGATACGAACCGAATAAATTGCAGTGTGTGAATCCGATTTGTTTATTGAATCAGTTATTCAACAATGTACGTGCATGGCTTGGAAGAAATAAGCGTCTGCAACTACTCTCATTCAATTATTCGATTATTTCCACGTAAGCCAGGCTTCCTACGATCACGAAGCACGTTGCCAGTCAAATGTGAAGGAGTGAAAGGAAGCGGCCAATTTTCATTAATGCAATGCGGGTTGTCGTATAACTTAATCAAGGCTCATAAAGGAGAATCGTCTTTCTCTTTCTTTTCGCCTATCTGCGTTTCGTGGATTCGGAAGTGGAAATTCAAACGTCTCGACGCGACGTAATTCGAGAACGCAAAATGCAGCATTGAAAAGTGAACGTGAAACGCAGAAGGTAAACGTGTTAATTTAACACTGCGTCGTAATTTTCACACTTTCACGGGCGCGCGGTTAGATTACAGCACTTTACCTCCTGGTGACGCCGACACTTTACGTGGCGCATTAAAAGCACAGAGAAAGCGAATGAATGAATGTCTCAGCATCAGCTGGCGAATCCGCTCTTTAATTTAATAACAAGCCATTAAATTCTACGAGTGTCATTCTTATGTGTAGCTTTCTCCAACTTACAGCTTACGCGTGTGTGAATGTAATGAAATCCAATCCCCAAGTGATGCGATTCACTTTGCGTGGTTGTATCTCGTTTTAAGTTCTCCGTTGTGGCTTGACGTATTTTAAAATCTTCACACATGCACAATGCACGGCACTTACGCTAATTTGACGACGCGACGTCTTGATTTAAGCTCAGCTCTTGCTCTGGCGCATTCACGCCGGTTTTAAGTGAAAGCACGGCTTTCTCCGGCCGGGTCTCAATAAATTACCTTTTAGTTTTGTGTTGTGAAGCCGTAGCGGAGCTTTAAAACAATGCGAGGACGGTCGTCTCTGCTTTCCTACAAAATCAGGCCGCAAGCCTTTCTTCGTATCGTATGTGTACGAGACTGACAGGAGCAAAAACAAGTTGCTTATTGATTAGTTTTCAAATCCATTACATCGAACCACTGATTTGGTACGACTGCTTTTGTATTACGTAGCGGAGCGTAGCAGGGCAAAAGATCACGGAGAAGAAGACGGAGAACCGCCCGAAAACTTGGACTTGGTGCTCATTCGTACAAATTGCTTATTTTGAAACAATCCGAGTGTATTTGCTGCGTCATTCAACTTTCTCCTTTCGCGTTCCGTCCGTTCTAACTCATATTACATCAACCATAACAATCACAATCACAGCCACAGTCGTGAAGTACTTTTGCATGTAAACACGTCCGCAATACGAATGCGAGTATTATTGATTGTGTCGAACTACGCTGAGTTTCCACGTAATAAATTTAATTCACAAAGTTTCTTTCCAGCACAGTGGGATCCGAAGCTTGGAATTCACGTGACTTGAAGTCGCGGC